>Ga0065711_1001676_pt1 | contig 69680 bp, 53 predicted proteins | sample Hoacrofraction12_FD_59098 | JGI IMG/M metagenome (GOLD analysis project Ga0065711, IMG submission 59098) | Hoatzin crop microbial communities from Cojedes, Venezuela - Epithelial fraction 12 v2 (version 2) | ecosystem: Host-associated > Birds > Digestive system > Esophagus > Crop | place... | reverse complement strand
TTGTTAAAAAAGTTAAATGATATAAGATAAAAAATTATCTCACGTGAGATAGATTTCTAAAGCGCCCATTTACGACTCAAAAACAGCCTTTTTGCATCCGTAGTCCACATCAAAGGGCGAAAAAAATCGCAAAAAACGCACTTTTTTTTCACGTGCAATAAAATTTTAACAAATAAAACTTAACATTTTTAACATTCTTTGACACACCCATTTTAACACAATTTTTTAACACTTTTCGCGTGGAATAAAATCGCGTTTCGTTGGATTCGTTTTCTAAAAAAATCAGAACGCAAAAAAAATGACGTGCTTCAACACGTCATTCTGTATAAGATCCTCGAAAATTCTATTGGTTTTCCTTTGGCGGGTGGATGTATTCTGGCGGAATCTGGTCAGCCCATTGCGAAAACGGATTGGTTAGCAATCGCGCATTGCGGAAACGCGGATCGGCTGTCACCTCTTTACCGATGAAATCGGGCATTTTGAACGTTTGTTGCTCGTTTTCGAGTTCAATTTCTGCAAGAACCAGTCCTTCGTTTGCACCATAAAATTCATCTACTTCAAAGCGATTGCCTTCGAACGGAATGATATAGCGCGTTTTTTCGATGCAACCGCCTTTGCAAAGCCGCATCAGATTGACCGCTTCCTTGAACGTTATTTCTTTCTCGAACTCATATCGCGTCAGTCCATTGCTCGTTGCGTGCGACTTGATGGTCAAGAAAGCGGTGTCATCGCGCATTCTGACGCGAACCGTCGCACCTTCTGCTGGGATATATCCTTGAGATATGCGGTGCGATGATTCTGCCAGATGCTTAAAGTCTTTGTCGTTGCGAACAAGAAACTTGCGTTCGATTTCTAAACCACTCATCTTTTTTTAGAAGAAGGTTGAGATAATCATCAATAATCCCATCAAGAAACAAAGTCCGATAACGATGTAGAAAATTGATTTGCCTTTTTTCTCTTGCTTTGCATCGCGACGCGCGCGATTAATTTTACTTTTCTGACTCATAGTTTTATGTTTTAGATTTTTAAGAATTGTCTTCTTCTATCGTTGGAAACTCCATTAAGTAAGCCTTTATGAACCCATCAATTTTGCCGTCCATTACGCCGTCAACGTCGGTCGTTTGGTAATTGGTGCGATGATCCTTTACGCGTCGGTCATCGAACACGTACGAGCGAATCTGACTGCCCCACTCTATTTTTTTCTTGCCTGCTTCGATCTTCGCTTGCGCCTCCAGACGTTTTTTCATCGCGCGATCGTAGAGCTGGGACTTAAGCAATCGCATCGCATTGTTGCGGTTTTCGAGCTGCTTTCGCGTTTCTGTATTTTCAATCAATATCTCTTCTTCCTCGCCTGTGTCGGGATCGACGTATTGATAGCGCAAACGAACGCCCGTTTCCACTTTGTTGACGTTCTGACCGCCCGCGCCACTGCTTCGGAACGTGTCCCAACTGACGCGCGAAGGGTCGATATACACTTCTATCGTGTCGTCAACGAGAGGCGAAACAAATACGCTGGCGAACGAAGTCATGCGCTTGCCTTGCGCATTGAATGGCGATACGCGCACAAGTCGATGCACGCCACTCTCACTTTTAAGAAATCCGTACGCATATTCGCCTCCTTCAATCTCCATCGTCACGCTTTTGATTCCTGCTTCGTCGCCTTCTTGCAAGTTCGACACGGTTACTTTATACCCATGCGCTTCCGCCCATCGCATATACATGCGCATCAACATCTGCGCCCAGTCTTGGCTTTCTGTTCCACCTGCACCAGAATTGATTTTCAGCACACAATCCATCGGATCTTCCTTTTGGCGAAGCATATTTCGCATCTCCAGATCTTCAATGGCTTGCAATGCTTTCGCATAGTCGTCATCTACCTCTTGCTCTGTCACCATTTCTTCGTGGTAAAAGTCGAAAGCGAGTTGTAACTCATCGGTTAGCTGACGCACATTATTGTATTGCGTGATCCACTTCTTGATAGCGTTCACCTTTTTCATTTGTTCCTGCGCGCGTTGTGGGTCTTCCCAAAAATCAGGCGCTTGCGTGCGCATTTCTTCTTCCTCAAATTCGATTTGTTTTTGGTCGATATTGAGGTATTTATGCAACGCTTGCTCTCGCTCGCGCAGGTCTTTAAGTTGTTCGGCAGTGATCATGCTTGTGGTTGTGGCGTGTCTTCTTCGTACATCTTTTCTATGATGTCGGCGTAGTTCTTATTGATAGCAGGGCGACGCAACTTGAGCGTGTTGGTAAGATCGCCTTTCTCCATCGAGAAATGATGCGCCAGCAGCGTAAAGCGCTTGACTTGCTCGTAGTAAGCCAACGACTGCTGCAGCGTATTGATGCGTTCGCGCACCATCTTGTTCACTTGCTCGTTGGCGCACAGCTCTTCGCGATTGGCAAACGTGATGTTGTTGTCGCGAGCGTACTCTTCGAGCAACGTATAATTCGGAACAATCAATGCGGAAACAAACTTGTAGCGATCGGCAATGACAGCAACTTCATCGATATATTTATCAACGAGCAACATCGACTCAATCATTTGCGGCGCGATATACTTGCCATTGCTTGTTTTGTATAGGTCTTTAATTCGCTCTGTCAAATAAAGTTCGCCGTCTTTCAAGTAACCAGCATCGCCAGTGCGGAAGAATCCGTCGGCAGTGAATGCTTTTGCGTTTTCGGTTGGGCGGTTATAGTAACCTTTTGTGATGGTTGGACCTTTCAAAAGAATCTCTCCGTTTTCGCTAATCTTCACTTGGATATTGCCCAATGGGCGACCTACAGAACCAATGGTAAAGGGTTCGCCTTTTTGATCACACGAAACAGTAGCCAAACTCTCGGTCAATCCGTAGCCAGCGACCATGTTGATGCCGATGGAATGCACGAATTGTTCCACTTCTGGCGAGATTGTCGCGCCTGCTGTAGGGAAAATATTTGGGTGTTCCAGTCCAAGCTGTTTGCGAACCAATGAAAGAATAGTTTTGTTGATGAATTCGTAACGCAATTTCAATGCAAGTGGCGCGCGCTTTTGCTTGGCTACGTAATCGAGATTGTATTTTCTACCAATCTCCAACGCCTCTTTGAAAAGTTTTTGCTTTGGAGCGCTTGCCTCATCTATCTTAGATTTCACGCCAATATACACTTTCTCCCAGAATCGAGGCACCGAACACATACACGTTGGATGCTGTTCCTTGAGCGAAAGCTGTATTTCTTTAGGATAAGTATTGAGGATTAGCTCTGCGCCCACCGTCAAACAAAGATACGCCCAGCCTCTTTCAAAGATGTGGGTGAGGGGCAGGAAATCCATCACGCGGTCTTTGTTGGTTACTGGAACTTTGCCATAGTGGTTCTCGAACGCTGCGTGGTATTGACCGTACGTTAAAAGTACGCCTTTACTTTCGCCAGTTGTGCCGCTGGTGTAAAGAATATTGCAAACATCTTCGAAGTTTGCTTCATCCTGAAGGCGTTCTACCTCATCTTGACGCGCGAGATCTTCGCCTAACTTAATGAAATCTTCGAAGTAAATGCTGTTTGGGTCGTGTGTTGATATACGAACACTATTGTCGAACACGATAATTCGCTCCAGAGAATGGCAAAGTGGAAAAATGCGGTGTGCTTTGTCGTATTGCTCTTGTTCACCTACGAACAGAATGCGTATCTGTGCGTCGTTAACGATGTATTGTATTTGCGTCTCGCTGCTGACTGCGTAGAACGGGATGGTCACTCCCTTCACGCCGTATGCACCGAATTCGGTGTAGAGATACTGCACACAGTTCTGGGAGAACACGCCAATGTTTTCGTTTGGCTTAACACCAAGATTAAGCAATGCGTTGCTCACTTGTTTGACGCGCAATGCAAACTGTTTCCACGAAACACTTTTCCATTTCAAGCTGCCAAACGATCGAAAGGTTAAGGCTGTACGGTTGCCGTAGTGTTTAGCCTGATCTTGAATCAGCACGGCAAGATGTTGGTTATTATTCATTTTCCTGCTATTTAATGTTTTTTGTTTTCCTATTATATATAAATAAGGTCAACGACCGAGCCATTGCTCAGGATTAAGCTTAGCTGTTTCGCGACGCAACTGGAACTGCAAGATGTTATCTTGACCAACTGTGCCGAGAACTTGACGCGTTGAAACTTTCTGACCTTTACTTACGCTCACAGAGCTAAGGTTGCAATAGACAGAGATGTAAGCGCCATGTCTAACCATTACAACCATGCTGCCGCTGTAACCAAATACGGCACTCACTTCACCGTCATAGATTGATCGAGCACGACAACCAGCCGAGCCGAGTATGTTGATACCTTTGTTATCCAACGTAACGTTTTTCAAACCCTCTACGTTGTATTGACCGAAGTGGCTCACAATTTTGTAACTGCCTGTGACAGGCATCGGGAGACGCCCTTTGTTGGCTTCAAAACCACCACTTACCATTCTATCTGCTGTGCTCATCGATGCCGATTCTTCAGCTTTCTTTTTTGCAACAGCGATTTCCTTGCGGTTTCTGTCGGCATCCACTTTTGCTTTACGTTCAGCAGCTTCGCGATTTGCTTGCGCTTCTTTTGCGCGTTGCTCAGCCAGACGTTTCTGTTCAGCATCTGCTGCTGCTTTTGCTTCGGCCTTCAACTTTGCTTCACGCTCTTTAGCCGCAGCGATGCGCTGTTCGTTTTCGCGAGCGATGCGTTCCGCTTCCGCTTTCTTGCGCGCCAGTTCTTCCTGCTTACGTTTTGCTTCAGCAGCTTCTTGCGCTTTCCTCTTTCTTTCAGCCTCAGCGATTCGTTTTTGACGTGCAACTTCTTCGGCAATCAACTTATCAATTCGCGCATTCAATTCAGCGTCTTTTTTCTTTTGCTGCGCTATGATTCCCTGAATCGTCTTTTGCTGTTTCTGAAGGTTCTGTACCATTTGCTGTTGCTCGCTTTGCTTACCCTGAAGCGCCGATTGCTCTTTTTTTCCTTGATAAAGCAGATTGTTTTTCTGCCCTTTTACGGTGTTCAATTGGTCGTGTTTCGATGTAATCTCTGCTTGTTTTGCTTTGATTGATTCACCCTGTGCGCGCTGGAAAGCAGCATACTGACGCACAAAGCGCAAACGGCGATACATTTGTGCAAAGTTCTTGGCAGAAAAGATAAACATCAGTTTGTCTTGCACCGTTCTATGTTTCGAAATATACTGCGCTGATTTGATGTATTTATCTTTTCGCTCTTGCAGTTGTTGTTCAAGCGTTTGCAGTTGCGATTGCAATATTTTTATATCTCCATCAAGTCCCGTAATTTCTGTCTGGATTCCGTCGATTGTTTTCTGCTTTTCCGAAATTTCGCTATTGATAATCATCAGATTCTGCAGTCGTTTTGCGACGTCAGCCTTATTGGCTTTCAGCGCTTTTTCTTGCTGTTTAATTTTTTGTTGCACAGCAGAGCGCTGATTCTGCAGTCCTTTGATGGAATTATTGCTTACCTTTTGTTTGCTCTTTGTTGTGGTTTTCTTTTGCGTTGTCTTCTTCTGCGTTTTTTTCTGCGTTGTTGCCGTTTTTTTCACAGGCGTTTTCGTCGTCTTCTTTTGTGCAGTAGAAGGCGCAGCAAGCAGCAATGCAAAGAAAAATATAATGATTTTTTTCATTAGTCTAACAGAACGATTAGTTTACCAAACCAGTTAGTTTTCCTAAGACTTCTTTGGCGGACAATTGTTTGTATTTTGGCGATACGGTTGTATGGGTTTCCCAATCAGAATCGGTTGTAACCTCACTCATATCGATTATCGCTTTGACGGTCTTTTGCGTTTTGGTGGCGTTGGTTGTAATGGTATAAGTTTGTTTTGCAGGAAAACTTTTCACGCCAACCGTGCGGAAATCATCGTAGTTGCACACGAGTTTCGATGTTCCATGCGCTGTTCCCTGATAGGTTACATCGGTTTCTACGATTCTTCCACTCTGAGCATTACTCTGCCACAAATAACTAATTTTTCCACTCGTGTAAGACAGTGGAATGGTTGTCGCGGTTGCTTGTCCTACGGTGAAGTTCTGCAAATCCGAATCACTGAGTTTCTGTTTGTTTGGCAACAAAAGTTGATTCCAGAACAACGCTTGAAGACTGTAGAACGTCAATCCGTTGTTTTTTAAGAAATCAACATCGTCGTAACTCGCTTTAACAAATTCTTTATGTATGCGATCGATAACGAGAACATAATCAGGCGTGAACTCAATGCGCCCAAGTTCGGTTCCAATGAGTGGCGCAGAGATTTGCAAACGAATGACTACGTCTTTTCGCATGTGCATCGAGCCTGGCAGCGTGATGTCTTTCGAACCTTTTTGTATCGTAAAATTCATTTTTCCTACGATGTTTTGCTGATAGAGCTGATTGTCGTAAACTTTACGCACGAAAGCGAGCCCGTCGGTTGCAGGCTTTGGCGTCGTGGTTTCAGTCTTTGTGGTGGTCGATGACTTGGTTGCGGATGTCGTTGCATCAACGGCAGCTTTCTTTGTACCGCAAGCGGTCAGCATCACAGCAACAGATGCCAAGAGGATGATGTGTTTCGTTCTCATTCGTTATTGATTATTGATTGGTTTATTGTCTTTGTCGGGAATATAGCGACGCTGCTTGATTTTTTCTTCTATGAAAGTCTTGTCGCCTCCTGCTTCGATAGCTTTCTGCCAAAACGCGATAGCTTCGTCGGTCAACCCATTCATGATGTAGATGTCGCCTGCGTGATCGTAGTTGGCAGCACCTGGATTTTCATCGCACAGCAACGCCTGATCGATATATATCTGCGCTTCAGCGTAACGCTGTTGACGAAAAAGAATCCACGCGTAAGTGTCGAGATAAGTTCCTTCTTTTGGTTGTGCCAAAATGGTTTGATGGCTCATTTTTTCTGCTTTATCCAAATCTTTTCCTTCGAGCGCGAGATAGTAGGCGTAGTTGTTTAGCGCTCCTACATTGTCGTCTTTCCATCGCAGACAACTGTCATACGCTTCGAATGCTTGCGACATCTGACCTTTTTCGTGCAGTATATCGCCCATCATTGCATAGAAATCGCTCACGATATTAGGGTCGCTATCATCCTTAATCTGGCTCAATCCGCGACGAAATTCCGTCAACGCCTCGTCGTGTTCATTCATTTGGAAATGGGCTAAGCCTTTGAAATAATAGAATTCCATGCGATCAGGATTGTATTGCGTTGCAAGCGCACACTGGGATGCGATTTCGCGCCAATCTTCTTGTGCCCATTTTTGTTGGATAAAGTATTGTCGGATCGATGCATTATCGGGTTGCAAATCCAGAAGCGACCGAATAATGGGCTCTTGCAACGAGTCAGCCATCTGGCGATTCTGCATATAAAAACATTCCACGAGCGCTATCTCTTCATCATCGGGCATGGCGGTCAGCATGCGACGAAATAGGTCGAGAACTTTCGTGGAATCGCCTCGCTGTTTAATGTCTTCGGTCAGTACATTACGCAAAAGCGCGTAGCGAGTGTCTTTATCAGTCTTCGGACTGACGATGATATCTTTCAGGAGAGCCGTTGCCTGAGATTCTTTGCCGTTTGCGTTATACCAATCGTAAAGCGACATGAGCGCATCGGCATTGTCTGGCTCTTCGCGAAGCACGTTTGTGAAACATTTGTATGCGTCTTTGTGTTCGCCATTCGCTTCAAGCCAATTGCCAAGCATCACTTGGTAGTGGTAGTCGTAAGGGTGGCTGTCGCAGAGCGCCTTGAGCGTGTTGCGGGCTGCTTTATTGTTGCCGCTAAGCTCGTAAACGCGCACTTTAGCGAGCGTCATTTCTTCGCTTTCTCCTTCAACTTGTTCGATTTTTGCAATCGTTTTCAACAGTTGTGGATAGTCTTTCTGTTGCTCATACAACGCCGCAAGCGAGCGAAGCACGTCGAAACGATCGCGGTTGTTGGCGTAAATTTGCTCGTACACGTCAATCGCGTTGCGATACTGCGTTCGCGAGATGTAATATTGCGCTAATCGTTCTTGATAATGACTGTTTTTCGGATTCAGTTCCACCGCTTTCTGCATGCATTCATACGCTTTCTCGGGATATTGCCACGTCATGTAATAACTGGACAGTGCATACCACGTTTCAGGGCGCTTGTCATCGATGTCGAGACAGTGCATAAAAAGATCGTAAGCGGCAGGAAAATTAAGTGCTTCTTGCTGTCGCAACGCTTCAAGATAGAAGTATTGATAACGCAGAGAGTCGCGTTCGACCGACATTGCGTTGGTCGAGCAAACCATCACAATGAAAAGAAAAACAATATGTAAACGACGGCTCATCAAATGCGTTAGAATTGGTTATTGTTTGCCTGTGTGTCCGAATCCGCCTTCACCACGTTGGGTTTCGTCGAGCACTTCAACTTCTTCGAAGTTTGCTTGTTCGTGACGCGCAATCACCATCTGCGCGATGCGCTCTTGCGGGTTTATCGTAAATGGTTCACTGGAAAGATTGATCAGAATCACGCCAATCTCACCGCGATAGTCGGCATCGATGGTTCCAGGTGTGTTCAATACGGTGATGCCGTGCTTCAATGCCAAGCCACTGCGTGGTCTTACTTGCGCCTCGTAACCTTCTGGCAGCGCAATGTGCAGACCTGTGGGAATCAGTCGGCGCTCCATCGGTTTCAGAACAATGGCTTCTGCCAAATTTGCACGTAAATCCATGCCCGCACTGGCTGATGTAGCATAGGTAGGCAGTGGACAGGATCCTGTATTGACTATCTTTATCTGAATCATTTTTTTGAGTTTTAAGCACAATGCATCTGCGAAGATAACCATTTCTGCGCATATTTCGGCACATTTCAACCAAAAATAAACTTAAATTGTCAAAAATTATTATTTTTGCAAATAATTTAGAACTGCTTTATACGTAAATTAAGAATGAATTGGCAGCAACTTATTTCTAATAAACGACTGGGTCAGGAAGCGCGACACGCGCTCCGTCATGATGAACGGTCGGAATTCAAACGCGATTATGATCGTCTGATTTTTTCTGCTCCTTTCAGACGATTGCAAAACAAGACACAAGTTTTTCCATTGCCTGGAAGTATTTTCGTACATAACCGCTTGACGCATAGTCTTGAAGTGGCAAGCGTTGGTATGTCATTAGGAAACGATGTCGCGCGCATCATTTGCCAAAAACAACCTGCACTAAAGGGAACGCTATTCGAGGAGATTGGCACTATTGTTTCTGCTGCTTGCTTGGCGCATGACTTGGGAAATCCGCCGTTCGGACATAGCGGTGAGAAAGCGATTCAAACGTTTTTCAGCGAGGGAAATGGGCAACAGCTAAAGGGTCAACTGGCAAAAAATTTCTGGAACGACATTATCCGATTCGAAGGCAATGCAAATACATTCCGATTGCTTACGCATCGTTTCAACGGACGACGTCCTGGCGGTTTCGTGATGACGTATTCCACGCTCGCTGCAGTAGTAAAATATCCGCGTGAATCGGCTGCGGCAGGCGAAAACGGTAAGTTTGGATTTTTCAGAGAGGAGAAAGAATTATATATTCGTATTGCAGAAGAATTGGGAATCCCGCGTCTTTCTGCCGAAGATGAGCCGTTGCGCTACGCCAGACATCCACTTGTCTATCTCACAGAGGCTGCCGACGATATTTGTTATGAAGTAATGGATATCGAAGACGCACACAAACTGCGCATATTGACGTATGATGAAACTGAGGAGCTGCTGATTGGATTCTTCGATGAACAAACTCAGAAACGCATCCGCGAGCGTATCGTTGATGAAGGCATCACCGACAAAAATGAACGTGTGGCTTATCTCCGCGCTTGTGCTATAGGAGAATTGGAAACGGCGTGCGTCAAGGCGTTCGTTGACAACGAAGAAAGTATTCTTGCAGGCACTTTCGACGGTTCTTTAATCAAACACGTTGACGAACGAACGAAAGAGAATTATCTTCGCTGTACAAAAGTTTCGAAGGAGCGCATCTATCGCAGCAAAATCGTGCTGGATGTGGAATTATCTGGTTATAAAATTATGGAAACGCTTATGCAAACGCTCGTTGATGCAGCAGTTAATCCGCAGCGTTTCCACTCAAAACAATTGCTGAACCGCTTTTCGAGCCAGTATGACATTCATAGCGATAATTTGGAGACGCGAATTATGGCGGTACTCGACTACATTAGCGGCATGACCGACGTGTACGCGCTGGATATCTACCAGAAAATCAACGGTATCTCGCTGCCTATCGTTTGAGAAATGTAGAGAACCAAAATTTTTTCACTATAAAACCGATGGAATTTGTCAATTTTTGCCCATTCCATCGGTGTTTTTTTGAATTTTTGTCTGCTTTTTTATGAATTTTTTTCACGTGTTTTTGCGCGACAATTTGGTATAGAAAAATAGAACAATCATGTAAGATTTTTTCGCAGAAAAATGAGCGCGAAAAATGGTGCGAAAACTGACGAAATTAACATACGTTAAATTAACAATTTTTCCTCGTAAATTTAACATTTGAAAAACGCGAAAAATTTTTGCGAAAAAATGCGATTTTGGATGAATATACAAGAAATATAAATTTTTCTCGTTGAAATTTTTGCACAAATCGCGCGTTTTTGTGCAAAAAGGCACTTTTTTGTGAAATTTTTGCTTGTTTTTTGCATTTCTAAAGAGGCTATTTACGAGTCGTAAATGGGCACTTTAGAAAATTATCTCACGTGAGATAAAATTTTATCTCATATCATTTAACTTTTTTAACAGTCGATTTAACAAAAAAATGCACGTAAAACGCACTCAAAAAACGCCAACAAATGCTCGCGGAAAAATTTTTTTCGATTTTGTTGCGTTAAAATCGCACTTAAAATGTGTTAATTTAACATTTCAAACCACCATTTTTTTGCCTCAAAAAAGCGTCGATTTTAACACTTTTTTTTGGTCTTTTTCGGAACAAAAATTAAGGGAAAAATAGTTGAATCGTTGTTCTATTTTGAAATCTCGCGGAGATAGTTCACCATCAGCGGGATGCACAACGCGAATGATAGCACGTCGCTGACCGCTTGACAGATCTCTACGCCCGTCAAGCCCATCAATCGCGGCAGAATCAGAATGGTTGGGATGAAGAAGATGCCGTTTCGCGTTGCTGCTAAGATGTTTGCTGCCAGCGATTTACCACTGGTTTGAAGCGCCATATTGCTAATTGTAATCACAGCAGCAAGCGGTAGCGTCAGCAACTGCCATCTGAGCGCCACAACGCCCACTTCTACGACCGCTGGATCATGGCGTAGCAAATCGACTACGTTAGCCGCAAAAATGAAACCCAGCACGCAGCAAACGAGAAGAAACGCGATGCTGAGTTTGATGCTGAAGAAATAACCGCGACGCACACGCTCGAAATTTCCAGCGCCATAATTGAAACCGCAAAACGGTTGAAATCCTTGTCCAATACCGATGATTACGGCAAAAATGAGGAATGCAATACGCGTCACAATCGACATCGCCGCAATCGCAGCATCGCCATATTGGGCTGCTGCAACGTTGAGAAGCAACGTTGAAACACATGCAAGACCTTGACGAGTGAGCGAAGGCGTGCCGCCTTTCACAATCTCGAGCAACAGATTTTCGCTATCTGTTTTCGTCGTGCAATGATGTATCGACACCCGAATGTTGCCCTCTTGTCGCGACATCACCAACAAAACAAAGAAACCAAAGATTTGGCTCAGTACTGTGCCGATTGCCGTTCCTGTTATGCCTAAACCAAAAGTGAAAGTGAACAAAGGAACGAGCACAACATTAAGCACTGCGCCCGCCATCATACCATACATCGCTTTCGCTGCATTGCCTTGGAAACGCATTTGATTGTTCAGCACCATCGAACACGTCATAAATGGCGCGCCAAGCAAGATGATTCCCATGTATTTTTGCGTGTACGGCAGAATGGTTGGTGTAGAACCAAGAAGAACGGAGAATGGTTTTAGAAAAATAAGTCCTGCAATTAAAATCAGCAAACCAAAGAAAAACGCTGCGCAAAAGGCTGTTGACGCCATTTGTTGTGCAGAACGCACTTCGCGAGCGCCGAGTTTTCGAGAAATAAACGTGCCAGATCCCTGTCCGAAAAAGAAGCCTACCGCCTGAATAACCGACATCACAGGAAAGACAATGCCCACTGCAGCCGTCGCTTGCGTGTTGAGTTGTCCAACAAAGTATGTATCTACGATGTTATAGATACTCGTTACGAGCATACTTACAATCGTTGGCACCGCCATCGTAGGAATTACTTTGTTGATTGGTGCAGTTGTGAGAAAAATATAGTTGTCTTTTCGGTGCATGATGAGTGGCACGCTCGCTTCGGGCGCCTATAAAAATTTCTATAAAATAAGGATTAGGGAAAAATCTTGCTTAATCTTTGTCGATAAGCAATGGTTTGTCGAGCGCTTCTGGGTGCTCTTTGATGAAACTATCGACGTGACGAATTCGTTTCTCTTCGAGAATTTCATCTACTGCAATCAGAATACCCGTCTCTTCCACTTCGCCAAAACCTTCGTTGATGGCAGTTCCAAACAATTTCATCGTAGGACTGAGCATCATATAAGCGTTTACCAATGGCGGAATGTTATAACCGAGTTTGCGTACTTCAGCGTTGAGAATGCGGTAGTCGGCTTTGAAATCGTCTTCTGTGAAGATTGTTTCCAGTTCCTGTGGATCGGCTTCGATATTGATAGGAGATTTCGGAATAATGAGCCCTTCTTTGTCGGCAAAATGCTTGTGCAAGAAGAACAAAATCATATCACGACCGCGACGGATGTAGTTAGGATACATCGTCATCTTGCCAAAGAAATATTTAACGTTAGGGTTTATCACCGTCAAAGCACCAAGTCCATCCCACAGATTGTCGAGAGCGAAAATGCTTTTGCGGTCGCAACGATCGTTTTGATAGTCAAGTGAAACGAAAGAACGACCTAATTCGACGGTATATGGCATAAAATCTTTGATGAAACGTTCAGAAAAATGGAACATGTGACTGGTTGCCAAAATTGGTTGACCGTTCTCGTCCATTTTCCAGTCGGTTCCGTAGAGGTAACGATAGCCTCCAATAATTTCTTCTGCATCAGGGTTCCAAACAATCAGTTGTTTGTAACCATTTTCTTGTGTATCAAATTCGTCTATATCGCATTCTTTGCCAGTTCCTCCACCAGCAGTACGAAAGGCAATCTCGCGCAATCGTCCGATTTCGCGCATCACGTTAGGCGCATTTTGTGCGGTTATCACATAGATTTCGTTGTTACTGCGGTTTGTCATACGCAGTTGGCGCTCTGGAGTGAGCTCAGCTTTGAGCAGATTGCGGTCGATTGGAGGAATAATTGGCTGTTCCATGATTGATATAGACTTGTTTCGGTTTTATAGTTTATAGACTTCTTCTTCTACATACTTCGCCCATTGTTGCAGCGTGCGTGACTTGTCGAACGTTTGCCATGGAATAGGTTTTCCGAAGGTCACTTTAAACGTTTTATGCACGTTTTTGTACATTTCATCGACGAGAAATAGCATCGCAATGTTCACTTTTTTGACGTATTTATCGCTGAAATTCGCCAGTCGATAGAAGAAATTGGAATTTTGTCCGCTGAAATGAATAGGCACAACATCACGTTGGTGTTCGACACTCTTGCTAATAAATGCTTTTTTCCAGTCGATATCGTGGATTTCTCCATTGATTTTTCTGGAACAAATGCCAGCAGGGAACATGAGAATGTGATTGTCGCTATTAAAACCAGCCTCGACCATAGCGGGAAAGTCGCGGCTTTGATTTCCAGTTTTATTGATTGGGATGCAAAGTGGTGCTAATCCAGGAAGATTCATCAACAAATCGTTGACGAGATAGCGAAAACGGCTATCGTATTTTCTGCCGATGATGGAGCCAAGCGCTACGCCATCGATGCCACCGAGCGGGTGATTTGAAACAAATGTATAGAGTTTGCCGTCGTTTTTGTCGGGCAAATTTTCTTCGCCTTCGAGCTCGAGCGTCATATCGAGATACTTGACGCATTCTTCGAGCCATTCTATGCCTGTAACTTCACGATTTTCCCAAAGGAAAGCGTTGACTTGATCTTGGTGGATAATGTGTTTCAACCATGCTGTAACAGGACGCGGAACGTATTTAGCTTTATCGCCCATCTTGCTACGCAAAACAGCATCGAGATCGATTGTTTTCTGAAACTCAGTGGTCTGTTTATTTTCCATTTTTACAAGTTAGAATTTCGTGGTTCACATTGCACGAAATAGACCATTTTGTGCAAAATTATAATAAACTTTTAAAAAAGAACAATTTTTTGGTCATTTTTTACAGTAAAGCGCTATTTTATGGTAGTATTTCATTGATTGATTGTTCTATTTCGTTGCGAAATTTTCCTATTTAGGTCATTTTTTTATGTTAAATTATAAAAAAAGTGGTGGAAAGTGGTGGAAAGTGGTGGAAAAAATATTAAATTTGCCACCTAAACACTCCAGATACGAAAGCAGATGCGATTTCTCGGAAACATAGAAGCAAAAATTGACGTCAAGGGACGTGCGTTTCTTCCTGCAACATTTCGCAAGGTGTTGCAAGAAGGCGGTGAACAGAATCTTGTTCTGCGTAGAGACGTTTTCCAACCCTGTCTTGTGCTTTATCCTGAGAACGTTTGGAACGGCTACATGGATGAACTGCGTAGCAGACTCTCGCGTTGGAATGGCAAACACCAGCAGTTGTATCGCCAATTCTTGTATGATGTGGTTGTATTGACACCCGATACGAATGGGCGTATTCTCATTCCGAAGCGTTTTCTGCAAATGGCAAACATAGAGCAGCAAGTTAAATTCATCGGCATGGGCGATACCATCGAACTTTGGCGAGATAATGGCGACAAACCGTTTGTTGAACCAGAAGAATTTGCGCAATCGCTTGAAGAAATCATGAGCGGTCAGTCGGCAGAAGCTATCGACGCATCGGAAACAAGTGAATCGTTAGAATAAGCAAGCGCTACATCGGCTGCAAATCATCATTCCACCACAAAAGTCCATCGCATCATGACAGACGTTACGTCAACATATCATGTTCCTGTATTGCTCCACGAAAGTATCGATGGACTCGCCATCAAGAAAGACGGCATTTACGTTGATGTAACCTTTGGTGGCGGAGGTCATTCGAAAGAGATATTGTCGCGTTTAGGGCAAAACGGACGATTGTTTGCCTTCGATCAAGATCAAGATGCTGAGAAAAACATCGGTGAAGATGCACGACTCACCTTCATTGCATCGAATTTCAGATTTTTGAAGAACTGGATGCGTTATTATAACGTAGATCACATCGACGGATTGCTTGCAGATTTGGGTGTTTCTTCGCATCACTTAGATAGCGAAGCACGCGGATTCACTTTCCGACAGGATGCACCGCTTGATATGCGCATGAATCAGCGTGCGACAAAAACGGCAGCCGACGTCGTCAACACGTATAGTGAAGAGCGGTTGGCTGATGTGTTCTATTTCTATGGCGAGATGCGACAAGCGCGACAGTTGGCAAAGCGTATCGTATGCGCGCGTACAACTTTAATAAATACTACGGGGCAACTCGTAGAGATTGCTCGCCCGTTGATACATGCCGAGCAAGAGCGTCGGGAATTAGCGAAACTTTTTCAGGCTTTGCGCATCGAAGTCAATGGAGAGTTGAACGCGCTTCGCGAAATGCTGAACGCTGCGATTGATTTATTAGGAAATGGCGGTAGATTAGCCGTTATCACCTATCATTCGTTGGAAGATAGAATCGTAAAAAACTATATAAAAAGTGGAAATGCTGAAGGTAAAACCGAAAAAGACTTTTATGGCAAAACCACTGCACCACTTTCTGCTTACGGAAAGTTGATTACGCCTTCTAAAGAGGAGATTGAGAACAATCCTCGAGCAAGAAGCGCAAAGCTTCGCATAGCAGAAAAACGCTAAAACAACGATATGGAAGACAGAGACGAATTACTCGAAAACGAAGCGCCTATAGAAGAATCTGAAGCGCAAGCGGAAAAGCAGGATGAGACGCCATCTTTAGCCGAAGTAATCAAAGAACAGGCTAAAGAAGAAGACTCGTTCTCGAGCAATTTCACGCTGCGAAAGATTTTGGGAGGCGACATTCTTTCGACCAATGCGATGAAACGGCAAGTTGGTTTGTTGTTGCTCATCACCGCATTCGTCATTGTTTACATCACCAATCGTTATCGTTGCCAGAATTATCAAATCGAGATAGACAATCTGAAGAAAGAATTGCAAGACGCAAAATACAAAGCGCTATCGTCGAGCAGTCAATTGACCGAAAAAAGTCGCGAGAGTAACGTGCTCGATATGCTGAAAAACAACAACGATAGTCTGCTGCATATTTCGCAACAACCGCCCTACTACATCAAAGTTCCTGAAGAATGAGTAAATTAGACAGAAGAAGCACAAAACGATATTCATTTTTCGCGATAGTACTTACACTACTCGCGCTTGGAGTCGTGTGCAAAGCATTCTACACGATGTCGGTTAAGGGCGACTATTGGAAGAAAGTAGGCGAACGACAAGAGCGAGATTCGGTCATCGTAAAGCCTCAACGCGGAAATATCTTAAGCAGTAACCAACAGTTGATGGCGTCTTCGCTGCCCGAATTTAAGGTGTATATGGATTTCAAGCAACTGAATGTTGCTGGAAATGATTCGGTTTGGGAAGCGGATGTTGATTCGTTGTGTCGCCAACTCGCACAACTATTCCCAGAACGCACTGCAGCAGAATTCAAAAAGAATCTGGAGGAAGGCAGAAAGAAGCAAGCGCGTCACTGGGCGATATGGCCTAAGCGCATCAGTTACAACACTTTCTCTGAAATCAAAACGTTCCCCGTTTTCAACATGAGCAAATTGCAAAGCGGATTCCATTACGAAGAATTCAACGCACGGCAACGCCCTTACGGTTCGCTGGCTTGGCGTACCATCGGCGATATGTACGGCGGTAAAGATACGGCACGTTTTGGTCTGGAACTGTCTTACGATTCTATTCTTCGTGGAAAAAATGGTTTGACCAATCGTCGAAAAGTGTTGAATCGCTATCTCGACATCGAAACAATCAAACCTGAACCTGGATCAGACATCGTTACGACCATCGATGTAAGCATTCAAGATTTGGCAGAACGTGCAGTGATCGATGAATTGAAACTGATTAATGGCAACGTTGGTGTTGCTGTGGTGATGGAAGTGGCAACTGGCGATGTCAAAGCTATCGTTAACATGGAAAAATGTGCGGATGGCGAATATCGTGAGATAAAAAACCATGCCGTAAGCGACTTGCTCGAACCTGGAAGCGTGTTCAAGACGGCGTCGATTATGGTGGCTCTCGATGACGGAGTAGTGGATACGACTTATCGTGTAGAGACTGCGTCGGGTATTTGGCCGATGTACGGTCGTCAGATGAAAGACCACAACTGGCGAAAAGGTGGTTATCACAATATTTCACTGCCTCGCTCGCTGGAAGTGAGTTCGAATATTGGTGTAAGTCGTATCATCGACGATCACTATCACAACAATCCCGAAAAATTTGTGCGTGGAATCTATCGTTTAGGACTGAACGCCGACTTGGGAATTCCATTGTTTGGTTCGTCACCTGCACGTATTCGTATGCCAAAGAAAGACAAGACGGGCAAGCATTACGCAAACTGGAGCAATACTGCATTGCCTTGGATGAGTATTGGTTATGAAACACAGGTGCCGCCTATCTCGACGTTGACGTTCTACAACGCAATAGCGAACAATGGCAAGATGATGAAACCGCGTTTCGTTAAGTGCGTGATGAAAGACGGCAAAGTGATTCGCGAATTTCCTGTAGAAGTGGTAAAAGGTCACGAGAAAATCGCCAAAGATAAGACTATAAAAGAAATACAAACCATACTGGAACATGTTGTAAGTCAAGGACTTGGAAAGAAAGCTGGTTCGAAATCGTTTAAGGTTGCAGGTAAAACAGGAACGGCTCAGATGTCGAAAGGAGCTGCAGGTTACACCTCTGGCATCACCAACTATCTCTTGAGTTTCTGCGGTTACTTCCCTGCTGACGCGCCACGTTATTCTTGCATCGTCTGCATACAGAAATCTGGTCTTCCTGCATCAGGTGGCGGTATGAGTGGCGTTGTTTTCAAACAGATTGCAGAAGGAATCATGGCGCAAGATATTAAACTCGATGCGAAAGACGCAAAAGATTCTACTTCAATCCTTGTTCCTGATGTCAAGAGTGGCAATATTATTGCAGCCGACTACGTGCTTCGTCATCTCCACATACCGACTATCGACGATTGGACAGCCAATTCCGACAACAAAGTGGTATGGGGCGCTTCGGAAAAACGTGGAAAGAAAGTGGTTCTCGTTAAACAAAAACAATATAATCGCGACGAAATTCCAAATGTTCACGGCATGGGAGCACGCGATGCGGTCTATATGATTGAAAGTCGTGGCGTTCGCGTCAAAATGAGTGGTCGCGGAAAGGTGGTTAAGCAAAGTCTGGAACCAGGTCATAAGATTAAAAAAGGCGAGACGTGCATTTTGTTACTCGAATAAATAACCTCACGATATGAAACTGAAAGATTTACTAAAAAATCTAACGCCCATTTCGATTGTCGGCAACATCGATCAAGAAATTGTTGGCGTTAATATCGACTCGCGAAAGATTGCAAAAAATCACGCATTCATCGCAATGCGTGGCACGCAAGTCGATGGTCACACTTTCATTCCTAAAGCAATAGAACAAGGTGCTGCTGTTATTTTTTGCGAAGACGTTCCGTCAGAAACGGCAGACAATGTTTGCTATGTCCAATTAGCCAATACAGAACAGGCAGCTGGTCAGATTGCAACGAATTTCTATGGAAATCCAACGCAGAAGCTGAAACTTGTTGGCGTAACTGGTACAAATGGCAAGACAACTATCGCCACCTTATTATATAATATGTTCCGTAAGATGGGTCACAAGTGTGGTTTGCTTTCTACTGTATGCAATTACATCGAAGACGAAGCGATTCCTGCAAGCCATACAACGCCAGACCCTATCGAACTCAATGAATTGCTCGCGAAAATGGTTGAAGCAGGTTGCGAATACGCGTTCATGGAGTGTTCAAGTCACGCCATCGCGCAGCATCGCATCAGCGGTTTGCAATTTGTAGGCGGTATTTTTACGAATCTCACGCGCGATCATCTCGATTATCACAAGACATTCGAGAATTATCGTGATGCAAAAAAATTATTTTTCGACAATCTTCCAAAAAGCGCTTTCGCAATCACCAATGCCGACGATAAGAACGGTATGTACATGGTGCAAAACACGAAAGCGACCGTTAAAACATATAGCACCAGCAGAGCAGCAGATTTCAAAGCGAAAATATTGGAATGCCATTTCGAAGGCATGTATCTTGAGATTGACGGACACGAAGTTGGTGTTCAATTTATTGGAAAATTCAATGTTAGCAACCTTTTAGCGGTTTATGGTGCAGCGCGAATGCTGGGTAAAGCGCCTGAAGACATTTTGATAACCATGAGCACGCTGCACAGCGTGAACGGCAGACTCGATCCTGTTCGTTCGCCCGAAGGTTTTACTGCACTCGTTGACTACGCTCACACGCCAGACGCGCTCGAGAATGTGTTGAACGCCATCCACGAAGTGCTCAATGGAAAAGGTCAAGTCATTACAGTTTGTGGCGCAGGTGGCAACCGCGACAAAGGCAAACGCCCATTGATGGCGCAAGAAGCCGTGAAACAGAGCGATCGCGTTATCATTACGAGCGACAATCCACGCTTTGAAGAACCACAAAACATTATCAACGACATGCTGGCAGGGCTCAATGCACAGCAAATGAAGAAAGTTATCAGCATCGCTGACCGCAAAGAAGCTATCAGAGCAGCTTGTATGATGGCGAAGAAAGGTGATGTAATCTTGGTTGCTGGCAAAGGACACGAAGATTATCAAGAGATAAAAGGAGTGAAGCACCATTTCGACGACAAAGAAGTGTTGCGCGAGATTTTCGGTATTGAACAATAAAATCGTTTCGCCATGTTATATTATTTCTTCAGATTTCTTGAGCAGTACGATATCCCTGGCGCGCACATGTGGTCGTACATTTCGTTCCGCGCGTTGCTTACGTTGATTCTTTCGCTGCTTATTTCCGCATGGTTCGGAGAGCGTTTCATCAAGTACATGCGACGCAAAAAATACACCGAAACAGCACGCGACAAAGATATCGATCCGTTCGGAACGGAAAAGAAAGGCGTTCCAACAATGGGAGGCATTATCATTATCGTGAGCATTCTCGTGCCAGTGCTTCTGCTTGGTCGTATGCGCAACATCTATCTCATTTTGATGATCATCACTACCCTATGGCTCGGATTTCTGGGATTCATGGATGATTACATCAAAATATTCCGAAAAAATAAAGAAGGACTGAAGGGAAAATATAAAATTATTGGACAGGTTTCTATAGGACTTATCGTTGGACTCGTACTTTGGGCAAGTCCAGACGCAAAGATTCACGAGAACGTCACAACTGAGCGACAGGGATTAGAGCAAGTCGTAACTTACAAATCCAGCCCAGAGAAATCGCTGAAGACAACCATTCCATTCTTTAAGAATAACAACCTCGACTATGCCGAATTGATGGGCTTTTGTGGTAAATATAAGCATGCTGCTGGTTGGATTCTATTTGTTATCATGACAATTCTTGTTGTTACAGCCGTATCGAATGGCGCCAACTTGAACGATGGCATGGATGGCATGTGCGCTGGCAACTCTGCGATTATTGGTGTGGCGCTTGGCATTTTGGCTTATGTGAGCAGCCATATCGATTATGCGTCATATCTGAACATCATGTACATACCTGGTTCGCAAGAATTGGTTGTTTTCATTTGCGCTTTCGTTGGAGCGATGATTGGTTTCTTATGGTATAACGCTTATCCCGCACAGGTTTTCATGGGCGATACAGGCTCGTTGACCATCGGGGGCATCATCGGCGTTTGCGCAATCATTATCCATAAAGAATTATTATTGCCAATTCTTTGCGGAATCTTCTTCGTTGAAAGTCTGAGTGTCATCATTCAGCGCGTGATGTTTAAGTATTACAAACGTAAAGGTCAGCGTGTACGAATTTTCCGCGCTACACCAATCCACGATAACTTCAGAAAATTGGATTCGCAATTAGATCCGACAAGTCGTTACGTACTAAAAAATTGGCCACATCGCCAGTTCCATGAATCGAAAATCACGATTCGTTTCTGGATTGTGACCATCATCTTGGCAGCATTGACCATCATTACACTCAAAATGAGATAATACACCTTATTATAATATATATAATAGCATCATAAGTTAGTTAAAGCATGAAAAGAATAGTTGTTTTAGGGGCAGGAGAAAGCGGCGCTGGAGCTGCTGTATTAGCGAAACAGAAAGGTTTCGACGTTTTTGTGTCGGATATGTCGGGCATCAAACCAAAGTATAAAGCGTTGCTCGATAGTCATGGCATTGGTTGGGAAGAAGGGCATCACACAGAAGAATTAATTCTTAATGCGGATGAGGTTGTTAAAAGTCCAGGAATACCTGACGAAGCACCAATCATTCAGAAATTGATTCAGCAAAGCACACCGATTATTAGTGAAATTGAGTTGGCAGGTCGTTATACTAATTCGAAAATGATTTGCATTACAGGTTCGAATGGTAAAACTACTACCACATCGCTCATCTATCATATTTTCAAACATGCAGGCTACGATGCTGGTCTTGCAGGAAACATTGGTCGTTCATTGGCTTTACAAGTGGCAGAAGACCCACACGCTTATTATATCATCGAGTTAAGTTCGTTTCAATTGGATAATATGTACGATTTTCGTGCAAATATCGCCATCTTACTCAACATTACGCCCGATCATCTCGATCGTTATCAAAACAATATGCAGAATTATGTTGACGCCAAGATGCGCATTATCCAAAACCAAACGCCAGATGACGCTTTCATCTATTGGAACGACGATCCTATCATACAACGAGAACTGAAGCGCTACGATATCAAAGCGGTGCAATATCCGTTCTCTGAGTTGAAAGAAAAAGGTTCTATCGCCTACATGGAGGAGGGAAAATATGTTATCACGCAGCCCGACTCTTTCAATATGGAGCAAGAAGAACTGGCTCTTACAGGAAAGCATAATATATACAATTCGTTGGCGGCTGGAATTGCATCGAAAATCGCTGGCATTCACGATGATGTGATTCGTGAAAGCCTCGCCAGTTTCCCAGGTGTCGAGCATCGTCTTGAGAAAGTGTGCAGTGTCAGAGGTGTGCAATACATCAACGACTCTAAAGCGACCAACGTCGATGCTTGTTGGTATGCATTGGAAAGTATGAAGACGCCAGTTGTGTTGATTATTGGCGGAAAAGACAAAGGAAACGATTACAACGCCATCAAAGATTTGGTGAAACAGAAATGCGTAGGACTGGTTTATCTTGGCGCAGACAATAGCAAGTTGCACGCATTCTTTGATGATATGGGCATACCTGTACGAGATACGCATTCCATGCGCGAATGTGTTGACGCTTGTTACGAACTTGCGCAACCTGGACAGACTGTTCTGTTGAGTCCTTGCTGTGCATCGTTCGATTTATTCAAAAATATGGAAGATAGAGGAGAACAATTTAAAAATTTAGTTAGACAACTTTAATGCGGAAATTCGAAAACATATTCAAGGGAGATAGAGTAATTTGGATGGTATTCTTCTTGCTCTGCATCATCAGCATCATCGAAGTGTATAGCGCTTCGTCACAATTATCATACAAAAGCGGCAACTTCGTCGCGCCAATGCTGAAACATATTTGCATACTTATAGTTGGTATAACCGTCATGATTATCACGCTGCACGTAAAGTGTCAGTATTTCAAAATCATGACGCCCTTCCTACTGCTATTTTCTGTACTAACGCTGATTATTGTGCTCATCATCGGTCAGACAACCAATGGAGCATCGCGATGGATTAGTTTTTTAGGCATACAGTTCCAGCCTTCCGAGATAGCCAAAGGTGCTTTGGTGCTTGCAACTGCGCAGATTCTGAGCGCAATGCAAACAGATAATGGGGCAGATAAAACTGCCATGAAATTTATTCTTATCATTAGCGTTCCAATCATCGCACTTATCGCGAGCGAAAACCTTTCTACAGCGATGTTGCTATGCTGCGTAGTCGGCATGATGATGATTATCGGTCGCGTTCCAATGGTTCAGATTGGCAAACTGTTGGGAATCGTGGTCGGTTTCATTGCGATTGTAATCATAATGGTAATGACTTTGGGTGTAACGGAGCAACCTAAAGATGAAACGCAAGCAACTGAAACTGAATTAGTTGCAGAAAAGAAAGCGGAAGAAGGTATGTCGTTAAAAGTTTTCCACCGTTTCGGAACGTGGAAATCGAGAATCAATAGTTTTTTGAACAAGAAAGACATTCCGCCAGAGGAGGTTGACCTTGATAAAGATGCACAAACAGCGCAGGCGAACATTGCGATAGCAACGTCTGACTTTCATGGAAAAGGACCAGGCAACAGTCGGGCGCGCGATTTCTTGCCACAGGCATTTTCAGACTTTATCTATGCAATCATCATTGAAGAATTGGGCATTTTCGGAGCTGTACTTGTTGCTTTCCTTTACGTCATTCTGCTCATCAGAACAGGCATTATCGCAGGCAGATGCGAGAACACTTTCCCCGCTTACTTAGCGATGGGATTGGCGTTGCTGCTCGTTACGCAAGCATTATTTAATATGTGTGTCGCCGTTGGTCTTGCGCCAGTGACAGGACAGCCTTTGCCGCTGATCAGTAAAGGTGGTACGTCAACAATTATCAACTGTTTCTATCTTGGAATCATCTTAAGCATTAGCCGTACAGCGAAACGCAAAGACAACTCAATCGAAGAAAATCAGAACGCACAAGTTGCTTTGGCATAAAACCATCAAAAAGCGACGAATTTCTAACTCAAAAATCTTGTAAAAAAGTCAAAAATTGCCGATTCCATCGGCATTTTTTGACAAAATTCATCGGATTTTTTGTCCTGAAACGCATATTTCACGAACCTAAAAAAGCAACCCATCGAAAAAATTTCGGTGAGACGAAAAATTATCTCATTCAATTCAGCGCAAAAGGTTGATAAACACAGAATTTTAGACCGAAAAAACGGCAAATTAAAATCTTTAGCAAAAAAAATTGCTAATAAATGATAAAATACTTGCACGAAACGCATAAAAACCGCAGTAAATCATACTGATATGTCAAAAATAATTATTATTTTTGCAGAAATCAGCGAAGTTAATCTGAATTTACACTTTGTTTGTCTTTTATTCATGGAACAAAAATTGAGAATTATCGTTAGCGGCGGCGGAACAGGTGGTCATATTTTCCCAGCTATTTCCATCGCAAACGCAATTAAAGCCAAACGCCCTGATACCGACATTCTTTTTGTGGGCGCTGAAGGTAGAATGGAAATGCAACGCGTGCCTGCAGCAGGCTATCAGATTATTGGACTACCCATTTGTGGCTTTAACCGAAAAAATCCCTTTAAGAATATCGAAGTAATTTGGAAGATTCTGAAAAGCCAACATAAAGCTAAGAAAATAGTTCGCGAATTTAAACCAATGGCAGCCGTAGGTGTTGGCGGTTATGCAAGCGGACCGATGCTTAATGTGTGTGCAAAAAAACAAATTCCCTGTCTTATTCAAGAACAAAACAGCTATGCTGGCGTGACCAACAAACTCTTGGCGAAAAAGGCGCAAAAGATTTGTGTGGCATACGACGGCATGGAGCGCTTTTTCCCTGCAGAAAAAATTATCAAAACGGGCAATCCAGTAAGACAATCGTTGCTTGAGGCAACGATAACTCACGAAGATGCCGCCAAGAAATTTGGTTTGAATCCCGAAAAACCAATCATTCTGATTGTTGGTGGTAGTTTAGGCGCTCGAACAATGAACGAGAGCGTCATCCAACACCTTGATTTGCTGGAGCAAAGCGATGTGCAACTCATTTGGCAAACAGGTAAATACTATTTCGAAGATATCAAGAAACGACTCGAAGAAGCAGGCAAAAGCAATCTCGAACAGCTAAAAATAACCGATTTCATCGGTGATATGGGTGCCGCATATAAGGCTGCTAATCTCGTAATTAGTCGCGCTGGCGCCAGTTCGATTAGCGAATTTTGTCTAATCGGTAAACCTGTCATTCTCGTTCCATCACCAAACGTTGCTGAAGATCACCAAACGAAAAACGCAATGGCGCTTGTCGAAAAAAATGCTGCGCTTTTCGTGAAAGACGCTGACGCTCCTGAGCAACTACTTGACCTTGCTCTAAAAACGGTGAACGACAAACAACAACTCCATTCATTATCCGAAAACATTGCAAAACTCGGTTTGCCTAACGCAGCCGACGTGATAGCCGACGAAGTCATTCGTTTGGCTGAAGCCTATCAACAATAAAACAGCATGAACCAACAAGAAATGAATGCCATCTATTTCGTCGGTGCTGGCGGTATCGGCATGAGCGCTTTGGCGCGCTATTTTCTGCGCCAAGGTCTCATCGTTGCAGGTTATGATAAAACACCAACGCCACTGACAGCGCAACTCGAAAAAGAAGGTATGTTGCTCCATTTCGAAGACGATGTCAACCTGATACCCGAAGCATGTCGCGATGCTGCGCATTGTTTGATAGTCTATACGCCAGCAATCCCTGCAGACCACAAAGAGCTCACGTTCTTCCGCGACAACGGTTTCACGGTTGAGAAACGTGCGCAAGTGCTTGGGCGTCTTACTCGCACGCATAAGGGTCTTTGTTTCGCAGGAACGCATGGCAAAACAACGACTTCCACGATGTGTGCACACATCATGAATCAGAGTCATTTAGGTTGCAACGCGTTTCTCGGTGGAATCAGCAAAAATTATGGTACAAACTGCATCATAAGTGACGCAAAAGACACCGATTTCGTCGTTATCGAAGCCGATGAATTCGATAGAAGTTTCCACTGGTTGCGTCCTTGGATGACGGTAATCACGTCAACCGATCCCGATCACCTTGACATCTACGGCACAAAAGAAGCTTATCTCGAGAGTTTTGAGCATTATACAACGCTCATTCAACCAAATGGCGCGCTCGTTATCCATAAAAATTTGGAGATGAAACCAAAACAGAACGACCAAGTGCGCTATTTCGATTATTCTCTCGATGAAGGCGATTTCCATGCCGAAAACATACGCATCGGAAACGGTGAAATCCATTTCGATTTTGTTTCGCCTATCGAAACCGTTCGCGACATCGAACTGGGTCATCCCGTACCAATCAATGTAGAAAATGCAGTCGCTGCGATGGCAATTGCACAACTCAACGGTTGCACAGCCGACGAACTGCGCAACGCGATGCAGACTTATCGCGGTGTTGATCGCAGATTTGATTTCAAAATAAAGAACGATAAAATCGTCTTTTTGTCCGATTACGCCCATCATCCACAAGAAATTTTGCAAAGCGCGAAAAGTATTCGCGAGTTGTACAAAGACCGCAAAATCACCGCTATCTTCCAGCCTCATCTTTATACCCGAACACGCGATTTCTACCAGCAATTCGCTGATGCATTGAGCCTGCTCGACGAGGTAATCCTTTGCGATATCTACCCCGCTCGCGAGAAACCGATCGAGGGTGTAAGCAGTAAACTGATTTATGACGCGCTCAAACCAAACGTAGAAAAGCAGATGATTCACAAGGAAGACGTACTCAGTCTCATCGACCAAAAAGATTTCGATGTTCTCGTGCTGCTTGGCGCTGGCGATTTAGACAATTATGCCGATGAAATCGCGGAAAAATTGAAAAAGAAACTCCATATTTGATGAAAATCGAACGTAAAGATATCACCGTCATCGTGTTTTGTGTGCTTGCCATAGCATACCTCATCACCTCGATTATCGTGTTCAACAAACCCGATGAGTCGAATGCGGTATGCCAGAAGGTAAACATCAACATCGCCGATGAAACTGCGAACGGATTTATTAACCAAAAAGAAATCCTATCGCGCTTGCAAAAACAACATCTTTACCCACAATCCAAACCTATTCAGTTTGTCAACGCTCGACAAATTGAAAATACGCTGTTGTCAACGCCGTTCGTGAAGAGCGCAGAATGTTACAAGACGCAAGGCGGTGACGTGAATATCACCATCACTCAACGCATGCCGACACTCCGAATCAAGTCGGATAACGGCGACGACTACTATCTTGACGACAACAACAGCGTCATGCCTAACTCTAACTACACGAGCGACCTCATCATCGCAACGGGAAACATCAGTCGTAAGTACGCACAAAACTATGTTTCCTATCTCTGCAATTCGCTGATGAAGAGCGATTTTTGGCGCAACCAAATAGAACAGGTCAATATCTTGCCGAACCATGTCGTTGAAATCGTGCCACGCGTTGGCGATCACATCGTTTGCTTGGGTCAGATGCCTGAAAGCAAAAACAAAACTAAGCGACAGGAACTCATCGATGAGTTTGTTGATAAAAAACTTTCGCGACTGGAAAAATTCTATAAATACGGTTTGTCGCAAGCAGGTTGGAATAAATATTCTTACATCAACTTGGAATTCGACAACCAAATCATTTGCAAAAAACGTAACTCGAAAATATAATCAAATAAAAAACATATCAATCTATGACAGATTTTATCGTGGCTATCGAGCTGGGGTCAACTAAGATCACTGGCATCGCAGGAAAGAAAAATCTTGATGGCAGTATCAGCATTCTTGCAGTCGCAGAAGAAGACGCAACATCGTGCATCAGAAAAGGCGTCGTCTATAATATCGACAAGACTGTGCTGTGTCTGAGCAACATCATCAAGAAGTTGGAAACTAAATTAAAGACTAAAATCGCTAAAGCCTATGTTGGCGTTGGTGGTCAGTCGGTTCTCAGTCTGAAAAACATTCAGAAATTCGACTTTGAAGTGGATACTAAAGTCACACAAGAGATGATTGACTCGATCAAAGACACCAACCGCAACAACAAATACCCTGAAAAAGAAATTCTCGACAGTGAAGAACTGGAGTATCGCGTTGACACGCAACTCCAGAAAGACCCAGTCGGCATACAATGCAAGCATCTGGAAGGCAATTTCTTGAATATTCTCAGTCGTTCTACGTTCTACGAGAACATCGACACTGCCTTCAAGAACGCCAAAATTACGTTTGCCGACCTATTCCTCGCGCCTCGCGCTATGGCAGACTTCGTTCTGACCGAGAACGAGAAGCGTTCGGGCTGTCTTCTCGTTGACTTAGGCGCCGATACCACCACAGTACAAGTCTATTACAGAGACAAACTGCGCCATCTCGCTGTCATTCCTCTCGGAGGAAACAACATTACGAAAGACATCGCATCGCTTCAGATGGAAGAAAAAGACGCTGAAGCAATGAAATTGAAATATGGTAGCGCTTTCACCGACGAAAACGACATCGACGAAAACCTAAATCTGCAAATCGATCAAGACAGAACAGTTTCGAGTCGCAAGTTCATCGAAATCGTCGAAGCACGTGTTACCGAAATCGTTGAAAACGTTTGGAATCAGGTTCCTAACGAATTTATGAACAAACTCTTGTGCGGCATCATCCTCACTGGTGGCGGTTCGAAAATGCGCAACATCGGTCGCGCTTTCACAACGAACAACCGCAACGCTAAAGTGCGCATCGCCAAGACGGGAATCATACAGATCAACTCGTCAGACCCCATGTTCAACGCACCAGATGGCACAATGAACACCGTTCTCGGACTGCTTGCCAAAGGCAATGATAACTGCGCAGGAAAAGAAATCAAACCAGATATTTTCGATCCTGAAAGCACTGTCGAAGGCGTGAAACCACAAACGCACGACACAGCAATGACTGGCAGAGTGAAAACACTGGAAGAAAAACGTCGCGAAGAGGAAGAACAACGCCGATTGGCTGAAGAAGCAGAACGCGAACGCCTCATCAAGGAAGAAGAAGAGCGACGTCGCCTCGAAGAAGAGCGCAAACAAAACTCGCCATGGCGTAAACTACACAAAAAAGTTAGCGGTTTCTTAGACCAAATCCTTAAAGACGATGCACAATAAACTCCTTCGTTAACAAGATATTCAACCACGACAAATCAAAAAAAACGACACAACTATGTTAGACGACAATAAAATAACCCTCGACTTCGGTCTCGACGAGGAAAATGAAAGCAAACCTACGGAAAATCCAACGGGGATGAAGAGACACGCAACGCTCGATTTTGGTGATATCGACCGCAAACAGAGCATCATCAAGGTGATTGGCGTTGGTGGTGGTGGCGGAAACGCTGTCAATCACATGTATCGCGAAGGCATACACGACGTTACTTTCGTCGTATGCAACACCGATCAGCAAGCATTGAACGATTCGCCTGTGCCAGTCCACTTGCAATTAGGTAACGAAGGACTAGGTGCTGGAAATAAACCTGAAAAAGGCAAAAAGGCTGCAGAAGAATCCGTCGAAGAAATCAAAGAGATGCTGACGGATGGCACGAAGATGGCGTTCATCACTGCAGGTATGGGAGGCGGAACTGGCACTGGTGCTGCTCCTGTTGTAGCAAGAATTTCTAAAGAACTGGACATTCTGACAGTCGGAATCGTTACAATCCCATTCAAATTCGAAGGCAAACAAAAAATCGATAAGGCACTCGACGGTGTTGAAGAAATGGCTAAACATGTTGACGCATTGCTCGTCATCAACAACGAACGCTTACGCGACATCTATAGCGACTTCTCCGTTGAAGGAGCCTTTGGAAAAGCAGACGATACGCTTAGCGTGGCTGCCAAAAGTATTGCAGAAATCATCACAACGCATGGACTTATCAACCTCGACTTCAACGATGTGAAAACAGTGCTTAAAGATGGCGGCGTAGCCATCATGAGTACGGGTTACGGAGAGGGCGATAACCGTATCAGAAAGGCTATCGAGAACGCGCTTCATTCACCATTACTCAAGAATAACGACATCTTCAACTCGAAGAAGATACTGCTTAGCATCAACTTCTACAGCGGTGGCGATCCTACAAAGGGTTTGATGATGGAAGAAATGAACGAAGTTACGGAATTCATGGACCAGTTCGACAACGATTTCGAAATAAAATGGGGTCTCTCAAACAATGACGAGAAACTTGGAGAAAGGGTGAAAGTCACCATTCTCGCTACTGGATTCGGAATCGAAGACATCGAAGGAATGAACGATCACACGAAGAAGAGAACGCAAGAAGAAATCGATCGCAAAGCGCGTGAAGCGGAAGAAGAAGATAAAAGACGTCAACGCCGCGAGAAATACTATGGCGGTGGCGATGGAAAAACTGCGAAAAAAACACGCGCTCACTACTATATCTTCCGTCCAGAAGACCTCGACAACGAAGACGTTATCATGCTTGTGGAAAATAACCCAACCTATCTGCGCACGCGTCAGATGATTGCCGACATCCAAAAGCAGAGTCAGGGCGAAAAACAAGAAGAAATAACCAACGAAGACAACAACACAGCATCGGGTGTTATCTCGTTCGCATAAAAAATTCAGTAGATTATGACATTATTCGATCAAATAAGCGAAGACATCAAAGCCGCAATGAAAGCGCGCGACAAGGTTCGGCTGGAAACATTGCGCAACATTAAAAAAGTATTTCTTGAAGCGAAAAGTGCACCTGGTGCAAACGACACGCTAACCGACGAGGCTGCGCTGAAAATTATACAGAAATTGGCGAAGCAGGGTCGTGAATCGGCGGAGGTTTTCACACAACAAAATCGCCCAGACCTCGCAGAGGGCGAACTGGCGCAGGTGAATGTGATGGAGGAATACTTGCCTAAGCAACTCAGTGAGCAAGAAATCGAAACGGCAGTCAAAGCAATCATCGAGCAACTCGGCGCTACAAGCATGAAAGACATGGGGCGCGTGATGGGAACTGCCAGCAAACAACTCGCTGGAAAGGCTGACGGCGGAATCATCGCTGGCATAGTCAAACGACTGCTCGCTTAGAAATTTCAACAAAAAATCGTTTTGGCGAAAAATTTCGCCAGCAAAAAAACGCAAAACTCACGTTGGAAATTTGTGTTCCAACGTGAGCTTTTTTTAACTCAAAAATCTATCAAATTTTTGCACTAAAATCGGAGTCGAAAAAGTAAAAATTGTTTACAAAAAACAGCCGTTTTCGACCCCATTTTTTTTGATTTTTTTCGCCATCTCATGCATCTGCGACCAAAATATGGCGTTTTTTTGGCGCGTTTTTCGTGCATTTTTTTGTTAAATCGACTGTTAACAAATGTAAATGATATGAGATAAAAAATTATCTCACGTGAGATAGAATTTTATCTCACGTGAAATAAATTTCTAAACAGCGCTTTTCGGAACGAAAAAAAACGAGAAAATTTTCGTTTTAGCGTGAAAAAATTGCACAAATCGGCGAGTTTGTGCAGCGATTTAACGTTCTACAACCAAAATTCACGAGTGTTAAACGCATATTCCTTGTATAAAATTCCAAAATCTCGTTTTTTCGCCAAAATTTTTTCATTAGACCACCGCAAAAATTTCGGGTAATAAATCTTTACATTTTTGCGTTGATTTTTTAGTGCTTTTTTTGGCAAAAATAGTTTACAAAATCGAGGAAATTTTTCTTTACAAACGGCGCTCGCTTTTCATGCAATTTTTTCCAAAAGTTAATTTCAGCGAAATGGCGATTTCGTTCAACGAAAAATTTTCACGCACGCGTTCCTTATTTATTATATATAAAATGGCGCGCGAAAACCTACACAAAAAGTTGCTGAACGACCGCGAGCGAACGCAGATCGGGGAAGTTGGGAACGTGGAGTTTGTAGTATTCGAGAATCACTTCCACGCATCGATTTCGTTGGGCACGCGAAAGCTGAAAGAGATGCATCGACTCAAAACCCATTCGCATCAAGTTGCCGATGTGGGCAGCCTCTTCGGGAACGACAAAGTGGTCGTGCGTCGGTCGGAAAGGCGTAAACGAACCATTCAGAAGGTCGAAATAGTCGCCTGTTTCGTAATCATCGACGTTGGGAAAGAACCCGATGAAGCGCGAGAGATGCATCATCAAAACCAAATGGAAGTTTGCGAACGACGTCTGTGCCGCATCAAACCATTGCAGACTGCTTGTAAGAAATTGGAAAAGCGGTTCATTGGTTTGCTCGAGTCGCGTTGCGTAATAGAGAAACTCGCTCAAGAAAAGTGCAACTGGCAGTTTTCGCTCATCGAAAAGCATAGAAGAATAAGAAAACTCGATGCGCGACGATTTTAGTTTTTGCAGATCCGTTTTCGCACGATAGCTCAGAGAAATCTCGAGCATGGTTAGCGGTTGCAAATGCAGCTTTTTCACCAACGCGCGAGCGCTCGATGAAGGTGTACAGACACACGATACGCGCCCAAAACGTTCAGTTAACATTTCAGCGATAACGCGCGTATCATTATATTTAATAGAGCGCAAAACAATGGCATGCGTTGTGACTATCATTCATGGCAAATTTAGTAAAAATTCATGCAGTTCGAAAATTTTTTCTTATAAAATTTGGTTTGTTCAACAAAATGCCATAACTTTGCACCCGCAATTTGACGAAATGGTCCCTTCGTCTATCGGCTAGGACGAGAGATTTTCATTCTCTAAAGAGGAGTTCGACTCTCCTAGGGACTACAAGAAACAAAACAAAAAATACAAGATGGCAAATCACAAATCAGCGGAAAAAAGAATCCGTCAGACCAAAACCAGAACTTTGCACAACAGATATTATGCAAAGACCATGCGCAATGCTGTTCGCAAGCTGCGTGCCACAACCGATAAAGAAGAAGCTGTAAAAATGTATCCTGCTCTTCAGACCATGCTTGACCGCTTGGCAAAGAAGGGAATCATTCACAAGAATAAAGCAGCCAATCTGAAATCGAGTCTTTGCCGTCATATCAGCACTTTGGGATAAGACGACAAGATAAAAAGAAATATAGGAGACCGCGTTCCAAAAAGGGATGCGGTCTTTCTTTTTTATGTGCTTCAAAATCTCAATCCACACTACCCTATTTTTTCTTCCACATACACCAAAACAAAATCTCGCGCAAATCAGCATCGAAAAGCATGAAAATTTGAGAGTCTAAAACTACGTTTTAGAATTCTGAAAAACAAGGATAAATTCGCCAGAAAAACTCCCTTTCAGCGCATTTTTATTGTAATTCAAAAAAAAGACGCAAAAACACGCGATTTTTTAGGTATTTTAGCAATCGAGAACGCCTTTTTTACGATGTTTTTTTGTATTTTTGCGTACTAATCCACGAACTAAAGAAATGACAAAAGAAAACAACGCAGAGAATTATTCCGCACGGAATATTCAAGTTCTTGAAGGACTTGAAGCAGTGCGCAAACGTCCCGCGATGTATATTGGCGACATTAGCGAAAAAGGTTTGCACCATCTCGTTAATGAAACAGTTGATAACTCGATCGATGAAGCGATGGCGGGCTACTGCAAGAACATCGAAGTAACAATCAATGAAGATAATTCAGTCACCGTTGAAGACGACGGACGCGGTATTCCAGTAGATGAGCATGAGAAAATGCACAAAAGCGCGTTGGAAGTGGTTATGACCGTGTTGCATGCTGGTGGAAAATTCGACAAAGGCTCGTATAAGGTCAGCGGCGGACTGCATGGCGTGGGCGTAAGTTGTGTGAACGCGCTCAGCAAAAAGATGAAATCGCAAGTTTTCCGCGACGGAAAAATCTACCAACAAGAATACGAACGCGGTAGAGCGTTGTATCCCGTTAAGGTTGTAGGCGAAACCGAACGTCATGGCACGCGTCAGCAATTCTGGCCAGACGAAACTATTTTTACAACGACCACATTCCAGTGGGATATCATCGCGCGCCGTATGCGTGAACTGGCTTATCTGAACGCTGGCGTACGCATCAAACTCGTTGACTTGCGTCCCGACGAAGAAGGAAAAACGAAAGAAGAAGTTTTCCATGCGAAAGACGGTCTCAAAGAGTTTGTTCGCTACATTGATCGACACAGAACACATCTGTTTGACGATGTAATCTATCTGAATACCGAAAAACAAAATATTCCGATTGAAGTCGCAATTATGTATAACACCGACTACACGGAAAATATTCACTCATACGTCAACAACATCAACACCATCGAGGGTGGTACTCACTTGACTGGTTTCCGTATGGCGCTCACTCGCACGATGAAAGCATACGCAGATAGCGAGCCATCTATTGCAAAACAAATCGAGAAAGCCAAGATCGAGATTGCCAGTGAGGACTTCCGCGAGGGTCTGACGGCTGTTATTTCGATCAAAGTGGCTGAACCACAGTTCGAAGGCCAGACAAAGACGAAGCTAGGCAATAGCGAGGTAACTGGCGCAGTGCAGCAGGCAGTTGGCGAAGCACTGAGTAATTATCTGGAAGAGCATCCTGCTGAAGCAAAACGCATCTGCGAGAAAGTGATTCTTGCAGCAACCGCTCGTATTGCAGCGCGTAAAGCTCGTGAAAGCGTGCAACGCAAGAACGTGATGAGTGGAGGCGGATTGCCAGGCAAGCTTGCAGACTGCTCGTGCAAAGATCCAAAACAATGCGAAATATTCCTTGTCGAAGGCGATTCAGCAGGTGGTTCTGCTAAACAAGGTCGCGACAGAAATTTCCAAGCCATTCTTCCGCTTCGAGGTAAGATTCTCAACGTTGAAAAGGTGCAATGGCATCGCGTCTTCGAAGCAGAATCTGTTATGAACATCATCCAGAGTATTGGTGTACGCTTCGGCGTTGGCGAAGAGAGCGACCGCGAAGCTAACACTGATAAACTACGTTACGATAAGATTATCATAATGACGGATGCCGACGTCGACGGTTCGCATATCGACACGTTGATTATGACACTCTTCTATCGGTTCATGCCGAAGATTATTCAGGAAGGACATCTCTACATCGCAACGCCACCACTCTACTTGTGCAGTTACAAGAACAAAGTGAAAGAATATTGTTACACTGAACAACAGCGCCAAGCCTTCTTCGATAAATACGCCAATGGCAAGGAAGACAGCAGTAGCATACACACACAGCGCTACAAAGGTTTGGGTGAGATGAATCCTGAGCAGCTTTGGGAAACGACAATGGATCCAAATAACCGACTACTCAAGCAGGTTACGATTGAAAATGCTGCGGAAGCCGACGAAATCTTCTCTATGTTGATGGGCGATGACGTTGAACCGCGCAGAAAATTCATTGAAGAACACGCAACTTACGCAAACATCGACGCTTAAAACGATAACAAAGGACGGTTTCTTGAACATGAAACCGCCCTTTTTTTGTACCTTTTTCAAAATCACAATATCATGGAACAACGTTTTCTGACACTCATCGAAACAAGTATTCGAGAGAATTGGGATCGCGATGCATTGACCGATTACAAAGGCGATAGCTTAAAATATAAAGATGTTGCCAGAAAAATTGAACATCTGCACATCATTTTCAACGCAGCTGGCATAGCTAAGGGCGACAAGATTGCGCTTTGTGGCAAAAACAGTTCGAATTGGGGAGTTATTTTCCTCGCAACGCTAACCTATGGCGCTGTTTCAGTGCCGATTCTCAGCGATTTCAAACCGAGTAACACGCACAATATTGTCAACCACAGCGACTCGAAGTTGCTATTTGCAGGCGCCAACGTTTGGGAGAATCTCGATGAGCGCGCCATGCCGCAACTGAAAGCCGTACTTGCTATAGAAGATTTTAGCGTTCTCAACACACGCAACAGCGGTCTCGTTACGACCGTCGCGAATGTGGGCAAGACGTTCGGCAAAAAATATAAAAATGGGTTCATGCCGAAGCACGTTAGCTACGGACAAGAAGATCCTGAAGATCTGGCTTACATCAGTTACACTTCGGGAACAACGAGTTTTTCGAAGGGTGTGATGATTCCGTATCGCAGTCTTACGTCGAACATCATCTTCGCGCACGACAATATGAAACTCAAAGCAGGCGACGGACACGTTTGTATGCTGCCAATGGCGCACGCGTTTGGTTTGCTTTTCTCGTTCCTTTTCGAATTTACAAAAGGTTGTCACACGTATTTCTTGACGCGAACACCAAGTCCGAAAATCATCTTCCAAGCGTATCAAGAAGTCAAACCAACGCTCATCATCACCGTTCCACTGATTGTAGAAAAAATAATTAAGAAAAGCGTGCTGCCAAAGCTTGACACGACGTCGATGCGTCTCATGCTCAAGGTTCCGTTCACGCGCAATCAGGTTTACAAAAGCATACACAAAAAACTCTACAACCTATTCGGTGGCAATTTCATGGAGCTGGTTATCGGTGGCGCAGCAATGAACGAGGAAGCGGAACACATGCTGAAATTGATCAATTTCCCGTATTCCATCGGTTACGGAATGACGGAATGCGGTCCGCTGATATGCTACAGCAGTTGGCAAACATTCAAAGAACAATCGTGCGGCAGACCTGTGGATCGAATGGAAGTGAAGATAGATTCGGAAGACCCAGAAAATATTGTCGGCGAAGTGCTGGTTAAGGGCGACAACACGATGCAAGGCTATTACAAAAACAGCACCGACACGCTTGCTGCATTCAACGACGACGGTTGGATGCACACAGGCGATTTGGCGGTGATGGATGCACAAAAAAATCTCACGATCAAGGGACGCAGCAAGAACATGTTGCTGGGCGCAAATGGGCAAAATATTTATCCCGAAGAAATCGAGGAGAAACTAAACAATCTGCCCTACGTCGCAGAGTGTATCGTTGTGCAGCGCAACAATAAGATTGTGGCGCTCGTTCACCCAGATTACAACGAGGCTTTAGCGAATCATCTTTCTCACGATGATCTCGACGCGATTATGAAAGAGAATCGCGCTGCGCTCAATGAGCAATTACCAAAGTATAGCCAAGTCGCTGATTTTCAAATCTTTGCAGAAGAATTTGAGAAAACACCTAAACGCTCGATTAAGCGATACCTTTATCAATAGAAAAACACACAAAACGAGGGCGAGTCTTGCGAGAGACTCGCTTTTTTTATGCAGTAAAAATTCGTCAATGCTGCAGTATTTTAGAACAATTTTTATTAAAAAATCGCCTTTTTGTTCCGAAATAGAACAATAATTCAACACTTTTTCCGTATATTTGGCGGAAAAATCGTAGAATACATGGAGAACGGCGAAAATTTTACAGCAATTTCGGTCAAGCAGGGCAAGGAATTAATGCCGAAAGCCAGCTGGATAGAAGATAAACTCATTCTTTTCGACAAATTTAGCGACGTTCCGCTAACGACGGACAAGATGCGAATGACGTGTCTCTTCGTTGGACTATGCACAAGCGGCAGAGTTAGCTATAGCGTTGATACAAAGAAAGTTACAATTCAACGAAACGACATCATCATCCTAAACAATAACCAAGTAGTGAGCGACTATATGATGAGCAAAGACGGCGATGGCATCGGCATCATGTGCTCACAACCGTTCTTTCTCGACGTCGTGAAAGGCGTGCGCGAGCTCACTTCGCTCTTCCTTTTCTCACGAAACAATCCTGTCTTCACGCTTCCCGAAGATGTTGCACAAACAATGTTCAGCTATTTCAAGCTTGTAAAATCGAAAGTGGATAATCTCGACCACCATTTCCGCGAACGACTGGCCACAACGTTGCTCAAGGCGATGATCTACGACATCGGCAACGAAATTTGGCGTGTGCAACAGGAACAAATGGAACGTGTAACCAACCGAACGGACTGGATTTTCAGCCAATTCTTGCAGTTGGTTGAGCAAAATTTTGCACATGAACGACGTGTTGGATGGTATGCAAAAAAGTTGGAAGTCTCGCCAAAATATTTGCTGCAGGCTGTGAAATACGTCAGCCAACGCACGCCCAACGAATGGATTGACGATTATGTGACGACAGAAGCGTGCGTCAAGCTGAAGAATACAAGCAAATCGATGAAGGAAATCGCGAACGATCTGCATTTCTCGAGCCAGAGTTTCTTTGGCAAATTCTTCAAAGACCACATCGGTATGTCGCCTATCGAATATAGAAATTCAAAATAGAAGAAAATTCTACATAAAACAACAAAAAATCCCGATGGAATCGGTCAAAAATGCACCATTCCATCGGGATTTTTATTGAAATTTATCGAAATAAATCGATGAAAAATTCTTCTATTTTCTTTTATAAAATTCCTTGTTCTTTGAGTTGGTTCGCCATTTCACACAATTCCGCATACCATTCCTCGCCAAATCGGCGTTTCAATGGTTGCTCCAAGAATTGATAGAGCGGCAAACCCAATTCCTTTCCCTTCTTCCGTGCAGGCGCACACACCGACCAGCGGTTGTAGTTCAGCCCAACAAGATTGTGCCCAAACTCTTTGACGCGGATAGGATAAAGCGCGCACGAAATAGGTTTCACAAACGCCGTTTGCTGCGCACGATACGCCTTTTCCAGCGTGCAGAGACAGCAACCGCCTTCGTGACAAGTAAAAACGCAATCCTTTCCGTTGACGATAGAAGTGACCAAGTCGCCATCAGAATCCGTATAAGCCACACCTTGCTTGTCGATCACCGCTTGCGCAGAAGCCGACAAATCGCTCCACACAACAGGCAAAATTTGTTCAATTTCGCCGATTTCATCGAGAGAAATGGGTGCGCCAGCGTCACCTTCGACGCAACAAATTCCGTGACACGCGTCGAGGTCGCAGCAGAACATTTCGGTGAGAATGTCGGACGACAAAAGAACGTCACCGACTTGCAAGATAGGAGGCAAACGGTCGGTCATAAATTTACCATTTGATGGGTTCGATGCCGTATTGCTGCAAGTAAGCATTGCAGCGCGAGAAGTGATGATTGCCAAACCATCCACCGCGATTGGCAGACAGTGGAGATGGGTGAACACTTTGCAGAATCAGGTGTTTTGAACTATCGATCAGCGACGCTTTCGACCGCGCATAACCACCCCAAAGAATGAAAACGAGATGCTCGCGCTCGGCAGATAGCGCTTTGATGGCCGCATCGGTGAACGTCTCCCACCCATGTCGCTGATGGCTGCCAGCCTGATGCGCCCGTACTGTGAGCGTTGCGTTCAGCAGCAGCACGCCCTGCTCCGCCCATCGCGTCAAGTTACCCGACTGTGGCATAGGAATGCCCAAGTCAGCCTGTATTTCCTTGAAAATATTGACGAGCGATGGCGGAAAAGCAATGCCATCGTTGACCGAGAAACTCAAGCCATGCGCTTGTCCAACCTCGTGATACGGATCCTGTCCGATGATCACCACTTTTGTTTTATCGAAAGGACAAAGATTGAACGCGTTGAAAATCAAACGACCTGCTGGGAAACAAGTGTGATGCATGTATTCTTGGCGCACAAACTGCGTCAAATCGAGGAAATAAGGCTTCTCAAACTCAGCGCCGAGATGCGTTTTCCAGCTCTGTTCAATCTTTACATCCATCGCGAAAAAGTGAAAAAGGGACTCGCAATGAGTCCCTTTCGTTATTCTTTAATATTGTCTGAAATCAGATTTTCGCCAGTCATGTCGGCAGGTTGTGGCAAACCGAGAATGTGGAGAATAGAAGGCGCAACGTCAGCCAGTCTTCCGTCTTTCACAGTTGCCGAGTTGTTGTCGGTAACATAGATGAATGGCACTGGATTGAGCGAGTGCGCAGTGTTTGGCGTGCCGTCTTCGTTGATGGCGTTGTCTGCGTTACCATGATCGGCGATGATGATAGCTTCGTAACCATTGGCTTTAGCAGCTTCGATGACGTCGTGAACGCAGTGGTCTATTGCCCAGACAGCCTTAGCGATTGCGTGGTAAACGCCAGTGTGTCCAACCATATCGCCGTTTGCAAAGTTGACAACGATAAAGTCGTATTCCTGCGTTTTAATTGCACCAACCAGTTTGTCGCGAACTTCAAATGCGCTCATTTCTGGCTTGAGATCGTAAGTTGCAACCTTAGGAGACGGAACGAGTATGCGGTCTTCGTTCTCGAAAGGAGCCTCTCTACCACCGTTGAAGAAGAACGTTACGTGCGCATATTTCTCTGTTTCGGCTGTATGTAGCTGCTTCAGACCTTGCTTGCTCAAGTATTCGCCCAGCGTATCGTCAACATTTTCTTTTGGGAACAAGATATGCACGCCTGTAAAGTTAGCATCGTATGGCGTCATGCAGTAATAGTGCAAGTCTTTCAGCGTATGCATTCCCTCGTCGGGCATATCCTGCTGCGTAAGCACAGTCGTTAGCTCTTTGGCGCGGTCATTGCGGAAGTTAATGAAAATAACGACGTCGCCATCTTCAATATTTCCATCGACAGTGCTATTGTGTATCGGTTTAATGAACTCATCTGTGACGCCCTCGTCGTAGCTTTCTTGCATGGCGCGCAGCATATCGTCGCTCTGTTTGCCTTTTCCTTCAACCAGAAGGTCGTAAGCTTCTTTGACTCTATTCCAACGCTTGTCGCGATCCATGGCATAGAAACGACCAACAATATTGGCGATGTGCGCGTTGTTTTGTTCGCAAACGTCTTGCACTTGCTTGATGAAACCAATACCGCTCTTTGGATCGGTATCGCGACCATCCATGAAGCAGTGAACGTAGGTCTTGGTCAGACCGTATTGCTTGCTGATCTCAATGAATTTCATCAGGTGATCGAGTGATGAATGTACGCCGCCATTCGACGTAAGACCCATCAGGTGGAGCTTCTTTCCCGATTCTTTTGCATAAGAAAAGGCGCTCACAACCTCAGGATTTTGAAGAATAGAACCGTCTTTGCAAGCGCGATTGATCTTAACGAGATCTTGATAGACCACGCGACCTGCGCCGATATTGAGGTGACCCACTTCCGAATTGCCCATTTGGCCGTCGGGAAGACCGACGTTTTCGCCAGAGGCTTGCAGTTGAGAATGTGGAGAAACGGCGTTCAGATAGTCCAGATAAGGCGTCGGTGTATTGTAGATGACATCGCCTTCGCCGTGCTTGCCGATGCCCCAACCATCGAGGATAACCAATAATGCTTTCTTTGACATAGTTACAATCTTTTTAACTTCGATTTTTCTGACTGCAAAATTACGATAAATCAGACACATGGCAAAAAAAAAGGACATTTATCACCTTATATAAAATAAACGCGCGCGAAAAAACGTGAAAAATCTATACAAAAAACAGCAGGAAACGTGTGGAAAAATTTTGACAGAAAATGCCAAAAATTTATCTCAACGAAAGCGAGGCGTTAAGAAAACTTTACAAAATTTAACTACGAAAAATCGTGACAATCGGGCACGTAAATTAACGTTCATTAACGCGTGAAACATTTTGCAAAATAGCGTGGATTTTGACCCAAAATCAACGTTTTCTGTTCGCCTCGAATTGTTAAAAGTGTTAATTTGACTGGTTTATGCAAAAAATATACGTGTTTTTCGTGATTTTTTGACGAAAAACACCACTTCCGACCCCCCCATTTCTCCCAAAAAGTCATTCGTTAAAAAACCTAAAGCATATAAGATAAAAAATTATCTCACGTGAGATAGAATTTTATCTCACGTGAAATAGATTTCTAAACAGCCTTTTTGCACCCACCAACTGCACGCAACCTGCCCGAAAATGGCAAAAAACGCAAAATGTTTCACACGAAATCCAAATTTTAACACTGAAAACTCAGAAGAAAATGCGTTGCAAAAAACTGGATTTTAACACGCTTTTTTAACATTTCAGGCGGCGCGAAAATCGGCATGTTTCGCATCAGATTTTTCGGGCAATGAGATAGGTTTTTATTCTATATTTTTTACACAAAAAAGAGAGCGGGCGCTGAAGCGCTCGCTCTCGATTTGAATTGATATTCTATGTTTTATGGATTAACGATAGATCTTATCAATGATGTAGTATGACCAGTAGCCGAGGAAGGTGCTCGTTCCAGCGGTGTAAGCAGCCAAGTAAACTGCAGCGCCTTCGTCACCGAATGTGATGGTATTACCATCGCTACTTACTTCACCATCGATAGTTCCAGTTGTGATGTAACCACCTGATACTGTGTAAACGTAGATATCATAGTATGTTCCGTATGTTCCACCTAAGTAACCACCGCAGTAGAGGTCAGCAGTAGCCTTCTTCGTAGATTCGTCATAGTCGAAGAGGAGATAACCAGTTACGTCAATGTAACCTCCATCGTCGAGAGATGTGAATTCAAGCATCTCGTAGTAGCCTTCTTCACCTTCGTCATAGGTATCCATCTGGATGCCCCATTCTTCTTCAACCCAACTACCCGAGCTGTAGTAGTATCCGTGAACTGTCCAAGCACCAGCCATACGATCGTAAGGATCAGACTCGTTGTCCTTAATCTTCACGATACAGGTTGATGGAGTGCCCATTGTTCCGTGCTCTACGCTTGTGATGTTGATTTTGAATGTACGGGTTTCGTTTTCGATTTGGTCATCTACAAGAATCAATTCGAGATAACCTTCACCGTTATCAGGGTTGATGTTAACGTATTTTGAAGTCATACGATAGTGTGTATCTTCAACAGCTGCTTCGCAACCAGGAGCTACATAATCTTCTACTTCAACATTAACCTTAACAAGACCATTTCGATCGCCAGTGCAATAGACTGGGATATTGATCATACCTTTAGTTTCCTTTGTCACGTACTCTGAAGGGAGACTTACGACTGCATCGTTACCTGAGTTCCAAGTAAGATCGTCGCCATCGTCCGAACAAGAAGTTGTGAACATGGCAGCTGTTGCGATGAACAGCATGGCAAATAATTTATTTAACTTCATATTCTTATGCTATTTAGAGTTACAAAATTAATAACCTGGGTTCTGCTGACCTTTAAGGTTCGGGTTAGCGTCGATTTCTGCAGATGGGATAGGCCAAATGAAGCGATAGTCATCTGCTGCATAAGTCATACCCTTACCAGCCTTAACGATTACATCGTCAAGATAGCCAAAGATGTCGCTTGGATAGCTGCTATCACGTTTGAAACCGATACCCCAGCGACGGAGGTCGCCCATACGGAAACCTTCTCCGAAGAGTTCTTTCACGCGTTCGGTGCGGATTTCGTCGCGGAGACCTGATGCGCTATAACCAGTTGATGTGTCGTAACCTTCGATACGGTTAGCACGCAGGGTGTTGAGATAGTTAGTTGCTTCGCTTGTTGCACCTGTATTGTAAGCTGCTTCAGCTGCGATGAGATACTGTTCTGCCAAACGGAAAGGTTTGGTCATGTTCATGAAGTTTGGAGTGGTTGAAGTACGCAGAGCTGCGTTGCCTGGATATTTAGAGAATACCCATGCATAATATTGACCACCTTCAACAACGAGTTTGTATTCGCCAATGTAAGCATAGTAGCGAGCGTCTGTATCTTCGTAAGCGTTAGCGAAGGTATAAGTTGGGAGATAGTCTGCAGATGTTTCATCTGAGCTCAAGAATACGCCACCGATTGAGCTTCCAAGTTCGGTATTACTCATAAATGGCTGGAAGATGATTTCAGTTCCTTCGTCGTCAGTCCACATTGCAGCGAATGTTTCGTTTGTTGTAAGACTGTAAACGCCTGAGTTGATAACTTCCTTAGCATATTTCAGCGCGTTAGCGTTGTCTTTCTTCTGGAGAGCAACACGTGCTTGAAGAGCGCGAACGGTGTAGCTTGAAATGTAGTTTGCGTTAGGAGCAACAGCACTTGCGTCGGTTGACTCGTAAGACTTAAGAGCTGAGTAAGCAGCAGCGAGGTCTTCTTCAATAAGACTGAAGGTTTCGTTCAGTGTGCTACGGCTTGGATAGCTTTCAACATTTCCAGAAGGAGCGTAAGTTGTTACGATAGGCACACCTTTCGCTTGGGTATCGCCAATGCTTGATGTGTAAGCAGGGCAATATTTGTCTGCAAGCCAGAAGTAGCAGAATGCGCGGAGGAAGTGAGCTTCACCTTGATAACGTTTCATATCGGTGATTTCGTCATCATCGAAGCTACCTGATGCAATCAGTTCATCAATCTTAGGAATGATGTAGTTAGCTTCCTGAATATAATAATAAGGTACTGACCAGAAGTCTTCAATGTCATAGGTTGAAGAGTTGATGGTTCCGTTTGAGAACTCACCTTCGCGGTTACCGTTGGAGATTGTTCCGAGGAATCCGTCCATCTGAATTTCTTGGTCATAGATCCAGTACCCCGAAGTCATTCCGCGGAGTGCTCCGTAGAATCCGTTACGGTAGCGGAGTACGTCGTTCAGACTCTGAATAGCTGTTTGTTCGTCAAGCGATCCGTATGGCGCTTTGTCCATGTCGCAAGATGCGAAAGCCATAGAGAGCAACAGTATCAAAGAAAAATATATCTTCTTCATATTTTAATTCCTTTCTTTAATTAAAATGTTAATTCGAGGCCAATTACAAACTGACGAGTGTTAGGATATGAGAACTTAACGAGGTTGCTGTCTGGTTCTGGGTCGTATCCTGAGAATTTCGTCCATGTCCAGAGGTTACGGATAACGCCGAATACTTTAGCTGCTTCGATAACCTTGGTGTATTTCAGGAGTTCGCGTGGGAACTGATACTGAATAGTAATGTTCTTCAGACGGAGGAAGGAAGCGTTTTCGAGGAGGTGATCGTCGAATTCGAGTGCTTCACCGTAAGCAGGAACGTCTGTTACTTGTCCAGGAGTTGTCCATACGTTGAGCATATCTACGCTCTGGTTGTATGAAGTACCGAAGTTTGCGTTGTTTACGAAGTAGTTGTCGTTGTTGATCATGTACTTGCCTGCTTGCCAAGCGAAGTCAAGACCTACTGACAGGCCCTTCCACTGGAATTGTGTGCCGAAACCACCACTCCAAGGAGCGTAACGTTGTTTGCCTGTGAATACTGCGTAGTCGTCGCTGTAAACCTTTGTGAGGTTGCCGTCAGCATCGTACCAAACTTGTTTACCATCACGTGGATCAACGTAAGCGCGTTTTACGTAGTAGAATTCACCGTAAGGTTTGCCAACTTCAAGACGAATACCAGTACCTGTCAGCTCGTAGTAGTCACGACCTGCGAAGAGCTCGGTGATTTCGTTCTTGTTGTAGTTGAAGTTTGCCTTGAATGTCCAGTTGATATCCTTTGTGCGGAGAAGATCGAGTGTGAAGTCGAAGTCGAAACCTTTGTTGGTCATTGCACCGATGTTACCAGAACCTGATCCGAAACCAGTGGTGAATGAATAAGGAATAGACATCAACATATCGGTGGTCTTCTTGCTATAGAAGTCGAAGTTCATGGTTAAGCGGTTGAAGATACGTGCAGTGAAACCGAGGTCGAGTGCACCAACCTTTTCCCATGTCAGTTCGTAGTTGCTTGGACTTGAGATGTAAAGTGTACCTGCGCTGTTGTAGGTTGAACCTGAACCGAAGAGTCCGTAGTAGTCGTATGAACCAGCACCTGTTGAGTTACCAGTTGTACCATAGTTTGCACGAACTTCGAGAGCGTTGAGCCAATCTACGTCTTTCAAGAAGTTTTCTTTCTTAGCATTCCACATCAAACCGATTGACCAGAAGTGTGCCCAACGATGATCTGGAGCAAATTTTGAACTACCGTCAGCACGATAACTGAGGTCGAGGAAGTATTTCTCTGCCCAGTTGTAGCTGAAAGTGCCAAACCATGAGTTGAAGACTGTTTCAGCGCGGCTGTCGCCGAGGTCGCTAACTGATACTGTTGTACCATCGGTAAGACGGAGCTGACGTACGTCGCTCTGACCTGTGGTGTAAGCGCTGAAGCTTCTTGACTTAGAAATGATTGATTCTTGACCAAGCAGGAATGTGAAGAAGTGTTGGTCGATACCAAACTTATACTCTGCTGTGTTGGTATAAGTGAATGAATAGTAGCGTGTGAATGCTGTACTTGCATAACCTGACATTGCTGCTACTGATTGTCCCATTGGAGTTACCCATGCATCGATTGGGTTACGTGTTCCAGAATAAGTGTAATCGTAACCATCCATGCTCTGTTGTGCACGAATTGTCAAACCTTCGATCGGAGTAATCTGCTCGTAAGCTGCAACGTTAGCGGTTACGGTCTTACGTTTAGCAGTACGATTCTCGTTGTAGTACCAAGGTTGGGTCATACCTGAGTAATAAAGTTTAGCAGCGCGGTCGCCGTAAACGATATTACCATTTTCGTCGAATGAATAATAATAAGGTGAATCAAATGGCATAGCCATACGTGAGAATACCATAGGGTTAGCAAGGTAGATTCCGTCGCTTGCGTCTGATTCGCTGTTACGTTGGTATGAACTTACACCGAGGTTAATCTGCAAACCAACTTTCAACCATTTGTTAACGCGGGTGTCGATGTTCGAACGAATTGACTCGCGGTGCATGCCAGACTGGTCAACAATACCTTCCTGTGCATGGTGGTTGGCTGAAATGTAGTAAGAAGTGTTCTGACTACCACCCTGAACTGTTGCATCGAGCGTGTAGGTAGGAGCTGCATCATTAAGCAATTCGTCACGCCAGTTTGTGCTGATGTTGTAATTGTTAATCAGATTCTGAATATTTTCTGACAGAGGCTGACCAATCAACTCACGGAATTTCATATACTGCTGTGAGTTCATCACTTCGATACCATCTGATGTAGGAGATGAAATACCGTATTGTGCACGCAGTGTCAGAGATGCTTTTTCATTGAACTTACCTTTCTTACTGGTGATCACGATAACGCCGTTGGCAGCACGTGAACCGTAGATAGCTGTTGAAGAAGCGTCTTTCAAGACGGTGATGTTTGCGATGTCTGATGGGTTCAATGTGTTGAACATTGAAGAAGAAATCGGCGCACCATCAAGAATGAAGAGAGGAGTGTTTGATGAATAGATGGAGTTTACACCACGCAAACGAATGCTTGCAGTTTCGGTAGGGTCTCCAGAAGATGAAAGAACGGACAGACCTGAAACCTGACCAGCAAGAGCGTCGGTGAAGTTAGGTGTTACCGCTTTTTCAAATTTCTTTTCGTCAACTTTCGTCACAGCACCTGTGAATGATCCCAGCTTCTTAGCAGAACCGTAACCCGTTACAACGAGCGTCTCGAGCGTTTCAGCTTCTGACTCGAGCACAACATTCATGTTGCGCGCTGCAGTAACGCGAAGAGGTTTCATACCAATTGATGAGATTTCAAGCGTAGCGCCTTCTTGGACGTTTAATGTGAAATGACCGTCAATATCGGTAGCCGTTGCAACGTTGGTGCCTACTGCCTTAACGGTTGCACCAATAATGGGCTCGCCGTCTTCGGAAGAAGTTACGGTACCTGTGACTGTCGTCTGAGCCAATGCCATTCCTACAAATAGGAACAGGCTGGCGAGAATCATTGTTAGTCGTTTTTCCATAAAATCTCTCTTAATGATTAATAAATTATAAAATTGTTTCCTAAAATATTTCTGTGTTTGCGATTTTCCTGCTGGCTTCCTTCAGAGAAGGGATTGCCGTCTTCCACCTTATTATATACTAAAGAACCTATATTGAATAAGGCTAACTATGTTATCCGTCATGTGCGGAAAAGTCGCCTAATATTGTATATCGTGAAAGCAAATGTAGGATTTTAAAATTAAGTTAACAAACAAAATTATAAAAAGCACACTATTTTGAACATTTTTTAACATTTAAAGCGTATTTTACAGGGTGAAATGTTAAAAAAACGCCATTTTTGCGCGCATTTTTAGCGTTTCTAAAGACTCTCGCCAAAAATCATTTTGTTGGTTTTATGCAAAAAATATGTCGTTTTGTCATTTTACGTGTTAAAACTGGTAAAAATTGCCTCGAAAAAGTGTGTTTTTCAATCAAAATTCTTGTGTGCGAAAACAGCCGAGCGTTTTAACTTTTTTCACTAATCGGCAAATTCCAACGACAATTCACCGCCCAGCAAATTGTAACTCTTGCGATGATAGGGCGTGATGCCGAATTGTCGAATGGCTTCACGATGTTTTTTGGTGGGATAGCCTTTGTTTTTCTTCCAGTCGTACATCGGAAATTCGTCAGCGAGCCGATTCATATAGTCATCGCGATAGGTTTTGGCGAGAATGCTTGCTGCTGCAATCGCCTGATACTTACTATCACCTTTAATGATGGTGGAATAAGGCAATTTCTCGTAGGGATCAAATCGATTTCCATCGATAATCAGCGCTTGTGGACGCACGATGAGTTGGTCGAGCGCGCGATGCATGGCGAGAAAACTGGCGTGCAAAATGTTTATTTTATCGATTTCTTCCGGCGTCACAACGCCTACTGCCCACGCCACAGCGTCGCGCTCAATCATTTCACGCAATTCGTAACGCTGATGCTCGCTCAATTTTTTCGAATCATTCAGCAATGGATTGTCGTAGTCGTTGGGCAGAATCACAGCGGCTGCATATACGCTTCCAGCAAGGCAACCGCGACCTGCCTCATCGCATCCTGCTTCGATGAGATCGGTGTAATAATGTGGTTTGAGCGGACTTTCCATCGACAAAACATTTAGAACATCTTGCTAACGCGACGAACGCCATCGACCAAAGCATCGATTTCGGCTTTCGTTGTATAGAGTGCGAAGCTGGCGCGCACCGTTCCCGAAATCTGATAGCGATCCATCAGCGGTTGAGCGCAGTGATGACCTGTCCGAACAGCAATTCCCAAGCGGTCGAGCAGCGTTCCCATATCGAAATGATGGATGTTTCCAACGAGGAAACTAACGACTGCGTCTTTTTTCTCTGCTGTTCCAAAAATGCGAATGCCGTCAATCTTGCTGAGTTCTTGCATAGCATACTGCGTCAACTCGTGCTCATGGGCGGCTATATTGTCCATTCCGAGTTTTGTCATATAATCAATCGCAACGGCAAGCCCATGCGTAGCGATATAGTCGGGCGTTCCAGCCTCGAATTTCAGCGGAAGATGCTCGAAAGTAGTGCGCTCGAAGCTGACGTGTTCTATCATTTCGCCTCCGCCTTGATAGGGTGGCATGCGATCGAGCCACGATTCTTTGCCGTAGAGCACGCCAATGCCTGTCGGACCATACATCTTATGACCGCTCAAAACGAAGAAATCGCAATCGAGATCTTGCACATCTACTTTGAAATGTGGCGCACTTTGGGCTCCGTCCACCAAAACGGGAACGCCGTGCGCATGCGCTGTCGCGATAATCTGCTTCACTGGATTGATAGTGCCTAAAACGTTGCTCACGTGGGTAAGCGATAGCAACTTAGTTCGCTCTGTGAAGAGTTCATCAAGGTTGGTTAGGTCAAGTTCTCCACTGTCGGTGACTGGAATAACACGCAGCGCAATGCCTTTTCGTGCGGCTTGCAACTGCCAAGGCACGATATTCGAGTGGTGTTCCATGCCAGTCAGAATCACTTCATCGCCTTCTTGCATAAAAGCATCGCAAAACGATGATGCCACAAGGTTGATTCCTTCGGTTGTTCCGCGCGTAAAAATAATTTCTTCGGTCTTCTCGGCATTGATAAACTGCTGCACCGTCTTTCTGGCTTGCTCGTGTAGGTCGGTGGCTTGCTGCGATAGATAATGCACTCCGCGATGTACGTTGGCGTTTGCATTGAGATATTCATCGCGCATCGCATCAAGCACGCACAAAGGCTTCTGCGTTGTGGCTGCATTGTCGAGATATACAAGCGGTTTCTGATAGACTTCGTGCGACAGAATAGGAAAATCCTCGCGTACCTTATTTATATTATACATATATATAGCCTGTTTCGTTTATTCGTATTTAATTTTAGCGTTCGGATACTTCGATTTATCAAACTGAAAAATCTTTTCGTTGACGCCAAACGTGATGTTTTTGATGAGAAAGCGCATCGACAGCATGCCATTGCTTAGCTTCAGCTCCGTAGGGCGATAGTCCGACTTCCTAACGCGCAGCACCACCGACTTGGGAGCGTCTTTCACCTTCGGTTTCGTAAAGGTTAGCGAGTAGATGCCGTCTTTTTCTACCATTTTGCAGCGCTGATACGACTCGGTAATCTGCATATCGACCGACAATTCATTCTTTTTCGCTTCCTCAGCCGATATTTTCTGAATCGTAACCGTCTTTTTCGTGCCGTCGTAAGTCCATTGCTGCACGCCATCATAGCCAGATTCAATCTCGGCTGCCTTCATATAGAATTTACCGCTCTTGCCTGCCATCACGCCGTCAATAGAAACGATTTTCGCCACCTTAATCGTGTATTGCATTCGCATGCCTTTCGGGTTGTCAAACCACGACTGCGCCTTCGCCATCACCGTTTTCGCATCGGCAGGAATCTGCGCAGCAACGTGTTGCACGCACATCCAACTGCCAACAAGCAGCAACGCCAGCGTAAACCATCTTTTTCGTTTCATAAAAAACATAGATTGTCGAGATTTGTTTCGTGGAACAGCAACAAAAATAAACTATTTTTTGCCAAGCCCTCCGCATTCTATCGCAAAATTACACTTTTTTAGCAGAACAACCTACCCTACTCGCCGATTTCATCAAATAAAAACGATTGATTTTCTCTTCCATTTAGATTTTTCTTCGCTAAATTTTATAAAAAACAAGTCATTTACAAAAAAAATTTAGTCGTTAACATTTTGCGCAATTCTGTATTTATCAAAAAAACAATAAAATAAGTCGCGCGCGCGTAGTAAGTTCCATTTTTGACTCTTTTAGCACCAAAATCGCCTCGGTGCAGGTTTTCAGGATTTGGAGGGTAAAATTTATTTACTAATTTTGCAATGGGGACAGTTATACTAATCTCCCACAATTTTATAAAATAAAAATACTATGATTCATTCACTTACAAATCTTTGCAAAGACACTCGCTGGCAGAAGAAACTGAGCGAGTTAATCTTCTCGAAGACGCATGTTTGTCAACAATGTGGCAAACTGACGTATCTGAATGGGCATTATTTTAGTTTTTACAGGCACATTGAAGATCTGGATGAACTTCTGAAGGATGTAAAGATTCAAGACGGAAGCATAACTACCTTTATTAAAAAGATAGAAGAAGCAGCAAAAGGTCTGAAAGATACGCCATACGAAATTCTGAAATCGAAAAAGAACGTTTCTTGGCTCAACGACATTCGTGGAACCATCAAATTTGAGCGTGTTTCGATAGAACCGATTGGCGAAGTATATCAGTTGCGTTTGTATTCGGTTAAAAAATCGAATCCTAACGCCAAGATTTCCGCCGATGGCGTTAAGATAGAAAAATATTCCATTGAAGATTGTCTTTTAGGAGCGCCAATCGTGAGTTATACGATGCTACCTACGAACGAAATCAACTTCCAGCAGGTTGTATTTCAAAGCGATGCGACGCTCACTGACGGAAGACTCGGCAAGATTTCTGTGACTTTGATGGAGCGAGGACTCGTCAACACCCACTGTTATGTCTCGATAGAACAACGTCGCTTGTGCGAGAAAGATGCAAACGTGAAAGATATCATCACGATTTACCATAAAAACATCATTCTTTCGCTCATTTTCCCAACCGAAAACACGAAGTTTCAACCGCTGATGATTGCGCAAACGTTGCATCGCGTTGATATAGACAAACTAAAAAACGTTGCCGAACCTCACGTTGAGTCGTTCCCGATTTCGGAAGTGCCGAACGACTATATTGAAGCACCTTGGGAGGATGAGGATGACTGTTTCCAAATTCTTTGTCAAGATTGTTTTCAAACCGATTCGCCACAAATAACGATTGATTTTCATTCGAAATCGAAGGATAATTTAACTAAATTGGAATGGGTTGGCAAGAAGTTTGGTTACGCAAGCACATGCAGAAAATGCAAGGGCACTGGAGTTGTCGTTGACAAGCAAAGCGGTGCGAACGTCAAATGCCCAGATTGTGGCGGTTTCGGGACTTATTACAAAGTTAAAGATTTGAAATGGAAGAAGAAAACACGACCGAAACGGGAATGATATAGCAAACAAAAAAAATAGAGTGTGTTTAGATGGCGCCTTAAAACACAATCTCCTATAAAATAATTCATAAAAGACAGCTCTGAAGAGAGCTAATCTTCAATTAAAAAACAATGCGAAAATATTGTTTTTATGGGCATTCTGCGCCTTTTTCAAGCGGAAAATTTCCACAAAACAATACAATCGTAAAACAATCAACACTTAATTTATTTTTAAAAAATTATATAACAATGAAAAAATTAGTATTTATTTCAATTATCTTATTGTGTGGCGTAACCAAAACCAATGCACAAAGCAAAGTAACTGCGCCAGAACCGACATTCATCAACAGTTTCTGCATTCTCACAAGCGATTCTACGTTTGAAGTTCTACCAAAAGAATCGGGCGTCATCGGCAAACACAAAAACAAAATCTCGAAAATCACTGGCGTACTTGGTTCTGTTGCAAACGTAGCAACGCTCGGTGGACTTCTCGGTGTTGCGAGTTCGAGCAGTATTTCTGGCGTTATGGCTGGCGCAAAAGTAGTACACACAGCGCAAACCGTTGGTAGCGCAGCCGATGCAACCAATGCGCTGTCGGGATACGTTGGGATGGACATCATTTTCAAAGGCGGACATTCGTCTTACGTTGCGCCAGCAGGACAAGACGTGCGTTTGCTGATTCGCTCTAGCGACAACCAGCAAGATCCTTTGGAGATTTATCGCATCGTGCGCTTCAATGCTTCTAAAAAAGAACGTCGTTTCCAGTGGAAAGAAATGCAATCTGGACTTCTCGGGTCGAAAGAGGCTGAAAAAAGTGGCTACATGCAATTCGTAGGCGAGCAATATGGCGAGCAGTCTTACTTGCTTACGATTCCCGCAAGCACGCTCGAGAAAGGCGAATATGGTGTTTTGCTACTGACAATCGCATCGGCTACGGTCGTACCTATCGGAACTTTTAGTATTCAATAATGATAAATCAAAAAACTTATGGATAGATATCATTACACAGAAGTTAAACTTATAGAAGATCCCAACAGAGATCCATACTACGAATACTACGAAGAGCGTTTTTATATTAATGGTGTAAATTACTATAATCGTGAAAAAACTTGCAAAAAACTACAGATTGATTACGAAGATTTAGCAAAAAGATTTAATGATTGTCTATATCCCAAATTCGGAATCAGAGAATTTACGCATCAAATGCTCTTTGCTTTGAGCACAATGGCATCAATGGAACAACATTCAATGAAGGAATGACACTGATGGAACTTCTTTTTTATTCGTTCATACCCGTTTACGAACGACTGAAAAGATATGAATGGTTGACGGAAGATGCGCACTATTTGCTTGACGAATTCGACACAATCTACACCTTTATTAAAGCAAAAAGACCTCGACAAGAAGACGTAAACGATTATATCCAAATCATTTACGAGTTATACAAAATTCCCTCAAACAACAATCCTTGGTATCGCGATGAGCAAATAAAAGAAGGAACAAATAGTTTCTTCCAAAAACTGGAACAAATAGCAGAAGCAGGTTTCTACGATGATTATAGAAACTTCATCAAAGAAATTCCATTATTATGTGAAAAAACAGATTATGTTGCTAAATATTCTATCGATAAACTGGGGTATAATCATACTAAAATTGGCGAGAGGTTCGGAAGATACGATATGAGAGAAAATGGTGATTCCACGAAAAGATGGCCTGAATGGGAGAATGCTATTCTTTTTACACCAGAAATTCTCGTTTGTTCTATGCTCAATCTGTTAATTATCTATCCTCATCAAGAAATATGGCGTGCATTTGGAAAAAATGAGGGAGGGCGTTCTGGTTTTCTATCTCCATGTTGGGGATAATCATTCGCTCATCCTTCGAAAAGAAACACACAGCAAGCCATTCTATCCCATAGGACTTAAACCTCATTTCAGCCCTATTTTGTTTTTCTCCGTTGTAGATTTTTTGGTAGAGCATATCCAACTGGCTGACAAACTGATTTAAGATTTTGGTTTTAAATTTATTTGACATATTTTTTGACTCGGTTCAAATTTTTATGTACTTTAGCAGATATTTTAGAATACCATATAAAATATATAGATAAGTAATCATTATCTTAAATGATAAAGCTATGAAAGATTTTCAAAGTAATTCTAACACTGATTTCTGCCCAATTTCTGTGGCAGATTTATTAAATGGGGAATACATATTTGTCATTCCTTCATATCAGAGAGGTTATAGATGGGAAAAAAAACAAGTTGTTGATTTGTTAGAGGATATCTATGAATTTTCTAAGTCTAACCAAGAAAGTTATTATCTTCAACCACTGGTGGTAAAACCTTGCAAGTGGAAGGATGATAATGGAAATGAGAGGAACGCATGGGAAGTTCTTGATGGGCAACAACGTTTGACAACATTACGTTTGATTTTATTATATATGTTTAAAGAAGGACTTATGCCTTATGAAAAAGAGACATACACTACCCAAAACATTTATGACATCGTTTACACGAATCGCCCTAAATTGAATTTTGATAATCCAGAGTCAAAGAATATTGATGGTTATTATCTCAACACAGCAAAAAAAACTATTGAACAATGGTTTAAAAATCATGTATCAAATGGCATTATGCAAAGTTTTAAGGAATGTTTAATGTATAACAAATTGGTAAAATTTATTTGGTATGAAGTACCAAAAGATAAACAAACGATAGAAAGCATTCAGGTATTTAACCGATTAAATAAAGGCAAAATAAGTCTAACTAGTTCTGAACTTATCAAGGCGCTATTCATTATGGATAGCAACATTATATCAGAATATGACAAAACGAAAGCTGATGAGTTGGTATTAGATCTCAATCAGATGGAGCGTCAGTTCCAAAATGATAAGTTTTGGGCATTTCTCAGTAATGATAATGGCGATTATCAAACTCGCATAGACGTCCTCTTTGATTTCCTTACGGAGAAACCAAAAGACAACGAAGATAAGGACTATGCTTATCGTAAGTTCCAAAATCTATATGATTATAGCAGGTCAAAAGAATTAAAGAATAACAGTGTGACTCTTGATGAACTATGGTCGGATAAAAACATTCAGTCTATGCAAGATGCTTGGAAAGAGGTTGTTTGGACATATGATAGACTTGTTGCTTGGTTTGAGGATAATATGTACTACCACTACGTTGGATTTCTTGTAAGTATGGGCAATCAACCGAGGGAGATTTATAAATACCTTTCTGAGTTAAAAGCGAAGGATGATTCAAAGGAATGGACTTTGAATGACACCAAGAAAGCATTCTACAAAAAAATGATGGATTGCTTCAAAGAGAAGGATAAATATCTTACAGTAGAAAGTATAGATGGTTTAGAATATGGTTCAGATTTCATATTCCGCGTACTATTGCTTTTCAATGTCGAAAGTTGCATGAAGAAAGGACAACGTTTCGACTTTTATTCCTTTAAAAAAGAACAATGGGACATTGAGCATATCAACTCTCAAAATAATGCATCACTCATTGAACGTGATGACCGAATCCGTTGGTTGAACAACGTAAAATTTATATTAGAGATTGAGTCAAAATTGACTGAAAGAAAGAATGTGGCGGAAAAATTACTGAAAGAATGCACAAATTTAATTGAGAGATACGAGAAGTCTGATCGCGGCATAGAGAATGACTACAAAGATTTCAGTCAAAAAGCGATGGAATATTTCTCTTCAGACAATAAACTAGAAAATAATGATAATATCAGTAATTTGACACTTCTAGATTATAGAACTAATAGAGAATATAAAGACGCTCCATTCCCCTATAAACGGTATAGAATTATAGAAGAGGACAAAGAAGGCAAACGATTCATCCCTGTAGGGACAAGAAATGTGTTCCTTAAATACTATACAAATTCAAATATAGAATCTTCTTTTATTGATGCCTTGCGCTGGACAAAGACTGATGCGGAATGTTATCTAGAAGAGATTCATAAAGTGGTAGATACTATTTTTAATATTGTTAATGAAAATAAAGCAGAAAATCATGAATAATATTAGTTTTATAGATTTGATTAAAGAGAGACAAATACGCATTCCACAAATACAGCGTGATTATGCACAAGGACGCCGCAACAAAACGGTCGACGAAATACGTGAGAATTTTGTGCGAAGTCTATTACTTGTCGTAATGGGTAAGAAACAAGAAGTACAATTGGATTTTGTATATGGTAGCGAACGAGATGGCGCTTTTGAGCCTCTTGACGGTCAACAACGATTAACGACTTTATTCTTATTGCACTGGATACTTGGTATTGACCTCAAGAATAGAGATGGTGAATCATGCCTTACGTATGAGACTCGTAATACGTCTAAAGCTTTTTGCAATGAGTTAATTTTACATGTAGCAAAACAATTCGTGGATGAAGCAGCAGCAAAGACAAAAAAATCCAAGGAAGCAGTTGAAGAAGAAAAAAATAAGTCTGAGAATGAACTTGATGTGACCCTGTTAACACCACATACATATAAAATTTCGGAAATTATTCGCGAACGTGATTGGTTTCAGTGGTTTTGGCAATACGATCCTACAATCTGCTCGATGTTGGTAATGATAGATACTATTTGTGAACAAATGGATTGGTCTCTCAATTTGGAAGAATGTCAAGAACGACTTCAAAACATAAGGTTCAATTACCTAGACCTTGGTCAACTAGGCATGTCCGATGAATTATTCATCAAGATGAATGCTCGAGGTAAACTTCTTTCTGACTTCGATAAACTCAAATCAACCCTTGAAGAAGAGATACAACAGCAACAAAATGAAAGAGACGAACAAGGAATAGAACTCGCAAATCCCAAGATTGAGGAAAGGTGGCGTGAGAATATGGACGGGAAATGGATAGATCTCTTTTGGCAAAAATATGCAAAGGATATTTTATCCACACAACCAGAAAATGAACAATTGAATGTTGCAAAAGAAACTGAAAGAAGGTTTAGAATCTTCTTATTACGCATGATAGGCATACAAATTTTTGCTAAATTGGGAAGAGTTAAAGAAACGGCTGAAGAAAAAGGTGATGATAAAGTAATTTCGAATATAAATAAACTTTATGACACGGTTTACAAAAATAATGAAGCGGACCTGAACGACCTATTGCTTGCATATCAAAATCAACTAACGGATTGGAGAAGCAATTCTGAGAATCAAATAAAACCAGATAATTGTATAACGATTGATTTTCAACAACTCATCGATTATATAGATTTATGGATTATCAAAAAAGACTATGGATACACGGATGTTACAGCATTATTATCTCAAGAAGCGTCTTTTAATAATTCACATTCATATTTTGATTTGTTTGTAAACGATAAAATAAGCAATGATGTTACTGCAATAATCTATGCTATGCAACTTTTTCTTAAAAGTTTTCCATATCAAGATAGCGAAGCATGGAAATACAACTTCGAGGAGTGGGTACGAATGTCGCGGAATGTCTTTAATAACGACAATAATACAGATAGATTTAATAGACGTCAGGACTTAGCAGATGCATTTGTCGGCATAGAAAAAATGATCGGCGATATGAATCAAAGAACCCTTGATGTTAATTCTGACAAGAACGCTATATTATCGTTTATAAAGAATCTTAGCAATAATAATTATAAAGGTATTAACAACCATTCACTGCAGGAAGAAATAGATAAAGCAAATTTGCGTCTATCTGATAACGGAGAAATAGATGAAGGTTGGACAAGTGCTATTCGAGATGCAGAACAAGATCCGTACCTTTGGGGGCAAATACGCTGTATTATTTATTGGTCAGAAGGTAACTTACAAAAATTTCAGGATTATGCTAACCATTTGACACAATGGATTAGCACAAGTGATCAAGAAGATATGCAACTATATTACACCGCAATGCTTTGTTTTAAACCCGATTATTGGAAACCTAAGAATCGTCTATACGAATTTAACAAAGATCGTGACAATAGTCTAAAGCGTTATTTGCAAGATAATCCCTATGGGGATTCTATAAAGGAGTTCATTGATGAGTGGATAAAATGGAATACAAACGCCTCGTACAAAGAATTTTGTAATCATATCATTGAGTCTTCTAAACCAGATGGATGGGTAAAATATTTACGTGTATGTCCTGAGATAATTTGGGAGGCATGGCGTAAGCGTGTTTTTGAAGATAGAGGTCACGTTATTTTTGCACAACAAAAAACAACCGATAGTCACTGCTTTGACCCAATATTCTTGTATTTGAAAAAGTGGTTAGAAAAGAAGTTTGATGTTGAAATGTATGATTCAAAATCTACAGAATCTTACGGATTGGTCATTAATACTGCAAACAATGTTACATATAGTATTCGGTGGGCAGAAGAAGATTCAAAATATACATTAGAAAAAGGCAAGGAAATTCCAAAAACGTACGAACTTGATACTCTCATTTCCATTATCAAAAATGAATTAAATTTGAAAGATATAGATTAGATAATAACTTTACTTGCTGTCGCATAGGTAAATAAATATAGTTATTGAAAAATTAAAATCTTTATATTAAAGGCGAAAATTTTTCATTTTCGCGCGTTAACGAATCTTAATTCTTTGCATATTTATTCATCGTTTTGCATAAAAATTATACGTGCATTAGGCAGATGAATCTATACAAAAAAATCCCATCTGAAGGTGGTATTCAGATGGGATGTTTATGGGTTGATGTTGCGTCTTATTGCGAGACGGTGAGCGTGCCTTCGAGACGGATGTCGCTGGAGGCAGCACCGACCATTACTTTGAATGTACCAGGTTCGACAACGGGCTGCATGTTGCGGTCGATGACTTGCAGATCTTCTTCGGAGAGCGAGAGCGAAACGTGTTTCGTTTCACCTTTCTTTATATACACGCGCGCGAAGTTTTTAAGTTGCATCACTGGCTGCACCGTTGACGCTTGTTCGTCGCGAAGATAAAGCTGTGCGACTTCATCTCCGTCATATCCTCCAGTATTTGTTATGTCGAACGAAACGGTTGCACCTTTTCCGTTGCCCGAAACCTGCAGATTGCTGTATTTGAACGACGTAAAACTGAGTCCGTAACCGAAGGAATAGAGCGGCATAGCCGACATCTCGACATATTTGTGTGGCGCTGGCGCTTTTTTGTTATAATAAACAGGCAGTTGACCCTCGTGGATTGGAATCGAATACGGCAGCCTGCCAGATGGATTGTAGTCGCCGAAAATCACATCTGCTATAGCCAAACCACCCTGTTGACCAGGATAGTAAGCGTCGATGAGCGCATCAGCGTTCTCGTGTGCCCAATTCTTGAGCAGCGGACGACCTTCGATATACACAACTATCATGGGTTTGCCAACCCGATGCAGTGCATCGAGAAGTTCGTTCTGCTTGCCAAGCAAACCAAGCGTTGCGCGGTCGAATCCTTCGCCGCAATCCATATCGCTCAAACCAGCGCTTTCATCGGTTATTGCAGCACCAGTTTCCTTGTAACTCGTCTTGAAATCGCGCGCACTTGAACCACCTACAGCCACGATGACCACGTCAGCCTGACGCGCTGCACGCACAGCCGCTTCGATATCCACTTGATTGCTGTCGCGAACCGCACAACCTTTGGCGTAAATCACGTTGTTCGCACCCACTTTCTGGCGCACGCCATCGAGAATCGTAATGATATTCGAATCCTCTTGCGGTGCAGTATAGTCGCCAAGCATGTTGTAGCGATTGTCAGCGTTCGGTCCGATGACCGCCACTTTCGTGTTTTTCTTCAACGGAAGGATGTTCTGCTTGTTTTCGAGCAACGTAATCGACGCCTGAGCCACGCGATGCGCCACGTCGATATGCTCTGCTGAGCGCACATCTTTCGTCAATTTTGGTTCTACATAAGGGTTATCGAACAGTCCCATTTCGAATTTCAATCGCAAAACGTTAGCACAAGCCTCGTCGATGGCAGATTCAGCAACCTGACCCTGCTTTACAGCATCAGAAAGCGTGCGGAATGCCGTTGCGCCAAGGTCAACATCGACGCCAGCATTCAATGAATACGCAGCCGCTTCCTGTAGATCTTTCGCTACTCCATGCGTGCCGTAAATGCCGTCGATGCTGAAAAGATCGCTAACCACGAAACCGCGAAAATTCCACTGCTTACGAAGAACGTCTTTCAATAGAAAATCGTTCATCGTTGACGGAATGCCGTCGAGCGAGTTGTAGGATGTCATCACCGAGAGCGCACCTGCATCGATAACGCGCTTGAATGGCGGCAAGAAATTAGAGAACAACTCGCGCTGTCCAATCATTGTTTGATTTCCATTCTGTCCACCTTCGGTCGTTCCGTATGCAATAAAATGCTTAAGCGTTGCCAGCGTAGCGTAAGGCTGCGAGATATTTCCGCCACCCAATCCTTTAACCATCGCAGAACCGATGATTGCAGTCAGAACAGGGTCTTCGCCCATCGTTTCTTCCACTCTACTCCAACGCGGATCGCGCGCAAGGTCGAGCACTGGACCATAACTAATATGCGCACCCTGCAAACGAATTTCTTTTGCAATGACGCGACCAGTCTCTTCAATCAATTCAGGCGAAAAAGTCGCAGCCATTCCGATGCCAGTTGGGAAAACGGTGGTGCCAATTGCCATGTGACCGTGTGGTGCTTCTTCAGCAAGGAAAAGTGGAATGCCCAGACGCGTGTTTTCGATGACGTATTTCTGGAGCGCGTTGCCTGCTTTGGCAGCCAGTTCTGGGTTCAATCCGTCGGCAAGTGTCTTTTGTGTCCACGGATCTGCGCGATATGTCGCCCACAACATGCCCACATTGAAATCACGAACATCTTTTTTGAACGATTCAGATGGGCGAACGCTTTTTCTGCCGTCAATGGTATAATAATTCCAAGCCATTGCACAGCAAAGCTGTCCAATCTTTTCTTCGAGCGTCATGCGCGAGATGAGGTCGCTAACACGTGCATCGACAGACAGATTTTTGTCTTGATACGGCAATTTCTTAGGTGCTGCAGAAACGGAAACGCAGCACAATAGGAGTAAGAAAAAGGAAAGTTGACGTTTCATATAGGTTATTGATTTTTGTATGGTCGTATGCTAAACGACCATTTTATTTGCTGTTGTGAAGGAATAAGATGCTTTTTGTCTGGCCAAGCGCCCCAACTGTCGTAGCCGCCAATGCCTTGCATGCGCCAATCGAGCGAAACTTCAACGTAAGACTGCAAGAAAAGATCGTCGTTGTGCGTTTGGCGACGCAAAACATTGCGTGCTGCCGATTCAGCGTGATGGTCGTACTCGTCTGGAGAGTAGTTATTCCATTGATAAGCGCGCCAAGTAGCTTCTTGACCATCGAGATTTTCGATGCTATAACGCAGTGCGTTGAACTCAAACAGACTGTCTGTTTCGACAATCAAACCATTTCCGCTCGTATCGTATAGCGCCAACCATCGCGTATCGGTGTGATGGCCTGTTTCTTGTGGGCGAACGTAAGGATAAGCCATGTCTTCGGCAGTTGTTTCGTAAATGTTTACGAGAGTTCCAGCCTTGCGATCGAAATAGTTTTCAGCAGGACCGCGACCGAAATAGCGCACGTTTTGCATCTCTTTCGGCATACGGAAACGCAATCCCACACGAGGCAGTTCGGCAACGCCTTCTTTGGCAGGTTGGAACGTCACGTTTGCGAGAATTTTTCCATCGGGTTGGATGGTGTAAACAACGTTGTATTCGTTGCCAGCATCGAGTTTATAAGTAACCGATAAGCGTGCTGCTTTGCCAATCATCGTGGTTTGGCAAGCAATCACGTTGAAATCGGTGCTCGATTTCTTCCAAGTCTGACCGCGTTTCGGCTGTCCGTTGCCGTAATCGTTGTCGTTTGGCGCACGCCAGAAGTTGGGTTGCAAACCGAATCCATCGTAGATGTATTCTTGATTATCGACTTTGTAAGACGTAACCATACCGCGCGATTTGTTGAAAACAAAACGAACCTTGTCGGAAACGATGCTCACCTCATCGGCGGTCTTATTGATGCGGAGTGCAGGACCGTTGGATGCGATTGTTTTTTTCGTGAAATTCGTTGGCAGAGCGAATTCTTCTATCGCTACAACATGCCCAGCAGGAACGCCAAGCGTTGCGTTCTTCTGACGAACCGTCAGTTGAAGGAAATATTCGCCTTCTTCGTTGGTTTCGGGCACGCTGATCGTCACGTCATCCGATGCTTGCGGCTCGGTATTGAGGTCGATTTTGCCGTTGGCAATCACGTTTGATTGGTCGGAAATGCGCAACCACTCGTAGGAAATATCGTAATCGCGCAACGTAGTGAAATAGAATCGATTCGTCACGCGTAGTTTACCTTTCGTAATGTCAAGCGCTTCGAACGCAACGTTTTGATGTACGTATTTAATTTCACTCATTGCGGGATGCGGAGTGCGATCTGGATTGACAACGCCGTTACATAGGAAATTGCCGTCACTTGGTTCGTTTTCGCCAAAGTCACCGCCGTAAGCAAAGAATGGCTTTGTGTGATCAGCGTTCGCTTTTAGCGCTGTATTTTCTGCAGTTCCGATTGCTAAACCTTGATCAACCCAGTCCCAAATGAATCCTCCTTGAAGATTATTGTAGCGATAGATGGCGTCCCACTGCCCTTTGAAGTTTCCAGTTGAATTTCCCATCGCGTGGGCGTATTCAGATGGCATGATAGGGCGGTCACTTCCTTTCGCGCCTTGCTCTTCGAACCAGTCAGCGCTTGGGTATTGCGGCACGAACATGTCGGTATTCCACTCCCAAATGGCGCGTTCGTAATTTACTGGACGGTCCATGATTTTTTGTTCACGCTCTTTAATCCACAAATACGTTTGGTAAAAATTGTAACCATTGCCTGCCTCGTTGCCTAAGCTCCAAAACGTAACGCAGGGATAGTTTTTGTTGCGTTCAAACATGTTCTTGGTGCGATAGAGATGCGACTCCAGCCAGTCAGGATTGTTTCCCAGCGTTCCACCGCGACGCGTGTCATATCGCATGCCATGACTTTCGATGTTGGCTTCATCATATACGAACAAGCCGTATTCATCGGCGAGTTCATAAAAGCGGTGTTGCTGTGGGTAATGACAGAGACGCACTGCGTTGAAGTTGTTCTGGCGCAGCAATTCAAAGTCTTTGCGAATCAACTCTTCTGTAACATAATGACCAGTCAACGGATTGTGTTCGTGGATGTTGACGCCTTTGAATTTAATCGGCTTTCCGTTGACAAAGAAGCAATGGTCTATTCTACCATCTGCCGATGTTACGTCTTTCATTTCGAATTTTCGGAAACCTACATGATAAGGAATGATTTCCAAAACCTTGCCTTTCTGCTTTGTAATAATTAATAAGGTGTAGAGGTTTGGCGTTTCAGACGACCAACTCTTTACGTTAGGCAAATAAGTCTCGAAATGCGCGTGATTTGTCGATGAAATCGGCAATTTTTGCGTGTTAGAGTGATAAACCGAATGGCCGTTTGCGTCGAGCAATTCGTATTCAATTTCGACGTTTCCTTGTTTTTTAGCGCTGTTTTCGAATGTAATATCGAGCGAAAACAGTCCGTTCTGATAGGAATCATCGAGCGTTGATTTCACGATGAAATCGGAGATTTTTAGTTTTGGTTGTGTCCAAAGTACAACATCACGCTCTATACCACTCAAGCGCCAGAAATCTTGACATTCTAAGTATGAACCAGTACTCCAACGATAGCAAACAAGCGTCAAAGTCGCTGCTTCGTCGTCGAGAAAATCGTTGATGAGATATTCGGCAGGGTTCTTTGAATCTTCGCTATAGCCTACAAATTTTCCGTTGATATACACATAAACGCCCGATTTGGCTGCACCAATATTGAGATAGATGTCTTGATTTTTCCAAGACGTTGGCACAGAAAATTCGCGATGATAAACGCCGACTGGAATCCTATCGGGCAGCGTTGGCGGATTGGGGTTTGTGGGTTTGAATTCATACACAGTATTCGTGTAGATGGGCACGCCATAACCCTGAACCTCCCAGTTGCCAGGCACGTTTATTTTGTTCCAAGAAACGTTTGGCTTTCTGTCGGTGATATTTGATGGCAACGCGCTCTCATCGTCTGCGTAAAGAAAATCCCACTCTCCATTCAGCGACTGATAAGCGGTGCTGTTTTCGTAGCGAAGCGTCAAAGCCGAAGCGCGATCGGTGTAAGTCATAAACGCGGTGCGTGGCGCGAGCGTGTTGAGATGACTCACCTTCAAATCGCGGTGGTAGGCTGTCGGTGGATTCCACGCGAAAAGCGATGGCGACGCGAAGAGAACGGTCAGTAACAAAGCGAAGTATTTCATAGTTTTTCTGGTTTTATTGCACGAATAATTGTTGATAGGCTGGCGTTTCACCCGAAACAACCATGCGGTTGGCTTTTAGTTTGAGATATCTTGCGCGGATTGGTGTGAAATAAATCTCTTGCAGCACTGGATTATTGCGGATATTCGAGAACTCTCCATGCGAAATTTCGCCCATTTCATCGGGATTTTCGCCTGCATAGAGCGTGTAAGAAGAAATCAATCCCTTGCGATTGTCGCCTTGATTAGGCAGATAATAAAATGCTTTCACTTCGCGATTTTCGCCAAGATCAATCAAGAAACCATCATCTTGCTGCGTGGCGGTGAAAGGTAGGCTCTTTATTTCTTTAGGTTGCACGTCAAAACTTTCCAACGCGTTGGGCGCGAAATAGGCTGCAATGGTATGGATGCACAACGGACCGCGAGCGTCGAGGAAACGAACGCGCAACTGGCGTGTTGTAATGGTTGGGAAACGCAACAGACGGCAATAACCAATCGTTGTCGTTTCTTCTTTCACCTTCAACGGCAGCCATTCTTTACCAGAGAGATACTCTACGACAAACGACTTCACGCGTTGTCCCAGCGGTATGTACTCCTGCAATTTCATGCGGTTGATCTGCTGTTTTTTCGGTAAGGTAAACGTCAGTGTTCCTTGCAGAACACCATCGGGCGTTGCCCAATACGTCTCGTCGTTGCCATCGATGACGGCTTTAGCGCTATAAGATTTGCCGCGCGAAGTCGATGCTACAACTTTACTCTTCGCCAACAAATCCGTCTTGAGTTCGTTTTTGATTTGCTGATAAAAGGCTTGGATGCGTGCGCTGTCGATTGGATGAATCAATCCATCTTTATCCACAGGGAAATTCACGAGCATCGTGCCGTTATGTCCCACACTTCTATAATATAAATCGGTGAGTTGCTCTACCGACTTCACCTGATTGTCTTGGCTTTCATGATAAAACCAACCTGGTCGTATCGAGAAATTACACTCGGCAGCCACCCAAGCATCGCCATCTGTGTGACCTGACTGCAGTTCCCAATATTGCGCGTAGCCTGGATAAACGTCTTTGCTTCGCAAAAATGACCAATTCGTAGCGAAAGCATAACCACTTTCGTTTCCAACCCAACGACATCCAGGTCCGCCATCACTGAAAATCACAGCCTTTGGTTGCAAACGCGAAACCATTTCGAATGCACGAGGGAAATTATAATACGTTCTGCGATCGATTTTGCGCTCTTCTCGCGCACCGCCATAGTAGCCATCGCCTCCGTTTGCACCATCAAACCAAACCTCGAATATCTCTCCGTACTTCGTAAGCAACTCTTCCAACTGCGCATAGAAGTATTCTACGTAAAGCGGAGTGCCATAAAACGCTTGGTGACGGTCCCAAGGCGAAAGATAAAGACCTAATTTCAGACCGTATTTCTTGCAAGCGGCTGCCAATTCTCCTACAATATCGCCTTTGCCTTGCTTGTATGGCGTATTGCGAATGCTGTAATCGGTGTATTTTGTAGGCCAAAGACAAAAACCGTCGTGGTGTTTGGCGGTCAGAATGATGCCTTTCATGCCAGCATCCTTTAGCGTGCGAGCCCACTGTTCGCAATCCAATTTCGTAGGATTGAAACATGAGAGCGGCGCATCGCCATATCCCCATTCCTTGTCTGTGAATGTGTTTGGTCCGAAGTGGATAAACGCATACGTCTCCATCTTCTGCCAGTTTACTTGGTTAACCGACGGAAGCGGAGCAATAGGATCGGGAGCGGATTGTGCTAAAAGACTGAGTGGAAAACAAAGGATTGCGAGTGCGAAGCGGATTTTTTTCATTTGCTATCTGGATTCATTTGAAATCTTGTGTTCTTTACCCAAAGAACCTTGAGTGGTTCTACTTTTTTACCATTCACGTAAACATCTACCATAATGTAGCGCGCGTAATCGTATTCACGTGGTTGCGTATAACTAACCTCTACAACGCGACGCTCGTTGGGCTGAAGCGTGAGGTGGTTGGGCATCTGAAGGGTTTTGTTGTTCGGGCGACGAACGAAATCTACGTTCATAATTTCTTTCGTATCGTTGGCTACGCGAAGTTTGAACGTGTATTTTTCTCCTTTCTTCATGTTTGGGAAAGGCAATTTCTTATAACTCATATACAATCCTTCGCCAAACGCATAAGGATGATCTTCAGTTACGGGATGCAAGAAACCTTTTACATCGCCCTTGATCCATAGACGGATGTATTGTTTGCCATCATTGAGCAGCGCAACAACTTCTTTGCTGAATTTTCCTGGTCGTCCGTAAGGGTTATACGTTACGGTTACTTTTGCGGTTTTACCAGGAAGAATAGCGGCTTTCGTGTAATCGGTTGTCGTACAGCCACACCATGCGTTGACTTCGGTAATCGATACGGGTTTAGAACCTGTGTTTTTCAGTACGAATGTGTGTGAAACTTTGCCACCATTCTCTTGAATCGTGCCAAAATCGTGGATTTTATTGTCGGGAACGAGTGTTTTTAGGAAAGTGGGCTCTTGTCCCATCATTGTAACGGCACTAACGAGTGCAACCAAAAAAAGAAATAAACGTTTCATTTTGTATATTAGGTACTTTTATTAGACAGCGCGAAGATAAGAAAACGTCGCGACATTCCCAAATTATTACATTTTATTTACTTTTCGCGCGTGGATTCTGAAAGAATTTTTATCGATTAAATGGGCAAAAAAAAACAATTCCCGCTACTCTTTTGTGAGCAACGGGAATTGGATTGTTATGATTAGCAATCAACGTGCTTTATTCCTGCGTTTTGTTTTCTGCAGAACCGTCTTGCTGATTGCGGTTTTGATTGTTCTGACGACGCTGTCCGTTGTGTTGATGCTGCTGATTGTTGCGCGGACGACGCTCGCGCTCAACGTAACCCTCTGGTTTCGGAATCAAAACCTTGTGAGACAGTTTGTATTTGCCAGTCTTTTGGTCGATTTCGAGCAACTTAACGTTGATCTTATCGCCTTCTTTCAAACCTGCTTCTTCAACGGTTTCCAGACGTTTCCAATCGATTTCGGAAATGTGGAGCAGTCCATCTTTTCCAGGAAGAATCTCAACGAAACAGCCGTAAGGCATGATGCTGCGAACAGTGCCTTCATATACTTCGCCAACTTCAGGAACGGTGACGATAGCCTTAATCTTCTTCACTGCTGCATCAATGCTTTCTTTGTTTGGTGCGCTGACTTGCACTTTTCCTACACCATCAACTTCTTCGATAGTGATGGTTGCGCCAGTCTCTTCTTGCATCTGCTGGATCACTTTTCCACCAGGACCAATCACTGCACCAATGAAATCTTTTGGTATCTCGAAGGCTTCAATGCGTGGTACGTGTGGTTTCAAATCTTCGCGTGGCTCTGGCATGGTCTCAAGCAGCTTGCCGAGAATGTGTTCTCTACCTGCTTTGGCTTGCATCAGTGCTTTTTCGAGAATCTCAAACGACAATCCGTCGCATTTAATATCCATTTGCGTTGCGGTAAGACCGTCTTTCGTACCTGTAGTCTTAAAGTCCATGTCGCCCAAGTGGTCTTCGTCGCCAAGAATATCGCTCAAAACGGCATATTTGTCTTCGCCAGGATTTTTAATCAAACCCATTGCGATGCCGCTAACTGGCTTTTTCATAGGAACACCTGCATCCATCAGCGCCAGCGTACCAGCACATACGGTTGCCATCGACGATGATCCGTTCGATTCCAGAATCTGCGACACGAGTCGAACAGTGTAAGGGAAGTCTGAAGGGATCTGTCCTTTGAGCGCACGCCATGCAAGATGACCGTGACCAATCTCTCTACGACCAACACTGCGCTGTGCTTTAGCTTCGCCTGTGCAGAATGGTGGGAAATTATAGTGCAATAGGAATCGCATATAACTCTTATCGAGCACGTCGTCAACGAGTTTCTCGTCTAACTTAGTGCCGAGCGTACACGTTGTCAAGCTTTGCGTTTCGCCACGTGTGAAGATAGCGCTTCCGTGAGGCATTGGCAGCGGAGAAACTTCGCACCAGATAGGACGAATCTCGTCGGTTTTACGACCATCCAAGCGGATTCCTTCGTCGAGAATGCAACGACGCATCGCGTCACGCATTACGTCGTGATAGTAACGATCGGCTTCAGCATGTTTTTCTTCGATTTCATCTTCAGAAAGCTCAGCGTGCTTCTCGTCGTATGCTGTTTTGAAATCGTCGATGATTTTGTCGAAAGCGTCTTGACGTGCGTGCTTGTCGAGGGCTTGCTTTGTAACATCGTAAACAGGCTGGTAAAGTTCCTGTTTGATTTGTTCACGAAGCTCTTCATCGTTAATCTCGTGGTCGTACTCTCGTTTAACATCTTTACCCAACTCTTTAGAGAGTTCAGTCTGCAGCTCGCACATCGGTTTGATAGCGTCCATAGCGGCTTTCAAAGCGCCAAGCAAATCTTGCTCGCTCACCTCGTCCATCTCGCCTTCAACCATCATAATGTTTTCTGCAGAAGCGCCTACCATAATGTCCATATCGGCATTCTTCATCTGCTCAAACGTCGGGTCGATGACGTATTCACCGTTGATTCTTGCTACACGAACTTCACTAATTGGGCATTCGAAAGGAATATCTGAGCATGCCAAAGCAGCAGAAGCAGCAAAACCTGCCAGTGCATCGGGCTGATCGACGCCGTCGGCACTGAAAAGCATCACGTTAACAAATACTTCTGCATGAAAATTTGAGGGGAAGAGAGGACGCAAAACGCGATCTACCAGTCGCGAAGTGAGAATCTCTGAATCGCTTGCCTTTCCCTCGCGCTTCGTAAAACCGCCAGGAAAACGTCCTGCTGCGGCATATTGTTCGCGATAATCTACCTGCAATGGCATAAAATCTGTTCCGGGAACTGCATCTTTTGCGGCGCAAACAGTAGCAAGAAGAACTGTGTTTCCCATGCGCAGAACTACGCTACCATCTGTTTGTTTCGCCAATTTACCTGTTTCAATCGTGATGGTTCTTCCATCAGGCAACTGAACACTTTTCGTAATTACGTTCATCTAAAAAAACTTATTGTTTTAACGTTCATCAAAATATATAAAAACCGAACGGCAAGACACGCGCGTCTTCAACCGTTCTACAAAATTCGCGTGCAAAAATAAAGGATTATTTCGTATAAAAAGAATAAAAAACCACTTAATCGCATAAATTTACTGATTTTTAATACATTAGCAAACATCACGCCGCGCAAAAAAGTCATCTAAAATCAAAACGCGAAAGACCAAGAAAAACTGTTAAAGCATGTGAAAAATTTTATGCAAAACGCAGAATAAATATTCATTTTTAAGGTTCGTTAACGCGCGAAAATGAAAAATTTTCGGCAAAAGTTTTTTTTGCGCCCAAATTCTCAAGTTTTTTGAGGGTGTTTTTGGCGACTTTTTTTCAAAAACGAGTCGTTTACAAAAATTTCCCAGTCGTT
>Ga0065711_1026457_pt1 | contig 69719 bp, 41 predicted proteins | sample Hoacrofraction12_FD_59098 | JGI IMG/M metagenome (GOLD analysis project Ga0065711, IMG submission 59098) | Hoatzin crop microbial communities from Cojedes, Venezuela - Epithelial fraction 12 v2 (version 2) | ecosystem: Host-associated > Birds > Digestive system > Esophagus > Crop | place... | reverse complement strand
TTTCAAAAATTTTGACTCAATTTCTTCTTTTTTTTTTTTTTTTTTTCTTTTCTGTCTTTCATGATTCCCAAGATCTTTATTTCTTGTGGTCTGAATAAAGTGCTTTCCTTATTTCTGGCCTCTCAAAAATAGGTATCAAACCATGTTATGACAGTAATCTCAAACTGTTGGTTTGATTTGTAGGGATCCTTCCCCACCCATAAATGCCAAGGCAGAGACAAACCAAACACTGAGACCTTTCTAGGATGACTGCACATTGCAAATGTACATCAGTGGATAGCCCTAGGGTGTGCCTTAGTGGTGCCTAATGTTCCTCTGAAAGGAAGGGTAACAAATGGTTTTGATCAAGATGGTGGGTGGAATTGTCCTACACCCTGCCAAAATAAAGTACTGCTGCGTACCAAAGCAGTAGGACAGAAGGTAAAGAGCAGCATTGTGTGTATCCTAGTTCTAAGAAAACTCAAGGTGACCTTTTGACCACACTATAGTTGAAGCAAAAACTCATCTGACTTTATTAGGGTCAGAGTCATTTGCTTCTGCCATCAGGGATCTCTGAAGGACTAATTATACTGGCATTATGTTACATAAATGTACATAATAAAAGTGTTCTAACTACACTTCTGTTAAAACACTAAGACTTCCAAACACAGTCTCAGTGCATTGCCTTTGACCAAAATTAAAAATTATTTCAGTTTAAAAATTTGTTTTTATTTCAATAAAGGTTATGCTTGGTAGTACACAATCAGTAAAAAATTTCAACATTACACTCATTTTTTTGCAAAGTACACATGAAGTTCTGGAGTGTACCTCTGCCTATGATCTCTTACTGAAAAATCAAGTGTATAGATGGGCTTGTAAATGTCTGGGAGGCCTCTAAGAAAGTAACAGAATCCTTTTGTGGATTCAATACCCTGTAACTTGTATTTAGGTTAATGATGAAGAGATTTAAGAATTTGTACAGAGGTGTAAGAAGACAAAGTAGACATTTTAACTTTTTAACACAGTGATCCTGTGACACTTTTCTGACAAACACACTATTGATCCTGATGGCCTCACAATTTCAACAAGTACCAGTGATCTAATGACTGTTGCTCCTGTAATTTCAGCAGGATCTGGCATTTGTTCTTTCTTTCCTTTTTTTCTTCTTTCTTTTTGTTATTATTTAGCAGCTGCAGGCCACTAAACCAGCTGCTGCAGTGCACGCAGGAGGCAGTTGTGTCTTAGTGAAGTGAATCATCTAAATAAACAGGATGAGTGGTTAATAAAATTATAGATGCACTTGAAGTTCCACACAAAGAAAAATAAATTTGAACTTTTACTGTTCATAGTACTTGGAAATCTAAATGACAGCAAAAAATGTTTCTATATTAAAAAAAAAAAATCAACTGAGCTGCTAGGGAGTGATGGAGGCTTTAATCCTCTTTTTCTTTGCCCATGCTTGACAGGGTATTCCAGGTGATCCAGGCCCACCAGGACTTCCTGGGCCACAAGGCCCTCCTGTGAGTAGTCCTCTTTTAGTACTTTTTAGTTGCATCTGTATCAGAATTGTAAATTCATTCTGCTCTGGCTTGTGGGCTCAGTTTAAGATGATGTTTGTGTATCCAGGGTCCTCCCGGTGGCGTAAAAGGTGAAAAAGGTGAGCAAGGAGAACCAGGCAAAAGAGTAAGTAGTTTAACCAAACATTTATCTTTCCAGTCAGTGTTATCTTTGAGAATTAAGCAAATGTTGAATTCACGTGGGGCCATCAGCCTCTGGGTAAGAGACTTCTTTTTGTTTTCCATAACCTGGCAAGCTTGTAGATGACACATCTGGTTCACGAAAGTGCTTCTAGCTATGGATCTCTCAGTGCTTTCCGCTAGAATTATCTACATGTCGATCTTAGTTTTGGGGGCAGGAGAAATGAATTGGAATGATGTTATCTGGTTACATGTGGAAACATTCTTCAAAGTTGTTGGACTGCTTGACTGAAGCAGTAATTTTCTCCTTCCTTTCGGAAAGGGTCTGCATTCAGTTTGCTGTGTACTGGATTAGCAAGCAGCATAAGATTGGTATATATTTAAGCTGGTCTATGTATACTCATTCTCAGTGGGTTTACTTGTGAGGTGAGTCACAAAACCAAGTCTCTGAACACTGCATTAAGACCAAAAGCCCATTTGTCACTTGCCAAGAGTCTACTTCAGTTTGTGTGCTATCTGGGGAGGGGATGAGTCAGGATAGCTGCATCTGAGGATAGCACAAGTCACTTTGTTCCTGTCTAGACTCAAATCTATCCTGGATATCACAGGTCAGAAAAGCTGAAGATGATGGTGGAAGTGCTAAGAAATAGGATGAAAATAATATGGGCTGGACCAGCAAAGAAAAGATAAGCTGCTCAAAGCATTCTGTATCTTCACTTTCACAGCTACTGTAGCTGTAGTTTCGTCAACATAATGGGCCCCTTTGAAAATAGAGACACAAGTCTTGCTCAGGTTAAATGGACAAAATATAAACACTGTTTAGAAGCATGTTGGTTATAGGTCTTCCGATTTCCATAAGAAAAGAATACAATGGAAATAAATGTTTGGTATTCTAGATAAAAAACTTCTTAGTTGCTGAGATTTATAGTAGAGTTTTCATTTGCCTTCTTTAAGGAACATAAGAAACGAGGCAGGTTTAAAAAGCCATAATTCTCATTCTATCTTGAGTAGGTTTTCAGTTGTATTTTCCAAGTTGCTTCTCTCTGCAAAAGTAAATGTGAACTGCATAAATTTGCAAAGATCCGAGAGGATAGAAGTCCTGAGGGGATATGGCAGATGCCCTTTGCCAAAAGCTTGTTTACCAACATTTTTGTTTGGTTTTATTACTCTGAATTTGGGCATGTTGCATACTTAAAGTGCAGTTTAGCTATTCAGTTACACTAAAGCTGCCTTTTAGGGCAGGACTCCATATGATTCTGTGTGGCTCAAACCCATTTCAGATACATTCATAAAAGTGGTAGTATATGTAGTCAAACAGGTAGTTCTGCAAATTCACAGGAAAGCTTACAACCTCATTTTTGAGAATCAGAACTCATCACTAATAATAAAGAATTCACAAATAACGTTATACTCCCATATGCTGTATCTGCGAGGTCTTACTGTCACCTTCTTGGTGACTGAGAGTTGATCTTGGCACTGTGGTGAAACTTAATCGTCTATTCTAGTTATGTTCCAGCAGGTGTCCCCCTTACATACTGCTTCTGTAGTGCTAACTGTGGAGTCCTATTTGTTTTGTCCAGTGAGTGCTCTGGAGTAGAGTGGATCTTGCACTACTTTTATTGGAGCAATGACAAATCTGTTCAGAGTATATGGTTTTTAGAAGTTACTTCTTTGAGCAGAATTGCACTATTTTTGTTAATATTCTTCAGAAAATTGCATTTGGTTTAAAGGAGAGTTAAAATTCAAACACAGAAATGGTTGTATTTAATTTTACCAGTCACATTATACTAATTTCCTAATTAAATATAGTGCTCTAGTGTTTAGGGAGTTAGGATCTGTTTTCCAGATAAAGAATTTCTCTAATGTTAGAATAAAGGGAGTTATTAAACACAGCAATAGTTAAAATCAGCGATAGTTAACTGGAGATCAGTTTGCACTGTATTCATACAACATTTCTTTGAGTCTTGTCATTGTTTTTGCTCTGGTTTTCTAAATGAAAATGTCAGTTTAGATAACGCCCATCAATTATACTTAGTTGAGGTCTGATGTATTTGTCACAAGGACTGCATTCTAGAGGAAGTTTTGTTTATTGAAAAATGGGAAATAAGTAATACTATTTCCATAAGAATTCTTCGCCACCAAAGCATTTTATTTTAATGCATGTTTATGTCTTTGAAGGGAAAGCCTGGTAAAGATGGGGAACCTGGTCAGCCTGGTAGGGATGTGAGTAACTCGTACATTTCTAATCTAAGCAGACTTCTTACAAGCTTTTCTGCTGATACGAAGAAGATTATCTTTCTCTTTTCTTGAAGGGTTTACCTGGTGGGCCTGGAATAGATGGTGCTCCAGGAAGAGAGGGTGAAAAGGTAAGCCAGGTGTTTTATCATTATTGTTACAGTAGCTTGAAAATTTGCCATCACTGAGTTCCATTCTGTCTGAGCAGTAATTGCATTGCCTATGCTGTTACAGTGTTGAGCAATGTTTGCAATAACTTTCTTGTGTACTAATGCACAGTATAAAAAGTGCTCTAAATTTCATTGGTAGGGTGAAAAAGGTGACACTGGTCCCCCTGGTCCTCCTGGAATTGTAAGTTGCTGATCCCTTCTTTTCTTTCTGCATTTGGTTGACAGTGTTGTCTCACCATAGTTCTTGGATGACTGTGAGTCCTATCTCCAGGCATCACAATAAAAGAACCCATAAAGATTTCATATATTTACTAATAGAAATGATTGTTTCCTTCTTTCAAGATAGATTCTGTGCTCTAGGATTTGCTAGGTTACAAACGCAAGGCTAGATTATAACCTCAGACCAGCAGAAATTCACAGCTTCACTTGAAGCCTATTCTAACCATGTTGGCTTGGCAGTAAAAGTGCCTCCTACTGGGGAGTGCTCTTTACTGGAATTTTACCTGGTAATTCAGTGGAGTGGGAGAAGCATCTGTCATTGGTATAAGGTTCAAAGTATGTTGAGATTTTTCTCCCTCGCATCTCTTTACCATTCCCATGACACTTTTCTTGGCAAGTTGTTTCACATGAACATGAAACATTTACAGGTCATTTCAAGACCAGGCATTGATGCAACAGTGGGACCAAAAGGTAGCAAAGGGTTGCCAGGACTTCCAGGAGCCAAAGGGGAGCGTGGATTCTCTGGTAGGCCAGGCCCACCTGGCTTGCCAGGTTCTCCAGGTAGGAGTGCAAGCGTTAAAATAAGCTATATGCTCAAATGTTTGAATGGATATTTAGCTTCAGTCTTTCACACTCCTTTTGAGAGACGGACTTGAGCAGAAAGTGAAGGCAGAACTATTTAGAGCTACTTTTGAGCTTAAAGGGTGGTCCTTAGCTTATGGGATTAATATGAGGAATTCTGAACATTCATTGCCCTTGCTGTGGTGAACAGAGGATGCTAATCATCAAGGCTGTTGAACAGATATTAGCTTAACAGTCTTAGAGGTAATTTATCTCATATCACTTACCTTGCATTCCACAGAGATAGTATTGTGTACCAGAAGTCTGGTACCTGGCCATCAAACCTAGTCTCTGCTGTACATTGGCCAGTGCTAAAGGAGGAGATGATCTGAGTCTACCTTCGGAGGGAGCGGTGACACCTGTATTTGCCTTATACATGCACAGAGAAGAACATTATGATTCTAATGTTACAGCTTGTAAATGTTCTTTTTTCCCCCAAGTTCTTCTTTTCATTAGTCCTGTTTTAGTATTTTTCCTTCGTAAACTTAGTTGTGGAGCCTCAGGTCAGTTTTTCAAACAAAAAACTCTGAGAATGCAAAATGTGCATATGTCAAACACTACACATCAACATGTAGTTTGATTCCATAGAAGAAATGTTATGGAGTACTTACATGGAAAGACACAGTCTTATCTGTAGCACATTATTCATCATTTATCATTGTCATTCTTGCAAAAAAGTGATTTAAATCTTTGAGCTAAGCAACTAAGTTCTTCCCATCTTAGGGATCACTACTGTTGGACCTCCTGGCCCACCTGGCTTACCTGGTGAGAGAGGACAGAAGGGAGATCCAGGTTTACCTGGAATTTCTATTCCTGGGCAACCAGGACTTGATGGACCACGAGGACCTCCAGGACCACCAGGTCCCCCAGGGCCACCTGCACCATCTGTTCCTTCTGGTAAGTGATGACAACATAGACATAAAGTAGAAGACACTGAACAGCTTTGACATTCATTCTTTTTTTTTTTTCTTTTTTCTTTTTTTTCTTTCTTTTTTTTTTTTTTTAATTGTACTTGCGAAAATGTAGTTTATCAGCAGCTGGAAGCCCATGAGATTCCAAGCTGTTCGTATACAGTCTCCAAGTCACTCCCGTTGCAAATCAGGACATTTGTAGGAGAATTCTAGCCTTAAGGACAATTACAGAATTTGGGTATTCAGTGGTGGGAGTTGCAGCCTGGCCTTATCATGCCTCCTTCTGCCTCAAGTGAGCCCTGCTGTGACTAATCTGTGCGATTCAGCTAGAGTGGAGGAGAAGAAATTGTCAGACCTGAGGGGCCTTTGTGCTGACTCGCAGAATAATGACAGTGCTCTGGGGCCAAGCAGATTTGGCCCAGATGTACAAAATAAAGTATTTTTCCAATTTATGTTACATCCTGTTTAATCCAACTAATGAAAATTCTATTAAAATTTGTGTGTAAAGCAGTAGATAACTACTTTGACACTGTCTTCAGTACATTTAGCTTTCGTGATACGGCCTAATAAAAGCTTGGAGGGACTATTCCCTTCTAAGAGTTATGATACCAGAAGAGTCAAAGGAGTAATTTTTCACATAATTCCAGTTTCATCTGATAAATATTCTAGTGTGTAGACCACACAAAATTAGCTTGGGAATGGACACTTTGGATGAAGGCTCTTAGCTCCTTTTTGGTGTAAGGGAAATGGGAGATGGAATATGAGAACTGGAAAGCTCTAGTGGAGAGAGGCTAACACGGTTCAGGGAGGAATCTGAAGTTCCCTCACTGAGGATATTTCATACGCATGCTTTTATGATATCAGGCTGAACAGCAGAATGTAGTGTAGAGATGGAAGTGTGCAGGCTGTGGGAAGTAGTCAGAGTTGAGGTTGTGAAGGAGAAGTGATGATAGTTGGGTAATATCACTGATTGTTTCCCTTTGAGTTTGGATTATATTGGTGGGTTTTCATTAGCAGTCTTCTGTCTGAAATGACAGAATGTTTGGTCTGTAATTGTGTGGGTATATTAGAATATCCACACAAATACTGGGAAGTACATTTGTGTACTGAATTACATGTAATAATTGATCATGTCAGTCTAACACAAACTGATCGTTACTCTCCTGATTCTCCTTAGGTGAAGGGTTATGTGAGCAGGGGCCGCAAGGTCCTCCAGGAATTCCAGGACAACCAGGCTTTACAGGGGAGCGAGGCCAAAAAGGTGCAGTGTCATGGCTGTCTTGTTTTTTCTTGTTTCGTTAAAGCTTGTCAAACAATGTAAAGCCTGCATTAAATAAGGGTAAACAGTCTGTTCCCAGTAGGACTGAGTGTGGGTATTTTCTGTTTCTAAGCAAGAAAGCTGTTTTATTTGGGCGTAGGATAGTGCCTCATCTAGTGTTAAAGCACAGGAATCTCTAAATGACTGAGGATACAACCAATGCTAGGGTCTAGCATGAATCATGATTAGTGTAAAATGGAACTTCACGTTTATGAGTATCTCCCAGGTAGATAGAAACTAAGTGCTTTGTAACAGCAGTTGCCAACTCTATGTGAAAAAGTTTATACTTCATTCATGAATAAATTTGACAGTTTTTATAGAAAGCAATATTGAAATTATAAATGCAAGATTCCTAATTTGAGTTGGTCAATCTACAATGAGTTTATTTGTTTGGTAAGCAAAAGAAAGACATCTTTAATGTGTATCCTTGTTTCCAAAAAGACAACCTTGCAATGAGGATGCTGATATGGGTAAGTGAGAATCTTTTCCTAGCTCAACCATGGACATCCTAGATGACTTTGGGCATCTCACTTAATTTTGTACTCCTTTCAAACAGAAGTCTTTTTTCTTGTGGAGATTGTAAAGATTAATTAATTAAGCTACATGAAGTGCTTAAATACTACATTGATGAATGTAAGAAAAGTCTGTTTGTGAAGGAAATTCCTAAACTTCTGGAAACCATTCTTTTTTTTTTTTTTTATGAAATAAGTTTAGCCTATTGTGAAATCAAGGAAACATTCCCAGTATTTATTTTGCACTCTAGGAGTTTAATTAAAATTTGAGATTTTGATATATGTGGTTTAGAGTTGTAGTTTGAAATGTCAAGTGCCTATTTTAGGAGAGGACTCTTTTGCTGAGAATAAGAGTCCAGAGTTTTATTTTTTATTATTTAAAGCATTTTTTTGTTTTAATTTATTTTGCACTATCCGAAATAAATTCTAGTCATATCTGGTATTGGTTGTCTGACTTCTAGCAACTGAAAGGCTTCAGTCTGGCCTTCATGGGGGAAGCTTTATAATATTTAAGAAGCCACATAATTATATAAGATAGTTATTTTGGACTTGGTGTTATAGATCAGTAGCAAGAAAACAATTGCTTTTGCGCTGAATTCTTTTAGTGTTTTTGAAGATCTGATGCTGAAGTATGCTTTTTCAATGCAAATCTTTTTAGGTGATCAAGGAGACACATGCTTCAATTGCATAGGAACTGGAATAACTGGGCCTCCTGGGGAGACAGGACCACCAGGACCTCCAGGTAGTCCAGGTAAGGCTGTAGTTTTCACTGTTTTGCTTAATATAGTCTATAAAGTCACTTTTGTATCTGAGTACCTGTGTATAATGCTAATGATATGCCTCTGTATTCTGTACAAATTCAGATGCATGGTTGCCAGCTCCGGTACATAGGTGGTGCATGTCCTGTTTTGCACAGCTGGGGAGTGTTAAGAAGAAACAGGCTGGATATGTGTAAAACAATCACTCTTTTTTAAAAAAAAAAAAAAAATCTGATCTTTCAAACAAAGTTTTCTGATCAAAGACAGACTTGCAAGCATTCTGCATCTTTAAGTTTTATGGTCTGCTATAGGTTTAACTCAAAGAGAGAAATTAACTTGTACTACTTGCAGTTCCTGAAATGATAAAGGAGCTGGAGCTTTTTAAAAGTGTGAACATTTTTTAACACTACTGATTTAAATTAGAGCTGCAACTTTTATTCTGCTCAAATAAAATCAAGCTCTCCAAAAAACCCAGACTAAACCTTGCTTGGTTTTAAAATAACTTAGCTATTATCTTATGCAAACAACATGCTTGGTATTTACAGCTTCTATAGTTTTATGTTTTTCTTTTATGTTTTTCCGCATTACTCAGGTTCTCCTGGTTTTCCTGGACCAAAAGGTGAAAAGGGGCTTCCTGGATTAACTGGCCTTGTAGGGCCACCAGTAAGTGGTGGTGTTATGTTCTGGTGGGAAAACAGTGTCTCGTTTATCTTGCGTGTGTAGTAGATCTGTGCACGGTAGATATGAATTTTTGTCTAATACTTCTGGTTTTGTCCATAACTTCCTTGAATGCATAATTCTTATATTGTGTCAAACTCGAAGAGGGAGTGAAAGAAAAAGTAAAATGCTGATTTTTCTCTCTCTCTCTTTTTTTTTTTTTTTTTTCCTCTCCCCCCTTCTCAGGGATTCCCAGGGTCCCCAGGTGCTCCTGGGAGACCTGGTCCGAAAGGAGACCCAGGGGATGTCTTGACTTCTCCAAGAATGAAAGGTGACAAAGGGGACCCTGGCTTCCCAGGACCTCCAGGTCTTCCTGGCATAGATGGCACTCCTGGACGAGATGGACTGCCAGGTCTACCTGGCCCTAAGGGAGAGCCTGTGAGTTCCATTTTATGCTGTCTGATTGGACAGATATCTTAGGAAGTCCTGGATACATTTGACATAGTGCAGATACTGGCAGATGCAATTTCTTCTGGATGTGTCTAACGCAGTAATTTTCTTCAGTAGATGCCAATCTATTGATTATATGCAGACATACTTCCTGAATCTGTCAATGCTTCTAAAAATAAACTGAGACTTCTCCTGGGTAGTGTCAGATGGTCCCTTCTGCCATTGTCTACATTTCATCTATGTAGTATGAAGAATTAAGTAGCCAGATTTAGACCTTATCTCTACCGTGCTAGTAAGATGTAGGTGGCTAATGACCTTGAGAGCTAGAAGGATGGAAACTGCCAAAGAGTTTCAAAACAGAAGCAATGAAAGACTTTACTCGTTTGCCTAGTAAATACATGTTCCTCTTTCTCATCCTGCTGTTCCTTTTTTCAGGGCAGTGTTGCATTCAAAGGAGAAATGGGTATTCCAGGTGATCCAGGAATACCTGGTCTTCCTGGAGACAAAGGACTTCCTGGACCTCCTGGTTTTGGTCCACAAGGTCCACCCGGTGAAAAGGGCATCCAAGGTGTATCAGGCCGTCCAGGGCCTCCTGGAATTCCTGGTGAGTTGGCCTCTGTGTGCTTTTGAACAAAAGCTGTAAAATGAAGTTTTGCTTTTTGCTCCAGATAGTTCTCAGAGCATAATGCTGATTTTAACCTTTTCCCAAAGGCATTGTAAGACCTAGTATTTATAAGCTCTCTTACTGAAGGTCGTCACAGAATCATGAAGTGAGCAGAATTTGTGCTGTATTACTATAGGCACATGACTGGCCCTTCTGCTCTGACCTCCTTCTCAACTGACTATAGTGGAAATGCGTTGTAACAACCATCTGGCTTATGCTTGATAATACTGCAGCTACAACAGTTTTTGAAAACAAGGGTTTGCTTTGAACAAGTTTGCTTTTGTTACTTTCTTGTCCACTACGCAGATTCTGATCAGGTTGTGCTGGTGTCAGCTATGGAAAATACTATTTGTGTAATGGTACCTAGGAGGAAGCTAGAAAAATATAAGATTTCAAGAAAACCGTCTGAACATTAAAAAGTGCCTCTAAGCTTATAAATGCTGTATGGGGCTCAAGGACGGATAGCCTATTGGGTAAATTGTTGCTGGTGTTTATGTTCTTTGTAAGCTTGGAATGTGGCTAGCATCTTTTTCTGCTCAAAGGAAAACAGCAAAGAAACTCCTACTGAGTGATACGTATTTCTTCTCTTCGGTTCTAGGTCCAAAAGGTGACCCCGGCCAGACTATTACAGAACCAGGAGTTCCTGGCCCCCCTGGTTCTCCAGGAAGAAATGGTGACCCAGGTCTTCCAGGTAAAGCAGCAACTATATATCCAGGGAATTCCAAGAACTTTTTATTCTGACTGATTCTTGATAACTATGTTGATTTTCTTCTTTTTACAGGAGAACCTGGTCAGCCAGGTCAGCGTGGCTTACCAGGCATCCCAGGTGCAAAGGGAGAGCCGGGTATTCCTGGCATTGGACTTCCAGGTCCACCAGGTCCAAAAGGTATGTTTACAGCCATGTTACTGTATTGTACTGGCTGGAAGGAGGGACATAGAGAGTTGTGTCACTTTTTCGTAGCAAGTTGATTTCTGTCTCTAGAATCCTTTAAAAAATCTTTGTCTTGAATTTATACATCTTTATGATAGTTTCAGAAGTATCAGGAAGAAACCTGCTGAGCTCTTATTACTCTGTTCACTGTACTGCTCCTTCATGGTAGCTTACATTTTTCAATAAACCAAGGACACAAAACCAAAGGGTAAAACTTTGGGAAATGATGAATGTTTGAGCTTGAATCAATAAGTGATCTCCAAATGCCACCTCGAGATGTTAATGTTTCTGATGTGAACTGTTTGTAATTTTTGTTAGACCACAAACCATGCGGAATGCCCTCCTCTGAGAGGAGTCCCAGAGATCTTCTGTGGCAATGACTGTATACTCAAATGTTATCTCAGCCAAATGGGTACCCCTTAAGTGTGCTTGTGCAAGCACAGACCCTCTTTTCAGATATTACTTTTCATGGGCCCTAGACTTGTTTTAATGCTCTCTAGTGTCCCCTCCTCTGCTGCCCTAACCTTCATGTCATGTGTAGGTTTCCCAGGGACTCCAGGCCCCCCTGGAGCTCCAGGAACTCCGGGTCGCCCTGGTCTAGATGGACCTCCTGGACCACCTGGTTTCCCAGGACAGAAGGTCTGTGTTTGCTTGTTTAATATAAAACTTCACTTTCTTAGAGGTTGTTCTGTGTCAGTGGGAAGTTGGTGGGGACAATTTAATCTCCTATTGTTAGCTTTTAATTGCGGGGAAGTCCCATTCTCGATTTAAGGTTTGAGTGAGGGTAGGAAAAAAGAAGTTGAACTCTAAGGTGATGGAAGTTTTTTCTTTGCTACTTTAGCATTTTTAGGAGAGGCTAAACTCAGAAAACCCCCTTTTAAAAAATTGTTAATTTGTTACAGGGGGATCGTGGTTTTGGAGTTCCAGGACCACCTGGACCCCCAGGACCACCGGGCACAAAAGGAGTTCAAGGACCTAAAGGTGATCCTGGCTTCCCAGGAAACCCTGGTCTCCCAGGCCGGGCAGGTTTCGATGGAACTCCAGGGCCCAAAGGTATGGAGTACTGTCCCCTTTTCTGTTTCCTATTAAACTTTAAAAAGTGTAGATGTGCTGGGAGTCATATGGCAGTTAAATACAAGCAGCGCTGACTTCAGAGAAATTACTTCAGGTCCGTTCTTCCAAATCAGAGACACCTGTGTAAATGGAAGTTTGTGTTCTCAAAAGACAAGCAAGCAAGGGAATAAATACCAATCTGTGGGTCAGTATCTGAAGGTCTGTATTCTACACACAAATCATGTTGATGTGGGGGTAAAACTTTTTCAACAGAATCCTTGTCATTTAGATGCGCTGTGCTTCAACAGGCAGAGGGATAGCAATTCACAAATTGCTACTGTTAATCATTGTCTGTATTGAACTGCAGAGTATGCCTGCTTTGCTGGAGAGCATCTGTGGAGTTTGATGTGGATTATGATGCAGTGACATGTCTCTGTGTAGCCTAGAAATAAAAACTGCATGCATTCCACACAGAATGAGGAAAAATCTCTGGCTTTCAGAAATGGCCTCTGAAGTGTGTTTTTTCCAGTGTCAGATCCATATTTGTTTGCATGCAAGGATGAGATTTCAAGTAAACATGTAGGCTCTCTGCTTCTGAAAGCAAGTACGCCTGAACTGAGTTCAATATTTAATTAAGCAAGAGTGTTCTTTTAGGTGACCCTGGACCAAGTGGACCACCAGGACTCCCAGGCCCACCAGGCATCCCTGGCATTAGTGGTCAAGGTCCACCTGGATCTCCAGGACCTCCGGGTCCTGTCGGCCCCCCAGGTAAAATTCGCGTGAATTGTACCCTTAGGTTACTTCTGACATACACCAGGCAGGTACACAGGACACTGAAGGTCCCACTGAACAGAAGGGCAAGGAAAGACAGAGGCTTCATGTCTATAAGCTTGGCTGTCTTGCCAGTCAAGCGGGCAAAACTTGGTGTGCTGTTTTTTTTACTGAAATCAGAAGTGGAATTACATTCAGCCCTGCCATTTGCACAACTTAGACAGGTCTCGGGGTGTAGAAGCCCACTTTGGAGAAGACTTTGAGCCTCAGCCAAAATTCTAAAAAGTGTTGTGCACAGATAGTGACAAAATCTCGGAAGGGGTTTATCGCGATGCTCTTCAGAAGACAGAAGGGAGCACAATGTCAGTGCAGAGGTTTTGGGGATGCAGAAGAGGAGGAAAACTGCCTTTAGCTGCCTATACTGTGCTGGCATTACATTGCTTTAAAATAGCAAGGTGATTCTTTAATGCCAAAGCAGTTTTCTAGCTTACAAAACTGTATTCCAAATTCACTGGGTGAGAGGTATTTTTAAGTAAATTTTTTACGTTATTATCTAGGAAATTAATTCCTGGTTTGGAAAAAAGTGGACTAACTCAATCCCCTATACAGTGCTATTTGTCCTCCCTCTACTTACATGGCGAGTGCAAAATCAAGGGAGTAATACAGGTTCTCCCTGATGTCGCTAGGCACTTTTTTATTGCGAATGGAAGCTGAAGCACAATTTAACTCTGTTAAAGTGGAAAGGAAGAAAGCATGATTATTCCAAACTATCTAGTTCATTATTTTGTAGAGGAGAAAATGTTCTCCAAGTAGTGCTGTGACACTGTTTCAACAAAAACCTGTCAGTAAAAGAGGTCATACACATTCATCTTGTCATAAGCACACTTGAGAAAGAACTTTAGAATTCCTCTTACAGAAATCTCTGAGTTCTGCGGTTCCTGATTCCCTCACACACTTTTTTTCTGCAAAACCAACAAGTTTTATGAGTCCTGATAGGTTTAAAGTAGATTAACAAAGTAGAATCTAAGTACAGTGATAGTTAGGAATATGCTCTGAAGGGAGTTTGTCTTTTGTCTAAAATGACTGGTGACTGATGAAGATATGAAATTGTTCCATCTCTGTGCTCAAAGGGTACATGTGCATGCATGCACATCATTCTGTTCATAAAGTTTGTTCAGGGAAACTCCTTTTCCCCTTCATTCAGTGAATGGGCTTGCTGTGCACCAAATCCTCATGTTGCAGATGTGTGGCAGTCGCCACAGAGAGAACATTCTCTGTGGACTTGAGCATGTGTGTTGCTGGAACATTTCAAAACCCATCTGATTCTTGCCATGCCTGTATGACTGTTTACACTGCATGTTTGTGAAGCTACACTTTTTGAATTTGTTTGTATGCTAACACTGGGATTGGCATTGCCGTTTGTATGCTGTACTGGGACCAGTGCTGTTTAACATTTTCAACGATAACTTGGACAGCGAGATTGAGTGCACCCTCAGTAAGTTGGCAGACGACACCAAGCTGAGTGGTGCAGCTGACACACCAGAAGGATGGGATGCCATCCAGAACGACCTGGACAAACTCGAGAAATGGGCCTGTGTGAACCTCATGAGGTTCAACAAGGCCAAGTGCAAGGTCCTGCACCTGGGTCAGGGCAACCCCCGCTACTAATACAGGCTGGGGGATGAGGGAATTGAGAGCAGCCCTGCAGAGAAGGACTTGGGGGTACTGGTGGATGAAAAGCTTGACGTGAGCCACCAGTGTGTGATCGCAGCCCAGAAGGCCAACCATGTCCTGGGCTGCATCAAAAGAAGCGTGGCCAGCAGGTCGAGGGAGGTGATTCTGCCCCTCTACTGTGCTCTGGTGAGACCCCACCTGGAGTCCTGCATCCAGCTCTGCAACCCCCAGCACAAGAAGGATATGGAGCTGTTGGAGCGGGGCCAGAGGAGGCCACAATGATGATCTGAGGGCTGGAGCACCTCTCCTATGAGGACAGGCTGGGAGAGTTGGGGCTGTTCAGCCTGGAGAAGAGAAGGCTGCGGGGAGACCTTGTAGCAGCCTTCCATTATCTGAAGGGGGCCTATAGGAAAGATGGGGAAAATATTTTCAGCAGGGCTTGTTGCGACAGGACAAGGAGCAATGGCTTTAAACTAAGGGAGGGTAGATTTGGACTAGATGTAAGGAAGAAATTTTTTACAATGAGGGTGGTGAAACCCTGGAACAGATTGCCTGGACAAGTAGTGGAGGCCCCATCCCTGGAAACATTCAAGGCCAGGTTGGACAGAGCTCTGAGCAACCTGGTCTAGTTGAACATGTCCCTGCCTACTGCAGGGCGGTTGCGCTAGATGACCTCTAAAGGTCCCTTCCAACCCAAAGCATTCTAGGATTCTGTGATTGTTTGCAATGTGTGCTGAAAAGTTCATGGCCAGCTGTAAGACCATGGGTCACAGGTTGGTTGATCGCATTCAGATCTTTATGAACTGTGAGCTGAGATTCAGCAAGTACTTAACTTGGAGGTAGGCAAGCATTTGAGTCAGCAGGCCCATGGAGTTTGAGTTCTACTCATGTAAAGTGTGGGTCGTGTTTAAAGTATACTTTTTAACAAGTTTCCCAGTGGGGAAAGGAAAGTGTGATCCCTGCACCAGCACGCCTTGAATGGGTCCAGTGTTAAGGGGTAGGGACAGAAGGGGTTTGGACAATGTGCACAGCAGTTCCCTGAGCCAGCAGGTGGGTCCTCTGCTTGGCTTCCTGTGCTTACTATACTGTCCTGAACCTATGGCTGCACTTGAGGCTGGACTGAAACAGAAGGCAACAGGGTGTGTTTGAGGGGGATGGTAGGATGTATTGGTATAGTTTGAATATTCCATCCAGTGTGTGTTAATTTGTCTTCCTGTAACATCTGTTCTGGTGTTAGCCAGAACTTGATTTCATGAGATCACTGATTCATTCTGCAAAATACCAGTTTTGACAAATTCATAATTATCACTAGAGTAGGTGGATTTGAAATGCTTACATTTTTGCTCTTCACGTCTGTACTGACTAATCATTGTGGCTACTAACAGTGTAGTGGCTCTGAAATCTAGTGCATGGTTGAAGGTCCCACTTGAGAAGTCCTTGCATTTACCTTGGCACTGCTATTTCTCTGTTTTGTGCATTCCTATCTGCCATCCCTCGTTTGTTTTACTAGGCTGTTTTGATTCTGTTCCTTTATGCATTGTTAGGTAAAGTTTCTGGGGCTCTGTTTTCCAGGTAATTTGGAAAATTCTTGAAAGGGTTTCCCTGTTCAGAATTTCCTTTCTCTGCACCACCATTTCTTCAAACAGTTTACAGTAACTCAGTACTATTCTTTTTTTGGATGTGTAACAAATTACTTTAGAATTGATTGTGTTGTCTATGTTGTTCTAATGATGATATGGTTGCATTTTTGAGAACTAGAATTTCAAGTGGAATGAATTTCTATTTGAAAAAGTATCTTTACCATTGTAGATACGGAGTTTGTCCTGTTACTGGGTTATATATTGTTTTCTCTTTTTTTTTTTTTTTTCCCCCACTTGCTGATAGAGACTGCTTAAACACAGAGCATGTGCAGTCCTTATCCATCCTCTGGTAGTGTTTTTTTCTCTGCAAAGTAAGCAGTTCCAGGCACATGACACCATAATTTTATGCAGTGATAAGCTGTTTCCAAGGGGGACCATGCTTATCATTAAATAAATGGAAGTCTACAGCCTATGCTGTCAAGAAATCTCGATTTGCCTGTTTAGTGTGCAAAGAACAGATATGACATCACTCTTAAACTTGTTCCTGCAGTCGAGAGCGGGGCTCACTGTTACAGAGTAATACTGCCTTGTAGTTAGTTACGAGGTTTTGGCGTGGTCTTGTCGTCATCTCGGTAGACTATGCTAGGGCACGTAACATGCCATTTGCTGTCTCTGTAGGTGTAACAATGTAAATTTGCGTCATAGAACTAAAAGAATGGGAAAAAATTATCTAGGGGCTTTTTGTGTTATAAATAAGCAGCATCGTTTGAAAATCTGTATTTGAAGGGATTTACCAGCATTGGTAGGGTGTACTCTGGTGTTCAGAAGGCTTCCAAGCCAGTATCAAGTAATGACAGTTTTGTGTAACAAACAGTTCAGAAAAAGCTTGTGCCCTAGTTGCAAAGAGAATACTAGACAAGGAGAGAGGGTAAAATAATTTTATTTTTAAAACATACCATCAATATTTGAAAAGATCTCACTGAGTCTCTTGTTTCTGCATACAGTGGTGGCTGCACTTTGAAAAAGATCTCCAAGTTTCCTTGTAGTCTGATTTCTCTTAGCTGCATTAGTGTTGTGTTCTTTGTACTTAAATCTGTTTTCGGTAACTGTAGAGTAGATTGTTTTCTTTGTTCTAACATGTATGTGCTTTATTTTGTTCCCTAACTTAACGACTGTTACAACTCCTTACTGCTACCTGTCTCAACTTCCTGATGAGCTCTAACTCCTTGGCTTTTGAACCTCAGGTTCCCCAGGTACTGTGGTTTCTTTACCAAAGCCTTTTCTTAACTTCAGATTTTAAGAATAATCCGTTTTTGTCAGCTACATTTCCAGACTGAGCATCTTCACTGGTACAGTGCACTGGAGGAAAACAAGCTGTCTGCTTGCTTCAGTAGTGCCTCAAGCCTCGGTATCATTAGCGTTAAACAATCTTAAGTGTATTTTGACACTTCATATTTTTCATTCAGGAAATGTAATGCAATGCAGAATTTAGCTATCCTTCAAAAATATTCAGCTGATGTTATCTTAGAATGTAGTAAAATGGAATCATTAATGGAAATATCCTTGTAAGAATCTCAGTACTGAATGATAAAATACAAACCAGTCTAATCAATCTTGACTTTTTGTTTTGTTAATCAGACTTAAAGGGTTGTTGAAGAGAGTTGTTGTTTTCCTTTTGAGATTTTTTTTAATTGTATTTGCCAAAACTTGGCAAAATTTTAGTAATGCTTCTCTTCAGGAGAATATGGCCTTTTAACACCTGGAAGCCATTAAAAAATAAATGGCTTTAGCAGAACCAGTGCTAGAAGTGGACTGCAGATAAAACTTAGCTATTCCTACAGTACTATGCTCAGAGACACACAGATCTCAGCCTTGCCTTACTTTTTGCTAACAGGTTGTGTCTTAACAACATTGTCTAGGGTTGCAGGGCATTCCAGGGGAGAAAGGGGATCCAGGTCCTCCAGGCTTCGACGTTCCTGGTCCTCCAGGTGACCAAGGAGCCCCAGGATATCCAGGGCCCCCTGGTCTTCCAGGGCCTCAGGGTTCACCTGGACCACCTGGCCAGGATGGAATACCTGGATTTCCAGGTAAGGTCACATTTTTTTACCTGTGGACAAAGACCAAAATGAAGTTGCAGGTGGATGCTCCTTATGCTTGGGCATGCTAGCTTAATGAGTTTCAAGGTTTATCCTATCCATTTAAAGTTGGTTACATGTAACCATTACATCTCATACTTTTTAAAAAAAATTGTAACAAAATTTGTTGCATTAAAATCCTTGTCACCTCTCCACTCTTCCCTGTAAGTTGATTTTGCACTTTATTCTCTTTCATAATTTTCAGACGTGACTTTGATCATCATCATTATGACGCTTTTCTAATTTATTTTGTGATTGTTTTTTTCTAGTCATTGCTACAATTTAGAAATAGAATTTGTTTAAAGGAAATAATTACAAATGCTATCAATTGGATCCAACACATAGTTTTAAATATTAATTTCCTTATTCTGTGTGTTAGACTATTTAGTTAAGACAGTCCATTTTGCCTGCTGAAACAGAAATCTCAAAAGTGAATTTTGAGATCTCTGTCTTTAGATAGAGAGGGTGATACAAAAGACTCTAAAAGTAGTGTATAACTAATTGTCTTTTTGGCTTTCAATAAATTCAAGTTTGCTTTCCAACAAGTATTTATGTTTCAAACCAGGGAACTAAACTTATTGGAGGTATAAAAATGCTTTCTACCATAAAGAACAGTGCACTGCACATTTTCTTCCCAGGACTTGACTGTAGAAAATTTGCCACAATTTTCAAGTGTCATTTTAGCTGATTTATATGTATACAAGAACTGGGTGCTTGTAATTCCCTTAAAACAGGCTTTATGTGCATGTTATTAAATACCATAAAGATGCGAGGAAGTGAAAGTTAGTTACCAATAAGTTCTGAGTTTTTGTTCAGAATGATAATGGTGATTCAATGTGTTTAGGTGCCAAAGGCGAGATGGGTGCCATGGGAGCTCCTGGTCCTCCAGGGCCTCCAGGAACTCCTGGAAGAAGTGGCCTGCCTGGATTGAAAGGTAATGTTTCTTTTATCTGCCCTGAAGAGAATGCAGAATGCTGTTTTCTGTGTCCTGTGTGGAAAGAGGCTTTGTAATACTAACATCTAGATCTTCACTACTGGGATCTGCCTGGGTTATCTTCTTTTGACAGTGCTGCTGTTCAGAATTGCTTTGCAGTTTTTTAAGCCATAGCATTCAGTCACTCTTTTTTCTTAATTGATGCCATGAAATGTTAGCTATTTTTAAAATATTACCTTTGGATTGATGGCATTGAAGTAGGGAAATATTTCTGAAGTATGTTCTAAAGTCTGCTTTAAGCAGCAGAAAGAAGAAAATCGGTAGCTTTGGGTTATGGAGTCATCCAGAATCAGGCCTATAGGTATCACAGAGAAACTGTTCTATCCCCATTTTCCCAACCCCCTTATTGGAGATGAATTTGGAGGAATTTGGTAGAAGAAAAACCCACTCGTCTCCCCAGAACAAGGAGGCTGTGAATGGAAAGCTGCTGTAGCTGTTGTAACTCCTCTGTGCTAGTGGCACAGTGTGGTGGGGCTCTGGGAGCTCGCTCGGTGTGGGTCACACAGACAGCTGCTTCCTCCAAGCTGGGCTGGTCAGAGCTGACAGACTGCAGCATACAGACGTGCCCATGCAGTCCGCTCACTCGGCTTTGTTCCAGGGCTTAAAGTGCCTAAGGTGGAGAACCTTGCATAAACTAACTGATCATTTAGTGAATTCCAATTTCATGAATAAACCATGGACTCCCTGTGTAAGAAAAAGCATTACAAATATATTAGCCTACATTAAGGATTGTATTTTTTTCCCTTTTCTTGTCTGTACCTACTGTAGGTAATAATGGATTACCTGGTCCGCCAGGGCCTCCTGGGCCGGTAGGACAGAAAGGCATCAAGGGTGAAGCAGGCCTGCCAGGTCCACCTGGAACAGTTGATCCGAAACAGCTAGGAGCAAAAGGAGAAAAAGGCGAGCCAGGTGTTCCAGGTACAGAACACTGCATATGGGTCTGGGGAGGTGGTTTGTCCTCTGCTGATGACAGTGACCTGTAACTGAATCCATTACAGATCATTCTTTCTTACAGAAAAATATAAACTCGGAATATAGAGGTGGCTTAAGGTTCTCTTATTTTAGACTTTTTTTTTAAGTGGTTCTAAGACCAAGTTACTCTGTATGCGTAGTTTGCAATGTCCTTGCTTGTTAACTGTTACCATTATTTGGCATATGGTGGTATTGCAATAGCACTAAGGTGCTTTCAGCAGGGTCACAGTTCAGTCTGCTAGGTGTTATTCCTAAGTGTGATGAGAGAGAGTTGTCATGGCTGCTGTGCTGGCTGCATTCCTGCTGTATCGCAGGCCCTTGGACCTTTGCCTGTAGGACGGAATTGCACAGGTCATCCGCTCCAGATTCTCCCTTTGGGTATCTCTATAAGCTTACCCGCCCCTGAGCTAAATGTCATCTCTGTGTGTGTTTCTGCTCGGCAAGCTGGCAGCCTGGAAGGTTTTCTCAGTTCACTCAAGTTTGTTTTCCTTCCCACTTGCTTGCTCCCCCCCTTCAAGGGGTTCTGGTGTCTGCTTTGAACTCTAATTTAGTCTTGAGAAGAGTAAAAATATTCTACCCTAGAGAGAAGCAGAATGCCTTTCTCTAATATTGGCCCAGCCATTATTGTGCTAATTTGTCTATTGTATTAATTTCTGTGAAGCCTAGGTAGGATCTTAAGACACTTACCTTTTTTTTTTTCTTTTTTTTTTCCCCCTCTGTTAAGTAAGAGCTGTAGAGGGCAGTTTTTACTATGCCTGCACGGCAGCATAAAGTTATTGTATTGGGTAACACAACGTAGAATTTGTAAAAATCTGCTAAAACACCTGGATTACATTTTATAAGAGATCAGTCCCAAAGTGCTTCTGGTGTGCAATGTAATAAATATGTGTATAAATAATCTGGATGAATAGAGAGAGGTTAGCATGGAGAGGTTAGACCGTCCCTTCTGAATGAAGTATATTGGCATTAGTAAAGTTACTTTTTCCTCTGCTTACTTATATTGTTCCTGTTCCATCATAATTCTTAATTTTCCAGAAGCAAAATTTTGTGTTCTGCGATATTTCTCTTTGGTAAACTTAGGAGAATTATATTTACTGAAGAAAAAAACGTATTTGGATTTTTATTCACCTGTGGTTACATCTGATCTCTTAAGGTAAAAGAAAACATACAGTAGTAGTAATAGTAGTGAAAATACTGTGAATCTTTTTCCTTTGAGGTATTCCCGGTTTATCAGGACAGAAAGGTTATCAAGGTCTCCCAGGTGACCCAGGCCCACCGGGAATTAGTGGCCCACCGGGTGTGCCAGGATTGCCAGGTAAGTAAACAAGGCCTCAGATGGACAGTTTGGATGTGTAAGAATTTGTGTGCCTTTTTATCACATGGGCTCGGGATGTTAATCCAGGTATATCTAAGCAAAGCCTAGGGATTTACACTTAAAGCTGCAGCATTTAAAATCATTATCCAAACAACATGCTTTGAGCTCTTTCCTTCGAACAGACCCAGAAGCAGTTTTAAACTGATCCCACTGAAGATGAGGATAGCTTTTAGGATGACTGGGAAAGTGCTTACCCCTTGAGGGAGCAAACAGCGTGACTGCAGGATCTGCCTACAGGACTTGCCTGTTTCATATGTTTATTTCTAATATTGTTAGTCATTATACTCATACTTTGCAAATGGCCAAATGAATGTATTGCAACGGCTTTCTGGATGTCACGTCTCTGCTTTAAAGAATTGCAAGGATCCAGCAAACGAACTCGGTTTAGCACTGCTTCTTCCTACAGCTGTAACAATTTATCTGAAATCTTGAATTTTTTCTCACTATGTCTAATGTAGGTCTTGCTCTAAATATCTTGTCAGGCTTGGGGAATTTTTTAACCATCCAGGACTCAAACTAGTTTGAGCATTGTAGGTTGCATGTGATTCTAGAATAGAAGCTACTGAATGCCTATTGCAGATGAGAAAGTGATAATGTGTTCGTTCTGCAGAGCAGCTCATGAGAGACCAAGTCGCACCAGTACTAAATTGTTTCAGATGGTTAGTAGATCATGGACTGAGATTTGACCCGTTTCATTAGACTAATCTTCAAAACAAAGAAGTTGTTGCCCTAGTCAAATCCTGGCTTGGAACAAACAGAGGATGTTTAATATTTCACTACAAATGGGTGTGAAAAAGCATGTAGGAGCAGTATGAGGCCTAAATCAACTCCAAATCCATCACAATTGTAACTAGATGACAAGCATATTCGTATGAGAATGCATGAATATCAGAAACTTTTAATTATTGCTGTTAATTAACTAAACACACAACTTTCCTAGGCATCAAGGGAGACACAGGCCTTCCTGGGCAGCCAGGACCAACAGGACCTCCAGGGTTAAAAGGTGCCATGGGAGAGATGGGCCTTCCAGGTTAGTTTCTGTGCTTGTATTTTACTTGATTTGGGCCAGGGTTTTCCTTTTGTATAGTACAAAGGTGGATCTGCTTGTGTGCAGTATCTAATTTAAATGGCAATGCAAATGAGGAATACAGAAAGCCCTACATGCACATTTGTTGAAATAGTACATAAGAAACTGGAAATACCTGTTAAAACAGAAAATGCAAATAGCAAATATATTGTAAATATATATTATTTTAAAGTGCTTATGGATGTAGAAGCAGAATGATCTACATTTTGTAACTTTCATACTTTTCTAGTTTCTCAGATTCTACTCTGTAAAAGTTCAGAAAAAAGATGATTCTGTAAACCCACCTGTCAAAAGACAGACATCAGACACAAGCAAAAGGGGAAGGAGAAAGTGAATTCCATTACTTAGAAAGATTGCTGAAACAAAAAAATCCAGTTTCTGAGGATTCTAATGTTAAATTGTGCCTAGATACTACAATGAGATATTTGGATTCGTGTAACTTAAGAATAAAAAAAGAAAGCTTAGAAATGGCACGCAAAAAGCCATGAGAAATTTTTAGATAACTGTTTTAGTTTGTTTTTAAAAATAAAAACACATTGGGTATTCAAAGCCAGCCAGTCAATTTTTTAGTCATTTCTAGTTCAGTTGCTGTAATTTGAGTGGTTTCTCTAAACCTCTGCAGAAGTTTTATTTATATTTATAGAACTTGTGTTTTGTCTTCTGGACAGGTCCCCCAGGGACTAAAGGCAGCCAAGGAATAGCAGGACGTCCAGGGCAGCCTGGGCCAGCAGGATTTCCTGGATTGAAAGGGGAGAAAGGTGACCCTGGTCTTTCAAGCCTCGGTATTCCTGGTCCCCCTGGACCAAAGGTACATTTACAAAATTCTTCAACAGAAAATTTGATGAGGAAATTAGATTGTGTTAATTTTTTTTAAACTATAACTTAATATATATTATGTATAACTGTCAATATGTATATAAATATATTAACAACAAGCAGGGTTGACTGGGGTTAGTTCTTTTCAGGTGGGAGCAAAAATTTCTAATTTTAAAGGTGAAAATATTTATATATGATTTAATCTGGTTAAAGGAGAAGATTTTTTACCAGACCTTTCAAGTTGGGTTCAGTTAGTAGCCTACTCTGCACTGTGACACCCACTGACATTTTGGTAGTTGGTAGTGATTTATACAATTAATATAATTGTTCCCATGTCTAATAAAGTAGTTAATGCTAAAAAAAAAAAGACAATATGCATTTAAAAATAAATGACTAAGGAGCTGATATATCATGATTATGCTGCTTAGAATTTTTAAGTCTATATAAAACATTTGCATGAACATGTACCTATATCATCCTTTCTGTCACCCACAAAAGTGACAAAAAGACCTACAGAGTACCTAGCAGCCTTCACTGATGCCTTACAATTGATGCTGAGCAGCAATTAATTTTGCAAAAACATGGCATGATTAAAGTTCCACAGATTTCTTTTTTCCTTCTCTATTACCACGGGATAAAAACCTCTGTCTCTTCTGAAAGAACACTTTTTTCTTTAACATAGGCCAGTTCTGAGGAAAAGCTATGATAGTCTTTACAAAATTGTAGGGGAAAACTGTTAAAATCTTTACAATTGCTGGTTCCAAATAGTTTTCTGTGTGAGGTGGTTAACATTAACTGGATATAAGGAGAAGTGTACACAATATAATAGTGACCTGTTTGTGATGGTGAGACTGGGAACATACAAGAAGGGCTTACTCCATCTTACAAAGACTGGTTTCTTATGTCTGCTTAATGTTTTCTAGGGTGATCGTGGTTTGTCTGGATACCCAGGTAGTCCAGGCAGTAAAGGTATAGCTGGAAATCCTGGTTTGCCTGGATTTCCAGGCAGTCCAGGTGCAAAAGGAGAACCAGGCCTTCCTGGATTCCCAGGTAATTCTGAACAAAATTTTTAAATTTTCTATATACAGTGGGTACTCGGTGGAGGGCTGCAGCTTCTTTCAAAGTTTCTAGCAGTCTGCTGCTTCTAAGTTATGTGCTGTTGGAATTGTCACTGCAACAGTAAGTCTGTGAATGCATGCAAGAGTGCCTTCTGAAATTATTCATCTGAGGGAATGTAGCAGTTGTGTTAGCTAATGCTCTCCACTCCCCACAGCAGTCAGACTCTCACCTCTTCTGACCCACAAAATACCTGTGTTTGGCTCCATATTATTCCTTCATGAATCAATAAAAAGTGTCATCAGGAAAACCGGGCTTTTTAAATAGCATTTATTTTGTAAAAAGATGTCCTAAAGGGAAATCTATTTTTGAAACATAATGAAATTAGGTCTTGCACCCTTCTCTAAAAACTATTAATAGAGATTTATTGATGGGTATATGTCAGTTCTTTCATTCTCAATTTAAAGAAACAGGGTTTTTACCTACGCTGCATTTGCAGCAGTAAAGACTGTTCTACAAGCATGCTTGAGCTGCTTTAATGTAGGAAGTTAGGAAATTTATAACAGTGTAGTCATGGCAGCAGGATGCTTAGAAGAGTACAAAACCAGGCTGTGAACCTGACAGTGTTTAACCTCTGCTTCATGTCATGCCTGAAAGTCTGCGAACAGTCAAAATGATGTGTTGAGACGCTACCTTGATCAGGCTCAGATCCTGTTCCGAACAGGCACACTGCAACAAATCGATTGTTTTTCCTACCTCCCACTCAGTGGATGCTGTAGGGGTGAGAATCCAGTGTAAATTCTAAGACCATTTTTATTAAGATCCTTTTTCGGGAAAGGAAAAAGAGGATTGGGGAAGGACTATCCAACCACAGTTCATAATGTTTTCAATTTGCTGTCAAGCAGAACTACCTGTCTCTGAAATGATAATTTCCTAGCAGGGTGCCAGGCTTCCTGTGTCCTTGGCCACGGGCACTCAACAATTGAGAAGACAGTATTGAGAGTAGCAGTAAGGACAGTTGTGCTACCATGTTTTGTTTCTGTGCATTCTTTGCTTTATAATTCATCTCCTTGATCAGCTGTACATCTGCAAAATGAGCACAAATATAGTATCTTGATACAATGAGCTTATTTGTTACTCAGCATCTCAGATCATAGCATTTCAAGATCTGATGAAAAGCCAGCTTTGTGCTTAATTTTATTGAAATGCCTGTACTTTACAGGGACGCCAGGAATTCCAGGACCAAAAGGTATCGAGGGGCCTCCAGGTAATCCTGGCCTGCCTGGACCGCCTGGGCCTGCAGGTGAGCATGAACAGTGCAGTGAAGGTCAGCTGCTTCTGTGAAAAGCATAACACAGGAAGCCACTTCCTTTCTTCTTATCTTTTTAACATCATGAAAATGCATCTATATGTGTATGGATGCTCAAACACCTTTGCACAGACATAGTTCACTGAAATTAAACAGAAAAGAAAGAAATTTTAACCTGCTCTTGACAACTTGTGTCTGCTGTCATAGTCATACCATTAACTATTGAAACAAAAAGTTAACTGTTTCAATATTTACCAGCTTGATTTATGTTAAGTATTCCAGTGGTCTAACCTGGTTTTATAGGAGCAAAATTCTAATTTATCTTAAAAGGAACTATTACATTATTTTTAGCAAACACTAACTGCTTAAAAGGTCACAGGTGTAAAAGCCTTTTCTGATTGTCGGGGGGAGAGAGAAAGGTTTTAATTTCAAGATTACACCCTTGTGAATTTGTTGTTATATTGTCACACTTTCAGATTCAGATGGTGGGCAGGGGGAGCTTTTTTTATTGCAGGTTAGGCATTACTGTGCTAATGCGTTCTGTCCCCCTTTTAGGTGATATTGGTCGTCCTGGCCCTCCTGGTCCTTCAGGGGAGAAGGGACAGCCTGGTCGAGACGGTATCCCTGGACCAGCTGGTCAGAAGGGCGAGCCAGGTTAGGTATCCTTGCTGTTTGTTTTCTCCTCTTCACTCTGCATTGTGTTGTTTTGCTTTCTCTATTCTATTTTTCCTATAACTGCCCATACACCCTCAAAGCTGCCTCTGTGGTTCCTAGCTGCTGAATGGTTCACAAAGCGTGCTGTCAACCTGCTAATGAAGCACAGGACAAGAATTCAATCAGCTCTTAGATTTTCATTACTAGAGTTCCACACCAGCCCCTGTTCCTGTATTCCATGATAGCTATATTGCTTCAACTCGGTTACAGAATGGATAAACAGTGTAATGTCTGCCTTGAAGATCGAACCCCAACCAAAAATACAAATGTATTAACTCTCAAAATCTGAAAGAGGATCTTGTGAATGGATGGAAATACTTACGAAAGTTACAGGTGCATTTTGTAGCAAAACCTGTAGTTTTGGTGTAGACTGGTGAGTGAATGAGAATCCTGGTAGTCTCAAGGAATCAGAGACTTGGACGAACTGCACTTTCATCATTTTCAGCCTCATATTCCTGTTCCTGGAGACCTGAAAGCTAAATGTTCATTATTTGCTGAATCTGCTTCTTTTCAGGTCTACCAGGTTTTGGGCGCCCAGGACCTCCAGGACTCCCAGGGTTGTCAGGTAAAGTTTCTCTGTTGTTCTTTGTTAAAAAAAGTGAATGTAAAATGTATCTATACACCAAAAAGAGAAGGGCATGTTGTAGGTTCTGCAACAACTGAATGCCATAGCAACAACTAAAACAACTCTTTTTTTCCCTCAGCAGACCATTTTCAATTAACCACAGTAATAAAGACACTCATTACTGACTACTGAATCTTGTAAATTAGCAGTTATGCAGACAGAATACATCCACACAGGATAACAGTCTACTGCATTGTGTGGAACTTAGCTGGTTTGTCTCAGTAAATAAAGCATTCATACAACAGATGACAAATGAAGCTGCTTTGAAAATAGAGCTGCTTGCTATATTTTGAAAAGCAACTTCACAATCTAAGTCACATTACTTTCCAGTAGCATTAAAGCTCCTGAATTCCTCAAGCTTATCTGAAAATTTTGCAAGTATGTCTTAACTTTCAGCAGTTACCCAAAAAAATTGTGAAGTCTTAATATTGACAGATTTCTTCACAGAAAGCGCTGCCTGCAGGCTTACAAGCTCAGAGGATGTTTAGGAATTACAGCCTTACTGAGAAGTAAAGTAAGACTTAGTAAGACCTTCTAACGTGTCAGAAGCTATAGCACTTTCTACTGCAAGAACTATTAGCCCTAACTCTTTTCTGAATGTTAGACCAATTTTATGCTGTCTCACTGCGCAAATGGGGTGAGTTGTGGCCAGACTTGCACCTTCTGCAGGAGAGAGACAATGGCTCTGCAAACTGGCATTTGGACTTTTTTGCATACCTATTTGTAGCAGCACTTATAAACGTGGCTGGTTTGGTTTTACAGGACAAAAAGGAGAACTGGGTTTACCCGGCCCACCAGGGCCCCCTGGACTTCCAGGTCTGAAGGGCGAACCAGGTTTCCATGGATTCCCTGGTCTACAGGGTCCACCAGGTCCACCAGGATTACCAGGGCCACCTCTGGAAGGTCCTAAAGGTAGCCCTGGCCCACCAGGTGTTCCAGGAAGGCCGGGTAAGAGCGTGATCCGTACCTATCAATATCTGCCAGTGCTTTCATATTTTGCTGGTAGGTTATCAGCCTTTAAACTTTCTCAATTTATTTGGATGGAGAAGTTCAAGCCTCATGGCATAGGTCTTAATGTTTGTGGGCAACCAGAGGATCTTGTTGCCAAAAGTAAGAGTATCTAAAAATAGCTTCAGTCTGATACCTGGCAGCAAAAATCGAATGCGTTAATAAACGGGAGATTCTCCGCATGCTGTCACAGTAATCATCTAGTGAGCACGATACCGACTTTTGAACATCTGATACCTTTGCAGTATTGTCACATGATCAGCAAACGTCATCGCGCACAAAAACCCAAAAGTAACAAACCCCATCATTTTAAGAGTCATGAAAATCAAATTCACGCTAGCATCACAGCATGATCAAATTGGATAGCTGCCTCTTCATCTTCGTGTCATGTAACATAAGTCATTGCTCCATTGTGTCATGTGGCTCCCACGGACTCAGTGCACCATCATGCCGTGCTCATCTTTCCACTCCATGTTTGCATTTTGTTCCTGCACCAACTAATTCTGGGAATGAAAAAACACTATACTGAGTTAACATTGCTGAGCAGCTCCCTGGCATGCATTAGAATTTGATTTATATTTTGTGTCATAGAATAGTTATTTGCATTTAGACGCTGCTCTTGAAAAATCTAACTTTAACGAACCTGTCGCAGCTCTGGCTCAAGCTTATTGCTGTATTGTGAGTCCAGAAGTACTTTGCCACCAAGAAGACTCATCTCACTTAACATGCTTGAGATTCTCCTTCAAGGAGACTATTTTCAAACCAAGCTAGTGGTTGATTACAGTATTTTTTTTCTTTGCGTATTAATGGAGAAGTAATATTTTTATTTATTGCCCTCAAACTCTGACCTCAGATTTTTCTGTAATTCAAAGATTTGTTTGGGCAAAGTTAGTTTGGGGTTAGTACACTTGTAAAATGGCAAAGGAGAGTTTGGTTTTGCAGTACATACTTGGAAAGATTTTAAGATTCGCTTTTTCCTCATTCTTGCTTCTGATGCAGGAGGAGGCAATCCCACTGAAAAACGTTTTTAGAATGGAATATTATAAAAATATTTTCACTAGAACTGGAGTTGAGTAATGTTTGATTATTCTCAGTGTCAGTATGAGCTTTTCTCTTGTGCAGAGTAGGCTATGAACTCATCTATCCTAACTGTGTATTTAGAAATGAGTGATTCTAAACAACATTTGGTTTTAATTTATAACACCTTAAAACTGGGATGCTGCTTGCCAGTATAATGAGGTTTTCTTTTAGTCCTAGTAAAAATATTTGAATTGTGTTGTATCCGAAATCTAATTTTTATGTGACTGGTGTGGAACAATGCAGTGGGTTAATAATTCACTGTCAGTCACAATTTCTTCCTGGTTTGGTTAGTGGAAGGAGGAGTGTGTGCCTTCCTTTCTCCTGGAGGAACTTACTCCCAGGGGCTCTAACCAGTCAGTGGAGCATCCCTGCAGCCAGTTGGTAGTCCTAATTTGCTTTCCAATTTCCATGTGGCCTTGTCCTCTTCTGCCTAGTTGCTCGCTGGCAGGTAGGAGTATGGGACAAGTAATCCCTGCTCTGCTCACTGTGGTTAGAGTTGCAGCTGGGTCAGATGAGAGGAGTAAAGGGGTAAGAGATGGTGGGATGCTGGGCTTGAGCTTTGTAATTTAAGTGTGCCCAAATAAAGGCCTAAGACATCCTACGTGTCAGGATCTTCCAGAGATAATTTTCCTGTATGTAGAGTGGTACAGGAATTAAAATTTTGGCACAGGAAGCTGATTGGTCCGTAAGGGCGTGGCTGATTGGTCCATGAGAATATAGGCTTTTGTTTTTAAAAGATTCTTATACAGAGGATATCTCCAAAGGCTAAAAAAAAAAATAAAAATAAAAATTTAAAAAGTGGTAAACCAGCTAAGCAGCTCCTGATGTATAATAAAACTACCAGCTGAGACACTGTGCTCTGCTGTAGTGTTGTTGGTTTTATGAAGCCTCTCATCCTGTTCAGTTCTCTGTATAAATTAGGTGCTAGGTGCTTACTGACTCTGATCAGCTGGGGAGGCAGAGGAGTGGTGGGGCTCATTTTGTGCAGTTTTATGTGTATTGGCAGGGAGGAAACAACCAGTGAGGTTCTGCTCAGCCATGTTCTCTCTCTCTCTCTCTCTCTTTTTCTTTCTTTCTTTATTTCCATTTTTGTTGCATGCAATGTATAAAGTAAAGCATTTGTTTTGCTCAGTTATGCGTGAACTAATGTGGATAAACCAAACTATTATTGCAGTTCTGGTACAATCAGCACTCCAGCCTTTTGTTTCAGAGGATAACAGTCTATTGTTGGAACGCTGATTTTGTAACATTTCAACATAAGGCAGCTAGTCATAAAAGCAGCTGTGTGGCTGTCAAATTACCCCCCTCCTGGGGACGTACATAAAACCAGAAGCTGTATACATATACTGTTTGTTGTTGGCTTCTGGATATATTCTAAGATTAGTAAAAGCGATGGAGTCAAATGTGATGTAGCGCTCTGACTTCAGTTGAGTTGTCCCTAAAACAAATGCTGATAGATGATGTTGGGACGCATTTATTAATTGATTATTAAATTAAGCCAATTTCCAGGGCAACACAACATTACTGTTACTCCACATGTCTATTTTCATTGCAATGAATAATAATAGTTTGGTGTTTTGCATACTGTATGTAAAGGAATATTGAGCTAAATCTAAAAAGAAAGGTTTAGTTGAATATGTTAGCTTGTTGATATTTCTAACAATTTTGATGTTTTTCCCCTTGTTCTAATGATGACCTTGGTGAACTCTGACCCCCTACTCCCAGGTCCCTCAGGTTAGCCCCTTAACTCCAAAATAATAACTTTGCATGAAAATGAATGTATATACTTTTGTAGCGTCTAAATGTAGATATGCTGAGTCATGTTTCAGACATACCTTTTAATTTGTGGTAGAAAAGAAAAGCTCAGAGTTGGTTTTCAGACTCTTCCTCCAGGTTGTTGTAGGACTGACAATGGAAGGGCAGAGTGTTGCTCTCCCCATGGTGGAAGATCATGTGGGTCCAGATCTGCAAGACTTTGAAAACTTGTTTTAGTATATTTATTCTTGGTGCAGTTGAAAACAATAATATACTGGTTTTCATCTTTTTTTAAAAAGCATCTTGCGCTGTCCTCCCACGTCTTTGCTGTATAATTGTGTTTTGCAGCTTGGGCAAGTGGCAGTATTCATTTTTATAACACCTGCTACTGTTGATTTTGGACACTCTCAAGTGACTTAAATAAATTAGATGTTTCTTTTATACCAACAGTGTCTGCAGGAAAATTTATACAGAATAACAGTGACGCTTTACGTTCCCAACTTAGAGCATTGTAACTTTCCAGTGCAGAGAAATCCTTATTTCCATTGTATTGCTTCACCAGCACGTTTAGAGAGAATGAGGAAAGCTCTTCCTTTAGTATGCATTTAATGAAAACGAAGCATACAGCCCTCCCCGCCCTAGCGCTAGGGCAGTGGAACAGGATTGATAAGAACATGGTGATTTTCACAAGCTTATTGTCATTTTAGCAGATCAGCATGTAGCACAAGCCAGCTCTTGGGAAGATTGTGAACATCTGTGTCTAGATTGAAAATGACTTGGTATATCTGTTTAATAAGAACGATGTCTTTAGGTTTTGCTATGATGACTTTCAAGAAGCAAAGAGCTGTCATGAAAATTCAATAATGGAATAAATTTAGTTTTTAGTATGCTGTCCTAAGCACTGTGAGGTGGCAAATGTGGTAGCCCCTGACGTTTGAATCCTAGCTTTATGCCGTCATACAAAAAAATGAATGTGGCTTTACCTTTTAATTTAACTGTGGCCACACAAGCAGTAACCACACTTTCAAAGTGCGTTACCATCATGGGTATGCAGAGGGCAACTTCTCAATTGCTTCATGTTTTGTTCTACCCTGTGACTGTGATCAGCCAGCATTCAATGATCAACAAGTACAGGACAGATTTATAAATCACAGCAAAACTTATCTCACTGTGAAATATAGTTTATAAGTACTAAACAGTAACAATACAATGTCCATGTCATTATTTTTAACAGCTGTATTACAGTTAGTATTTAAAATAATTTACAGAATGTGTAAGAAATAGTGCATTGAGGTAAACCTGATGTATTTATTATAGTTTTTAGCTGTAATTTGCATGGAGATATGTTGATATATTTCAATCATTTCACTGACATGAAAAATGCAAGTGGCACAGAAGCTAAAATACGTATGAATTCAGGAGCATGGTAGGGACAACCAGCTCACCTTTTGAAAGAGGACATTTAAATGATTTTTTTCTAAGGATGTTATCACATGCCATTCTCCACAATAACCTTAAAGAGGTAAATTAGCATCAACAATTTATTAATTTGTAAGTTCTGCTGTATTTTTGCTTATAGCATTTGCAACCCTTTTGATCCATATCAGTCCTGCTTACCATTATGGAGCAGGTATAAGCCTACTTTTCAGTCCTAGAATTGTAGTCATAGATAGTCAAGGCTCATACCCAATTACTGGTGCTAAGTCCTTCTGTTATTCACACTTTCCCCCTGCCCAAAGCAGAATTTTGCTCAAGAGCAAGCTGTCATTCACAATCTACCTGCGTATCTGCCAGGCTTCAGGCCCTGTGATGGTGACTATTGTCAGTGAAATGGTTACACAGTCCAAACCCCGTTGTGCGTAGGACTAACCACTCGTAGGCCTCAGCTGTAATGTTAAAGCAATAACATATTCTTTAGTAAAGCTTTAAGTTTGCTGTTAAATGAAGTGTCAAATTAGTCTTAGCAGAGCCTAGTCACCAGAATAACTTGTATCTGAAAATACATATCATTGTGTATTCATGTCTGGTTTTATGCATGCATGTGGATTATATTGTAAATACAAAATATGCTGGTGAAATGGGTTGTTGTGTAGTGTATATGCTGTCATCTGTACTATTTCTAACTAGTAATCTTGTTTTGTACTGTGTGATGTCTGACCCTTCTAACATCGATCATTGGGCTTTGGTGAACTCTGATCCTTCCAGGTCTTCCAGGTTAGACTCTTAACTCGGTCAATTTATTTTACTACATTGCACTTGATGTAAGGGAAGCAGATGTTTTTCTGTAATTCTGTTAGTATCTTTTTAAGGACTGTGGTTACCCTGCAGACTGTATGTGTTTGATTAGCATGCCTCAGATGGTAACCTGTTATTATTTTGCATGTGTACAGTACTACACCAGTATAAAAGAGCAAAATGAACACAAAAAATCCTTGCATGATGGGATGTTTTCTGTAGCTGAAACTGCTACAGGATATGTGTGAAATCTGGTACAAAATTGCTGTTGATTTAAAAAGAAAAATTTTGGAAGGAATTCTATACTTAGATTTGCATGCAGAAGTACAGCTCATCAAATTTATCCACTGAATGTAGACTATGAGGATGTCAAAGGAGATGTTAAATTATTCAAGGTTGCAGAAGAATTGAAAATTCAGCACACTGATATTATTAGATTTGTTGTGCTACAAGGGAGAATGTCATGGCACTATCCTGCAAAGAGATCCTTCTGTTAATCCAATTATGAGATCCAGCTGGTAAAATGTTCTTAGCTGTTGCTGCACTTGCTTACAGTTTGTTTCACCACAAATTAATATCGGTTACATTCTGTTTAAATGGTGGCATAAAGATAGGGGTCTCATCTTTCAGTTCTCCAAATACCTAGGTTTCTTTTAAATCCACTGCTTTGCTTTGGATTAATGTGGCTGTAGCAAAGGGGAACATATTTAAAGACCAGCCCAGTTCTTCTGTTGGATATACACAGCATAATTCTACAAAGATAGACAAATCAGTTGCAGGGTGAGTCATTCAACACAAGTTTCTGCAACTCAGATGATTGATTAAGCAAGGCAGAATGATGGGCTTTCTGCTGCCCAGCAGTCAGTAGACAGCATAGACCGGGCTCCTCAACAGGTATGTCAAATTCTAACAGCAGAAAAGCAGCAATATTTTACATTGTTGAGACTGGATTTCAAAAGGAATTTGGTCTTTTAAAATAGCACTTAAGAGATGGTGAATGTGATGCAGATCAGCAGAGGGGATATTTGTACCATCTAATTTGGGGTTTCTTGGCTCCTACTAAAGGCACCAGTATGGTCATTGGTAAGCTTCTGACACAGGTGAGTTGCATGGCCTTCTGGAAGGACCTGCTTCTCTTCATCAGCTACATAAGGAGCCTTGGTTCCTGATTGGGGTAGTGCAAATAATCCCTCTATTTGTTTTCCTTTTAGTTTATCCTGAATTCAGCATTGAAATAGAGCTGGGAAGTCAAGCCAAAATATTTCTTTTTTTTTTTTTTTTACGCTGAAGGCACAAACTTGGGGAAAATGGTTGATGTGAACTGATATAGGTATATTTGTTCTGCAATGTTAAGGTCCGCCAGGCCCAGAAGGTCCACGAGGGCCACCAGGCAGTGGAGGACTTAAAGGGGAAAAAGGGAACCCGGGTCAACCTGGTCCACCTGGCCTGACAGGTCAAAAGGGAGATCAAGGACCACCTGGACGCCAGGTAGGACAAGAAATGGAGTTTTCCCCCAGTTTATTTTTAAATGCAATAAAAATGGAATATCTTTGGATGGAATATGCAGTTTATCATAGTAAAACTAAAGCCAAAATGTGGTAGCTAACACCCTGTCTTTTGGCAAGTAAGAGGGTCTTTTCCTTGATGTATCACCCAGCATCTGGGCAGGGTGTCCCAGTCATATTTCTGGGGGAGCTGGAGCTGTCACTGCACGCTTCATGTTACAGCGTTCTCTGACAGTGCCCAGTGCAGTAAGCAGAAGGCATGGCCTCAGCCCTTCAAAGCACTGGTTCACAGCCCCAAAGCGTGCTTATTTGTCCCCCAGCCACCTTTTCTGTCTATTTTTCTGAAACTGCTGAGGAGATGAGTGAATAACGTGAAGCTGTTCTGTTCAGGGGGATCCTGGTCGTCCAGGGCTGAATGGAATGAAGGGCGACCCCGGGGTTCCAGGCGTTCCAGGATTCCCAGGTATTCAACTGGGTATTCCCAGGTATTTAACTGGCATCTAAAGTGAAAACCTCCAGACACAGTAACAGCCCTTCAGGAGAAAAGTAGCCTGATTTTGTCCATTCTTGGGGCAGATTTTGTAAGACAGCATGTTCTTTCACTGTGTAACTGTGTGAATTTGATGTTTCAGGTATGAAGGGTCCCACTGGACCTGCAGGACCCCCTGGCCTCACAGGCAGTCAAGGACTGCCAGGCCCACCAGGTAGGAGTCCTCAGTAACCTCTTTGCCACTCTTGCTCCCCGCCAGCAGAATTTGTTACACAGATGCAGGACTGAGTCGGTCTCAGCAATGAAAGTAAAGAGAGCAACAGCTTAAACACAATTCCAGGCTATATATTTTAGCACTACAAGTAATCCTACCGTATTTTATACTCTGTATCACAGACTAACCACTGCAAGAACTGTCCTTTGGGGGAGGGGGGGGTGGTGTCACAAAGAGCACTTTTTTGCCTTGTATATACATTTATTCTTTGCATTGATAGAGCTCTTGGCTTCTGACTTTGCAATAAAGAATGACAGAAACTAATCCTCATGCTCTCTTCCACCTTGGTTTCTCTAATACTAAACTGCTTTTTCACAGGTCCACCAGGTTTACCAGGTACCATTGGACGAAGCATCGTTGTCAAAGGTGATGCTGGTCCCCCGGGTCCTCCAGGACAGCCTGGGTCGAAAGGGCCACCTGGATTGCCAGGGCCACAGGGTTTGCCAGGTACGATCCTAGGTAGCTGCAGACTAATGACTAAGACGTATAGCTGACTGCAGGCCGCAATGCGAGTCACTTGGCATAGGCTGCAGAGACAACCTACTGAATTCAGCAAGAGATAATAGGTAAATATGTAGGGGTCTACCATATAAATCTGATTTAATGTCTGTTCTTCTCTAATATATCATGAAGAAACAATAGATGAGTCCCAGACAATTTAAAGATGTCTGCAGTGAGATTTCAAGAGCTTTTATTTCACTTACGCATTTGTCTGTTCTAGGTCCAATTGGTCTCCCTGGTGACCCAGGGCGAGATGGACTACCTGGTTTTGATGGTCCAGCAGGACGTAAAGGAGAGAGAGGCCTTCCAGGCCAACCAGGTATGGTGCTTATCCTATGAGGACCCAGTGGAAAAAGAGTTGCAGGCTAATATTGGGAAGTGGGAATTCATGTGAATAATAATAAAATCATAAATTTAGGATTTCTTAATGCAAAAATATTACAAGCAGCTGAACGTACTTTGGTTTGGAATAGTCCTGTAACCAACACATTGCCGGTCATTGCTGAATAATATTGTAGAGTGCTTTATCTCAAGCTTAATGGCATCCCCTTTGCAGCACAGAAGATAATCAAGCTAATAAGAAAGAGAAGAGAGAGATTAGTAAAATAATTTTAATTTTGCATGGAAATCATGAATGGGGAAAACGAGTCTTCATAAAGGAGAGAATTTCGCCAAAGGCAGAGATCAGGCTACCGTGCAGCTATTGCTTAGATTTACTGAATTATGATTTGAGAAAAGAAATCAGACTGGGCCCTGGGGAAGTTTTCTAAAGATGATGATACATATTAAGTAGCTATATATTGCAAGCTGTGAGAAAAAGTATTAGAATTTAAACAGTTAAAATAGTACAAAAATCCATAATGCCTCTTTTTCCCTTTTCTCTGAGAAGCTCTATGCTCTGTGAAATCCATTAGCATTATTTTTGTGAAAAAATTTAAATAATAATGGCTGCGGAATAACACAGTCTAAATATTTGTAGTTATGTTTCCTGATATTTTTGCTGTTCAAGAACAAATGCCTTTTTTGATGCCTTTCTCAGTCATACGACTCATTCTTGCTCTCGGTCAAGGTTGTTCTAGCCCGTTTCCACTTTTTGTAACCTACTTCAAAACTGACTGTAGCTTTTCTATTCATTTTGGTGGGCTTTGGCTCAGGTGCTATCATAGCATGCCCTAGAGTGAGACTTGCTTCTGTTTCTGGCTCTGCCATTTATTTTGTGATCTTGAACATGATGTTTCAACGTTATCTTATTAAGCTGCATACACAGATCTGTGGATCAGATGGAATTGGGAAGTGGATTTGGACTCATTTCTGTGGCTGTCATGTCCAATGCAGTTGTTATCTTAGTGCCTCATGGCTCTCGAACGTATTGAACTTCGCAATACCTCTACAACACAGGGAAGCTGCACCATTATTTTATAACTAGCTGTGACAGCCTCAGTGATTTAACCAAGCTTACGTGAAAATATAATTTGAGGAAGATAGTGTTAGCAGATACCCAACTCACAAGCACCTTAATCACAAGACTGTGCTACCTCTCAGAGCTACATTAGTCCTAAAAGAACAAGAAGTGGTGTTAATAAATACTGTGTGTTATGTTTCTCTTGTGTGAACAGGTTCACGAGGAATACAGGGACCTCCTGGCCCTGATGGCTTACAAGGCCCACCCGGTCCTCCTGGAACAGCTTCTGTTGCTCATGGATTCCTTATAACTCGGCACAGCCAGACCAGGGATACACCACTATGTCCACAAGGAACATCGAGAATATATGATGGATTCTCTCTTCTATATGTGCAAGGAAACGAGAGAGCACATGGCCAGGATTTGGGTGAGATATTTTGTGTGTTCTGTCTTTAAGGGGAAAGAGGTTGTAGCTGCTTCTTCAAATGCTCTGGCTTTCTGAAGATACGAGTCTTAGAGATTTTTTTAGGTGAGGATGGGGATTGCATGCTAAGATCTGCTACCTCCAGAAGCTGCACATTTTAATTCAGGATGAAAGAATGTAAATCAAAACTGAGAAGTTAAGTTTTTCCCACATGTGACAATCTGATAGCACATGCTGTGCGCTCACAGGTGGAGAGGAAGAATACACAATTACTGTTCTCAAAGAATTGCTATAAAAAGCAATGAAGTGAAAACTTTGCCGTCACCTTTTATGCATCTTACTCTGTAGGTACTGCTGGGAGCTGTCTGAGACGTTTCAGCACCATGCCCTTCATGTTCTGCAACATCAACAATGTTTGTAATTTTGCGTCAAGAAATGACTATTCCTACTGGCTCTCAACTCCAGAGCCGATGCCGATGAGCATGGAGCCGCTGACTGGGCAAAGCATCCAGCCATTCATTAGCCGGTGAGACAAAGCAGGCTATCAGATCTCTCAGTATCTGGATAAATAGCACATCTTATCCGTGTATTTCCAACGTGTGGGTTGGATATTAGGAGATGAATCTGTCATGTTTTGCTCTGGGAAATACTAGGAAAATCGCTTGTTTTAAAGCATTTGTTGTCTGAAATGGTGTGTCTGCATGCAGCAGTGATAATTAGAGGCTGAAAGGCTGTAAGAATTCTCCTCGACTGAGGAAGCTATGTAGTCAGCAGCGCAAAGCCGCCATGGACAGGAAAGAGAAAATGAGAGCCATTAGCTCTAAAATAAAGGCATTCACTCGGAGACTTTGAGCTTCCAGTTTTTGTTTCAGGAACTGCTTCAGTATTTTACCCAATGGTTGTTAGTGGAAATACAGGCAGATTTTTCACTCAAAATACTGTCTTACTGCAGTTACAAAATACGTGAGAAGCAGAAGTCTAGATTAATAGGACAGCCTCTCACAGGCCAATTTTTTCTCCCTTTCTCTGGGTAAGAATTCTCACTAAAGCCTACTCCGATCACGTGTTTCTCTGATCCCTCCCCTGTGTCCAGATGCATTGTGTGTGAAGCTCCTGCTATGGTGATAGCTGTGCACAGTCAGACCATTCAGATTCCTCCGTGTCCTCAAAGCTGGGACTCCCTTTGGATTGGTTACTCTTTCATGATGGTAAGAACTGCTGCCTACTCCAGAAGTGTCCTCCACGAGCTGCTTTAGGACTTTGTTCACAGCTGTAACGGTTGTCATTCAAAAGACTTTACCTTCAATTACTAACCATGGCAGCCAAGATTAACAGTGATTTTTCCACTGCACAGAGCTCATTGTTACTGATATTTATGGAGGTGCCTGACACCACGTTATCTCAACCAAGAATGAACAGTGGCTCTTTTAGTAGCTGAATGCTGTGCTACTTAATTTTTAGCACCTACTGTAACATTCTTGTTTGTGTGTTTCCTTCTTCCACCCCTACACCAGCACACTAGTGCTGGAGCAGAGGGCTCTGGACAGGCCTTGGCATCACCTGGGTCCTGCTTAGAAGAATTCCGCTCAGCTCCGTTTATTGAATGCCATGGTCGTGGCACTTGTAATTACTACGCCAATTCATATAGTTTCTGGCTGGCAACTGTAGAGGTGTCAGAAATGTTCAGGTAAGAAAACTTGTTTCTGTATTCCACAATGAAAGCTTTGAAAACTGAATTTATTCCAAAGATCAAAAGAAATTTGTTTACCAGGGGTATAGGGAAATAATTTAGTGTGTTTTCCCCCTCACAACCAGTTTTTCAAGTGCTTCCTTGGTAAGCCTTTAATATTATGTAAAAAACTTGCTCAGGCACATTCTGTTTTGCAAGCAGTCAGATTCTTTTTATGTCAATTCTTATTCACATTTAGTAGTACCTTCTCTGAAAGCAATCCTACTGTAGTTACTGTATTTGGAGCCTAAAAGATCGATTTTGTTGGGTTTCTTTCTTGCCAAGCCTTTCAATTGAGTCAAATATTTGAAAAGGTAGTTCACAGACATACAAGGGACAGGTATGAAGGGCAAGATCCAACTCCACTTAAACCTTTTAAGGCAGACATTCCTATAACCTGTTTTTAAAAGTCTTGTGTGAAGGTTTCATACCCTCCATGGCAAGCATTTTTTCCAGTACTTTGCAGAAGAATGAGGATGACATTTTGGTGGCGAAGAAGCCAAGTGACATTCTTTCGTCAGCTTCTCTGCAGTCAGCACTTCAGCTGGAGTCTCTCAGCTCCTCAAACCTTTTCCCTTTCAACTTCAGTAGCAAAATGGTTTTTTTTCTTTGAAAAATCATCTCCTTTCATATAATAAATTGCTAGTGCCCTGTTTGTATATTGATAAAAACTTTGGAAATATTCCCCAATGCCACCAAACTGAAAAATGTAGCTTTGTGGTACAGGACTGGCAATGTGCACTGTGTTTACATAGCAGTAGTGGCCCCTAAGTTGGTTTTGTCCAACACCTACAACTGTGATACTTAATGCAGTCATCACTCTAAGTTCTCAGGGTAGCTCATGAGTGGTAATTCCCTGGTGAAGACTGCCTGCTAACAACTACCCCACCCCTGCAAGTTTCCTTTCTCCCATAAACACAACTTCTTTTTTTAATTCTAATTTTTTTAAAGAAACTTTTAAGAATTGGACTTACTCTGTGTACACACATATTACGCAAATATGTTATATTGATCTCCCACCTCCCTACCCTTTTGGACTACAAATAAATAGTTCAGAAAAGCCAGCACTGAAGTACCAATCTCACTATAGTGGTATTTTTTATGGGTTGTTAAAGTACCCTTCAACTGAGAAGCCCAAAAGCTACAAAGACAGATGCCAGAAATGCTGTCTCAGATGTACAAAGTTCACCTTCCACTCGGTTTGGTGTTTGTGCTACATCCAGTGCCGAAGTGAAGCAGCCACTTAGCAGTCCTTGTGTGTGAGGACACTGGATGAACCTGCACATCTGTCACCTGGTGCTGAGGACACACAGAAAGATCACTCACTCATAGGGAGAACTCCTCAAATACAGGACTAGTTCCCCACTTACGTACTTCAGTATTACCTTAAACTGTGAATTAAGCAGAAGTTTAAAGGAACAGTTCTGTAAGCACAGAAGCAGCTAACCTAACCTTCCTTTTGTGTCTGTCACCCAGTAAACCTCAGTCAGAGACACTGAAAGCTGGAGACCTGAGGACGCGTATTAGTCGTTGTCAAGTTTGCATGAAGAAGACGTAACGTCTTGGAGAACGTTTATAAAACAGTTGAAAATTCCTAAGATGCACTGTCTTCCAGCTGCAACAATGGTGCTACTGTGCAGAAAGAAAAGAAAAAACAAATCCAAACTGTTTTAACCGTGCAAATTTAAGTGTACCTCACTCGTGCCAAACGAAGGGTTGTTTGGTACATATCTGACAACCGGACTCAGATGAAAGAATTGACCTCTTGGAAACAACGAAGAACACTTGAGGTTCAGAAAGGATCAGAAGATGAAATTTTTCATTTCTCTCCCCGTACCAAAATGGCACCTTTTTGATCAACCAAGAGAAGAAAGAAAAACGCGACGCACTGAGTATGTTTAAAATAACAAGACTGCAGTTTTGAAAAACATTTTTCATGGTGCTACTAACCTTACTGTATCCCAGGTTTTTAATATGAAATTTTAAGCTTATTTCTCTTTGTAAGTAATGAAATGTGTATATTGTGTAAACACCTTTTTAGTTGAAACTTTTGGTCATTTAGAAACAAACCAGACTGATATAAAAATGCTTATATCTAAAATTAAAACATACAGCAGTATTTTATTATGAAACTTGTGGTACAGAGAGAATTTACCCCTTATGCCAGTTTATTCAATAGTTCATTTCCTTCCTCGGTCGCCAACCTGATGTATTTTGGGGAATGCGCAATTATTCTGAAGTCATTTTGATCAGGGTTTTCAATGTTGTACACCATGCTATTGGTGGTTTTATTTGTGCTTAGAAATCCCAATCCACTTGAAAAGGGTTTTTTGTATCTTGTGAAGACATGTGAAATAATTAGCCATATTCTATATCCTTCTTTTCTGAATAAAAGTCACATTCACAGTTTAGTCATCAGTTTGGTTTAACAGAACCTGTTCCTTGGGAATAGCCAGTTACCAAAGCATTGAAGATTACGCTTACGTGAAACCTCTACTCTGAAGTGGTGACATGCATCTTATCCAAAATAGTATACACGCTAAGAAACCTTCTGAATAAAGTAAAGCATAAGCTGGTGGAAACTGATCTTCTCCTATTTACAAATTAATCTTTTAATCTTATGTGAATTTCTACACATCCACAATGTATTTACAGAATATACAGCAACTCTTGTGTATGTATAGTTCACATACGGCCTTGAAAGATGGTGCATGCAGTCTTTCTGATGTCACTTTGTAAGAATCCTGCTGTGTATGTCTTAAAGAATGTCACTCCTTGTGCAGTAGCTGGAAAGTGATCACTTTTTGTACGCATGACTCTTCAGCTTCTCTGGTCAGCGCTGTTTGATTTACCCTTCTGTTTAAACAGAGCTCCCTGACAAAGCCAGACTATTTGCCAAGTGATGGTACTTCAGTATTTGCGTTGTATGTTGCCACCTCAACTATCAATACAACTTAACTTGTGCATTAACATATGGCTTTATACAGGTGAGGTGTATTTGTTTATTGACCACTGTAATTTATCTGCTAATGGCTATCCATTCTTACCTTTCAGTTATCGTTGTAAACACAGAGCATCAGAAATCGCCTTGCTTTCTGCACATTTGACAAAAGACATAGGACTGGTGACTGACCAGGTGGCAGTGATTTATACAGTGAGATTGGTGCTGATTTCAAAAGCTTTCAACTAAGTATGCAAGTGAAGTTCTTTAGTTTAAAATGCAAAACATTAATAGCTTAGTCTTTTTTCAATTAGCTGCAGTTATACATGTTGGTAGAGTGGGCAATGCAGCAGTGTGCATCCTTCACCTCATTTTATTTTGGTTTTCTGATGCATCTAGAAATAAACTGAACCGGCTGCTACCTCCAAGTCAAGAACTTGTTACCAAGGCTGAAATAAAATAGTAAGTCTCCTCTTGTAAACACAAGCCCTTAACTTACTGCTGGCTCCCCAGAAGCCTAAAATGAACCTAGCAGCCTACCCCTAGCCCCAAAAAAGCAGAAGGGGAAAGGGCAGACACCATTTGTTCCAGTAGTGCATAAATGGTGCATCTTCCTAAGCTTTAAGCATCTCTTGCAGCACATAAAGCAAAGCCCACTGAATTGAAAAGAGAGGCAATCCCATTCCACTCTAAGGCAGCTAGCACCCAGAACAGCTAGTTTTGTGGCAGCTTTAGGTCCCAGACCTGCCAAGATGACGCAGAAAATGAAAATATGTGAGGGAGCTACGCTTGTGAAAGATATGTTCTCTGTTCTGTTCCTGTAGCTCTCACCCTGACCTGGAGGACAGCCCTGAACCGTAATCTGTTTCAGGCTGAACTTTCCAAATGGTCTGGTTTTTATTAAGAGAAAAGTGTCTAGAGAGGAAGCAGCAGAGATTCAAGAGATGTTGGTTTAATTCCCGTGGCACACTCTGTGCCTTAGAGCAGGTAAATCGCTTGACCTGGGTTGGATCGGAGTTACTGATCTACAAAAGAAAGCATGGTTGTCATTTTCGCCTACTTCTTCTCAACTGCTTAGACTGTAAGCTCTTTGGGGCAGAGACACGGAGGGGGCTCAAATGTTGGTTTGGGCCTCTAGGTGCTATCCATCAGTATATAAATATTAAACTACAGGTAAAAGCTTGTCTTTGCAGATTTGTTATTAAAAAAGTAAAAAAAAACGTGTTGAACATCAGAGCTTTACAATAGTCTTTGCCACAGCCTAAAGGTGCTCTGGCCCAGAACACCGCTTCTTCAGCTACCCCCAAGAACAAACCAGACTTCAGGAAAAAGAGCCTTAACTCACACGTTTCTTCCCTGACCGAATCATGTCAAATTAGCCCGGTTTAGTTAATCCTGAGCGGGAACCCAGCAGACAGCTGTATCTGGAAGCTGTACGGGGACAAGTTGCAGAGTGCGGCCACTCGAGGGCACCGCAGGGCTTTGGAAGCCGGCTGGGACAGGCACGCGGAGCTGCTGCAAGGCCCTGCACGCAGCCCTGACTTCAAGGGGACAAAAGCTCACTAGAAGGGGGAGCGCGGTTGCCTGTCTTTGCTCACTGCCCGGTTCTTGCAAGCTTGCTGCAGATGCTGTACGGTCAAGTGCAACTGGGCTGATGAGCGAAAAATGCTGTTCTCAAAAGGAATACAAGTTTGCAAAGCCTAGAAACAGTAACCTTATGCATAACTTGTTTTTTAATGAGCATATGCTGTTCTAGTATTAAAAAACAGGAGTTCTGCTTCAGAGAGGCTTTTCAGTATCTTCCTTCGCTCTGCTGAGTCCTGTTATAATCCTTGACTAAAAGCAAAAAGCTTCCTTCAACCTCAAATTCATTGCTAAGGTGGGATGTAAACTTCTGAAACAATTCTGCAGTCAAAGTACGCCCTATAAACCAAAGTGGGCCCACAAAGCAGTGCAGCCACGGCTCTACACGGTGACCCGGACCGCGACACGCAAGCTTTCTGCTTCAGCAGCTCTCCACCATGCAGCATCCCATCCTCTACCGTAAAGGTCAGGCCCCTCTATAGCAAGGATTTCTCGCATCAGAAAGTGCAGGAAATGCATATTTTTTAAAGTAGTTTCAGAATCTGAAAATGTGATATACTGAGTTTGCAAGCAACAAATGCTTGAGTTCTAAAATTTGATCTTCTGCAATTATGTTCTATATACTTTAATGCCTAGTTGAAGTATTTTGTAGTCAGTACTGCCTGAACTGTACAGCAGTGCCATCCCAGGGACACCACTGAGGGAAGGTCATTTTGCCAGATGTAGGACTGCACCGCAGTGAGCAGCATTGCATGTTTTTAACAGGTCCTTCGAGGAAAGTTACGCTTTAGACAACCCCGCAGTGCTGCTGGACACGTAATACTGCTCCTGCTCTGGCTGCTTCCACTGGCAGCACAAGCTGAAGACTACGCACGAGACCAGAAGCAGGACGCTAGCGCTAATGCAAGGCAGCAGCAGCGAGGAGCTCCGGGGAGCAGTAACAGTGTTCCACATTTTAGATATAGGGTAGGTATCTACAACTATTAGCTTTTGAACAAAAGATTAACTCAACCCATTTTCAGCAGACAGGTGACCACTGCCTAAGAACAGCCTGAGCTGGCGGCGAGGTGAGGAGTAACTGGTTAGTAAAGCAGGCAGACTGCTGTCTTTAGTAAGGGTACTCGCTACAGCCCACGGGTGGAGTGCAGAATGGCGGCTGAGGCTGCTGTGCCAACGAGCAGCTTCAGTACCCCCTGAGCTACAGCTCCTCACACTCAGTCTCCTAGAACCATAACGCTTCTTTAAAGAGTTTTAAATTAACTCAATAACTCAGAAGAAAACCAAAGAAACTGAGCTTGGTGTTTCTTTCACAAAAGCAGAGTCGGGGGAAGAAGTTCTTACCTCCCAGATACACACAGCAAATTCAGTGCTCCCGCTCTCCCCCGAGACACGTTGCTTTGCAACCCTTCATGGAAAAATGAGGGGAGAAACTGCTTTGTATCTGCGGGAACGCTATCGCTATAGCCAAAAGAGGATGGAGGGATGCAAAAAATGCAACAGATTGCACTGTTACCTGGTAACCCTGAAAAGGTCCTTCTTCCCTGCTGCGAACCTCTCGTCCCCAGTTACTTCACTATTTCCAGTACCATATTGCTCAGTGAGATGTGAGATCCCTTGGAACTGGTCAATGGATTTCAGAACAAAAGACTTTTACTGTGTATACCAGTGACTGTATTCAAATTCAGATAGGAAGTCTAACTTGCCTTCTGGTTTTAATTGAGGGCTTTCGCCGTGCTTCAGAAGCAAGAAGAGAGTTCTGCCAATGATTCACCCAAAGGGGGTTGAAAAATTAGTGCAAAACTATGCCCTCCAGTCCCCCCGCCCAGAAAAAAAATCCCCCTCGAGCAGTCAGCCCATTTCAGACCCAACGCGACATTCAGTCAAAGGTCTCTCCAAGCAGTTACTGTGAGACTGCTGCAACAGTCCTGACAGTGTTTGGATAATTTTCACTGTTTGTTTACTGCTGGTAGGGCTGTTTCTGCCATCTATAAGAAGCGCTGTTTTCTTTTTCTTCCCAATACAGGCTATAAAATGAGGCCCTGGCTAAGGGGGCTGGTTTATTTGAGGAAAACCCTATTCTGACAGCAAACTTGACTTTTACAGGGCACTGTTTTAATGCGCTACTCTGAGTAACAGGGCAAGAATTAAATTGGGTACTTTGAAAGAAAGAGAAGCCTGATCCAAGACATTTCACAGTGATCACCCGTATTTATGGAGATCATATATGCTCACATCTATGGATGAAAACTCTTTCTACACAGAATTATTGACATATCCTTCATGTCAGTAAGGACTTTGAAAAGGCATTGTGTTTTGTTGCTATGTTCCAACTTCAGTTGTTTTTACAAGTGGGTGCATGACCTGAAATTATGAGATATCTATACGGGGTTTGCTTTTACATACCGAGACCTCATTTAACACATCTCAAAGCAAAGCACTGCTACAAAACTGAAAACAGCAAGCCACGCTGCTTCCCTTCTACCCTGAACTCTGAAGACAGGAACCCACGCGATCCCACACCGCTAAAAATTCCTTCCAAGACTAGTACCTTTTGATCATGAAACTTCCATACCCGGTCACGGACAAAGTTATGAACAAAAAATGGCCACAGTTTTCCACATTTAAAGCAGAAAAGGAAAGTATCGGGCACTGGTATTTTTTTTCCTTCAGGACCTCAGTTGTTTACCAGCACTACGAATCTGAGACAGAGAAAACTTCTGGGTGTTTTGCTGTATGTTACCTTTCACACCAAGTGGCAGAGAAAACAGGACAGACTGGGAATCACTCCCCTGGAATACGCTAAAAGCTTCTCCAAACCTTCAGGGACACAGCGTGACAAAACCACTGTAAGAAAAAAGCAGCCGCAGCAGGAGGAAACACGCTTCTGAGAGGAAAACACAAAACTTTGTTTAAAAATCAAACCCAGACATGGAGCTACATGAACACGTATTTACTGCAAGTAGCTCTATGGAAAGCCAAGTCAGATAAATATAAACACTATACAGAGCTTCAAGCCAGTCTCCCAGAACCGCAAACGCGATGTGTTTTACAAAGAAAACAACATAACAATATTTACAATGGAAGACAAAGCCAGATCAATCAGCTCAACTTTAAAACAGATCTGTGAAGCAGAAATAGCAAATATAATGAACAGTTTCAACCATATATGTTTTAGTTTGTACAGACAATAACTGTCCAATATCAAATTAAATTTACAGGACAAACATTGTTCTATCATTGGTATTTCTGTACTATACAGCAGCATAAACGGGTAGCTGGAAGGTAGTATATATAGTGATATGTTTTACATCACCTGAAAATGTTCTTCCAGCACAATACTGAATAAATTAGTTGCTGTAAACTAAGAGATTCAAAAAGATTGCATATTTATTATGCCGTACCTATTAGTATTTGTACCACTATACTTGAGGTTACCCATTTACTTATTTATTCAGCATTTAATAAATCAGTGCTGTATATTGTACAATGGCAGCCTCAGGGATCTAATAGGAAATAAGTACGTAACAAATTTCTTCAAAACAACCTTTTCCTTTCACATTAAATGTTTAGAACTGTCTTCATCCAAATTTTGATTTCTTAGAAAAGATGTAAAGCTTTATAAAAAGCTGTCTACATATTGCATTCTTAATTTACGAGACCAAACAAAAGCTATATGGCAAGACAGTATCATGGTCTGTAAGAGTGGTCGTATTTTGAATTAGTGTACGTTTAGCAGCAACGAGTAACTGTACCAACTTAAACTCCTCTTCCAGAATCAAAACCAGGTCTGTGCTTTTAAACCCTGTCACAAGTTTTCCCTGTCACTAGACACTGCATAAACTGATCGGTACCATGTTTCCAAAAAAAAAAAAGTCTTCATATTTTAGTGACATGTACATTTTAATACTACTCAAAAATAGATTTGGGTACACATCACCAAACAATCAATGCTGACAGTGTCTCATTTGTTACACGAACTGTACCAGCAATGTCAAGGTTGTATGGTGGAGGTGAGGCAGCCTGACCATCAGTTGTACAATATACACTGTGGAGGATTACCAGCTGTGTGGTGCAGTACAGCAGGAGGATTTGCATACCACTTCTAAACCCTTCAGTCATCGTCAGTGCCTTTTATTATGCATCGCATGTACCAACAACTAGTGTCATGCTCTTGAAGTTCATAGCAGTGTTAAAATCCTAAGTTCATTTCAACCCCAAAAAAAATTTCAGTACAAGAGTGAAGCACTTAAATTGTACAAAAATCAGGGCTTATTTTAAAAATGTCAAATAGTCATTGTTTGCATTTCCGTAAGTTGGATAAAGACAACTGATGAGCCGACATTTTACTTTTTTCCCCATTATGCCAGGAAGAAAGAACAAAAATAGTCCCAAACTAAAAGTGGGGCTTTGGTTGAAAGTAAGATCAATCAGGGGTGGTTTCCCTTTAACAAGCTACAGCTGAGAAATGTAATGCAGAAGTCACAAACGCTGGGTACAACTCTGCAGTTCTCTATTTGAATGCATGAACAAAAACCTCATTTTACACAATTCGTATTTATAAACAAATATCTTGAGGGTAAGAACAAAAACAACCTACAAGACAACCAGCCCATTAATCCTACTTTGTACATACCAAAATTCTGAGCAAAAAAAAAAAAAAAAATTCGGTTTAAGCTCTGACAGACATTTGATTTAAAATATTCTAGCCTATGATCAAGAAATACCTCTTGTACCATAAAAGCAAAACCTTAAAAAAAGAAAAAGAGGCAGAGGAGGTCTCTCCGTCTCAGACCAGTTCAGTCCCGCGGGTTCGCCCCCCACGCTCGTGTGCGCCTGTCCCTCCCTCCCTCCTTCCGCCCAGCCACCTGAAAAAATCCTGAACTGCCCAAGTATTTCTAAACAATACATGTTTTAAGCTAACCACTTGTTAATGTACCAGAGAAGCAAAACCCATGTTAAACAGACAATCAGAAACCAGCTTTGACTTCTCAGAATATAAATTAAAAAAACCAAAAAACATTAAAGGGAGAGGCAGGAGGAAGAAAGGGGCACACAGGGATCTCCCATCAGCATCCATGCTGCCTCCCGAATAGATAGGGCATGAAAGACCAAATTCCACCACCAAAGCACAGCTATGAAAAAAATCTCAATTCAAATTAATTCAACTGTAGAGAGCTGATGTCTATGAAGAAATTAATTAAAAGGATGTGTGTCTATGTCCGTGCTGGTGGAAATGAAAGTAGCCGGCTGGAGCTGAGCTTTGCTTCCAAAAGCACCACACAGTTTCTGGAGTTACCCGCAGAAAAGTCTTCTCTTCCAACAACGGTTTCCATGGCAATGCCGTCAGTCTGGAAAGGAAGGAGGGGGGGGAAAAGTCAGTGACATTTGAAATGCAAGTTATATTGGGAAAAAATGTTTTTTGTAGTGAGAAGAATCCATGGAGCCTCTCCATTGCAGAAGCGAGAGCTGCCGCCTGCCGAACACAGGCCCCTGGCATGGGCAGGGGCACTACCCAGTGACACCCCGCTCCGAAATCCGGAGCTGCCGAGCCCGACGCAGGCACCGAAGAGCCGCTGCCACCCCACAGCCGACACGTGGACGCCGGCCGGGAGCTCGGACCGCAGCCAGCACCGCGCTGCTAGCCCACGCGCCGCGGGGAGGATCAAAGCTTACAGCTACCCATCACCCGTTCCACTATCAGCATCTCATTTAACGAGATCTGGGTCCTCTCGGCGCGACGGGTGATGCAGCAGAGGCCACTCCTAAGCACGCAGCGCAGGATGGGCGCGGAGCAGCTCTCCTCGCCCCCATGCAATTAAGGTTGTGGCGAACACTCCCATTCACAGCAGGCACGGAACTGCAACATAAACACTCCCTGCCGCTCCAGCTCCAAACAAGGAGTGGCAAGTCATGACAGCCGCGTGCCCTGTCCTTAACTTTTCAGGAAAAAGCTCAATTTAGCTCTGATAAGAAACACCGCAGAGCATAGTTCTCCCTTTTTCAAGAAAGTGTCAGGAAAAGGCAACAGGTGGTACAAACGCACACAGCTATGGCGGACAGCAACTTGTACTGCTGTCAGCAAGAACCAGCGGCTTCAAACTGACTGGAAAAGGCAAAATACGAAGCACTCGGTAAAATGAGGGAGAAAAAAATCTGATCTGGTATCACAGAAAGATACAGTCGGGTGGCAAGGCAGAAGTGGAACCAGGAGACAGGATGACCTCAAAGCAGAACGCCAGCTCTGCCATTAGCCACACACATGCCCAGGTGGGAGCGACTCTTAACGGTTCCTAACACAGAAAAGCCTGGTGAAGGGATGCAAACGCTTTCTGCAGCGGCGGGAATGCCAGCTGAGGAAGACACGAACAGTCACTTTCCAGCTCACTACAAAACCCCCTCCACTCCCTAGAGAGCCAGTGCGAGCCCTGGTTTTCAGCCTGGAGGGGCACCACCAGCCACACCATCCGGTTACACCCTCTCCCAGCCCTGGCAGGCTGCCCTCTTCCACCAGCTTTGTCCTCTGGGCCAAGACTGCGGGCACTGTCCTCTGCCAGTCAGGTGGCTTTGGTCACCTTCTCTGCAAGGTCAGAGGTACGGGTCTGCGGGATCCAACTCCTGGTACTACAGGGAAAGAGGAGACAGCAGGTTGCTCTCATGGAGAAACAACAGCTGGGAAACCAGAACCACAGTCTACTTTTTCCCCTGGAAGCCACAGTACAAGCTCACTCGCTGCTCTGGGAGAGCTCGCTGCCGTTGAGAAGAACGGCGGCACGGGGAATACCTCACGACGAAGCACGGCGATGGCAGCATGGCCTGCTGGAATGAAAGAAGGGGTTTCGGAGCTTAATCCTGCCCGTGCTCTTCTGCAGGGTCACAAGGAAATCGGTTAAATCTCATTGCTAAAGAACGCAGAGTGCTCCACTACCTCTGCCACAGGAACATGCCGAGGAAAATGTGACCACCTACAGAACAACAAGCATTATGTATAATAACGCAAACCTGTATGTTCACTTACATAACCAAAGTACGCACACACAAACTCCACCCTGAGTTACAGCAGTTCTGCCTTCCGTCCAGCTAAAAACACTGTCCTTACAAAAGAATAAGAAAGAAAAAAAAATAAAGAATAAGAAAAGAACAAAGCTCAGATGAGTTGCACGGAGCAGCCCTGCCCCTGCCACTGCGGCTGGGACAGCCCCAGCTCCAGGCACAGGCTGCCCACTGCGCGGGGGAGAGAGGCGAGACCCCGGCAGGGCTGGAAGCGTGCAGAGGGGTCCTTCAACCTCAGAGAACACTCGTTTGTATCCCTACACGACCCACACCAAGGTCTGGGTTGCCGAGTTTCATTTTTCAAACACATAGTGATTTCAAAAATACAGTGACTTGCTTTTCCACAATTTGAGGAAGAGACAGCCAAAATACACCCGCAAGTCAGGAATCTCCATTTGTATTATTTCACAGACACTGTAAGATCACTACAAAAAGCTATTGCTCGTTACACACAGAGCGTGATGTGGTTAGCGATGGCTTGGTTTTCACAAAAGCCAAGTGAAGCTATTATTTTTGAAATGCTTTTCCTCTTTAGAAAAATATTGTTTTGTTGTAGGACCAAAGGATGAAAATATGCACCAGAGCTTGCAATGAATCACGCTCAGCAGTGCATGCAGGTCAAACACTAAAACGGGTAAAGCTTCTACACTAAACTTATATTCGGTAAAAGTTAACATTTACCAGCATCCCCCACCCTTTCCTTGCTGTGGACCCACGAGCTTACATAAAAGGAACTTCAAAAACTGTCTCTGCTTTTGTCAGGACATTTTTCCTCCACGCCTAACATGCCAGGCACACCTGAAAGCTGTTGGACAAGTTATTCTAATCTCTCCAAGCACATCCCCAAAACATTCTGAACGAAGAGCAAAGGCCCAGCCATTTGAACCAGACACTCCCACGTGGCAGAACTCAGTATTTAAACCTAAAACTTTTTGAAGACTTCCATGAACTGATGGAAAATTACATTTAAGATACTTCAAGAGGAAGAGCTTAAAAGCAAAAAAAAAAAAAAAACCTGCTTAACTCCTAAGGTTGATTCTCTGAGCAAGCCTGACGTAAGTCAGAAGGCAGCGTGACAATCAGTTCTAAAGCAAGCTCACCAGGTACCTCTGATCAGAGCCCAGACCAACACAGATTAACCTGTAAGAAACCAGCAGAAAGCAGCCTCAACTAAGTGTCCCTACAGCTTATAAATTCCTTGGATGTCCTGACTCAAATACAGAGTTTTACACCAGCGTAACGGCAAGCTCCCTGCAGAACCCCTCCTTCCCGAAACTCTGTGCTTGTTAAACAAGGTCTCATTAATTTGTCCCCCCTTCTCCCCATGATTATAAACCGTACTTCAGCATGTTTCCTCTTCATTTTTAAGCTAAAAAAGAATTGTGGGAACTGGAAATAAACACAAGGGAGTTTCACATAAACACTACCTACAAGCTGATAACAGTGTCATAAAGCCTTGAGTCTTTCAGACATGGAGTTATTGGTTGTCACCACTTCTCTAATCCCCTTATTAAAGCTGAAAATTTCAATACTGTAGCTGAAGCAGTACAGCTGGCTGGTGCCCTGAGTCATCAGCTCTTTTCTGGGATAAAAGCATCAAGCATTTATATATATATATAGGAACAGATATAAATTGAGAGATATACACGTATGTGAACACAGATATCTGTATTCGATAGAAAAGGCAAAAAGAAACTCGTGAAACTGGACCACATAAAAAGAAATCCCCTCTACAATCTAGGATGCGACCGAGCTCCTGCAAGCTCCCTGCCAGACAGCGTCTGCAGTCGGCACCACCCGTGAAGGTGGCACGCAGGAGTCTTCTCCTCGCTACAGCAGGACCACAGCCACCGGCCACCCACCACCAACCTCCAGGCACCAAAGCAACCCCATGTCACCACTGGTGAGGTCGGTGTCCAGGTGCGAGCAGGGCCTTCAGCAGACCCAGGGACGGTTCCTGCGGTCGCAGCCACAAGCCCCTTCTGTGCCATGAAGTTGTAGGAGCTCCAGCTGAGGTAGCTTCCCCCAGCACGTCCTCCCGAGAAGATCTGCGCTGAACCCCTCGCTGAGCTGCACCCCACCTTTCAGTGCCACCACTGCTTGCTGGGAGCGAGCGGGAACCTCGGGGCTGCTCACACAGAGACAGCCCTACCCAGCACCACATGTGCACACACACCACAGGAAAAGTTGTTGGCCAAAGAGGTGTAAAATGGGTTTATGTGAGAACACCGCCGACGGCTGCTCTGCTGCCGATACCCGGACCTAATCTGTGGATTCCCACCTCTGTGGTTCCTTGCCATAACGATCCTTAGGAAGTGACATGGGTTTATCTAGCGAGGCTGCCAGACTGCTCACGTGTTTAGCTCCTTGGTGGCTCTTCTCTCCCAGCCCTGATCTTCTTCCATCTTTTGACTAGCCAGGGGGTGAAGGTAAACTAATGGAAGACATGAAATGCTCAAAGGAAACGACACAGCTCCCGTGAAGCTGGATGATCTGATTTCAGACTGCACAATGTAAGATTCATCCCCCAACAATTTTCTATGTTAACAGTACAAATATGAGAATTGATTGATAATAAAAACCAGATTATCATTTCATTACGGACACCATACAAATGTATTTAACTCGGCACTGGCTGAACAGCAACGGAAGCTGTCAGAGAAATGGATGAAATCACTCTTCTAAAAGGAAAACAAACTGCGTGATGCCAACGAGCTGGGAAGAGAGGAACAATGCCCACAAAGTAGCCCACCAGTCCCTTGGAGTTCTCAAAGCATAAATGCCACCAAACAAAATGCAGTGGCCAGATCGGACATGACAAGTTTGAAGATAACTTTCACGTGCCCTGTAAACACACTGCTGTTCCTGGTCGGTCACGAGCTCTTCCAAGAAAATCTGCTCGGTCTACCAAAAAAAAATATATGCTGATAAGTGATCATTACAACAAAGCAAGGAGCAAAAAAACCCCTCTGCACTTTTGAAGCGGCCTAGAAATCCACTATTCTAAGGAGTTTTCACAGCACCCTACACTGGGCTTCTCTTGTTTATTCAAACTTCAGCTCCGTTAACAGATTCTACACAAAAGCTTCAGCCTTTATTCAAAATGGAGCTCCACCGCTTCGGCCCACCGAGAACAATACAAATCCAACTTCCCATGAACATTTAATCTGGGAAACGAGTCCAGAAAGCATCCAAACATTTGCACACATCACCTCTCAAAATATACAAGCAAAGTTTAGAAAATTAAAACAATATTCTCTTCATTACACAATTCTATTTAAATTCATCAGTTGAAGATGGGATCAGATTAGAAAACTACACGCAGCTGTCCGAATCTTTCTGAGGAACAAACAATCAGAGGAAAAGGATCGCAAGGGCAGAAGAGAAACTAAGAGGGCAAATATTTAAAATAGGATGGCAGTGTGCCATTGCTCAAAAATGTTTTCTTTAAAATTAGGGAACACACTGAGAAAGTGCTCTTCAAGTTTTCTATGCACAAACAATCTATAGTTTTATAAAAATTAGGGGCAGAGGATTAGATTAGACTTCATTCATTAGACTGCAAACCCAGTGTGTTCCATTTGAAGAGGTATCAGATGAGGCTATATCCAATTTACACTTCATTTCCTGCATCTGAATTATTACGGTCACACAAGTCAGGCCACTTTGAAACAAATCAAGAGGTTTCAAGAACGTAACGGACATACCCTAATTCTCTCAAAGAAACCCATCCTAAATAATATCTCTTTTTACAGGAAAGGCTTTTACTGACATAATTCTGCAACCAATTCCTAAAAGGATAAAAGCTTTGCATACAGAAGATATTTAAGATAATTAAATGATTAAAATCTCCATGTCAAAGACTAAGACCGCTTAATGCCTTCCGGAGAACACCGCTGAAGCTCTCCATTTCCTGAACTTCAGGTTAGGGGGAAATCAGAATGAATCTCACTTCGGCAGACCAAAAGCAGCAGCGCAGCCCTAGGCTCTCTCCTGCACACGGCCACACAATGTCCCCGTCGCTCAGGACGGCACCAAATCCCAGCACAACCCCAGGACACAACGTGCGCGTCCAAAAGCGTTTGGGTCGTGCCGCCAGAGCAGGGCAGGGGGACGGCAGTGCACGGCATTTCCAGCCTGCGCACGGTGTGCAGCTCAGGGGGACGGAGGCGATTTGCTCAAATATATTCTTCACAAATTAGAGAGAGCTTTTTTTTTTCTCCCCAGATCTTACCAAATACATAGTTACTATCCTCTGTCATTGTCCTATTTCTTCGAGTTCTCATTTTAATGGCATAGCTTTAGGCCTTGCTAGAGGCAAGCGGTGTTATTAGAGAAAAGCAGCATTCCTTCTTCACTTGCACACGCAGAGCCCAGGTCTGCAAACACAAATCCGAACAACCAACACATTTACCGTGGCCGCTGCATCTGCCGCTGCTGCACGCGGGCAGCCCGAGCACGGCCCTGACACACACAGACAACCTTGCTCAGGAAGCGTGTTCAGCTGCACGCTCACCATTAGGCACATATTTCACATACTTTCATCATTCAACAACAAACTAACGACGCTTCAATTGAGCTAATGAATTTATTTTGTACCTACAATTTTACTGACTTTCCACAAGTAAACAGCAATTAGTTTTTAAAAAATCTGTTACATGACCCACTTTTCATTGGATAAACTATTTAAACACGGCGACCGGTAATAACACATCCCAGTATATCAGATTCCTCCTCAAGCTGTCTTTCTGAAATTTAGAAGATACTCTTCCCAATAATCCTTATCCACAATTGTTCATTCAAAACGCTTAGCAATTGCATGAGCGAAAATCCCCTCCCATGCTGTAAAATCATTTTTATTCCCTCTGCAGAAATGCCTTATCTTTTGCAACAGTGGCTGCTTTTTCTGTTTCAATAAACAGCAGTGTTGTTTCTAGGAAGGCCTTAAGCACACTCCCTCATTTCATCTCTTTTACTGATACTGTTCCTAGAACTGGGAAACTTGCACGCAGTTTGGCAGTGCCTTAACACCAACTCTAACTGCGCTGGACAGCATGGCAAGAAGTTGTTGGGGGGGTTGGGGCTTTGGGGATTTTTGGTTGCTTGGTTGTTTTTAAACTAAATTTCTATTACAACATAACAAAACAATAGTAAAAATTAACTACTCTCCTCTTAAAAACACATAGAAGTTCAACATTTCAGATATTCATGTTGCAGGAGAATGAAAAAAAGTCCTGCTTTTTCAAAAGCACTCTCGTGGCAAGCGCGTGAGGTACTCCGACTGACCTCCCAAACTGCAGAAAACACAGCAAAATTGTACTCCCCCCAAAAATAATCTTGTTTGTGTGGCTTCTGACAACACCACCTGCTACAGCTCACCCTGCTCTCGCGACAAAGTGCAGCAGCCCCGGAGCACCGACAGGGAGGAACACGTTTCCCGCCTGTGCTCGTGCCGCGAACTGTTCGGGAAGAAAACAGCCATGACAAACAGCGACGCGGCACAGCACGCGCAGCTCCAGTGCCCTCGTTCAGAGAGGACGCGGAACAACCTGAAGAGTTTCAGAGTGGTGCAGAAAAACTTATCAAAGGTGTGAAACAGCTTCCCGGTGAGGAACAGCCAGGTAACATGGACCCTTCAGCTGGCAGAAGTATTGGGACATATCAGGAAATTTTTAAAAAGTCTCATATGGCAGGTCCCTGCTGCGCGCAGTACCGGAAGCTGCTGCCAGCACACTGCCCAAGTGCCTGGCAGGGGAGGATACAGCATCTACACAATCCTGAGGGGCATGCAGAGAGAAGATAGGGTTCATTATCTCTTCCAATACGCAAACTAGGGGCTGCCAAACAAAGCCAGTACGGGGCAGGGTCCAAAAGAGACAGAGAGGTCTGCACGCAGCGCGCACTGCCTCTGGCCGCAGGCTGCTGTGGACACAAGGGGTTTAACACAGGATCAAAGAGAGATTGGAAAAGTACGTGGATTAAAGATCCATAAAGGATTATAAAACAGACAAACTACATCAGGCTCAGGAAATCCCCCAAGCTGAAGGGGAAAAAAAAAAATCAGAGGCTGGGTGTATGTTTGTGGGGAAGTGTTATACACGCCTGCCCTGCTCCTGCTCTGCTGGGCGGTGTCTGCTTGCAGGCACAGGTCTTCAGTTCGAGTGAGCAAAACCATGGCCATAAACACAGCGAAGAGAAACGACAGTGTCACTCATGACTAATGAAACTGCTCCCCACCCTTCATTCACATCACCTTTCCTGATATTTCCTTCCTGCAGAAAGTTTCACATGTTCTAATTCATCCGTTCACTCTTCCCAACCACTTCAGCCATCGGCGTTTGAAAGCATTCAGCACTACCTTTTCCTTTCACCTCTTTTCCTTTCACCTCTATTGCCATAAATGACTGTCAAAGGCAAAAAGTTACTACGCAGCCACGTACTCCAATGGTTACACCCTCCTCAGCCACGCTTTTTGCCTGTGCGTGCCTACACAAAAAAAATGTTTGGGATCAGCCGCTATCTGCTGCCACACACAGCAGTGGCACCCATCAACTTTTTACGTTTTCTAATCTTCACATTATTGAGTCTGCGTTAGCATTAGGATACCCAAACCCCTGGCTTACGCACGGGAGGAAGAAGAAAGGCTCAGATTGCATTGCATGCGCGAAACAAGGTCGCCTCAAATCACAGCACGCGCACAAGGGCCAAGGACAAGGCCTTCGGCCTCCAGGAGCAGCCCCAGAGCTCGCAAGGGACAGAGTTAAGGTGTGTGTCTACACGCAGACAAGTTTTAATCAACAGCGTGCAACTCCTGTTTAGTGTTTACCTTGTGGAACACGTCAACATTAATATTTCAATCATTTATAACCTCAACAGTGAATCAAGCCTTGCTGCTGCCACCACTTCCAGACTCACCCGCAACCGCTACAGCGTCTGTTCAACCTGCTCTGCCAACGCAGAAACAACACGACCTGCCCCCGTCAGAGCAATCGCCCTGCGCTCCCGCTTCCAGCAGCCGAGCGCAGCGCAGCAGCCATGAGCAGGCACCATCCGGACCTCCCCGCTCAGCGTCGGACTCCAAACACTGACACGCTGGTTACAAATCCTGAAGGTGAATGCATCTCCCAAGCCACACTGCCAGGAGATTGCCCAAATCCCAGAGACGCCACCTAAAAAGCCCTGCAAACAACAAGAGGGAACCAGCAGCAACGCCGAGGCAGGTCCATCACCCCAGCTGCCGCTGAAGCGGAGCCTCACAGAGGAAGCAGGTCCACGCGACAGTAACTGCCCAGGGATGCCGCGCAGGGTGATCCTGTGCTCTGGGACACCTTCCCGCACCCCTGCCTGCACCAAATCTACCAGTCACGTGGCTGCAGGAAAACTAACTCACAGAAAGGAAGAAGGAGAAAAAAAAAAAAGAGGGGAAAAACCCCATCACGTTCCACAGCTAAAAGGGAGAAGTAAACACTGGGACACGCTCCTAACTCAGAGATACACATTGGCCTACATTCCTCTTACCAAGATTAATATCCTGGCCAGTGTTCTGACATTTACCTCATCCTTTTCAAGTCACTTAAGCCATTACAACCACTGTATTTATAGCTCGCTGCCTTCCATCGCTCCCTGCCATGTGCATACCCTTCCCAGTGCCTCTACCAGCTTCCTCTCCTGCAGCCGCTCTCCGGCAGCCTTTTATCTCTCTGCGGTTGACTCTTATCTTCACTCTGCCACTGGCAGCAGCCTTGATCTCTATCTCACTCTCCACCCCAGCACATTAAGTTTCATCCATCTCTCTAGTTTCATCTTTTAAATTGTAAGCTCCTTGGGACAGGGACCAACACATTTACATTTGCGGCAGGGTACACGGGACCTCCATCCCGCCTACCTGCTCCGGTTCTACAACCACTAGAAATCATGTCTGGAGCTACAAACTTCCATTAACTGATTCACTGTCGTAATATTGTCTGAACAACCTCAAGATCAAATCTGTTCATTTTTTCCAACTCATTTCTAACTGATTCCCTGTTCATCACAACCTGCAATTTAAAAGCATCTTGTTCTAAAAACAAGCAAACAAAAAAACCCACCCACCCCAATAAACACCACAGAGTTAAATACACATGGCAAATACCTCAAAGCGTCTGACATAACAAAAAAGCAAATATTCTGGAAGTTTGAACTCTGTGGATGTTACTACTGAAAACCAAAATAGCTTACAAATTTTTCTAACAGAATACCTCAAAATAAAAAAAAAAAAAATCCATACAGCGAACAGTATCTTTTTTGGTCCTCTAACCCTAAGTTTCGACTTACGAAACTTTATTTTTAGACTTCCAGAACATAAAAGCATGTTCCTTTATCTGCATTGATGGAAGCTTTACCTGCCTCCAACCTGTGCTGAAGACCGCCCTCGGCCAACCCACCTGCAACCAGGCTCCGGTGACGTACACCAGGACAGCAGAGCTGCCCAGACGCCAGGAGAAGGTCTTCTGCACCGTCTGCCGGTTTCTCTGGGCCATTTTAGCTCAACTCTCGATCAGGTGCCACAGAAGCGCCAATCCCTGTCCACAGCTTAAACAGGGGTTTCACACAAATATCGCATGGCTCACATCAATAGTTCTTCTTGGTGTAGTATGCAATAGGTCCCGATTTATCTAATGATGCGTCCGCTTCACTGTCCCTTAGAACGCTCCAAATTCCTGGTAGCCTGAGAGATCTGTGTGACAAGAAGCACTAGTTCCCAAAAAATAATCCAGGCTCAGCCCTTCCAGCATCAGGGAGAGTTACACTGCAAACTCAGCTGTTCAGCAAGAGCCACAAACAATCAAGCAAGCTGGTCTGGTGCAAGCAGGGGAACGGAATCACGCTATTCCCTGTGGAAGGTGGACAGCATTCATTAGTGCCTCAGTAAACTCAGAGGCAAATCTTACCAGCTTTCTTGCACACCTTTTGGTATTATTTCCCATGATTTTCAGAAAAAGAAAAAAACAGTTTGATATCCTCAGACATTCCACAAAATACTACTCTGCTAAAAGGGAAACCTTTCTCCAAGTAGGTAACATATTTATGAGCCTTTCACACCCTAACAAAAAGGAAACACTATTCTTACCTATTTTTTGCCCTGCATAATAATTCAATTTGATCCATACATTAGTTCGTAGTGTACATATGCTGTACAGTGAACACAAGCGCTAGTCACCTTTTAGCAGTAAAAGTTTTCAGTTTTCTGGAGTCACATTAAATTGGATCATCATATTGGAATTACAGCCAAATCTTAACTATATTAATTTCAGTATAAGCCATTTCATTCAAAAACCCCTTTTCCTCGGAGGATTAAAACACATTAGACCTTATACTTCACTCACAAATCACTGGCATGCAACACACGTGTACACACACACAAGCGGTCTCAATTGTTAGCATCCAACCACATAGCTAAATTAACAGAATAAAATAATGTTTTGAAATAAGCAACCTTTGCCCCTTAAGATACAGCTCAGGACTGAACCAGGGCAGAAAATTCTTACTAACAGTCTACTACGCTGCTGCTCTTGGGGTAACGCTACACCTGAAGCAAAATCTCCACAAACCCGAACACTTTCATGTTCAAGATCATTTAGATAAGATACTCGGCAACACCTCTAAAAGCCTTTGATGAGTCAGGGTAATTTACCCTCGTCTTCCCACTGCCCTCAACTATGTCACAAATCCCTGTTGATCAAGGTTCTCAACTACATCGTCAGGTCCCTAAGCCGAGTGACCTTTACGGAGACCCGGGGCTCGATTAAAACTAGAACGACTTTTTCCTTTTCCCCTACTTATTGCTCACTGGCTTGCTGTTAATATGCAAAAGCTAAATGTGAAAAAAAGTCAAACAGCGAATTTGCAGGGTGGGCCACAGGACAGCTCTTCAGCCAAGTCACTACACACCACCTCAGGATGAGTCACAAGGTGATGCTACATTTCTGGGACAAACAGCAGCGATAACACAGCCCCAGGCTCCAGAAAGCTGCACTCTCTCTCACCTGCCTTTCAGTTTTATCGCTCCGTTTCCCTCCCAGTTGAAGAATGCCACATCTGATCACAACAGTACTTAAAATAAAATTGTAGAGTTTGTTTCCTGCTTCGGACCAGAAAAACAAACTTGTTAGTGCAATCAACATACTGGACGCCATTCAGCATGTTTTTGGGCGCACCACAGATCCACAAACAGAGCACACAAGCACACACCACGGTACAACCCAGCACTACAAGCTCTTTTTAGCACCATCCAAAACCTCAAGGTATAAATCCTCCCCCCAGCAATCAGTATGAAGAAAACTTCTTAAAGATCCTTTCATAAAAAGCAAGCACACGCAGAGAAAAACACAAACCCTACTGCTAACATGCCCCCAGACATACAAACACCCCCTGAGAAACACCTGGTGACAAACCACCCCAGCAATCCTGGGCTGGACGCGCTGAACGAGCCCTGCACCCCTCCTGCTACTCCCACTGCCCCCCAGGCGACGGGGGCAAGGAGGGGCCCGCTGACAGCGGCGCAGGAGGTAGAAATGTGAAGTCTTAGAGGGAAAACTAAAAGGGTAATAATGCATTTAAGATTTTGCTAAAAGATTTAAAACAAAAAAAGGCAGTTTGAGTCAGTACCGGATTACTCCCAGAACTCCCCGCGCCCGGCAGCGGCGCTTCACCCTACCAGACAGCCACAAGCAGAAAGTTTCAGCCTTCCAAAAAAGACAGCCATGGCCATCAGCTGCAGCTATGGATTTACAGTCTGGAAAGCCAATTTCCAAAAGTATTTCAACACCAACTACAAACAAGCTTTCTCCCTCAGCGGCAGGGAAACATTCTTGTCTCAGATTCTCACCCAAGCCCAAGTAAAACCCGATTGATTCTTGGTCAAATAAGTCATAATTAGCTCACTCACGCTGCACGGCAAAAATCTGTTCTGCCTTCATCAGCTCATACACCACTTGAGAAAGTTACCCTGGGTATGTTTAAGCATAGCTCTAAGTCACTCAAGACAGTTAAAGCGGCATCTGTTACAGTAAGATTAGAATGGTTTGGGTTGTTTTTTTTTTTTCAGCATTATTATCCCAGCATCACTCCAAAGATGTAGGGCACACAGCAGTGCTCGGATGTGCTTCAGTGGGGCTCTTCAAGTTATTTTTAAAAGGGCCTGTGCCTTAAGTATTCTGCTGATACAGAAGAGCCTCAGTTGGAAGCAAACTTTTAAAAACCACTAGTCTGAAACCCAAAAGGGGCACCAGTTATTTGCCTGGTATCCAGTAAACTGTAATTTACTATATTAGTAATAGCTAAAGCTTCCAGCTTCTGAGTTTCTCAAAGCATATATTGTCCATTATGTTCTTCAAGATTTTGCCTTTGAAATACGCAGGCTACCATAAAGGATCTGGACAATTCCGAACACAAGTTCTGCTTTACAGCTGTACTTGTCTTCCTTACTCTCAGCTCCCCAAAGCGTACACAACACTCTCGCCCAGTGCAGCACAGGAGGAGATTAAAAAGGTGAAGAACATATAAATTATAATCCCGCACTTTAGAGAACTTCTGAAAGAATATCTTAGCACAGCATTAGAATATCAGGTAGAGATAAGATTAAAGAGTGGGTGTAAAATAGGTAGGTTGATATCAAGCTGAAAATTACACTTACGCTGAACAGTCTGTTTTGGTGTCCAAGGTATCTTTGCAGGCTTAATATTTCTAATTAAATCTGAAGAAACTTGTACTATACAGGACCCATTATGAAGTTTATTACCGCCCCATTCTCATTATCCTCCTCAGTTTCTACAAGGTCCAATAACAAGGTATACATTAGCTAAGCCCTGTTTGAAGTAGCTTTAGTGTTCTGTACTCCTAGCACAAAATGTCATGACTCAGATTCATGCAATCAAAACTGTAAACCGCTTGCTTCAATATTGTGTAACAATTCTGTGACGAAACTGTTTTACTAATGACCTCCTTAAACTTCAAGCATTAAAAATCAGAACCTTATATTCTTCTTATCATCATCATTATCAACATAAAACCTAAGCTCAACTTTGCCTAAACTTAAAATAAAAGTTTAACAAGTCCGGCCTATTTACTATTTCAAGTTAGTGCCCTCCCCCTCCTCCATCCCCTCCTCCATCCATGTCATGAATGGAAAACGGGAAAAAAAAAAAAGTTTGATTCAGATCAGTGAACCTGAACGCGAAGTCGTTTGGGAATTGCAATGAGGGGGCAGCGATGCACTGGGAATCACTCCACCACCCTCCGAGTCAGGAGACGCAGAGTCACAGGACATGATATTCCATTTAGGCAAACAAAAACAAAACAGAAAAAGCAAACAATTGGAAGTTGGGAAGTGTTTTCCTTCCAGTAAAGAAGCAGTTTAGGGAGAAGAGACAAAGCTCTCTACCTGACAGAATTTCACACGTGTGGGATAGCTCCTTTCTAGGAAGTAAAGGGTAAAGGCATCTGCTAAGTATTTGCCTTAAGAATGGATTTAACCACAGAGCATTTTTCAGGCAGAGAGACCAAAAGAGTGGGGTGTAGAAGGAAAGAAAAGTCAGCACTCAGTTCTGCTAAAAGGCTCCAAAAGTACTAAAAAAAACCAGTTACACATAGGCACACTACACCCCTTCAGGATACACAAGGTTTAAGAGCAAAGTTTTATTTTCACCATTCAAAATGGAAGGTAAAAGTGTTTTTCTGGATTACAGGAAAACTTCTTCAATATTAAAATAAAAGCTTTATTGCAGCACAAACTGATAAACTGTTTAAAGAATACAGACTTCTAAAACTGTGCTTGCTACAGCTCAGACACGCTTTAGCATGTGAATGAAAACTGGTATCTTTCTAACCAAAAATTTTAAGTCCTTACTAAGAAACAGATGTACACCACCAAATTACCACACTATATTCAAGTTTGGCAAGCTGCTTTTAGCCAGGACTGCTCCGAAATCTGCTCACCGCTCCGTGAGCCACCCACAAGTGAGCAACCCCCACAGCCCACCTGCCCTCCCACTCCATCCCGCACACACTCCACGCTGCCTCTAACACGCCGCCAGGCCTTGGTCTGGAGCAGTGTTTGCTAATTTTGTTTTTCTTTTTAGGACTACAAAGAAACAACCAACCTAAGCTCTTACTATTCTCATGCTTAATTTCCTGCCAATGCCCCTGTTTTTATGCACAGAGTTTCTTTCACTTCACTTTAATACATGTTTCATTTCCAGAAAACTGCAATTCACAGCAAAAAACAGCAGCTGTGAGTCTCTTGCCCCCCTGCGACTTGTAACAGACAAGGGAAAACCCCCCAAGCACAGTGTACCAGCAGTAAGCAAAACGTTTGACATAAATACAATTTCTAAACACATTATCTCTTCAAAAAATATTTTTAAATGCAATATTTACAGTACAACTGAAATGAAATCAGCTCTCTTCTTTTTTTCCCCCCTCCTCCATTTTGTAAGAAGTTTTACCTCATAACACTGATTTTAGTCATATGAGGGGAATAAGATAAAGTAGCAATTCTACTGGTTTTGGGGTGCTTTACAAAAAAACCCAAAAAAACCCCACCCACAAACGGGCTGCAGCAATCAGTGAGCCTCTGACCTAGCAGACAAATCTTTGAAGTGCTGAAAGACTAACTCTGGAAAAAAGTACTTATTGGACTGGCAACTTTCAACGTCTTCTAAATTTGATTCCAACCAACAAAACAAAGCAGAGGAAAAAAAACCACTGAGGCAAACCACACATTTCTGAGCAGCCCCAAGCAGCGCTGCCAGACTTCGAATGGCATGCGAGCTGAGTCAGGCTTATACCTTCCACTATTAAAGGCTACACAATTTTAAGCTCCTGCGATACCTTCTGCCTTTAGACACTTCATTTTAGAGCGAAACTAGAAAAAAAAAACAACCTATCATTTCAGTGTTTAAGATTGCAATTAAAAATATAAAAGCCAGCAGAGCCTGCCCCTTTATTGCTTTCTCTGTTGACAGAGAAGTAGACAAATACCAATGTCCAACAGTGATTAAATATTTCCTCCTCGTACTCATCAATTATTGACTACACGTACGCTTGCAAAGAGAGGGAAACACCATTTCCAACACACACAGTTTTCTATCGGGGTGGGTGAATTACTGTAAGGAGTTCAGTGGGTCACTAACACCAAAATAAGGATTATACGTCTAAAGTTACAGCCCAGCGCAGCGCTCGCACAAACACTGCTGCTCACTCAGCAGTCACGCGTAATACCACCACCAGCTAATTACTGTTTTTTGCTCCCGCCATGAGAGCACAGAGCTTATCACATGCATAGGAACGTCCCTCCTCTTTCCCTGTTCTTTCCCTCCACCCCCAACACCCCTATTTTTTACGCACACCTCAAGCTGTGTTACCTTGAGCCGGGTCAGACCACCGATCACTTGCAAGCTAGCAGCCTTCTCGCTCCGAAGCTTCAGGCCCTGGAGACCCCCCTCGGCCCCTGCCCTTTCTCTGCTGCAGGCACTCCTCAGCCGCAGACCCCTCCGCTCCGCTGGGCAGGGTTACAGCTCCGCTGAGCCCCTGGACGCTGCCACAGAGGGTGACGGTGGGGGGCTGCAGGAGCCCCCCAGCCCGGGCAGCCACCAGGACACGGCTCCTCCTGGAGACCAGAGCTCCACAGGAGCACACCAAGCCCTCAAGGGCAGAAACTGAGTTCTGTTTACCTAAGATTCAACTAAATAAATGCGAGCAGATTTGCACATTAAAAAAAACACCCTAAAACATGCATTTCACCTACAGTTATTGAAAGAAACAGATCTAAGCCCCAAATTTTTACGTCTAAACCCAAATTCGCAATTTGCAGCTTTCCCTACCCATGACACAGGTTACAAAGTATCAAGTTCATGAAAAGAAAAGAGTGAAGAGTCATCTGGTTAGAAGAAGGGAAGAAGAGGAAAACAAAAGTGAAGGGAAAAAAAGGAACTACCATTACCTCAGGACAACAATTCATAATACAAAATACAATTAATGTTTACGCTAGCAAAATTCTTTCATAGGAAGCCAGGGCAGCCGACGGTCTGACAACACCTCTGACTGCCCAGGAGAGTCACCTAAACCCTCCAGGCCAAAGACCACGTCCCCCTCCTCCACGAGGAGACTGGTTGTGCTAGAAGAAAAACAGTTGCCCCACTCCGCAGATCGCACATTAGTATTTAGTACAGAACCCAATTTCTACGGTTAAACAAGTACGAAAGGCAAGTACTGCCAAAGTTACGAACCTTTTCTCGCAGCGTGACACTTCAGACCGTCGGGTCTGCTGAAATCGATGCTCACGTAGGCTCCACTGTCCAAACCTGAAGTACCATTTTGGAGGTGGCAAGCGGGCGCCGTCGTGCTTGCCTCGCAGCTTATGGGGTCATCGCGTAAATTCAGAGCGATGTAGTTTAAGCCATTCTGAAATCCAGTTGAGGTATCCCTGGACATTTTGCTTTCCTGACCATCAGAAATGTTTTCATCCGGTTTTAACCAAACATTGTCAAATGAGGCAGAGCTGTGTCTTTTGCTACTATCAGTAAAGAAAGAGGAGGAGGTCGTCACAGTCCCAGCAGAAGAGAACGTTTCAGAGCTGTGCCTCCTCCGGCCTTGAGGATCGGCTCGAATCACTTTCGGTCCCACGGGAGGTTCAGAGCCAGGAACAGAGAAGCTACTGCTACCAGCGTATCGATCGACAATGCACAGCCTATTAACTATGGAAGAAGGGCTATCAATCTTCACCCCGTTGTCGGATTCGGCGGCAAACGGCCGAGGCGGTGTTGCTGCCATGTTGAACGTCATCTCCGTGTAGTCATCAGTCCTGTTACTCGCCGTGCTAACGCAAGCAGTGCCAAATGACAGCCTAGCGTAGTCAGGATTTGGTTGGTTTCTAGGAATACTGGAACTTGCATAAATCGAAATATCTGTCAGAGAGTTAGACAGTTCCTTTGCTGCTTTCGGTGACTGCACATCCAAGTCAACACTCATATAATCAGAAAGCGGGGACTGTCTGTGGTCACTGCTCGAGCCTAGAGACGATGGCGATCCTTCTGCAGATAAGGAATATGGTGTATTACTCGCCTTTTCATTAAAATCAATATTGATGTATTCACCGGGACTCGCCGGCTCGGGCGGAACTGTACGATCATACATTCTTGGGATGGTATTACTCCCTCTCGTGCCCAGGGGGAGTCTCGTGGGCCTAGCAGCCCTGTTCTGCACAAGTCCTTCGTCTGCAGCCTTCACCGCCGGCGACTTGGAGATGCCGTTAGCCAGAGCCTCACTGTTGACCCCTTTTACATTTTCTGGTCCACCATACAACAGCTTTCCAGGTGAAGACATCGGAACGTATTCACTGTGGTCACCGTTTTGTCCTGATAATGCCTTAAAGCTTCGAGGCAAAGAAAAATAAGAACTGAAACCTTTGGAAACAGAAGCGGTGTGGATATAATTCGAATCACCGGGGTGCTTCGGACCCGAATTACCGGGTGACATATCCATATACTCATTGTTTACGATCTTCTCGTTACTTCCTTTAGAATTAAATCCAGTCAAAGGACTTCGTACGGGTGAAGAGCTAGCCTTTGGAAACATCATCATATATCCTCTGGAGTCAACCTGAGACGGCGACCATGCATTGTTAATTTGTTTTGGAACAGACACACTTTTAGGGGTCATTGGCAAATAATCGCTGTTGCTGGATAGAGAAGACGCGACTCCTGGCATCATTGGCATGTACCCATCATCCCTGGCTTTACTCCTGCTTTGGTTACATACAGAATCAAGGTTAGCATCACTGTACTCCAGTTCATGGCGATCTTTCAATTTAGATGTTTCAGAGTAAAGTAGTCGCCCGTGATTTCCCGCAGAATCCTCATCTAACGAAGCTGTGGTTTGTGTCATCTTCTGCTGCACTGCTACAGAAGTCGGTTTTGTCAGCGAGTAAGTTCTTTTCCTGAAACATTTTTCAGCCTCCATATAATCATCTCTTGAGCTATCATCTGCCTGTTGCTTACTCATGGACATGTACTCACTCAGACAGTTCTCTTCTCTGATGGGCGGCGTGTTTCCCAGGGAATCCGGTGTATTGCTCCTGACCCGAAAGTACCTGAAATCTCCAGGGCTGGAGCCATACTCGTCAGAAGAGATGAATCCCCCATCGCTCGGGGAACCACAAACGGATGAGCTAGAAGGCCTGGTCAACATGTCCGAGGCAGAGCCATGGCCACTACTGGAAGAAACGCTGATGGGACTTGTAGTGGAGGGAAAATGAGAAACGGGCAGGGAAGCAGACCTGGTGTGGTACGACGAGCTGAAAGCTGCCCTCACATACCTCCCACTCCCTTCTTGCCGGCCCAGATTCATCCTCGCAGTATTCAGGTGGATCAGACTCCCGGTCACTGACCTAAACGGTCTAGTCATGGTTCCTTCTCCTTCGCTGGATGTTCTGAAGCGATAGGAGTTGCTGCTTTTGGTGGTGGGAGGAGTCCCTCCAGCAACGCTCTCAGTTCTAGACCTTCTCTGCAAGCCCGTCTGGCTGGGGGGCAGGTTGCCCAGGTGCCTCCTGGTGGTGATGAAGGAGATGGGGTTGGTACCACTACCACCACCAGAAGACTGGCTCTTGCTTCGGGGCCTGAACTCTGCAAAGGCCTTTAGAGCCTTCATGGTCTCCAGAAAAGTCTCGTGCATGTTCTGGGCAACCACTGAATCGTCCACTTGCATCCAGAGCTCTCCCGGTCCAATGGAGGCAGATCTGCCCACTTCGATGAAGAAGAAGTTCTCCGAGTGTCCGCAGCGACGAATGTTCATGAGCTGCAAGTGGACGGAGGGCACCTCCGAGTTCAGCTTGACGAGGTGGATGGCCTTGCTGGAGAGGCACAGCCTGTACACACCAGTAAGGTTTTTCGTCTGTCCCAGCCCTTTGGGCTTCACATTGACCTGCCACACCTCCTTGAAGACGGTGCTGGGCCTCAGGGCGGCCCCGTAGTGCTCGTCATCCTCGTCCACCTGCTGATCAGCCTGGTCCTCCTGCTCCAGGAAGCCCCTCTTGCTGTGGCTCATGAGCTCGCTGATCGCCTGGTACCAGGCCTCCTGCTCGGCTTCGCTCTCAGCCAGCATGGCAAAGTACTCGTCCTTGGTGTACAGGGCGATAATGTGCTTGTGCTTGGCGTCCGCCCGCCGGCTGACAGTGAAGCACTGGTAGAGGGGGATGACGCGCTTGGGCGGCGGGCAGCACAGCGAGGCCGCCCCGCCAGCCCCCGCCGCCCGCAAGCTGCTCTTGAACTTCTTCTCGCTGTCGTAGTACTCCAGCCGGGCGGGGGCCAGGTGGCTCTCGGCCCGCAGCACGAAGTACCGCTTGTGCCCGTGCTTCTGCTTCCGCAGGTACCCACGCTTCCTCACGTCCTCGCCGGCGGCGGGCGGCGGCGGCGGGGGGGGCC
>Ga0065711_1026456_pt1 | contig 69727 bp, 37 predicted proteins | sample Hoacrofraction12_FD_59098 | JGI IMG/M metagenome (GOLD analysis project Ga0065711, IMG submission 59098) | Hoatzin crop microbial communities from Cojedes, Venezuela - Epithelial fraction 12 v2 (version 2) | ecosystem: Host-associated > Birds > Digestive system > Esophagus > Crop | place... | reverse complement strand
GACAAGGTCCTGTGCAGCTTGCTGTAGGTGACCCTGCTTCGGCAGGAGGGTTGGACTAGATGACCCACAGTGGTCCCTTCCAACCCCTACTATTCTGTGATTCTGTGATTCTGTGATCTTTGGGTCAGTCTTGCTATCTCTGATTTACAGAGTCCACATCTAATCTGAAGGAAAAAAAAAAAAAGAAGGAAAAAAAATCCTACCTTTATTTGCTGTTTCAGTCCCACTCCCCACTCCCCTTCATCTTACTTCTGTAGCCAAAAGCAGAGTCCAACAGCCTTCACAGGGAAGAGAGGTGGAGATAACAGCAGTCCAATGCCAGGCTACTAGTTTCAACGCCAACAAGAAGTGAAGAGATTTACGCTGATAGTATGGGCAATTGACATAGGAGCATCAGTGGGCAAACCGACCTCATCCAGGGGTAGACATCACCCTAGGGAAACCCGGCCTCGAGTAGCTGTGCTCTCCTTGTTTCTCTCGTCCTTGAGTGAGCAAGACAAAATGCTCACCAATGCTTTAAATGCTAAACAATTCTTTTCCAATCCATAGCTTGACAGTGGAGGATTTAGCACTGCATGAACAGGGAGAACAGCTGCCACAGGGGTGATTGAGCTGGTGCCATCTCGGTAAAACAGATTGGCCCCACCTTGTGCCGGGACATCTGCCTTATTGTGAAATTTGGGGCTTTCCCTCTCCCTCCCCACCATTCTCCTTCTGCAAAACTTCAGCTATGCTCTTCTGACAGTTTGCCCAAATTTGGACCAGCGACATTCCCAAGATGATACAAGAGGGGTAAACAGCCCTATAGGGATTGTCCATGGCTACAGGGGGAGTTCTGTCCATATTCTGGTTTGCTACTGTTTGCTACTTTCAGCTTTAAGTAATTTATCGGGTTTTTTTCTCTCTCTTTGGATAATGAGGCTAATCTCTTCTATTGGCTCAAAGATGTTTTGGTTGGGTTTTTTCTTCTAGAAAATTAAGCTTACATTCCTATTAAATTGGTGCAGCAACTTTTCCTGAATTTTCCCCCCAGCATGAGTGAAATCACTATCTCACCATGATCCCTTTTTATCCAAGCCAAATATTAAACATATAAGATCATACACAAGCACTCAAATTTTTGGAGAATCAGGACTATGCATGGTGAAAAATGAGAAGAAAGCATTTTTTAAAGGTTGAAAGAGATTCAGCTTCAACAGACGGGAAAATCCCACAAGTTTAATTCTTGTAATGGATGGCAGTGACACACGCTCTGCTTTCTGGGATGAGTATAATTCCATAAAGGAATGCAACATTAACCAGTAGTTAAACTAGGACAGATGTTGCTGGAAATATTTAAAAGATGTTTACTTCATATTATTAGCGATCACATATGCAATGTTCTTGGGTATGTCATCCTCACAACTTCCCACAAGACATAATATTTTCCTTGTTGGAAAAAGCAAATAACTAAGTTGTGGGCAGCTTTTAGTAACTGAGATATTTTGAACCGGTGATGTAGCTGCTTAAATATCCACCAGCACCACCATCCACCACTTCCCTGGCCTTGCTCCCCTTATTCCCGCCGTACCTTAAAAATGCTTCCCCACTTCCCACTCACTCTCTCCCAGCCCAACACTGGTACTTTCCCCAGCAGGTTTCCAGCAAGGAACTTCCACCCTCAACTCCTCGTTGAGCTGTCCCTTCTGCCCATGGCAACCACTCAGAATAACCTGTTTCTTCCTGTCATTTACTGGGTGAATCTCTTTGGGCTTGACTTCAGCAGTAAAAAGGGATTTTTCTGACTGGGATGTGAAAATGGCAGACGTGGCGTTTTCCTTCACAAAGCTCACAAAGGTCTCAGCTATTGCAGTGAAACTGCTGCAATCTTCTCTGAGGACATGCTCGTAGTGATTTTAAAAATATAATATTAAAAAAATCACCGCAGTTAATATGCCCCTGTGAAGTTAAAGCTGATTTAAGACTGCCTACTGTCAAAGTTGTGTTAATATAATCCCCTTTAACTCATCAGGTGCGAGCTGTGTGTAGAATGTACCCAGATCCTCTCTTGCAGCTGAAAAAAGACTGATCAGCCACAAAGAAAGGGAGGTACGAACTCAGCCGTCTTTTTCTCTCTCCCTCAAGCCTCCCGCTCCTTGAGAACCAAAGTAGACCCTAGAACACTCAGGCAGAGACAGCACGGAAGAGACCACATTTCTTCATGACCTCCTTACTGCTTCCCCTTGCTGCCCGCCCTGTCCTTCCTCACCTGCTGACACCAGCATCATCCCAGTTGCCTCCAGTAGCCTGCACCTTCCGCGCCCTCACTCCCCACTCGCCTCGAGTAACCCCTGCCATGTCACCCCGGGGAGGCCCCATCAAATGACCAAACATTTTTGCCTTGTTGTGAACTTTTTTGGCCCATCAGCAAAGGCCGGCTTGTTTCTAGCAGAGCTGAAGCTCTGTGCTGAGGTGGAAAGGCAAAAATATTGAGGAGAGCTCTGTATACTGGCCAAACAGCAAGCCTTCCTCAGGCTCCTGCTTGTTAAATGCTTCTCAGTTAAATATGTTGCTGTTATATCATTTACAGAATGTTTCCCTGCCCTGAGGCCTTTTCTATATATGTTTGCTACGGTATGGTCATATATTATATTTCTCATCAGCCTGAGGGCACAGAAATTGATACAGCTCTTACAGCCCTGCAGTCCCACTGACTTCAGGGGAATTACTTCCCTTTAGAGCAAGTGAAATCAGAGTGGATAAATAGGCTGTTTCTCTGCTATTCACCGTTAACGCTGTAAAGCCCACTGGAGCAGTCAGGCAAAGCCAGAGACCGATTCTTGCATTAGTCTTGTTCAGTGCTGTTCCTGAGCGTACAGGAGGATAAACTGCTTGTTCAGGCACAGCTACAGAGCGAGCTATGGGGAAGCACTCCTGCAGGCGTACCACTTTCTGTCTCCGACCTGGCCGGCACACAGACCGGCACCTGCCTGCCTCGCCACGCAGCTGCCCAGCTGCGGCAAGTGGGCTGCGGGACGGGTCGTGCGCGGCATCCTCTTCCTCACCAAGAACCAGAACTGCTCTGACAGAGCGGAGAAGAGACAGTGATAGAACAATTATCTGCTATCTATATTTACTATTTGGAAATCCTTTTTTAATTTTCTCTAGCTCTTTCTGTTGGGAATCAAAGCACTCCAGCCACTCAGTCACCCACAGAGGGCTTTCATCCTCATCTCATAAATGGGAAAACCCAGAGATCTTAAATTATTTCTCCTTGGCCATAGATGTGGTGGAGCCAGAAATAATTCTCAGTTCCAGATTGTGGCTTGAATACGTTTAACCACAAGATCGTCCTTCTTCACTACTCCTTAGCGTTTAATTTAGACGCAAACATGAGAAGGCAACAAAACAAAAGAACGAAACCCTCAGCCCAGATCCACTGTGAGTCAGACACACAAAGCTGCCAGACTGCATCCAGGCATCACAGGCTGCTGTAGGAAATGCTGGCAGTTGCCTCCCTATGCAGAGGTCAGTTACGATTGCATACCACGGAGCTACTCCCCGGATGGGCTGTGAGTTATTTTGGAAGAGGAAGAGAAAGGAGCTGTCAAAGCCAGCCACGTTCTGGAGACACGTCCTCACAAGCAGACTCAGGAACCACCAGCCTGAGCTATGTCCTAAGCGGATCTCAAGTCACAAACGCCTTGGAGAGCCCCTCCTGGGTCCGTCTGGCCTTCAGTTTCTCTCCATGTATATGAATAGAATAGTCTATCCCAATTTTTTAATCCAGATGTTACTAAGGACAATCCTTCTCATCCCAGTGTAAATGTATTTTTCCTGGTTATCTTCATTTTAGACAAAAAGGAGTAATTAGTATCTCAATAACTAACACCTCACAGTTCTTTGTAATGAAGAGGTCATGTACCTTCTCTGCAGCTTCTGTCTCCACGGTTGCAACCAAGGCTAGTGATAAGGCTACGCTGGTATTCTTCTGAGCTTTGCCTATGTACTTCGTTGTATTTATTAAAGTGAGCAGCAGCAAAACAATTCAAAACGTGGACATGTTCAGAGATAAAGGTGGTAGTTCTGACTCATAGCTGTCATGTCTCGCTGTACAGTGTTGTTCCCAATGGAGAAGTTAGTTCTCCTACCTTCACGCTGTCAGCTGGACACTGATTCAAATCTGGAAGGTTTTCTTTATGTACAAGACCTAGAATATATTTTGTTTTAAGCAATGAAGTACAAAAAGTATTTTCTTGTCTGTGCCCTCTTCTGATACACTCTTGGCAATGAACATACCTTCCATTTCTCTCTAAAGTAAATAGATTTCCTCCACCCTTCTCACGCCCCTCCTCCAAGTTAGAAATGTCAGGAATTACAATTGCTGACGCTGTGCTTGCTGCAGGACTAGTGAGAAGTGGGGCTCTGGTATAAGCAGAAATTTGACCTGCTGTTTTCTCAGCCTTCAGCTGAGGGAAAGAGGATGTTGTCTCTTGCAGAAAGAGCTTTCACAAAGAACTCACATAACCTGTTCTCAACCACTGCTAGTTTATCGTTTGAGTTAAAATTGCAAGCAAGCGAGTAAGGATTTACTTGGCTTGACTAAATGTTTCTACTTTAAAAAAAAAGATTAATTCATTAAAACATTGCAGCTCAAGTTTTTCTCATGTCACTAACTCACGACTTCAGACTAGACCATAGCAAAACTGTGGAAGTTGAGATCTAATATTTGCAGCGACCGCTTTGCACAGGCTACAACAAATCCTTCTGCAGATTTGCAGAAGAGAATAAGGAGTCAAAACCAGCTCAGTCCCTTTGTTCCCGCTGTAGTTTTCACTGTTGCAAAAGGCAGTTCAGTTTCATATAATCACAACAGCAAGCAGCTATAACAGAACACATTAAAACCACATTTGTTCAATAAAAGAATGCCATTTCGCAAAAGGTCATGCTTTCAGTTTTGAGGAGGCTGCTAGTCACAAGGAAAATGCCAATATATCATATCACAAAGCATTGACTTGTCTATTCCCTAGCTGCCTTAGCTACAAAACATGAGACCAATAGTATTTAGCTACCTTCGCAGATGCTGAACTATTTGGTCATAAATTAAAAATACATACTACTGAATATTTAAAATGAGGCACGTGTGAAATAAGACACACTGTTCTATAAAGTGGATAACATATGGGAAACGCACTGTTCAGAGTCTCATTGGGAAAAACATTAATCTTTGAAAAACCAGTAACTATCGGTTTTAGCAGTTTATCTAATTGTGCACAACATTCCACAGCATTTATTTAGAAGACAGCTACTTGCTGCTAAACTTTAAATATTTAAGCCAAACTGCCATTTCAGGCGGTTCCTCCTCTCCACCTAAATGACTGCAGCCACAGCAGTCTGCTTCCAGCCACGGTGTAAAGGACACTGCTATAGACATACACCACTTCTGCATTATCTCATCCATAGCTCCAAAGGGTTATTTGCTATCATTTTAGCCTGCATCCTCTAAAGTTTCCAACATCTTTGAAAGGTGATTTTTGTGCTAGAAGAAAATTCACTTTTAATCCAGGGGTAAATTTATTGCATCATTTAATCTGCAACATCCTCCTGAATAGAAGAGCCTAGCTCTTTTTCCATTTGTCTCTTGGGCACTTAGTTAATGAAGGAGGAGAATTTTGCTGATTGTATTGGCTAAATTTTTGTTTTTTTAAAATGCTGTCCAAGCAAAAAGACGAATACTCATCGGTCCAGGTAAATGAGGAGAAATGCAGTACTGCCTATGATATTCATTCTTCTCTTTTTTTTGTCCTAAGTGATATTTTAAAGTAAGTTAGGCTTCCGTATGTCAAGTATTAGAGGCAGCAGCACCTGCAATTACGGTTTCTTTTTATGGACCTACTTTTTGGTGGTTTATATCTTCTCCAAAGAATCTGTTGAATTAAAATGGCTGATGGTCGATGGGCAGCCTCATTTTTTAAAAGATTCAGCTGTAATGGATCACCTTTATCTCAGAATTTGGGTAATGGAAAAGTATCTTGCTTTCCCCTTATTATAAAAAAACAAGTAAAAGGAATGGGTTTTGCTAGGTCTCACACCTAGTAACTCCAGAAAGGACACTTGAGACTCCTCAAGTTTGCCACCACGACAAGGTTGCGCTTTTGCAGCTTCCACCTGACCAAGCCCTACAGCTCAGGGCAAGAAGCTCACCATTCTCTGAAGCAATCTAGAAGAACTTGTCACCGAAGTTCAGTGAATATCCCCAGTACTGCATGCGCTCCACACCCTTTGAACAGGGAAAAGACCAAGCAGATCTAAAGGTGAGAAGGTATGAAAATAATGTGAAAGGAGAGAAGGTGGCTGTGAAGATGGAAAAAGATGCGAGAAGCAGAGCCCAAACCCAACAGCAGGAGCAGAGAATGGGGGAAAAGGCTGCAAGCCAGAAGGAGAGAAGGGCAGAAGCTGGAGAGGTGGAGGTGGGAACTGAAGACATCTTTAATCAGCCCTCTCTCACACTTTGTTTTGACAATGAACAAACAGCTATCAAGCCTCGACATACCTCGGCTGCCTAGGAAACAGCTACAAAACCCAATGGGGAAAAATATGCTTTCTCATTCCCCTCACGTCCTACCTTGTAATGTTGCCTTCTGCAACCTTAATTTTATTTTAATTTCTTTTTTTCAATGTAATAAAAAATCCCTACTGGAGCAGCATTAAAAGACAATCAGATCTGAGTGTTGGACAAAGCACAGAAGGAATGCAAATAATCAACAAAGAGTTGACAACCTAGAAATACTGATCCTCTCGCAGAAGAACTGGTGTGTGGATAGAACTCCTATCAGTTACTTTCAGGCTTTTTTGCCTATGTGCATCTTAAACATCAATTATCCATGCAACTCGGGAAAACAAAAATCATAATTGACACTCCCTTACTCAAAGCAAGTTTTGAGAGAAAAATTAGTGTTCTAAATGGCAAAATATTCAAAGAAAAGCACTAATAATAACTGTTATTGATATGAGCTTTTAAATAACATATGAGACACCCAGATTGGTTCAGTAAGCCAACAGGTTTAGGGTTGGATAGTAGCTGAGATTTTTTTGTCGGTTTTATGGCTAAGGATAGCCAGATAGATATGGAATTTGTTACAGGTATCAGCAAGTCATTGCTGCTGACAGCCTGACGCATGACGCGCTGACTCAAAGTTGGAACATCAGATCTTCATCAACATTAAATTCTACCAGTTTCTCTGAAACTGCAGCCTGGATGTGCCACCGTGGTTTGCGTATTCCCTACCTCAAAAGAAGAAAAGCCACAAACGTTGGGAATTATTCTGTCCTAAGTGAAAAAGATGAGCGAAGAGCATTCGCCACCAGAGAAGAGCCAGGATTCCTGAAAACCCTGAGTGTGCAAACAGGGCTGCTACGCCGTGCTCCCCTGGCATGCCCCGCTTGCAGGCAGGTCACAGAGCACGTTGCCCTCTTCATGTCACCCGGCCTGGAAAAACAGATTTGACCATTGGTCGTCTTCTGCCGTCCCATCCAGCCTCCAGACTGGGGAGAAGCACTCCGCTAATCCCCAAACCCTGTACTGGAGGTGAACCCCTAATACATATGTGATTTGTGGAAAATACATCCATTATATTAATCAGTTAAATCCTCAATTTCCTAATTCGGGTATGAAAATGGTGTTGGCTTGGAACACCTGAACCAAAGCAATCCAGCTGCTCACAGCCTCCAAAGGAGTCACTGTGGGTGACATTTATCTTTGTTTCTTCATTTGTAGCACAGACAAAGGGATCCATTTACATTCCTGAAAGATCTTGTCTCAGCAGTTTCTCTTTTGAGACCGTACAGTAAGGGAAAGAGCTAACTAATCTATTTGTGGCCTTCAAGTAGTACACCAGAAACTTTATAAGCATGGGCAGGTGCCTGCCTGGGAAAGCTGGTCATCTAATTTTAGATACGCCAAGATGAACAGGAAGGAAAAAATATTAGAGAGAGAGCAGGGTTAGCAAAGAAAGAATTCTGGCTAGTAAGAGAACACTGTAACTCAATCAGCGCATGTCCACACAGCATGACATTTCGTTATTAAAGCAAAGGATAAAAATCTTTACCGTTAATATCATTTGATCTGCAGCGATTAAACATCTCCCTGGAGCTTCTCCGCTCATCAGAACAGGAATTCGTCCTAAATTTGGCCACTATCTCTTTGCCAGCCTCACATCAGACCTTCTCCAACAGCAGAGCTTTCGGTTGCAGTAGTGGACGCCGACTGTCCGCCACCACAGAAAGGTCACCCGAGCCGAGCCAGCTGCAGCAGTCAGCAAGGGGGGGCTCAGAAAAATGAACAGAAAGCTGCTGCCTTTCAGCTAGAGAAGAGGAGGTCAATGTTTTCCTGGCTAATCAGGGATTTGGGTCAGGAGGCGCTGGAAATGGGGTTGGTTTGGATGCTGCTTCCACAGAAACAGAGATCTGCTCGGCTGGCGGTGCCTCCCAGCGCCCAGCGCCCCGGCTGGGAGCCACACACAGCTATCGGCTCGGGGCATCACCGCGGCACCGAGCGCATTCTTCACACGCTACGACAGCGCGGCTACAGGCTGCTAGCCGAGGGACTTTATTAGACGGCCACATCGCCAGCTGCAGATGCTTCCTTTCTGCAGGTGAAGCTTTTTGTTTTGTTGGAGTGATTGCATTTTTCAGCTGAAAAGAGTTTATTAAAAAAAAAAAATCATTGACATTAGCATCAGTTAAACTTGCATGTCAGAACACCTTAAAACTAATTTTTGAAGTGCATACAGTGCCTCACAACTCCTCTTCGGTTTTCCAAAGGGGCCAAGGTTTCTGTTCGTGAATTTTACTCACCAGTAACTCCACCATCTCGTGAAACCTGCCGAAATGGCAGCAAGTGGCTCGGTGGCGGCAGGCACGTCTCTGACCTCAGCAAGGCCAGCCCCTGCGAACAACGCAGCTTGGCACCGCGGCGCAGGCGGTCTCGGGAAAGAGCAGAGCATCAGCCGCGGTCGCTGCCCCGTCGCCTCCTGGAAGCCGTGCTGAACCACAGGCCGAGGGGCCAGCTTTTCCCCTTATCGCACCTTTGGGAAGGAGGAATCACTACTGTTGGGGAATTTTGCAGTGTGCTAAGAGGTTTCAAAACCCCAGGGCAGATGGAGATGGCGAAAGAGCCTAGGTCTGTCAGGCTGAAGGAGTCATCTGTCTCTTCGCTCACGCGCCTCTGGCTCGCCTGCAGCCAGGTTGCCTTTTCCCGTGCTGAGGGAGAACAGCGGTGCCAGCGCAAGAGGGGAAGATTCATCTCGGGGCTTGGATGGGGGCAACGAACACACACCCCCTTCCACCGGGCCACGCTGCCCACGGCCTGGTTTTAGACCCGAGGGAGAAAGGCTGAACCTAAGCCCCGAGCTCTGCCGCAGCCCCGCAGCCCCAGACACGACGCATGGGGCGAAGCTGCGTCCCGATGCAGAGGCTGTGGTGGGGCACCCGCTCCTCACGAGGGGTGGTTCAGGAGCATCCCATCATTTGATTTCAGAGCCGATGAAGTCCTGCTTGTGACCTCCAGAGTGAGAAATGCAGAGGGAACCAGTCTTACAGGTCTACTTCAGTCTGCTCCATCTTGACCAGGTAGAAGTCAGCCGCTCAGCCACACAGACTGCTGTCAGGTCTCTCAGGCCGTTTCTGCAGACAGCGCGGTGTCAGAGCTATCTAACAAAATGCTTTTAATATAAAGTTTTAACGTCTCAATGTTCACATGTGCAGCCGGTCGCGCTTACAGGTTATTTAAAATTGAATTTTTACCACACCGGGAAGCATTGGGTGCCAACAACAGCGAAATACAGAAGGCAGCTTTATTTCCATTGCTGGTTTTAAGGCAAGCTTTTTATAGCTTCCAGTTGGCTTTGGCAAAGGAACCTAGCGGCAGAGCAAATGACAGAAACTGAAGAGTTGCTACACTTAATGTATAACCAAAACAACGCACTGCAACAGGTACAAACAGCACTGCAGCGGTCACAAGCCCTGAACTGCAGGGACACGTGACCAAGGTAACTGAGGACAAGTTACACTGAACTACAAGTTTGAAAAACAATTTAAAACTTGGTATTGTGAATATAACTTTGTCTAAACTAACAAGATGACCAAGTCCCAGTTCCAGTGGGACTTCCATGTCCCAAACACAGCACGGCTTGAGTGGTAACTACTACTTTGGGGTTCCCCACTGATTTTTTTTTTATAGGACAGCTGGTGTGAAGCCTCAATCTTACACGAGCAAAAAGCTTTGAAAGAGCAACACAACATTTTCTTATTCTCTGTTGGTGGCATACAGCCACTTTTCCATGCACTAGGCAGGAGTTTAAGCAGAGATGTGGACTCCTGTCTTTTACCCAGCCATGACTGTTAGGGTCTGATTCAAGACATCTGAACTCCAGAGTGTACTCTTAGCTATTAAGGTAGGATTTGACCTTGATTTCCGAGCAGCCACTGCTCAAAGCCTTTGCATTCTTCTTGGAATTGTTCCAACTCTTTATGGATTTTTCTGGCTGACCCTTTTGATCCTATCTGAAGAAGCTGAGTGGGGCAGTTCATTGTGTGGAGGAATATTAGGCCTGAAGAACAACAGCTGTAGCTCCAGCAGAAGTTAGAAAAACTTCTATATGGCGCGGTCTTCCTTATAATTCCTACGAAGCTGTCTTCTGAGCGCAAAATATGCTTAGCAGTTCATCTTAATTCTCTGGTGACTTTGCCTTTCCCCAGCCAGCAGGACAGCGATTTTGCAGCTGCTGCTACTGCACCTAATTTATCATCAGCTTGCTTTGCTGGTGCTCAGAGCACCGACAATCATGGTTATAACTCATGCAGAACTGGGACTCCACTCTTCAAGGAAACACATGCTGCACGACGCCCTTCTGCAGCTTTCCCAGCTGTGGGAGATGCTTGGCTGGATTGCTGGGCCCCACTCCCGCTGACACCCACCACCAGCCCCACATCCCTGTCGGTGCTCTGTAATGGTCAGGGAGCAGAGTCACAAACTGGAAACAGAATCAATATACTCTGCACTTTTCCAGGAGTTACTCCTCTTGTTAGAGTGCTATTAAGGTTAGAAATAACAGCAGCTACCCTCTCACGGGGGTTCAGTGGTGAGGAAGGGAACAATTAGGATCTATTTCAGTAGGTTACCTTAGACAGTCTCCAGTGGAATAAGAATCAGGTCCGATATGACATACTGCGAAGCGTAATAGGTCTGCAAAGCTGAGCTATTTGATGCCAATGTAGAGCTAGGCAAGCAATCTGAAACCAGCTTTTACACTAACTGCAGCTGGGGAAAAGGAGAAAAGAGTTGGCATCGGTCCCACAAAACACGTGTCTCGGTATTATGGCCAGCTGTAGCTGTTACTTGGCCAGTCCTTCAGGATGCAGTTCTCATGTTGCAGCTAAGCTGAAGTAAGGGGCAGGCGGTGCATGAAAGGGGAGCTGTGCTTCTCCCTCTCATCCTCAACACCTGGGTACGGATTCTCAAGGCATCAGTAGCAGCTCTCACCTGACCCCTACTGCAAGCAGGTAGCTAAGGGCAGCTTTCCATCAGCAAACTCAAGCCATCAGCAGTGGATTGGCTTCACAAACACGAAACCCACTGCCCAGGATTCCCATTTCACCACTGCTTTGAGCAAACTGTGCTGGAAGGGGCAGACCGGTTGTCCTCTTCACCTGCTGCAGCCACCTCCCTCACACCGGCAGCAGCACCCGCACGCTCAGGTGATGAGCACAGAGATCCACATAATGTCCTTATTGGTTGGACGGGGCTCTGAGCAACCTGATCGAGTCGGAGATGTCCCTGCTCACCACAGGGGGGTTGGACTAGATGGCCTTTAAAGGCCCCTTCCAACTCAAACTATTTCATGATTCTATAAACTCTTTTCCTTCCCGTAGCAGGCGCTCAGCCACCTCTTTCTCTTGCTGTCAAACCTTGCATTTCTTCCTCATGGCATATGGGAAAAACTCAGGCTCCAACTGGGTTTGGCATTTGCTGTCCTTGAGAAACCAGTGGTGCCTCTCAACCACTCGTTTTTACAACAAGAGCCCCTACTTAATCCCAAGAAGCGGAAAAAAATCATTTAACATCCTTTGTTTTAAGACACAGTTTGCATTGGTCTAATTACCCAAAAGGCACCTTATCCTCCAGGGGACCCACCATCTCCAGCTACCCAGCAGCTGGCCAGAATCCGTCAGCTCCCCACTGCCAAGGGCCAGGATTGCCATGGCAATTTATCCCCCTACAGAATGACAGTCACATCTTGTCTGGTCACGGCTGCTTTTCATCTGCTGATTCCCACCACATGGATTAAAATCAGCAGCACCAAGACTGAATCAGGAACTCATAACAGACGCTAGTAGAGAGTCAAGTCGCATTTATGACCCATAATTTTACTTTTTGGCTCATTCTTCTTATGTTTCCTCCCGCCCCTATCCTTTCACATAATCTACAGCCATAACACTGGTTACAGGCTTTCAGCTTGCATACATACTTCAGAGCAAAACCGCATTATATCGCTATTTTCCATATTAAAAGACATATATAAAGATGCTGCATTGCCACGGCAGAGTCTTCGTAACAGATACCTGCACGCCAATGTGTAAAAGTTGGCGCATGAGTTGTTTCTGTGAAGCAGTAAGTTAACGTCTTGAACACTCCACATGCTTGCCTGTAACACCTTCCCACTGCCTCAAACAAGAAACAAGTTTGATCTTTCAATCCTGCCTTTATTTTTCTAAAAACTAGCACTTCTCCTGAGCGGTTACTGACTCCTGCTATTTCTCACCAAGTGTTGCTCAGCAGCTTGTCATGAGTTACTTTTCCCCGCATCATTCATGCATCCCAAGCAAAAAATAAAGATGCACAAGAGCAAAGAAGCAGGTGTTTGGAAAACCAAAATACATTTCTTTGGCAGCATCCATGTGGTAAATACTTTCAGCTAAATCTCTACCCTTACAGGCACAATTGTAATTGTACGTAAAAAGCTTCTGAGGTGCTGGATAAGAATGAGAGAACCACTGTTCTCTTTTTTTCTTTCCCAAAAGACAGATGCCTGGATGCCAGGCGCTGTGTCTCTGACTCTTCAAAGCAATTGCCAGGAAGGGAGAGGGAGGTGCGCGGCATCCCCCGCCCACCCCACCCCAGCTTGGCCAGTAGGATGCTCCAGCGGCAAAGGCATTATTTCAGGCACTATTTTCGGACTCGGAAGACCAGGTACAAGGCTCGCCGCAGCCTCCCTGCATACCTTTGGCCAGTTGCCGCATCCTCCTGTAACGAGCGGCGGCAATTACCAGAATGCTGAGAAAACAAACAGGAGCTGCTTTTACGCAGAGCCACAGACACAGGGTGAAAATTCCCGACCTGCCACCAGCCAAGCTCAATCAAGAATGAGGAGTGGTTAATCACTGCGGTTAACTCAGCGTGGTACCGAGATCAAGCTGCGTTACACAGTGACTGGAGACAGGTTTAGTGAATCTCGGTACGGCCGCGCAGCGCTGCCCTGCGCTGACAAGCTGTGCTGCCAGGATGCTGTGCCCCACACACCGTTGTGGAGCACATAAAACTGCGTTTAACTTGAGCAAGTCCTCCACTCAGTGAAGTTCACAGTCGCGCTTCCAGCTCATCTACAGCGCAACCCAGCTCAGCGTCACAGCTGTGAGGAAAAGGGCAGCGGTGTGTGTGCACGCTGGCAGCCAAACACCATCAAACTACTGGAAGCGTCCTGGTGCGAAAGGTAGTCTGATGCTGCCAGAGACTTCGCCCCGGACTACTAACAAGCTCCTCTGTGTGCAAAACTGTAGTTATGTGCTTGTTAGCATAGTCCTCTTTTGTTGGGGAAAGAGTGACGCTTAGCGATACTCTGCGGCCAGCAGCGAGACGACCTGCGGGTGCAGCTCGCCCCTTGGGTTCACTGGGGCAGGGATTCCTAGGGACCCCTGCTCCCAGTGCTTTGCCTCCCGGGATGGGGCCACCCAGCTCTCCACTCTCCGACCAGGCCAAGGTTGGAAACCTCCTTGGCACAAATCACAAAGTCCACACCAGCTTTCTCCAGGGCTGGCAGAGCAGTTGCTAGCCACAAAAATAGACATGCAGAAAACACTTCATATATTTAGAAGAAAAGGAGAGAATACTAATATAAAAAGAAGCAAGTGGGGGTGGAGGCAAGCCAGCTTTCCTGTAAAGTTTTGTACGATTCCAGCGATGAAATAGTTAGATTAGGTCCTTAGCAGCAATGTAGTTTAAACATCACGAGGCTCAGGACAGGAGCCTTCTGAAGATAAGAACAGCATTCTTGAGTTACCAGCTCCCTTGCCTATCAAGAGCATAGGCACTCACATCTGGGAAGCCACCAGGTCTTCTCCAGAGCTTATTTAATTCAAGCATGTGATAACGCACCCCTCCTCCTCCAACCGCTCCCATTAGCCAGCGAATTACTGATGATGCTCAGAATTTATTTAGCAACATTACAAATGGGCTTTGCATCTTTTGCTTTTGGTGTTTACCCACTGCTGAGCAACAGGAGCGGCCACTGCATTCTTGTGGGGAGAAAATGGCCCAAGGAAAAGCAGAGGCGCCCGTCTACCTTCGGGGTGCAGCCACAGCTAGGTCTAACACAAATGGTTTAGATGCCAGAGGCCTGACCAAGGTACCCGGAACACTGGTGTCTGAGTCCTGTCCCCAGCTGCACCACTGGCAGAGGTCAGCCCGTCGCTCGCATCGGTAATCGCATCAGGCGGGGGGGGCACGCAGCAGACCCTGCTCAGCAAGCCTCTGGCTCCTGCCACCCTTTCACGTGAGGGACACCAAACCCCACCAGCAGACAGCCAGAACGGCCATTACGGTCAATAGCGGGGCAGAGGAAAATGGTTGGCTTTCCCTGGGCGCCAACTCCGTGCTGTTTTGCCCCCCGTCAGGCAGCCCGTGCCCTCCGCTCTTGGACAGCGAGGCCACCAGCCCAGGGCCAGGCGGGCCCGCGGCTCGGGCAGCCACAACAGCTCTCTTCACCCAGGCAGCAAGCAGGCTGCGAGGATGCTATATACAGGGTTGGAATTCACTCCAATGGAAGGGAAAACATTTTTGTGAGCCAAACACACCAGCCCTCGACCCCACAGCACTCCCATGAGACAGCACAACCGCTCTCTGGGAAGATCTCAAGCAGACCCAAGCATCACTTTGTATTTCCACATCCACAAACATTTGTCTGCCTGGAGGAGTGGGAGCTTTCTTCCTTGGTGGGAAACTCCTTCCCCAGGGGAGTCAGTGCACTCTCAAACACTGTTTTTTCAGATGACAGTGGAGCCTCTCTTGTAGCTCCAAACAGAAGAAATCCAGTTTATGAGATTATATTTATTTCTAAGTGCTTGACTGTCACTCCTAAGCCCTTCAGCCTTGTGTTGACCTTTAGGATTGCGAGGCGAGATGCTGCTCTACTTGTACTGCTTAAACTGTTTTAGCTTTGGGATTGTGCCAGGCAGACAACTGACTGCAACTATTACAAGAGGCATTTTCCAGCATGTGGATTACTAGCATGCGGCCACTGAAGCTAATTTTATATGGGATCAGAAGCCTGACAGGTCACAGTCTCATGGTTTGTCACTCACCTGCATGTCCTTTATGTCCAAAATCCTGTTCCACATGTTCAGTCACACTCTCTTCAACCGTACATGTACAGAAAAACCAAAGGCTACGGTGCCTTGATGACCAGCGAGAGCTTTGCTACATTCTATGGACTTTTTCATTTACAGAGAAAAGGAGGGAGAAAGACTGGCAGACTTTTGGCACAAGACTTTGTGGTATAGTTCACATTTACTTACGTCTGCTGTAGCCTTGAACTCCTCATTACATGAGGAGAATCTCTTCATCGGTTCTGTGATCCTTTTTGCCATTTATTTATGTAAGAGGGAAAACAGTTAACCAATTGTTCACTATTAATATTTGTATTATTTCAAGTCACATCTTTTGAACAAATCACGGAATTTGACTGCTGAGTTCGAGAGCTTTTCAAATCTAGGTATTATTTTCTCTTGCAGCTGTCAGCTCCAAAAGCTCCTCGGCAGCCCTCAGCCATACCACACGAAGTATTTGTTAACACAGGTCTCTGCCCTTTCCCCGTGCTTGGCCATTTCACACCCATCAGCCTGTGCATCTGCCTCTTGCCGACCTGCCACAGTCCCAGTCCTACGAGTTCTGAAAGAGACTGGCTCAGTGCGCTTTAGAAGAAAGTTTAACCAGTTGATATTCTCAACAGCTTAACCACAATTTTTTAAAAGTAGTCAAGTCAGAGCAGAGGAGCTCCATGGAGTCTTACAAAGCCTGGGTGGAAGCCCAGGTTGCTGAGCCAGCCCACTGGCCTGCAAGTACCACAGACCTCAGGAGCTGACACAATCTCCTTTTCTCTCTTGCTCCCAGCTGAGGAAGCCATCTCTTCCCTTGCCCTTACACTAGCACTGACGGGAGGCAGATTCAACTCGTTAACCCAGCAGACAACTACCAGCTGCTTTTTTTCTACAAGCACACTGCACTGGGCTACGAGTGATTTAATGAGCAACAGAGCGAGCCACAGCATCAGCAGCTTGCAGATGCAGCTAGTGTGACCGGAGGAAATACCAGACAGGGCAATGAGGTCTTCCCCACGTTACAGGAGTTAGCTATTAAATTGTTTCAAGCCTTCTCAAGGAAGCACACTTAGAAAGAGGGAGGTAGCTACACAATTTGGGAAGAAGAGAGCTGGAGTGAGGTTAAAGCTCACCACAGCACCATCATTTGATGTACTTTTCACACTAAAAACTCCTTTCATTCTCATAAACACCTCTTTAGCAGATCACCATTCGTGCAGGAGTACTAACAGCAGCACAAATTACCCAGGAGTTGTAGTAGACATCACAACAGACATTTCTCCGTATTTCAAGTGTGTGCATGCAAGCATTTAAGCACCTTTGAGCATAAAAAAATAAGTAGATTTATTTTCAAATGCTCCAGAGCTGATAATTACTGGAGCCAGGCCAGACAGCCAGAAGCTGTATTCAGAGCACTGTGAAAAGTCCTCAATGCAAACATTCCTGGGCTTTTGTTCTATTTGCAATCCTTGTTAGCCTGACCAACGAGCAAACCTCAAACATCTCAGTCTACAGGTAAGAAGTACTTACAACTCTACAAATCAGACTATACCTCAGACCTGTGTCCAAACATGTTCAGCATAATTACAGTTGACCTCTTCTCCATTTTTATTTTGTAAATACAGACTTTCCACTATTTTTATACTTTTTCAGTATAAACTGCAGAATACTAAATAGAAATTCAGGTCATGGAGAGTTTGACACAAATTGAAGGCCTCTATCAAACTCATTCATGTCAAGTCCATCAACCAAGTCATAATCTAGTAGACACAAGGTGTCACTCATTCCTGTTGAGAAATTTTTAAAATTGGATATATTATGGGAAAGCAAGACATTGCTCTTTTCTTATGCACTTGAGCTAAGTGCCAGCCATGCAGGTGTGCGAAACCTCCGCGGGACCGATTCCAACAGTCAGTGTCTTCACTCTCCCTTATATTTTGCAGTCAGCTTTCACACTGTAAGAGCTGTAGTTTAGATACGCAGGTGGGGTAAAGCTTCCAAAGATGCTAATAGTGTTCAATCAGGTTCCAAATTTTGTGAAGCATTCCTGTTAGACATTTCTTGCAACATTTACCTGCTCCACAAATGGGTTATCGGATGTCCACATGCTATTAGATCTCAGCCAGAACACCAAGAACAGCTATTGCAGAATTAAGTTTTAAAAAGGAAGATACCAAATACCACTTACGTTCATTTCAGAAAGTTTATTGCACCAAATGCCGCAAAGAAATAGACCAAAATGATAGCGTACATAAACAACTATAAGGAAAAAAAACCATGTAGTTTGACATAGGTATTCAGTCATTCCTAAAAAAGCCTATGCTCTCCAAACATGCAATAGCAACACACTTTTTTTTCTATTATGGAAAACCTGGTATGTATAACAAATTAGCCCATTTGACCTCAAAAACAAATGTCTAGAGTATATTCAGCAGTTCAGACTTCATTTTGATTTGGGTCCTTTCAACTGAAGTAGAAGTTTTACTTGAGGGATAAGTGATCATTTAGTGTCAACTTTCTATACAAGAGTTCGGTGTGTCTGAAAAGGGTTTTTGACTTTAAGAAAAAAGATGCATAGAGTGGGGAGCGGAAGAGATCAATCTAACTCTGGAGGATGCCACCAGAAATGTGAATTACAGAATTTGTGTCTATTCGTTTCTCTTGGGCAGAAGAAATTTGTATATGTTAGTTCAGAGAGTACCTAATTAAATCAAAATGCTTAGATCTTGGTATTGTTTGCGGTTAAAGAATTCATTGAGTTTAAATACTACAATTTAGCAGTTCATTCCTCCCCTCTGTGTATGAAGGTTTAGTCTTGCCTGAAAAAAGCACACATTCTTTAAATTGCACTGTGTAAACTGAATTTATGTGGGATTTTGGAAAGACTGTGCACTCCCACTTAACCAAGAAAGTATGTATTTAAGTTTACAAAAACCTACATAATACTGATAAAAACAACTTTGGAATATTTGAAAATTAAGCTACATTATCAATTTTAAACACATCTATACATTCATATCACTTTTCATCCTATTAAAATAAAACCAGAAACATGCCCTAAAGATGTCTAACAACACATCTGTAAATACTTACTGCCCTGTCATGCCACGCTAATTCACATAAACAGCAAGATGCTACCAAAAACAAGTTAAAGACTTAGAGTCAAAAAAAGCCCTAGAAGGTGGAATCCTGTCAACTGAGGTAGTACATTTGGTGGAGGGGAAAATATGTATTTAACTTTCTTTAGTCTAAAGCCTTTTAAAGGTAATAAACAGCTTCCATTTTGGATTTTCTTTTCCCCAAAACTAAAAACTGTGAGAAAGAGATAGTTCATCATGTAATTTCTGAAGAGCAGCAAAATGTTAGAGAAAGCAGCAAGAATTATAAAGTTTTAGCCTGGGCTGAAGAAAATCCAAGTGCTTTTGACCATCAGCTCACGTGCCACCCCCTAGGTTAATCTGATGTCTTGCAAAAAGGCAGGTTTTTTTTTTTAATTTTAAATAGTTGATGTAGTAAAAATCAGGTGTTACTGATCATGGTATTAGTCTTGAAATCACTGAATGTTGGCTGACCTTTGACTTCCTTAGTACACTCTATGACAACAAAAGCACATATTTCTACATTAGCACATATTTCTTTGAAGAATTGCCAGAGTCTGTTCAGATAAAAACCCAACTAATACTTTAAGAGAACTGGAATTGACTTTAAATGAACTCAGCTACTATTTAAGAGTGACATGAAATAGAGAAAGTACATGAGGATATCTATATACACTCAGGGAAGCAGTTTCGTCATCTTACGCATGCACACGCACACATTCTCCATCACAGGGGCAGTTCAGGGATATGTGACTTGCTCTGTGGTTCTTACTTTGTCTTAACCTTGCGGAATAGAGAGTGATACCTGCTAACAGCTATACGCGGAGGTAACTTTACTTCCCAGCAGATAGACAGATTCACAGACCAAAGATATGAAAAGTTTGCTTAACTATAAGTAGTAGGAGAAAACCTGGACCATAGAAAGGTTTTAGCCTTTTTAGGTAGAACACTAGGGAAAAGTATGAAAATACGATAAAAGAAACATCTGGAATGTCAGGTCAGAAACTCAGCACATAAGGAATAGCTTTAGAAGCGCTGTATCAGAATATTAAGTATCCCTCCACTTGGAAACAACTTCTCTTCACAGTACGTCAGTCTACCTATTTCCCTCAAAAAGCAACACAAGGTTAACCAAGACCCCCCATCACATTTAAACAACTCACAATATACACATTTCATTATTTCAAATCATTGGAAATTTACTGTAGAAAAGTCCAAACATCAAGGTAGTAGGAAATAAAACCACTTTTAATAAAAGTGTGTCCCTTCAGTGTTAAAAATTTGTAATCACCAACAAGGAGAACTCACAACCAGTGACCAGGAGTTTCTTATTACAATTCACTATTCCCAAGCAATTGTATTGCTAGCAATTTGCTTGCAAGCTGACAATTTCAGACACCTCATTCATGCTGGCTCACAACAGAAGGGTCCAACATCCAACACTGAATTTTCCATTTCTTTAAGAATATTTGTTTTGATCCTTTGTTCTCTCCTCAGTCTGGTCCATAGCTTCATATCCAGCTTAACAGTGTTTTATGCAAAAAAAGTAATTTTTTTTTTACATTCATGTTATCAACCACATGAAAGCAGTAAAATACAAAATTTTATTTTGCTTTCTAGAAACACAGAAGGCCAGTATCAACTAGTGGAGAAGTAGTTTCCGGTCTCAGAGTAGTTAACCTACTAAGGAAAGGCACCCAGATGATAGTTCAAGATCTCTGTAGAATCAAAAAGGGTAATTGCAAACATTCATAGTAATATCAAATATTGGGGTTTGCCTCCCACATTTCTTTTTACTTCAAACAATGCTTCTCTTATTCCTACTTTGAGTGACAACTAGTAGCTGGAAAAAAGTAATACTTTTGACTACAGGTTTGGTGGGGGGTTGGTTTGTTTTCTTCTGTTTCCCCAACAAGATTGTCTTCGGTTTGTGCCAATTGCTTGGTGTAGGTGCACACAGGCACGCACACTAACAGCACTGGTATCATACAGAAGTCTGTCAAATTCATACTCCTTGGAGATAGTAACACTTGACAACACCAAGACACAGGCTTAGTTCCCAGGCCTACAGCCATACAGAAACTCAAGAGAGTTATAAAAGTTGCATCAGCAACACATGTAAACTTGTAGCAGAAATTCCATAAGGCTTTCCCACAAAATCCCTATCTCAGAAGTCCATTCAATTCCACTTCTAGCCATGGGCTTATTTGAATGCCTCCTCATTAAAAACAGAAGCAGCCACAGCTTGCTTAACCACTTGTCCTTAAAGGGAAAAGTCAGATCACCTCATGCACACCTCCATTCCCACATAACATTCGGCTGCTGAATCCAGGTTCCTTGTTCTGAGCCCGTCACTTCTACTATACGAAGCCATGTGTGTGCTCTGCAAGAAAATTATGATGTCCCATCTAACACACTTGTGTATAGGAATGCTATATACATAGTTTACAGCTCCTCCTCCTCCTCCCCAGCAAAGAAACATACACCACACCACACTCACAAGCGTAGTATTATGAAATCCATTCTAACCCACTTGTTCTGTTAACGGTTACTTCATGGTTTTGAGCAGCGTTTCAGATGGCAGCTCCTGGTCTGCCACATAGTGTTAACTTCTGTCCTCTGAATAAAAACAAAACGCAAGGATGCAGTCACTTTCTTGAATTAAGTCAGAAGTGAGATTGTAAGAAAAACCTGAATGCCTTTTACGTTATGTAAACTGAAGTCCTCCGATAAAACATCCAGCTGAAATCAGAATCCGAAGGTAGTAGAATGTACAGTCATCACCTGCTTTCCTCAGTGTTCCCTTTACCAGTGTTTGGCACCTCTATTCTTCATTCAACATTCCCATTTTCTTTATTTTACTTTAAGGGAATGACTATCCTGAGATTTTAACTTATAAGAGTATTTGAGCAACATAGGGGGAATGAGTACTTGCTATAGCAGCCAACAAAGGCAAGTCATTGGATTCAATCCTAGAAATCAAAAAGAGAGACAGACTTTAAAATACACAGTCACCTTCACAGAAGAAGAGAAACACAAGAAGATATTTTTCATCCACTTTAAAGAAACTGGAAGTGTCTTGCTATAACAGAGTTCATAGTTTAATTATTATTTATTGCCATTACTCATAACATACCAGTAAAGATAGGTAATAATGTTTAAAACCAAGAAGTATGCTACCATTTAAGTCAAAAGATAGCAGTATTACATTTTGTGGTATATAAGCTTTTGTGGCTTAAATAAAATCTTTTATTTATTTGCTAAACCATAAGCCTTAGCTTGTAGTCCTAGCAGTCAAGAGGCACCAATAAGCCCAGTTTAACAAAGTATTAAACATCAGCTTATGGAAGACTGTGCATTTAAATGTTTTTAATATAACTCAGTTCACCATCTAGTCGTACTGTCTTCCCAAAAATAACCAAAAGCTGGAATTATTAATTATTATGCAATAACTGTATCAGGAATGTCTCAAATGCAATGGTGAGTTTCCAAAATTTCACAGAATCACAGAATGGCAGGAAGGGACCTCTGTGGGTCACCTAGTCCAACCCCCCTGCCGAAGCAGGGTCACCTACAGCAGGTTGCACAGGACCACGTCTAGGCGGGTTTTGAGTATCGCCAGAGAAAGACACTCCTCAACCCCTCTGGGCAGCCTGTCCCAAAGGTAAAGCTGCTCAGAGGCCAGGACGTATGTATACATTGATATATATTTATACACATACACACACACTGAGAAAAGTGCTTATTTCAGGATTTCACTGTTTACAGCTACATTTCTCAGTATGAAATCTTGAACAGTCTGGATAAATTAGGTTGTACCTACAGTGCTAAAAAACACCTTCTTGGGAATGTGCATTCACTTCTTCCCCCCTCCCCCTCTTCTGCTGTCAGCAGGTGCACCCCTAAAGGCTGCATGCCAATCAAGTATTATTATTAGACACCAGCTGCCAAACAGGACACCTGTCTCTCTTCCTACACCTGTTTTTTGAGAACCCCTCTTCCCTCACCATACAACTGCACCACCTAACCTTCCAAGAATTCTCAACTATTTGTTGCGATGAAGTTTTCATTAAGGAGACTGAGACAGAAAGAGTGTGTATGACTGCGTGGATAATGTCCTAATGACCAAAATCCAAACTTTCTTCATTCGGAAGATTTAAGAACGACAAGTAGTTTATTCTTTCTGTACAACTGTGTCTCCTCCTGATTTTCAGATGGTTCAATAGAACCCATCTTTACACTTTATTAGGCACACGAAAGAGGACAGTGCTAAATATGAAGAGGCAAATGCTGGTGAAACTGAAAAGGAAAATAACTGCCTCAAGTTTGGCCATTGGTTAAGACCGATACCTGCAATACTCACCCCAATACAATTCCTAGTTCTTTCACATGCACTCGTGTATGTCCTCGCAGATATTCTGAAAGCATTTTGCTTTTGAGATACATCTCTTGTAGTCTATCCTCAAGATGCATTATGCACTGTAAACACAGACCAAAAACCTCAGAACAGCTTTAGAAATTGCATGCAAATTTTACAGAAGTGTAAGCATATCATTTTAGCTTCTGTTCTAGCTAGAACATCTTTCAAACTAAATCTCCACTCCAAAATGCGTAACAGGCAACTGGTTTTGTTACAGCTGTGCTAGCAACATTAAAAAGTTCCCCTACCCTCTCAAAGGGGAATCCCCTCACAGAATTGGGGCATTTCAGCTTACTTGGGCAGCCAGTTTGTTGCACAGACTGCACATTCATTTTCCACACAAGTCAGCCATAGTGTTTCTGCTGACAAATAGCTCTAACCAGGTTCAAAGACATTCAAGACATCTTACTAAGAATCAAACCAGAATACCTGGATCAAGATGTCGTTGTCACAAGTCAGTACTATTTTTCTGAAAGACTCAGTTTAGACAACAGTTCCTAGAATTAGCACTCTAGCTCTAGGAATCTGCTATTCAAGCAACTAAGACTCAAGAAGTGGAAGACACCATTATCTTCCTTGTCATAAAATGACAGCTTTCATTCACGACTTTACTGTAGAAGCCAGGTTACAAATCCTTTCTAAGCATTTGTTTCTCTTAGTCCTAGACACTTCTAGTTTAAAATTGCTTAAATGTTTGATGCTGTTTGCCAACAAAGGTAATAGTTCAAGCCGAAATAAAAATTTAATCACTCCCCTTTTCTTTCAGCAGTAGCATGCTAGAAATGCCTAGTAGTTTTAAATACAGTCATGAGATGCAGGGTAATTTCTCAGACACCAGCTGCAGGAGAACAGATGAACCTCAGCTTCAGAGACAGAGAGGGGGTTTTTTGATAAGACAAGGTCAGTAGGTAGGACGTCTTCACAAGGTGAGTACGTAGGATGTCTTATCAGGTATTTCGTTCTAGGACAAAAGGTACATTCAATTTGATATGTTCCTTCTTTCCACAGGGATGACTGCTTCAAAGAAGTTAAATTAGTTCAGCTCTCCAAACTCCAGGAGATGAAAGCAGGAAGCACATGCAGAACCTCACATTATCAAATGTACAGTCATCCAGCAGGCGTAGACAGCAATTGGAAACAGTAGCAGCAAATAGCTTCAGGCCATTGTCCAGCACACTTTTCAAGTTGAATGAAAACCATAAGTATTAGAAATGAGATCCTGTGAAACCAGTTCTGCTAATTAAAAAAAATAATGAGAAAAAAAGACTCATGCTTGTAGGTAGCCTACCATGTATTTTTCTGATGGTCTGGAGCAAGATGAAGATTTTTTTTTATGATTCTCTGAGCTTATATCAGGTCTTAATCATGGAAGATAAAGAAGCATTTTAAAAAACATGCTATATAGTAGTGGAATAAGATCACTGCCACCAATGGAAAAAAGGCAAAAGCTTTTTGAGAGTAGTTTGATCCATTTGCTTGAAGCAAGTTTTCACTCAAGTCATTATAACACTTCTGATTCTAGCTGAAAGGGAAATATCTTTTCCATTACAGCTAACCGTAACGCCAAAAGCCTATGATCACTTCCTCAGTGGTTCAGGGAACATGCAGCTGATTTACAAAGTAGCTGTTCAATAAATCTCAATTCCAGTACTTGTGCTAAAAGATTATGGATTTTTTTTTTAAAGTTCAGAGGGAGCAAATAAGGAAGAATTCCACATTATTCTAAAACATGGATTCTTTACATTGGATTATCTGCTCCTCCTGAATGCCAGCAAAGAATCAAAAGACATTTATCCCCATAAGTTCAGTACATGAATCCATTTCATTCAAAATGTCCACATTAAGCAAGTTACAGAAGTATTTTTTTTCAGTATTAACTTCCTCTGCATTTCTCATTGACTAAATGGAAAAAAAAAGTCAAGTCACTTCTAAAAATAGAAAAGTAGCTTAAAATGAGTTTAAAGGTGCAGGTAAATCTTCTGACATATTGCTGACATGCAACAGTTGAAATCATCACTTCCCTCTCACCTTGGCATACCGCAAAGCTCTCTGCAGTACGGCTACCAGTCTGAAGTGCCACAACAAAGATATCACCACTTGTCTTTCATCCAATCTCAAGCTGGGTTTTGTTTTTTGTTGTATCACAAAAACCCAAAAAACTTATTCATCTGAACAGTAACTGCATGTAAAGAGACATACACTCCTAATGGAAACATCAACCATACCACATTATCTCTGATCGATATTAGTACATATGTTTTTGTCAAAATTTAAATCAATAGAATCACTACAATAAAAAAGTCACACTTCTCCCCCTAGAGTTTAGTGGAACACTTAACTTCCTGCACCGATGGTTCTGTTTTAGCAAAGAGCTGCAAAATCCACTGACAGAAGCATCAAAGTGTCTCTAACATGGATTACAGAAAATTTACAAACTACTAGCAGTGGCACTTCACTGTTCCTTTTTGTAAGAAAAAGGAAATAAAAAACCCTGAAAAACATTGCACCTCCAAACCTCTCCCACACCACACAAAGCATAAAGAAATTCAATACACAAACCCCAAGGCAACATTGGAACGAACACTTCAGTTGCAGAATCAACTATTCAGTTTTAAAATACCAGAATTTAAGGTGTTACTGTGCAAGTGTTAGGATATAATTTTACCCAAGCTTGTACATATTTTGATGCCCAGAGGAATCCAGAGACAACATTGACAATGTACCCACATATTTTGCCTAGCACTTGACTTCAAGTATTTAGCATAATCAACACCACGAATTTTATCCAAACCAGTGCCAACTAATGCTATTTACAGCTGTTAGTGTTTAGCCCTATCTTCCTCTTCCATCTGCTAGCACAGTCATTGCACAGGCTTCCTACAAAGTTTCTCAAGGCTATCTGCTGAAGGACAAATCAATTCTGTTAACTGAAAAAGGGGCAACTAATAAAAAAAACCCACCCCATCACCCCTCACCTACAATCGTGCATTAAAAACTGTATTATCATTATCACTGTCAGACTTGTGGGTAATTTTGTTGTAATCAGCAAAACCAGCATTACTGATTTTCTCTGATGAATTCCACTAATAATGAGGGCAGGAAAGGATGCTGCGGGATAGGGAGTATGCAATATGACAAAGTAACATCCCTTGCTGCCACCCACCCAGCCCCAGGTGTTTTCAGGTTTCAGTCTCCTCCCAGTAATCCTACAGAGACATCAGCAAGGCTGAGACAGCACTTGCTGACAGGGTTGACCAAAATACGCATAAAACAGAAGGGTCAAGTAAACACACACAGGCACAGTCACCTGCGGCGGAGAGAGAAGAGGCATGTACTGCATGGGGTTGGATAGAAAGCTCAAGAACAGAAAGCTGTATGCTAGAAACAGGCTTGGGCAGATAGAAGCTTCAACAACTTGAAGAGTACAGAAGTGTGGAAATGACAGAAGTGAAAAAATTAAAGCCAAATTTAAGAGCCCTTAATCATAAACACACGAGGACCATGGTAAAATTGCCTAAACGACTTTAGTTTTGGTGTGTGTATTTTGGAGTAACTAACTTTGATCTATTAGATGTAAACTACAGATAAACCAGTATCTGTTACTGGACTGTGGCAGGCATTCTTTTAAATACGTTGTACCAACTCTGCATTATTTCAGGCATTAGTTCATTGGTACAGCAACATGGTGTACAAAACTCTGCATTTGCTACCTAAGCTAAGCAATTTTCTTTAGCTTCAGTCTTCAGTAAAGAAATACTTACAAAGTCAGCTGGGACGTTGAGTTTGTAAAGCTGTAAAATAGACTGCAATAAACTGGATACTTGACTCGAAACCAAAACATCCTTGCCTATCTTCATATTGTCCATCATCTTCCTCTGGCTTGTAGCTACTTGTACGTTCCATTTATCTGTGTCTGCAATAATGCAGACAGCTTCTGCTATGGGCTCATCTAGCACTGGATGCTGCAACAGATAAACACAGACATTATGAGACACTTTCATATATATTTCCACAATGTAGTTTGAAGTTCCACTTTTATTCACATGTAGGCAGGCAATAAGAAAGTGATCCAATGCATGTTTTTGTCCAATAGGAAGCCAAAGGCATCTCAAAAATTACAAGGAATACCAACTTTAGTGACAGAGTTTACACTCAGCAACATCTGGTCACTTAAGTCTTAACTGCCAATTTGATCAAGGCATTTAATTTTGTTTAAGTAGTGATTCACAATCACTACTCCAATATTTTTTTCTTCAAGTATTCCACCTTCCCTGAAACAGTAAGTTTCTTCCAAAACAAAAAGAGTAACAATTCTACTCATCTAGTGCTTGTGAAAGTACATTTAATATTTTGGAGACGTAAGGGATTTCACTATGCGCAACCAAGGCAGGGTATGTATGAAGAGACAGTATTAGACCAGCTCGATGTTGTTCAAAGAAATTGCATGCACACACATCAGTGTTTTGGGCAGTACATGAACTTATTTCAGCAGGGTGATTCTTAATTGCTATAGGGAGAAGCTGTTGACAATTACTAGATAAACATTTAAAATTGCACACTAAGGTCACAGTTACTTTACTGAAAGGTCAGTTACAATTTAATTATATAATTTAGAAGTACCTCAAGTACAGTAAGAACATGGCAAAGTTCTTACCTATAGACAATTGCTTTCTGCGGCCAGTCACTTCTGCTACAATCTAGTACAATATGTCTCCACAAGACTTCCTCTCCCTTGCAACACATGCCACTAAGTGGCAAAGTAAGATGTTTCAACTTGCATACCATTTTTATGAAACAGACAATTCTATCTATTATTGTGACTGAAAAGAGAAGCAGTTTGAGGGTTTTTTCCTTGTTTGTAACTTGAAGTTGCAAACAATTTTCCTTGTGTCTGTCTTTGAAGAGAAGCCTTAAGAGAGTACAAAGGAAAGCACATGGGATCCTTGCGTGAACAGGCTTTGCACACAATGAATTAAGGGCTTACACCTTTCGAAGGAAGACATGTCAGGTGTGGCTGTTAAGAACAGTTAAGTAGAAAGAAACCTATTCAAAGGACCTGCTTCTGTAGATCTCAGTAATATCACGACTCCTACTAGGACTCAGAACAGTATTTTAACTCACATGCATTGCATGAAGTAGGTCTGCTAGTAAACACTGCTTGAGTTTTTCATCATTATTTACTCCATGCAGCACTAGATCAGGTATATATGTATGACAGTAACCACCTAGAAGCGATCTTCCAAAATTTTTCACATATTGGCTGCTGATTGTGTTTGACCTGAAATACAGAAAAACAAAGCAGGTAAGATTTTTGCTTGACAAACTGCATTCAGCTTTTACATGAATGTGAAGTTCGGCTTATCACCCCTGCTTGTACTGCAAATATTAATCAACAATTGTACTCACAATACAGTAAACCAATTACAGGTGCTCTTTGAAAAAAGGATTTTAAAAGCTGAACTTTAATAATGTATTGACTACTTCAAATTTATGAAAAGGCAAATCCACAGGTATTAGAGCTTGTGGTATGTATGAGCTCCTTGTTCTGTAGCTAACAGATTTGCTAAATTTGAGTTTTCTCCAACGCAGCCCAAGAAGCAAACTCTTTCTAGCTACCTATCTTAAGCCTCAGGAAGCTCCGTGTACACCTGTAAAGCTCTAAAGTTTTCAAATAGGATGCTCTTATTTATTTCAAATCTGTCTTTGATTTGTCATACATGTCAGATCTAAACTGTCATCAGTTTAAGTAAAGCTGAAGTTTTGCTTGTCCTCAGACATTCTGTCTACATGCCTACACGAAATGTTTTAGGCAGTTTATATAAAAATGTTTAACCACTTTTTATTAGACATGTGAAGAACACCTATCAGAAAACTTCACTACCTAAATCTGCTCTGTCTTGGTTTTCTTTTTGTGAAGCCTGTTTACAAGAATCCTAACCACATCAGCAGTGTCTGCGACAGATTTGTTTGCAGGGAACTTAGTCAAGATCCCAGAAAATTTCAGACTTGAAACGCTGAACATCTCTAAAGTAGCAACAACTTTTGACTCCACTTCATTCTAAATTAATTTAAATTTCTTTACCTTGGTAAAGGAAGTTCCACTTCTGCAAACTCTTCAAGTCTTTTGCTGACATTGTCATGATGCATTTCGTCAGTGATACAACAATCACCTTCTTCATCACTGGCTCCAAGAGCACTGTCTGAACTCTCGTTCCTTGGAATGTCCCCTTCAAGTCTGAAGGAGATTTTCCTTCCAGCATCCCCACAGGGGACATCTTTAGCACCTACTTTAGGGAACTCCTGTTTGACAGCTTCCATGCAGCCAGGGGAATAGTTCTCCAGATTGCCAGAGCATGAAGTTCTAGTTTCTTTCAAGCCTGGCAATTTTACAGTTTCTATGTTATCTCTGGGCAAAACTGGTTCACCAGATATTGTGTTTGCTAAATTCATTTCAGTTCCTGTGCTTTCCTTGTGTTGGTTAAGTACACTCTCCTTCCCCTCACAAGGAGGGATTTGTGCATAAGAAACATTATGTTTACTGAAGGGTATAAAAGCAGCTTCACAACTTTCTTTTTGATTCTGGGAAGCATCCACAGTTAGATTCGTGGAACTTGAGGCACAGCGTATCACCTCTGGATTTTTTCTGAATGCCTTCAGATTTTCTTCCATTTCTCTTCTATGAGTTTCTAAGTCTGACTCTGGTGACGCAGAACTTCCAATCTGAAAAGTGACCTTTTCTAAGTGTGAACTCCTGTGGCCAGACCTTTCAGGACAAGGTAAGGCAGATGACCTACTAGACAACTGCTTTTCCACCTTTCTCTCATTCTGGTTCTTCTTTATATCCACTAAATCCTCCAGCTGAGATGGCTCTTGAAAATGGTAGGATACAATTCCTGTATCAGTGACAGTTCTTTTCCTACCATCAGCTGCTCCTTTGTGGAAACTGCTAGTTAGACACTCAACAGATACTTCAGGGTTCTGACTGGCCTTTCCTATTGCTTCTCCCTTTTCTTTTGAAGAGGCTGGGACACCATGAGTGCTTTCTGGGTCATGTACCCACTCTTCAATACTATTGTTCTTACTTGCATCATTCTTTGGAGGTAGGACGGGAGGCACAAGAGCAGGTTCATTTTTAAGAGTGACAACCACATAATCAGACTCCTCTACTTCTCCCTTTTCTAGTGCAGTTGTGATCTTGCTTCCATTTAGCACTTGCTCTCCTTCCCCAGCCTTCTCACTCCATGTCAGCTGATTTTCCTGCAGCTCAGAGCACCGAATGAAGTAAGTCAGAACATAGAGCAAGCGCTGCACCAACTCCTTGCGTTTTCCAACAATAACAGTTCGAGTCATTCTAACTGGAGAGCCTATGGCACCATAGAGATCACCTATATGGGAAAACAAGATTTTCACATGCTTGTGTTTGGTTGTAATAGAAGCTCTACCTTTTAAATTCAACACATTTTGAAACAGAGTTTGCTATGGACACAAATCATAGAGTTAATTTCTTTCACAGTAAGTTCATACAAGTTTAAAAGAAAGAATAACAAAAAAAGTCCCCTAGCGCTTCTTGTGCCTGGTTTGTGTCCAGAAGGCTTTTGGTGTTTTTGTGAGGGATTAGCTGCTGTTGCTTGGTTTCTTTCTGTTCAAAGCCACTAAGGTTTTTATTTACATGATGCTTACAAGATATTATCACTCAGAAATTGACACAACAGGGGGTAGACAGATCAAGCTAAACTCTGAAGCCAGTTATACTATTTTCTATTTTTCTACTAATTTTCTTTCACATCAAAGTTATTCTGTTTTATTGCAGTCAACTTTTCTGCTAAACACAGGAATTTTCATACAGATAAAATCTAAACTATATTTTTCAGGACTAAGATATCAAAAAAGCAAAAAAGTATTCAGTATAGGCTTAATAAATAAGGTTCTGAAAAAATGGGCATGTAACCACCTTATTGGGCAAGGCACGAGCACTTCTGTATACTTGGAGTCAACATCACTACCATGAGCATTTATCTTTGGCAGGGGGTGGCAGAGAACTAGAAAATATATTCACTGCTTAAAATATAACTATAATACGAAAGGTAGGTACTACAACATAATCTGAGTCCCCCCAAGAACTGCTTATTTGCTAGCTCATTTATCCTGAAGAACTGCTCTTTTAACAGAACTAAGGTCATACATATCCTACTTTCAACATATTCGTTTGGGAAAGAGGTGCTATCTTCCAGTTGCCTATAATCCTATATCTACTGAAGGGTTTTTACTCCAAAGTTCTGTGAGAAGTAAACATAGATAGCCTATAAGGGAACATTCACATGCTCTATCAGATAAAGATGGGTTAACTCAAGAAACATCTACTACCAGGTTGAGTTAACCCAGCTGCCTTCACCTGACACCCATTAGAGAAGACCCACTAAAAGTCTTTGCTTAACCAAGCTGTGGCTGACACCACCAGCAAATGGGAGACAACCACCAAAATCTCAATTTCCTTTAGTGACCTTCAGTGTTCACCTTCAAAGCAGGCTTCTCTGGCTTGAGGCTTTATCAGCTACCTGCTAATCTACCAGATTGTTTTAGGTGCTAAGTCCTTGCTCAGGGATGCTCAAATGTTCTGGACCAAGTTTGCCACCAGGATTTTGTACTAGACTTCAAGAAGCAACACGAAATGAACGTTATAATCAGAGCTTCATGAAGGTTTCTACCATGGACAAGGGGACCTCTGGTTTCTACATGAGGAGACTAAAACTACTAAAAAGCCCCACCAACCAAAAATAAAAAAAAACACATTTACACTCATCCTCCTCTTTGCCATACAGAACATACAAGGGATTAGGCTCCTGAGTCCAGTCCTACAAAACAAGGATCAATGAGACAGTAATTCCCTTGCTCTCACTTACTGTCTCCCCTGCCAAGAGCTGCCATTTCCCATGATGCCAGCGAATGCACTGGAGAGGCTGCTGTGTGGTGGCATCCATCAGTGTGCTGTTTTGCCCCGGTTAAAAACACCCTTGCAACTAGCCCCGTAGACTAACATGCCAGAAAATTCATTTCTCAGTAGTGGAAAGTGGGCTTCAGACTACTCAGCTGGAAACTAACCTCAGCACCTGATGGGCCACAAGGACTGGTAAGCTGGAAAGGAAATGGGAAGATATCTTTTGACTTTCGACTTGAGCATAGCTGCTATGGAAATCAGATTGAGGCTTCATGTTCATTTGCACAACTGACTTTTATATAAAGCCATTACTAATAAGACTGTACAAAAAGTCAAACTTGTGGTCTTCAAAACATACTAATGCTGACTGTTAAGACAGTTAGATTGAAGCTGATGTTTAAGAGACAGTATTATATCTTCCTGACAGTGGTACTTACAGTTGTATCAGTACGTAATTGTAATTGATACCTAACACATAATGAAAACACAGATATGAAGGTAGAAAGATAGGTACATCAAAATTCTTTCCTTAATAAAAAATAATTTCTATTTTAAAGCACCAAGCCCCATGATATTTTATTCCATGCCCCTCCTTCTTTCTAAAAGAGGAGACCAGCAGAGGGCAACATCTTACTTTCAGTATCAGTTACTGAAACCAACTGATAATGGGTTTTGGGCTTTATAAGAATGAAATAAAACCAGAACACATTTCGAGTTGAGGCACGCAGAACTTGGCTAGGCCAATGCTGGTAGCAACACACAGCCTAAGGAAGGTGAGGAGAGAAACAGAATCTTGACGAGTCACCAGTGGTGGCTCCTGGGAGAGACCACACAAGCTACTGCCGATCTTACGCCTCCAGTCCAGCTGTTTTTTATAACCCCAGGCCTCGCTCTATCCTCAATACCCTGAGCAAGCTTCTATTTGCCCCTTCAAGTCAAATCCATTACTCCTCTGCATAACATTTTAAAGACATACTAAAAACACAGAACACTTCTGCTACAACTACATGGTCAAGGCAGCAATTCTTAGTTTCATAAAGATTACTGAAAATAACATACATAACTGAGACAATTAGTAATAAAAACAACTAGTAGCACAGTGTAAAAGTCACATTATTGCTTTATTGTGCATGTGTGATATTTAACTGATATGATATATTGCCACGTAAAAGTTAAGGCCGATCTGATATCAGACTCACAGCTGCTGCCAAGAGGAGGAAGAATTTTCAAGGATTTACCACTGGCAGCATTATTCTCTCAGCCCTCACTCACCTACTCATTTGACAGCAGTTATTTAATCCCCTGTATCAAGATAACTTATAAGCTATAAAATATTTGTCAGAGAACAGCCTGAGGAGCTGGGTATAGAAAGAAAATCTTGGCCCAAGCCCACTAACATAACTGTGAATGAATGGAGGTACTGCCAGTTGCCAGACTTCTACTCTGTTGTCTTGGTGTCCATCCTAACTCTATGAGAAAATGATAAAAAGAGGTAGCCAGGGCAGTTTCAACTACAAAGGGCCTCCAAGGCCCAGAGAACTCCTGTCAGTCCAGTCTGTTCCCTCTTCTTCCCAAACTGCTCAGATTCATTCACAGCACTTGTACTGCCTTAATACTTCTATACCAAGTTACTTTACCAGGCAGTGTAACAAAGGATGACAACAAGGGCCCAAGGAAAAGAGCAGAGCACTCAGGCTATGCAAACAGGCCTCCAAATGCTCTGCTTAACCAGGCACAAGACATCTGCTGGTAGCTCTGCCCAGCTTGCAGCAAGGCAAATCAGCAGATGTGATCTGGATCACAAGTAGCTCTTAGATTAAGAGGAGTGGATGCAGGAAGGTGCTAGTTACAGAGAAGTCTGAAGCTTTCCATCTCCTACTGACCAAGCTGTGCCCAGAGAGGGTTATATGGATGGGATTTTGCCAGCATGTTCACAGACTGCGATGTGCGCTTCTCAGAGAAGGCCTTTATGGGAGGATGGTCAACCGGCATTACTGTTGGGACCCAAGCCAGATGATATGTCAGCACTGCAGTTAACAAAGCAGCAAAGAACCTAGGAAAGAGAACACCATCAAAGTAACATCAGCAAAAGAATATCCCATTAAGTGCTGTAACATATCTACATGCACTGGGAAGCACACAAACTATTTTTAAGAAAAAGGGGGTGGGGAAAGCTTACTGATTTTTGTTGATCTGTTCTATTAGAAACGTAAATTCTTTAAGAAAACGCTGGCATAGCTGATTCTTTTCAAGGGTGCTGGACATCATATTAAGCCACACAGGCTCTGCAATCCTTGGAACAGAATATAAGTTCCAGATGGTAACTCTGCTCAAAGAAAATTCCCCAAAAGTAAGCATTAATATGCACATTTCATTCTGGCAAACACAAGTAGCCCCTTTCCTCTTCTATTGTCCATTGAATTTTATTTATTTCTTTTTTGTGATATCTAGGAGACTAAACAAACTGGAAGAGTTTTTCAGACACGCTAATTACAAGTGTCCCAGAACACTAGTCTGTTTAATTCAGCGTACCAGTAACTTAGTGTCTTCATATGAATTACATATTAGTCTTTCCTTTCTTGCATTCCCCTGTGTATTTGTACGCAGAGAAATGATTCAGAAATAATTGAGGGGGGATAGAACCCATTCTATTCATTGCAGTGATTCAATTCCACATTCCAGACATTACAGAAACTCCATCCCACGGAAGCCTCGTCTCTCTCTCTCTCTCTCCTGGGCTGTCTGTCTTGGCCTCTGGCCATTCCTTCCTTTCTTAGGTACTAAAAAGAAAGCCTTGGGCAGCAACTTTATTGACATTTACGCTGTTCAGCGTCTATGGCTAGGAGTAGACAACTCATCTGCCTGAATACAACAATCAATCCATTCCTCTGCACACGCATCAGCAGAAACCAACTATTAATGAGATCTTAAAGACTTTAACTGACAGTCCCATGTACAGGTGAGTGCAACAGAACTACTTTTACTCTCACTCTGAAAATGACTGAGCTGGTTTTGCTAAAGCTTTCTAAAAACATTTACCCAATACCCAACACAGAAAATTCATTTACACTAAATTCAAGACTGGCTAAATTACAAGGCCCTGCACTCAGCTGCCTTAACAGGAAATGACAAATATCTTTAGAGGGGCATGGCAAGAGCTGTCCTTGCAATTCAGAATTCCATCAACTCACCTGAATTCTCCCAGGGCATCCATGACACGGCTGATATAAACCTGCACTCTTTGGCTGGATTCTGCTATTTTTCTACATGAGATCATGGCCTTGATTAAGAGTTAAAGACACAAAACAGCTTCTTAAAGGATTCACATTCTTCATCTTTTTAAGCTTCATTAACACGTCAAAATAATTAAGATCTAGCCCCAGTGCTATACAGTCTCTCAGGACAGCAACACCTGCCAACCTCCCTCCACCTCATGAAAGACCAGTCCCTAAGACTGGACATGGTAAGAGAACACTTTTGACAGTAAGGGGAAGACAGCAACAAACATTTTGTGTCTCTCTGTGACTGCATGAAAGGATAGAATACCATCATTTCCACAGTCTTGAGGGAGTCAAGAAAACCTCGTAGCAAAATATGGTGAAAAGGAAAGAAAAAGAAAAAAACATCCATAGCATAAAACTCTCCATTCTCATTCTAACTAGAAAAGAAACTGCATCTCTTTTTCAGCAAATGCTGAATTCCTACACTGGGCTCAGCCTCAAGACTACATGTGTAAGGAGGGAGGGAAGCTCGAAACCACGCACCTTCTCCCACTCTCCATCTATCAAATTCTAGAATACTTCATTCTTATTGACACATCTTTCCACATTATGCCAAACTAGTATTCTGTACCTTTTCTATTGCATATTTCAGCTTGTTCATGTGAGATTCAAAAAGAGGAAAGTGAGAGAAAAAGAAATCCTGGAAGTTTTTCTGTGCTGCTTCTTTTTCAGGCAGAGAAAAGATTATGCTGATTGCAATTTTCTTCCTCCGAACCATCGCAGGATTGGAGCTGCAGCTTTCATCAGCCATACTAAACATTTCTTCAGTAGACCTGTAAGACAGATTTGTTAGGACAGTTACCTATGCGTCGAGAGGCAAATCATCTTCTATCCATATCTCCCTATATAGTAGAAAGTAATTCATTCTTAGGTCTCCTTTGAGACCTACATAAGAATTTGCTGTCGTTTGTCTCTGAACAGAGGATATTCAACATTTTGATGAATACGACTGATGTTCACCCAGACAGGAGTAAGGCAACCGCCAAAGAGGCCAGCTCCTGAAGTGAACACTTTCTTCTGAAACAGAGCTACTACAAAACCCCTCCTTTTGGACTTTTCTTTAAGAGAGATAAAGAAAAGGGAATGAAGACACAATGTACAAAACCATTAGCAAAAAAGGTTGAAGGTATTCAGAGCTGTGAACTGCATCCAGCACTCCAGCTCCTGCCTAGGTGCTCAGCAGTATGTCTATGACACTCTTCAATCTGTACTGCTGCTTATGAGGGAAGTTGGGAAATGTGCTACCTATAGTGTTCCAGCATCTTAAGATAGATGTTTTAAGGAACTTCAGCACGCAAAATAAAACTTTCTATTTTAACTGAAGAAAAAATGTCACCGCTTAGTAATTACTGTGAAAACACAAACTTAACGCCTACAAACACATGTGTGCCTAGCTCAAAGCTGGATATACTTTAGTTTGAAATGGCTTGTTTTCTGCCAAAAAAAAGCCAAACAGTGGTTATTTTACAACCATTATTATTTCCCCAAGTTCTGTTTATTCACTTGACAGTTCTGCCACATTTTTTTCAACAGTTATGCCACTCTTCAATATCACACACGGGTTGCTACTGGGATCAATACTGCTCAGTATCTTCATTATCAGCCTAACTTGTGGATCGAAACACACCTTCAGTGAGTTTGCAGATGATGCCAAATGGGGGGAAAATGGTCAACACACCAGAGGACACTGTCCAGAGAAGCTGTGGAAACCCCATCCTTGGAGATTTTCAAGACTCAATTAGACAAGTTCCACAACAACCTGATCTAAATTCCAAGCTAGTCCTTTGCACAGGCAACTGATTTGGATGACATCCACAAGTCTCAGCCCAGTGTAAGTTTTTCTGTGATTATGTAAAAGGGTGGCAATCCCCTCACCTTGTTCCTCCATAAATACTTGCATTGCAGTGCTAGATATTGACATTGCTGGATTTACAGAACTACTATTTTTTCTTCCTTTAAGTTTCTTGATCGATTTCACTGAAAAAAGGGCTTTAAAAAGTATATACACCAATGAGTAAAATAGTATGGTCAAAATCTCTTTTGGAAGGGACTTTAATTGAATAATGGCTTTTAATCCACTGAGAAATTACAGTGAGAGAAGGGTAAGAACAGACAAGAGAGCCATTAGAAAGCAAATGGAGACATTCAAAGCAGCAGCTCATATGGAAATAGCTTGGTTTTGGAGTTTCTTTTTAAGTTAAGACTGCAATACCAGTGAGTAGTAATTAAAATCTTGAAGGCTTTTCCTATCGGAATTATCTTGAAATGGAGCCTGTGGCATTTATAGACTACTATGAAGCAATTAAGAGGAAAGTCTGAATGCTAAGCATTCATTCTAAGTTCATTCTAAAAATAAGTGGTTTACAGTTTAATTGGTTTGACAAAGCTAAATATACAAAAGTTTCTCATCATAGAGGTATGAGACCAGGAATACAGGAAAAAACACACACAATAAAACCCCAGCAAGAAACAGCTTGTGGGAAACCAGAGTTCAAGACAAAAACATAACCTCATTTGAACTTCAGGAACTTGCATGCGGAGACAGAAAGTCCCAAGGAAGCTGGGAAAGGATGATCAGTCAGCATCTAAGAAACATCACAAGCTTCTGTACTGCTTACCAGGAACAGAAGTTGAGCAGTTTAGGTCTGTGAGAGAAGCCTTTTCAACAAAGCTGCTAATCTAGCTTGCCTGCCAATTGACTACGTGGAGTTCCAGCTAGACATGTCATTTTCTTTGAGCTATTGGCCTAAAACATCAGGCACAGACACTGCAGAATCTTGGCTGTACAAACTGAAGTATTCAACCAGAAGCCTACTGTTTCCCTAGCAAGTAATCAGACAACAAGCACCTGAAGAGGCTTTTTGGCTTTGAAAGAACCAATTCAAGAGTAGTTCTAGATAGTGGAAATAATAAGGTCTTATTTCCAGTATCTTTTCCCAGCACACATTCTTCAATGTGGAAGAAACACAACCTACTCCCTACAGAGAACAAGCAGCCCAAAAAGCCTACTTCCCTCTAGACAATTTTTCACTTTCATGACACTTAGAGGAAATTTCTATTTGTGAAACTTTGGCTGCTACTTCAACTGGGTGGAAATTATCTTCTTTACCCTAAATGCTTGAACTTATTTGCATGCACTACTCTCAGCCTTATTTCTTTAGGAAACTACACTAAAAAGTACTTCAAATTACAGAAAGCAAAATGTTTACTAGCTTATTCTCAACAGCAAGCATGATTTAGAAAGCATGACGGCTGCATTAGCACTACTGCACTATTCTTCATGTTAGAAATGATTCGGTAAGAATACCCAAGAAAAAGCTTGAAGTGTTGACACTAAGGAAAGGTGACTTTTCAAAAAGGTTTTGCTTTTGTTTTTCACTGACCACATATTTTCACTGGCAGCTTTTAAGCTTCTCTTAACTGCAAACAGTGAAGAGGGAGAGAGGCCAAACAGTAGGAAATTCTTGCAGCTCTCCACTAATTCCATGCTGTCTCTGGGTGCAGGTGGATGAGCAGATAATCAAGAACCATTTACTGTTTCGCAACTGACAAAGGAAGAATTTGCTTATTAGCTATGAAAGGTCTGCTGCATTCCATGCTTTGTTATGCCACTGAGCTACAAAAGCTAATAAAATTCCAAAATAGAAGCCAAGCTTTTTGATCACAGCTCTTTTTTTCTTTCCTGTTTTGGCAGAAGTCACATCAGGAACATCCTGTACCAGCCAAGAGAGTTGTCATGGGCTATTACTGCAAATTTCAGTAACTGCTCACTAGTCAGACTTCATCACAGTATAATGTAATTACAGCAGCAGTGCTGTTACAGTCCCTTTCATCTCAATAGGATGCTCTGCTCCTTCAGAAACAGTTTAATTTGCTTTTCAGATTGTGACTTCAGACACAGCCCATACATTCAATAAATATAAGTATGCTTCAAACTGGGCCTTGCAGTTCATATTCAGCCAAAACTTGATGTTTCTTCATATTGGCAATCTTACATAACATGCACAGAAGTTAGATTGAATTGAGAGCATTTAATAACAGGATTTGTCATTTTAAAGAAAAGAGGCTTAAACTCTATTTAGCTTAAATTACTGCCAAGCAGCTGTTGTAAGAAGAAAGGTGTTGCACTCACCACCTTGGAATAATTCCATTCTCTAAACTGGTTGTCTGACTTCGGAGCCAGCGACGTTGGTAGCTGCTAGAAGATGATGATGAAGAGCTTGGAGATGGAAAAGGAGTGACCAGAAGACTGCTCAAAGATGCTATTAAGAAAGCAAGAAAACCCACATATACTGCATTACATATCATGATGGTTAAATATTTTTCTTCATATTCCAACTGTGAAAACAATTTGCACAGGTATTGCTCTTGTTTGCTGATTGTTTTCACATAACTCACTTGCAACAGGAGAGACAATTATTTTAAATAAATCTTGCTGCCTGAGGACATTCTTTTCTTATAAAGTCAGAAATCTTCCCTAATGGAACATACTAAAAGTCTTATTCTCATTAAAAGCATTCTGTCCTAAGAGGTGTTACCCTCTCATTACAACAGACAGATCCCCTGGTCTCCTGGCCTCCTTTCCCTGTTCAGTGCAAAAACATCTTCTCTTCCCCTGCTTTAGCAAAGGCTCCAGCCAGTTCTTTCTCCAAATTATATGTTGGTTAAGAACGCAGAAAATAATGGCTGTAAATAGGAATATCATCACAAATGTTCTCACATTAAGGCCTGGGGCAAAAGCAGAAGGAAAACAGCTTAGCAGATCCAAAAACTTTGGATTTACAGGTCATAAGGTGGCTATATATTTCAGGTGAATTACTGCACCAAAGAATTGTAACACAATTACAAAAGTAGGTAAACAAGACAGCAGATACCTGACCGAGCAATGCCACTGTCTCTGTCCTCATTTTGTCCTCTGCTAGGCATATCAACAGGCGTGCTGTGTGCTAAACAAACAGACCAGATCAACAAAAAATATTACATAACTCATCATACTATTTGTCAGCATTTAAAAAAGCGTTTACTTTTAAAGGTCATAAAACAGCAAAGTTACATCCTGTACTGTTACTCCAAATAAGCAGCGTGGTGTGAGCAGAAGAGGTGGCAGCAAACTGTACTCCCATACCAACTACCCTGTTACTACAGGAAGCTGGTTATTTGCCTCAATCTAAAGACATCTCTAAGAATGCGAATACAGCCTACATTATCAGAAATCAGATATGCTTTGAAAATGAGGGCTGGCGGTACCCCCACTGGTCATTCTTGACATTTTTTTGTATGTGCAAGATTGTCATACAGGCTAACATCATAATGAAATAGTCAAATACGAGGTCCATGAAGCTTCTGATTCACTCCCCAAGCAGAGATTTACTATCCACAAAGCCTCACAGTAAGAAACATTCAGCCTATGTTGTATTACATTGAAGTGTTAGTAGTGCAGAGTCACTCAAATTGTAGAGCATGCAAGATTTGCAAAGGCTGTGAAGAAACTCCATTGGTATTCCAGGTCACATTTTTGCAATAAACAGAACTAGTCAGGCCGAAGATATACCCACCTGTATGGGTCATCAGTAAGCCTGTAAAAGGACACTTTACGTAGTTTAAAGTTTGAAAATTAAAGAAATGGATATTGTTAAAGAAAAAACCTTAAAGTCTCCCAGACTTAGCTCAAGAATTAATTTTGAATGTCTGCCATCAAATTAAAAATAGTAGCAAGAGGTAAGAGAATAAAAAGCTGTACACCAGCAAGACACCTGCACACTAGCAAGAAACCAGCTACAAGCCAGGAAACATAAGTTCTCCAAGAAACATAAGGGCTCATTTATTATTAAAAACACTGCATAAAAATACCTTTAAAATTAAACACAAGAATTAGAAAAGAAATATGAAAAAAAGCAATTACATCAGCTACTCTTTTGGAAGAAAGATTTTTAATTATAAGCCAAATACCTCTGTTGTCCCTATTTTAGCCCTTTCTGTTTCTAGAGAGTAATTATGTATGCCCTCAAGGATTGAGAAGGAGCTGGATTTGTGTGTGCATATGGATGGGTCACACTGTGGCTGGCATTCCACACAAACCTGCAAAGAAAGAAGCACTGCGGATGAGCCGGAGGGGACCTCCTTCAGACACACCCTGCAGCAGTTTGCTGCTACACAGCTGTAACACACCTAGGAAACAAAAGCAATGTAGAGAAAATGCAATGCAAAAAAAGTAAAAAAAAAAGAGATAAAGAAAGAAGGTGATGTACAGGAAAAAAAAACTGAACAAACAGATGGCCTCATGTTGTCAAGAAGACATAGAACCTGGAAATATTTACCTAAATTACTTCCACTGCGACAGGTTCCCAAACCATTTTGATTCGAGCTCAGCTTTCCCAGGCTGGGGTCTTGGTTGATGTATTCAAAGCTATCTTGTAAGCTAAAAAAAGTGGAAAAGCCAGTTCCTTAAGAATGTGATTAATAGGCATTAATATTAGCTTCAGAATTAGGCTCATTTTATGGAAATAGAGGACTGAAGATTAACTTTACAGTCAGACTCAAGGACCAGTAGGTTTTCTGACACTGTAAAGAAATAGGCATTTATTTTCTACACAGGTTCCCTCTTTGAACTATTGTAAGTTCTGTATGCCACATTTGGGATTCAGTTTATTCAGATTTGCCCATTTTTGGGACAAGGAAAAAAAGGGAACAGATGAGAGAGTATCTCCTGTCACTGTTGAAGGAAACAGAGGTGAGGTACAGGGACACAAAGCTTTCTCAGCATACACCCCTTCTTCACCCTTCTGGCAGCAGGAAGGGACAGGCTTTGATTGACCAAAGCACCTAACCTCTGAAGTTTATTGCATGCCCTGGACAAATTAAGAAGCAGAAACCCCGAGAGATTCGATGGGCTCTATCAAGAAAATCCTTCTCCACAGATGCCACTTCTGATTTTCTGCTAGACTTTTCCACCCCGGCTAAGTCAAATTTAGAAGCAGCAACAGAAGGACTACAAAAAGGGAAAGAAGGAAAGACAACTGCATTGGATGCAGAAGAAAAAAATAAAGTGTTCTTACTTATTGTTGCTTCCACTGAAGCTTCCTACCCTGGCCGAGAAGACTTTACTTATCATCAGCTGTGGGGGAGAGCTGAAAGGATAAACAGTCATTTCAGTGAGTCATCAATTCCAAGCGCCTGACAAGAGAGTGCATCACAGAAAAGGACACTCACCGTATGTAGTGAATTTTCAAGGTGGAGCCTTTGTAACTCATTGCCACTGAGCCAAACATCATTTCTCCCAGCATGTTGACATCAGAGGCTGGTCTGGTGTACTACACAGACAAGAAGATGGGAAGAGCAAAGTCAATGGGAAGAACATAGTCAGTAAAAACTTGGCATACTATTTCAATTTAATACAGTGCCATAGTGCTACATTTTGAATGGAAAATGCAAATAAGTTCTTCTTGTCCATGCAGATCAAGATCCGGTGTGTTTTTAACACACTGAATGCAAGTACAGCTGGAATATGTACTCTGTTTTCCTCACTAGATGGACATTGTTACCCTTGTTCTAGTGGGACCTCCAAAGGCAAGAAAGAGGAAAAAAGATCTACAGTATTTCCAAAGCAATAGCTGTGTCCAGCAACAATCCCATATAACAGCATTTGATGAAACCTTTAGGTGTTCACAGGACTTGGATCTCCAAGCATTAAGCTGTCTTTCTTATTCAAATGAGTAAATTCTCCTTCCTTGCTGTTATAGAAAGCTTCCTGGAAACATTTCTGATTGTAAAATAACCTGTGAAGACTGTGTTTTTAAGTATAATCAGACTGATTTCTTATTTTGTTTCAAAGACTGTTCATCAATAGCAAATATGGAGAGAAGTTTGTTAATTCTGAAGGAAATCACCTCCTAATTAAATATAATTTTTTCTATCTTAATCTATACCTGCTTCAAATTACATTTTTCTAGATTAAATGTTTATGCTTTTACTGTGAAATAGCCAGAGTACCTAAAAAAACAGTTCTCTTAAAGATTTCATGTTATAGTAAGACAGACCAAAAGGACTTTTAATATACCATGTTCAACAGCTTCTTCAGAACTGACCTGAAGCATAGGTAGATATCTTTCAAAACAAGAAGAGAAAACGGTATAGTGCTTTTTCTGACCTTCAAAAATAATAATGCTATTAAATCTCTTTTGTAACTCTTTCAAGGACAAGACCAAGATAGACCAAAAGGTTAAGAAGTACCCACGTGTTCTTACTCTACAACAGTATAGAGATAGGGTAGGTATCTCAAGGTTCAGATTAACTTGTAATAGACTAGAAGTACAACTAGTCATTCAATGCATTTAAGTTAAGACTTGTATACACAAAATTATCCAGTAAAATGGATAAATACAAGCAGGAAAACATTACCTGATACTTCGGTATCTGTTCTTTGATGTTTTGCATACAGTTTATCGAGGGACTATGGGAAGAAACATTATTGTTCCCATTGCTTGCTTGGCAGTTCTTGACAGAAGTCTTTACAGCAGCTTCCTCTGCCATTTTCTGTGTCAAAACAGAGCAATATGATGCAAACAATTAAAGCAAACATGGGAACTCCCATCTGTAAACACAGCACAGTAAGATTTTTCTTAAACTACAGGTAAGCAACAGAAATAAAAGACTCTTGGTTCAAAAAAATTTGTATTAGTTTTTAAAGATTTTTATAAAGGTCAGCATCAGAGAAAGTGCAGAACTACTCTCACATTTATAACTTCAGACAAGTTGTCATAGTGTCGCACAGAGTAATTAGTCAAAGTTCCACTGGAAGATCATGCCCAATTGTTATGAATTGCTGTGTAACATTTGCCAAAGTTTATGTAAACAAAATCTCAGTTTGTGTGTCGCTTACAAGCGAATTTCTGTAATCATTTGCACAATCACTCCAATTGCATATAGATTTTGCTCCCCAACTGATTAACAGATTTCTTAAACAGAAGAACAGCGAGCAAAAAGAAGAGGTGAATAATGCACCATTCGGTAGAATTAACAGGTTATAAAATCTATTTTTACACCTGTAAAGTAGTTGTGTTTAAAAAAAAATTTCTTGTTTTCTTTAAGGACTGAGTTTTTTTTCCAATTTGAATGTACATTAGACGTCAGTTAAAAGAACCACATTATTTTGAACATACTTCTCACATGTGCTTAAAATGATTTGTATGAAGGGAGCAAAACTGTAACCCTGCAGCAATGAAAACTCCTTAGAAAGTCTTAGAAAGCTTATCTCACACTCCTAAACTTTTTATACATTAAGAAATTCAAAATCCCTTAATGAACATATATTTAATGCGTATTAATGTAAACATTCATTCTTTGGTGCACGTTGGAATGAAGTGTATTTTTGTAAGTCTCATTTGGACCAGCGTGGTTTACCTCATTGCGAAGGTGCATTAGCAGAGATTAAATTTTTTTAATATGTCAACAGGGTACATGTAGATATAGTTTACAGAAAAAAACAAGTAATCAGGCAAAAAGAAATAGTAATAACCTAGAAGCTAATAAAAGCATCCATAACCAAATTTACACCACATATTTTGGGCTCAGCAAGATGAGAAAGGAATGATAACAGGAAATTAAAGGGAAATAAAAGTAGAATCCAATATTCCACAAGACTGATTTTTAAGACGAACACTTTGAACAGTACAGTGCAGTAACTGTAGTAAGTTTTAGAATACTCAAGTCATGATGACAAGCTGATTAAAAGGGCAAAATGAAAGATGCAGAAGAAAAAGAGGAAGAGCAAGCCAAGAGGAGTGGAGTAGATGATCTGCCATTTTTTTTAAAACATTGAGTTTAAACTACAGCGATGGTACAGCTCCTTTACCAATTTAAAAATAAGCCCACTAGTAAGTTAAAAAAAGTAAAATCCTGGACTTCTAGATTTGGACTCCTTTTGTGCAGTTTTTTGTGGCATACTATTTATGTGCTATTGCTTGTCTAATCTCAATGTGACTGTCATTACGGGTTTAGAAATGTATCAGTGTGAGTGCTCGTGCGTTTAATGACCTACTGACTAAAAATGCCTAATAAAAATGGTCTGATACACGTCATCTGCAGAAAGAATTGGAGATTAGATTAAAAACACCAAAAAGAAATGCAGTATATTAAACAAACATGGTTAAATGGAACACAGACCTGCTACATCTCCCAGGTAAGTTTATTGCATACTTTAAAGGCAAACAATGTATTTGAATATTCAATGTGAAAAAGCTTTACTGTATTTCAGGAAAATGGATAAATGCACAGTATATACACACACACTTTCTTGACTTCAGTTTAAACAGGACTGATCTTGAGAGTAATTCTGCCTTAACTTTTAATGAATTAAGTTTTAGGCTCACTGTTTGATAACATATCAAACATCCAAGATCACTTCTAACATCTATGTGTTTCTATGCCATTCAAAGTGCTTTGACTGTTTTAAAAGGGCACCCAGATTAATGTCTGGCTAGAAAACAGATTACAGCCTGTATCATTTGTTCTGAGGGAGGTTATAATCTGTTTTATGTCAGTGTTGCATACAGTTTCTGATAGGACATTTTGTAGTTAGCTTTTAGTTTAAAGTATTCAAGCAAATGAAATAGTCCGAGTATTTAAACGAAGCCAGAAATACATTTCTTCCTCTCATGCTGTGTGTTTTAAACCCACTTTAAGACACAAAGCAACCATCTTCATTGGGGGGTAGGGAAGGAGCAAGATTAACAGACCAATCTGACCTATCTACCCTCTTAAGTAGATGATCAGTCATCAGCTGATGACGCTCATCAGTCTTACTGATTTAGCACAATGGTATATTTGCAGCGTGACAGAAATAGAGATTGCTGTTTTTCAGGCATCTTCATAAGCGATTTCTACAAGTCATAACTATTCATATCTAGCTAGTGATTCCACAATAAACCATGCTTGTCTGACAGGCTGAAGCTGCTGCTTGTAACAAAGGCTTCAAAATAAACAAAAAATTGAAATTATTCAAAATAGAAAAGAAACACAGAGCTGGGAGAAAAAAAAACCAAACTAAAACAACTTCAAACCTGAAAATACTATTGTTTTACTTGACTTCAAATCACCTAAGTTTGCTGGTAGCATTGCTCCACAATTTGTGTGCCTGAAGAGCACCACAAAAGAATTTGCACCTTGACAGCATCTACTCCTGCTTCTATGTGTGTCACCAAAACTTAGGTGGCCATATATTGCCATGTGTCACTCTTACACATTATGGCATGGTTACCCAAAGTGGAGTTGTTCTGATTCACATAAAGCCAACAACTTTACTAATCCAAACACCAAAGGAAGACAGGCACATTTATAGACATGCTAGACATCACTGGAACAATGGGACTGCACACCCAGGGCTAACAACAAAAAGCAATCCCAGTCAACATTAAAATGGCTAAGCAAATACGCAGTTGAAAGGGGTATAGATTGCTTTGCTTGAAAGCAAATCTGGTCTAAGTTGTAAAGTTTCAATACCATATTTATATTATAAATACCAAATATCAGATATGTGTTTGTAGGCTTTTTAGAATCTAACACATGCTTGTTGCAGCTATCACAGAATCAAGATCAAGTGAAAGATCACAATAAGATTAACAAGTTGACACTGTCATATTAAAATTCCTGCTTTTGGGAAGGGAAACAAAAGAGCAGTAGGACAAAAGCAAAATCAGCATTTCATACCTGAACCACAGCTTCGTCAATTTTGCGGACTGCTTTGGAATCAAATAAGACCTGTCTGCCTCTCCTCTCACAGTCTTGGTAAACTATCAGGCGGATTTCATTCAAGTCAAACTCTGAAGAGGACCAGCTGCAAATTATAAACACAAGATGTTAAAATAGTGTGCTTACTCTGCACACTCATTAAAGTGAAGAAAGAAGTATTCAGCAAATGAATCTTTTACTCGGCATTTACAAGAATCAGGCTGTAATCACAGAACACTGACCAAACACAAACTCAAATGAGCGTCTAAGCCCAGCATCACCGATACACAGGCAGGTACAGCTTGACCAATTTTCACCCAAACTTTCATCAACATTTTCAGGAAAGGGAACACAAAACTGTCTCAGCAATCTGCTCTGAGGCTTAACTACTCTTAACTTCACTTCCTTCTCTGTATACAGTCTGGAGCATCCTTACTGCAAGGTAGGTGTATTATTTTGTGCAATTCTCTCAGTGGCAATAAAGAACAACAGATTACCATCCTCTTTGTCACAGCCTTTCACAAGCTCAGGGCTTACACCCTCCCTTATCCTTTTCTCCTCTAAACAACACAAACCCAATTTCTTTTGAGCTATGCTTGTCAATGCAAGTTACGATTTTTCCAAAGTTTAATTCTCATAAATCAAAGAAAAGGTTTATCTTGCTCCATTATTTTTCCTCTTTCTTTTCTGAGATGTTTCAGGGTTTACAGAGCAATCATAGATTACCGAGACTTGATCTCCGACTACGATGAAACCCATTTAGTAGACAAAACCAAGATACCACTGAGACTCAACCTGAAGCAAAACAACTCTCTCAAGCCAGAATCTGCTTGTTCCTCAGAGACACACCATGGCACACAACTTGCCTCCCTGTGCTACCGCAGGAGGCTGAGGACCACAGCTGATCATGGCTGTGACAGCAAGAGACTTCACTTCCTAATTCCAAAGGGAGTCAGACTGCAGGTCAGAGCATGGAGGTTTGCTTGGCCTCAGGTTCAGCTACAGAAAATGCTTTTCGTGTTACTTAGCTGACAAGCTGGAATGAATGGAAAAAACCTACGTGGCATAAAGCAGTGCCACACAGCACAGGTGCTCAGTCATATTGCTTCATCCCTGACCTGGATGGACTGCTTCTAGGGGGTAAGAGTACAACTGTTATTAATAGTTGTTGGTTTAGCAAATTGTGTAACAGACTTCAGGCAAGGCCACACTGATCTCCCATCCTAAAGGATATTTCATTTCGGAATTTTCCCAAATGATGCCCTACAGAGAGGAAAGGTAGAAAACTGAGGGAAGGGCACAAAAACTCTCTACACCTGAAAGACAGTAATTTCAGTAGCTATTTCTTTTTTACCATGCTCTGTTAACAGCCATAAATCAACAGTGAGGTAAAGACCAACTCCTGCTAGAGTCAGTAAGGTAACCATGGGCAACTGCTTTAGGAGCACACTCAGAGACTTGCAAATTTAAAATCATTTTAAGTAAAGCCAGCTTAATTTTTGCTTTGTGCTTCATCTTGCATTTCAGAGATCAACTCCCCTTCCTATGGAGCTAGAAGGAAAAATAAGCCTAAATAGGCACCTTTTTCAAAGCTGAAAGACCTCATCAATCTGGAAGGTTTTATTCTATTTTTAAATACCTAGGGACAGAAAGAGGCAGATACCTGTCTCCACTGTAAGATACTCTGATACAAGCATACTCTGTGTACGTAATATGCAAAGGTCCAGTACACATCAAAGCCAGATCACGGAATGATGCTCAAGGCTGTTTTGCCATCAACAGTGAAGAAACTAGTTCATGTGTTTGTAACGTGTTTGTAACATGTTGTCTTCAAAACGTTAGGAGCGTCAGGCAGATTTCTTTTTCAAGTCTTCCCTTTCAAAGGGAGTCACAGCATTAAGCTAACCTGCATGAGATCAGACCTGATACCATTGTTGATAGTTGCCCAACAAAGATCCTACACACCTCACATGTACAGAGAGCTGCGACTACACCATCTGTTTTAAAAGTCTGTTACTAGTTTCTCAGCCCGCTGCCTGTGCAATGCTATTATAAAATCCAGTTATACAGAACACAAGAGAACTCAGAGCCGTCAACAGACTTCATTCTAGCCTGCTGCATGAATCTGATGCTCTTCGGTACTAGATACTCTCACACCTTTTCAGTTACACAGTTACCTATTTACTTACACAGTTTCTGCAACAGACAATATCTGAAGAAACTATACTGATTTCTTCAAACGGCCACAGGTCTTCCCTCCTTTTAACAACAAAATGGTACACCTCTCTGGCCTTAATTTAAATTGTATGCAAGTGCAAAGCCATATTTATCTCCAAGACTGGCATAGCAGGACCTGTAGTTTGGACCACAGGACTGCAAGTCTAAACTGAGAAAGATTCATTTCAGGCATGGACTAAGCCAATCCAGCCATGCTTCTACCCACCAGTGCTGAAAACATGCTCGATAACTGGGTTGGCAGGAAGTTAGGTTTCCTTATGAACAGGTGAGCTCCCACATTCTGCACTAAAGCAAACTTCATGTTGTTTGTGTGGTGCCAACTTCTGTATAAGACCTGAACTGAGTTTTCTAACAAATGCTGAAGTAGAAGCCAACTCAGCAGCCTTTTCCACACAGCACGCTAGAATTAAAGAATGCTGCAACCTGTCAGAACTTCAGATTCTAGTACCAGACAGAAACAAGCTAAGAAGTTACATAAAATGCAGCATACAGAGCATTATGTGACTAACAGACCAAATCTAGGGAAGTGACTTCAGGTAAAGCTTCTTACAGTACTTACCAAATATCAAACTTCTGTTTTAACGAAGCCTTTGCTATCAGGCTTTTTATTACCCAGAACACAGATGCAGTTACTGCAGCAGTCCTACCCATTACAGAAGAGATCCATCCTACTAAAACCTCATTTGGTAAGATCAAGCACGTCTATAGGCAAATTATAAAGGCATATAAATGATGGTCGCATTACTTCCACGTGGAATCTAGCACCAGCCCCAAGACTAGTCAGATGACTGGGATGTTTTTCCCCGTCACAAAAGCTGATGAGCAGACTGCTCACAGCACTTCCACTCTTTGTTTGAGCCAGCTTATATAACATACAGCGCCCAAAACAGGGACAGCACGACTATTCAGTCATCTCCTAAAAGCAGTGTTGAACAATACAGACCGTACATAGACTCCGTCTTCATATGCATAAAAACCAAAACCCCAAACTCTTACTTACTTGTCTCCGCATCAGCTTCTTGATTATTTAGCCATGCTGAAAGGCATGTGCTTCTTTTGTTTCATCTTCACATATAGTTTTTTTAAAAAGAGATAAGATTCTCTTGCATAAAATACCAGTTCATGAGAAAAAAAAAATCCACCACACTATTGCATTGTACATCTTAATATATCTTTAGATGTTAAAAAGTAACAGCTTAAGGCTTTGACTAAGAAAAAAAACCCCAAAACTCCTTTCACTCTTCCATCAGTTGTTTCTAAAAAGTAAGACCAAAATATCTGAAAGAGACAACAGAAATATTTTAGCCCTTTTTTTCTTAAAGAAAAAAGGCTCCTAAGTTCACAAGCAACCTATATGCGTACAGGTTCACCTTGCCCAATTATTTGTTAATTCACTAATCAATTTCAACCACGAAATCTGAACAAGTGATATATATTTCTATCCTCCAAAAATAAACACTGAAGGAGCACACTCTTTCCCCTTCCCCTCCAAGGTTACAATATGAACTATTGTTAATTTTAAGGCAACAAAAAAATCCTCACGATGCATTTGTGGGAGATAAGGAAAGGATGGGGAAGGAGAAGATTCTGAAAGTGTTATGTGAAAAGTTAGCAGAATTTGCACCTTACTAGATTGAATCTTCTATTTTTTATTGACAATTCTGTAACAAAATTATTAATTAGAAAGCAAACCCTCAATATGCTTATAAGCAGCCCCTTCTTCTCCAGCTGCACCACATTATGAGATTCTGTCTACTCCATGTCCAGTTATAGCAAATATCGATGTTTATGTGTATCAGAAGTGCCCTTTTAGCTCTCCACCACCACTCCCAACGCTCTCTTACTTCATGTCTCAAGACTCAGTTGTTTTCCTTATACTCATTTGGTAAAATCTACACTGGCACACTGTTGATTGTCTCCTCTTTCTCTGTTTCTGCCTGAAACAGCTTACCCAACCATACGTAAGTACTGAAAGAAGCTATGTCAAAGTTATACAACATAAATAGTTTTGCATATGTACCTACTGCTGAAAGTGTTACTTCTGATAACAAAACCACATAATCCCCAGGCTAAGATTCATATTTCTTATGAATGTTTAGCAAGAATAAATGTGCTATAATCACTACTTTTGGATAACAACTGTTGCTTTTTCAGTCAGCTTAAAAAAAAGCCTTCAAAAATAAGTTTCACTAAACACTGACTGAAACATCATTTGCCTTAGCCCTACTTATATAAAAATGTTCTCATTCTGCTTATATAAGAAAAATCTTACATGTTCAATTCCTGTTTGAGAACTACTTGTGACTTATAAAACAAATGTTACAAATAAAATTAATAGAATTATAGTAGCGGTTTTTTCAGCCACCTGAGTGTCAATGCACTGCAGATTGACAAAACAGGCTTCTAACAACATTACACCCTAGAAAGGCCAGGAAGTGAAGAGACTAACAGGTAATGGAAACGTTTCATTTTGGCTTAAAAACAATGCATTATGCCAGGTGCTGCACATTCTTAAAAATTAGCTGAAATAAATTAATATGAGCTTGTGTGGATGTCATGACTATTTTGACCAAACATAATGTTTGCTTATTTGATCACAAAAATAAAAGCCCCACATATCCTTTCTCCTCTTTCTGGAACTACGTGACCCTTCCTGTTACTCATGTCTGCTCTGGTAACTGCTGGACCCTTCTGTAAAGTAACCAGAGCTTCTGCAGCAACAGAAGTCTGTCCCAGCAAATGAGTGAATCAGAAACAGCTGGAAAAAGGAAGGAAGAAGTAGGAGGCAATGGAACCTCCACCTCTTGGTGGCAGCATGAGTTATACTAACTCACTTCACCCATGGAGCTATATACCTTTAGGAAAGGACACAAAGAAAATGCCGCCCATACATTCCAAATAAGTACTGAGGCTAGTTAGAATGTTAATTGAGTTTTCTTGTTCCCGAGTCTGTTTTCTGCCTGCTTAGTGAACTGAACTGGCTCCCTAAGGGGACTGGAAAGGCCAAGGCCAGCACAAGTGGAAAAAGGACAAGAACATGATGCCAGCAAGCAAAAGAAGAGGCAGCAATGTGATTACTCCCTTCAGCATCAGCAGTCTGTTTGAACAGCTCAGCTCATCTAGCCTCACTTTCAGAGTGGATCTCTCCTGCATGTGGAAGATGCTAAAACTAATAAACATCTTCAAGTCAAAATAAATAAATCTGTCTATGTTCATACAACAAGAAAACCAGGTCTACTAAAGATACTAAAACACTATGGATAATCTTTTTCTTTTTTAAAGAAAGCCACAAGTTTGGAACAGCTTACAGATATCCTCGCAAGCTTTCTCCCCAAATTCCCTATTAAGATTTAGTTTGCTTTATTTTCTCTTAAATTGGCATATCAGCTACTTTACTTTGGCTTGTTCAACATTTATTCTATTACAGATATGACACATTGAGGCAAGAAGATCTCTCTTACTTAGGGAAAAGTAGACTCGTTTTTTTCCACAAAAAAGTCACAAACAGTTTGCCCCGTTCTGCCCTGAATCAGTATTTTCAGTTAATATAGATCTCCAAACCCTGATCCTTACAAAGAAAGCTTTTGGTTCACTTTTATAATAATCCGCATGCATGCCATAACTGAAGAGTGACCTATAAACTTATATTCAAAAACTACTTCAGCTGACCTTAAAACATTTTTGAAAGTGACTAACCACTCACTACTTCAGTGCAACATCTATTGGCTAAAGAAATAAAAAGACTGAAACATATCTATATACACCTATGTATCTATCCATATTTTTCTGCTTCTTAGATCGGCAATCCTGAATACAGAATATTCATTCTATTAGAATGTGGAACAAGCTGCCCAGAACCATATTTTCAATAGTCACATAGCAGTAGACTCAGTATCCTAGCACACACCTGAAAGAGGCACCACAAAGTAGTCAGGGAAACACTCTTCATACTCTAGATTACTTTCATGTAATGCTTGATCTAGAGGTCATTCACAAGTAAAGCAGAGGGTTTCCCTCTCCATTCTTTCCCCACTTCACAGCATTCTCTATCTGCGCTGCGCACTGTTACTACTTGACCCACTAACACAGGAGGTGGCAAAAAATAAGAGGGGAAACTAATTACAAAACTAGAAAGAGAAGGTAAGATTATTTAATCTTAACTGAAAAGAAAGGCAATTATCCTTCATGCCTCAGTTTGCGTATGCATAAATCTTAACACATCAGAGTCAAGAACATAGATTCATTTTCCAACAACAGGGAAGACTTTATGGAGTATACGTCACCACCATCAAAAAGAATAAGCTTCTAGTAGAACTATTCCAATTATTTACAAAATAGCATTTCAGGCACAATTATAAATCTAGTATCAACTACAAATGTCCATTCTCTGTCAAAAATAATATATTATCAAAAAAATTACACGCATACCTGTTTTGCGGCAGTCTGGTCACTTTGCTGACACAGCTGACACGTTGGTCTCTCAAAGATTTTCTAATCCTTTCATCCAATTTGGTACAAGAGAGATTATTTCGAAGTGGTACATTGTTGTTGTTTCTTGCTCTTTCTATTTGTACCCCTGTGCCATTTGCAGCTTTTGGTGTACCCCCACACATTTTCCTTTGCCACAAATCCTCTTGTAAAGCTTCCTCAAAGAAACTAAATACCCGCTGAAGAGATACAGCCTCAAGCGGATTTCTTTACTATAGATCAACCATTAACGATGGTAATTTACCATCGGCTTTCTTCCCTTCACAGGAACACAGTCTGCTGAATTTCCTGTTAGGGGAAAAAAAGCCAAAGAGATCTTCGTATATTCTATAAGCCATTAATGCAGAAAGACAGCCTCAGCTAATGTACTGCTGCAATTATTGCAGACAGAGGAGTAGGCACGACTTTCAAGTTTCAGAAGCCATCATAGACTTGCTCTTGCTGCTGTTAGTTTTTCCTACCAAGCCTGGCGCAAAGCTGTAGCAGATACAACAGCTAATATTGACTTTAACTATGTTTGTTTCCTGGTATGTGATTAGGTAGCTGGCAATTATGTAGTCACAAGACTGAACCATATGGCCTCTTAAAAAAAAAAAAGCATAGTTGCTTTTGCAGTGACTCGCCCTTAGTTGCAAGGTTGTTCTAACACTGGCTACAACACCCTGTTAATGGCTCTCATGTGAGCAAGTGTCATCTGACAACCCCTAGCAACCTCATATAGCTTAGGAGCAAATAAGAATCTGTCACCATTGCCATATGGTTATCAGTTAAAAAAAAAAATGACCAGCACCAAGAAACCCACTAGATACTCTGCACTGTAATGCTTTTACTTTTAAGGACCAAGATTACTTACATTTGGCCACGAATCTGAAGCCACTGTTTTGAAAAGCGTTTTTAAAAAAGTAGAAGGGAAAGCCACAGCCAAAAAAAGTTTGTCACCGAGATGAAGTTAGTTGATCTGAATTTATAGTCCTGTGCCTATTAAAACAATTTAAGGGCAGTACTAATGACAAAAAATATCAAATAAAATACTTCTGACCAAGAAAATGTAAGCTTTTAAACAGAACAAAGGAACCTGATGTTTTGCTCAGGCAATTCCACTGCAGAACAAAGTCCTCTTCCCCATCCCTGCTTTAAAAAAGTTATCCATACATGTCTACTCATAATTCGTATCTTGCATAGCTTTCTCCCCATCAGTAAAATTTTAGACTTGATGGCCATAGTTCTATTTCCCTTCCAGATTAAAAAGGGAAAATAACTTCGCTCACGGTCACCCAGAAATACAGCAGTAGAGTTAGAAAACACAGTAAGATTTCAAAATCTAGTGCTACATGACACCTGCTAAATAGCACAGCACCCTTCTTAAAAGGATTTTGTAATCTCAGTAAACCCCAGCCTCTAAACACTGGGCAAAAGTCAAGCAGAAAACCAAAGCAAAGTTAGGTTGAACAACTTGCTCAGTTGCAGAGGGAAGCCTATAGTAATAAAAAAAGGCTCAGTTTCAATTCCCAGAGTAGTGACAAGTACTAGATCCCAGTCACTCCTCCTCCCAAGTCAGGGGAACAAGTGAAAAGCTTTGGCCTGTTCTCAAGTTATTCAAACGACCTCGGAGAGGGAAACTCCCAGCCCTCACCTCATTGAGGAGGACTACATTAACCATCAGTGTTCCTAGTCACCTTTGAAGTGCGAATGAAACAAGCAACTGACAGCCAGGGCCCTACACCTAGACTAAGATCAGCAATTGATAGCCTTCACTGCTGTCCTATCTTTTCCTCAAACAAAAACCGAAACAAAATTCTGAAACATTCAGATAAATGTCCACAATACTTGATTCATGTCAGAGACCACAATTAGGAACTACCTCATCTGTAGATGAGTCATCTGTAGTATACTATAAATCCCAAAATACCTGGGGAATTACTATGGAAAATCTACAGAACAGTTTCTGAACACACATAAAAAAGAGAAATGCTAACCCACACATGAAAAACACCCTGAGTCCAAGGAGTAGATAATACATAAAATGGAAGACAGTGTCCTGCTCTTGCTCTCCAGACATAATCCTCTGGGAAGCAGAATTTAATCACTCTTTTTCTGGGCTATGTGACAGCATGTCCCCAGCTCTTTTGGGAGGCTATTTCCCGTCCTTCACCTCCACTGCGAGACAACTGCCTAAATGATTTCAACCCAAGATAATATTTTAGCATGAAAATTTGGGGTAGTGGAAAGAGGAAACGTGTGATGGAGTTATTTAATTAAGAAGAGTTTTCTGTAAAAGTTACAGCTGTCCATTAAAACTTAAGCACTGTTTTCAAATCTAACAGTATTTTCAGAGCCCCCTGTGAGGTTTTATTTTCCAAACTGGTTGCAGGAGCGGGCTAGAGAAGTGTAATCACACCTGCTGTTTCAGTGAGCATCTGTTTTTGCAAAACATACACTTAGCAAAATTGATAGACAAAAAAATGCCTACCACCCAGACATTCAGGATGAGTGCCAAAACACATGCTGAAAGGTGAAGTGGAATCTATTTTGAATTGCTTAATGATGAATTTCCCTCTTTCAGCCTATTGAATAGCTTATGTAGGTTCCCTTCCTCCCAATTTGAAGTATTTACCCCACACTGCTCCTCCTCTTTTTAAAACCTTGCATACGGAAGAGTTGTGCTGATGCCACACCACATTCTTTTTCCACGATGATTTAAAGTAGTCCTAATATGGTAAAGCACTACTAACCTCAGATGAACCACCTTGTTCAAGCATGATACATAGTTACTAGTTTCACACACGTTAGGCTGGATACATTGCAGATTAGTCATGCAACAAGTGAAGGAACATGTTATTTGCAGCACTGCTCTCCCTGAGTTTAGATTTTCCTGTAGAAAGAGTTCTGTCCGAGAAAAACAAAGTTCTTGATATCAGATCACTGTATAGAAAGGTTACTCTTTTTTAAAAGATAACTATATGCTACTGTATGAAAAGCAAATCAACACTGTATATATTTGTTCACTGAAAAGTTCGAATTTCACAGACTCCCTGCTTAGAGAAGGAGAAAATAATGGATTTTTGCAACGTTGGAAGCATTTTTCATAATCTTTGTTGCTAGAAAGCAGTACTATCACATGTATGCACAAAACACGACCACAAAAACCACACACACCTGACAGACGCTAGCAAACAGATCTATACTGGTTCAAGTCACCATAAATTGCACACCATCAGCTTTCCAAAAAAAATCAAGAACAGCCTATTAAACCAGTGTTTCACAACTCAGCCGACTTTCGTAAGTCTGGATTCACTGTTCATTAGCTAATCTACAAGTCAGAAGTTTGGGAGCTAGGTCTCATACAGTGCCTCAGTGATAATGTAAGCAAAAAAAAAAAAGAAAACACAAACCCCACCCCTAACGTAACAAAAAACCCAACAAGACCAATGTGTTTGAGGTAGTAAGATAAACAGCACAGAGACAGTGCTCTTACTTTGCTAGCCCCAGAAATGGAATTCCTTATTAGCAAAACAAAGAGTTCAAGACTTGTAACTGCAAAAAAAACCTGCATATATTTAATTTACTATTAAGAAAAGCATGTTTAGTTTTGCTAAACTAAGACTTTATTTAAAGAAAGGAAAGCATGCAATATGGACGCTAGATCCATCAGCTAGTCCTTTCCTCGGTACAGAAAACCTTGCTTAGTCCTTATCTCCCCACCTTCCATCCCACTTTGCCGCCTAGCCCCCACAGCTTCTAACAGCTACGAGAGTTCACTTGATCCAAATTAAGTCAAATACTTTGCAGAAGTTGTTTCATAGGAATAATCTTTATCATTTCAAAGAACTGAAGGTTTATTTGTTAACTGAACTTTCCTTAGGGGGTTGCATTTTTCCCTTCCCCCAGGTTTATCTTTTTAAAGGCACCTCCAGTAACCACCCTGCAGCTTTCACTGGAGCCAAGGGGCTGAGCCGAACGGCAGCAGCCATGGCCAGGAGTAAGCAGCTCTGGGCCCTGTGTCTCTGCTGAGCAGCGGGGCGCAGGCCTGCTGGCTGGCCAGGCACCCCAGCTCCCAGCCCGGCACCCCAGCCCGGGTCCCAGCTGATGCATCGTTCCCATGTCACTTGTTCCAGCGGCGCCATGTGACCGGGCCCGTGTCCAGGAACGCAGCTACTAAATACAGACACTGCCAAGGCATGTCTGAGAACTGCCTCCGCCAGAAAACGGGATGAATAGAAATCTCTTATCCCACCAGCTGTACTGCCTCTGCCTTTCCCCACCTTCTCTTGCACAGAAGGAAGAGCTGCACGCTGCACAGCTGAGGGAGAATTTTGAGCAATAACGTAAGGCAGAATCTGGTATTTATAACACCGTACCAGCTCTTGTTGCATTTCAGCGCTGTATGAAAGTACTGACGGATCTCAGACCTTAGTATCTCCTACGTAAACGAGCAGGCCAGCACAGACATCGCCACCACACCTTAGGGGTGGTATCCCGAGGCATGGGTTTGGTTGCCTGCTCTTTCCTGTTCCTTTGCCTTCTTCTGTAAAGCCCTATTTTTTTTTTTTTTATTTAATAAGAAAAAGTCTGTATGCAGCTTTCAAGCCTCTGTTCAGAGAAGCAGTTTTAGAATATGAAAATTAAAAAAACATGGCTACGAAACAATACTATTTATTAGACATAAGTAAATACATCTTAATGTCAACTGATACAGAGATATGAACAACACTGTTTGGTGTTCAACACCGGTCCCTGCCCCCCTGACTCTTTTTTAGTTAACTGAAAAATACTCCCTTTGCTAAAACACACACAAACACCTTCACTTGAAGAAACTAAAAACACACGCATATTAAAAGAAACAATTTCATTACAAATTTCCTCTGCTTCTGCTATGAAAAGGCTACATTTGCAAGAAGGCTTTGTAAACTTCAGAGGACAGGGCATTCCCTCGCAAACTTTATAGCCAAACAAATTTCGGGTATGCTGTCCAGGGGTGCGGAAAGCATTGCAGATCCCCTCCTCAGCCCTGCTCTGAACACGCACTCCCACTGCACAAGAGAACGCTCTCAAGGCGGGCCAGAGGCAAGCGCAAGCCAGGGACCCCGTGCCCTTCTTCCAAGGGACACTGATTCAGAAGGGTCAGTTTCAATGAACCCAGCAGTGCACATTCAGCAGTACAGTTTCACTAGAAGAAAAAAATAAAAAATAAAAACCAAAAGTCACCTGGTTCTAGGTGCATCCTCCCAGGTTCATAACATATGAAACCAAAGACATCAGATGTGACTCCCTAGCAGTGATAAGAGCTGAAGCAGCCCTTTTTTTTTTCCATCAGCTAACATACTATTGGTGAGCCCTCCGTAAATGGTTATGTTAAACTGTTGTAAGAGCAAGACTGTTTTTGCTTCTTTTAAAATAGAGATTGTAACTGAAAAGTTAGTCTGCAATAATCAGGAAGAGAATGAAGAAAAACTAAGTACGTATGTCGAATATTTATGAAAGTTTACCGATTTACCCAACTGGCCAGGATATGGGAAAGAACACATACACAAGAAGCGGTGCCTGGTCACCCAGAAGTTGCTATAGCATGAACAGCAAAGTCCATCGCCTGTGTCTAGATGAATGCCAGGAAATCCTGACTTAGATTGAATGAAATGATAACACAGATGGATGTAACGTCAGCTCCGGCATTTTTCACTAGTTATAGCCAAAAATATGTTTTGCTCCTCTTGTTGTTATGATAATTTGTCTATTCCATCCAAAACACTTTCCTTAACCCTTGTCTTGTAGACAGCATCTACAGGTAGCGTTCCAGCAACTAGCATTGAATCTTGAAGGCTTACATACATTTATTTTCAACTTTCACTGGAAAGGGAAGGGGGACCCATGTCTTGGCACACCGTACAGAAGATCAGAGTAGTTAAATCACTCATGCCATAACACCTTCTCAGTGAAAAACACTACACACAACCAACCAAACAAGCCACGGTCCTGCAGCTGACTGGCACGGGCAAACCTAAACCTACTGCAAGACACTACGCAAGGCAGTTACGTTCTGTTTACCACCAATTGCGTAGGACTTTGAATGTATAAATAGTCATTAAGTTACAAAATAGCCTTCTGCTTAAAGCAGGCCAACTGCTCTAACTGCTTACATATGATCCCAAACATTTTCTCAAAAATATTGGTATTATATCGACTTAAAAGTTTATAGAACCAGGTTGACACGTAATTACAGTTGACCACACCCAGTACCATGCTAACATTTGGCTGCCAAGTCACAGCCCGTCAATCATGAAATATCCAGACAAAAAAAATAAAAATCACAAAAAAGAGCAAAGTGCAACCTTGTCATGCCATAGAAAAGTGCTTCACACATTGAAGAGTCAGTGATAAAAACAAAATATAATTTCTAAAATGTCAGTCACCAAGCTTATGCACTAATTATTTATTTAGACAAATTAGAAACTTTTCTCCTCAAGAAAAGGTAAGAATTGGCCCAGCTCCTCCAGTGTCCCCCCGTAAAACACTGTATAAGAAAGTCCTTTATAGTGGATCTGACCTTCTCCCAAGATGAAGTCTACCAGAGCAGATTCACTATGAGCCTTCTTAACAATTACAGATTCAGGACAACTATATTTAAAAAAAAAACAAACAAAACCAAAAAACACCTCTCATTTTCTTTTCTAGCCAAAACAGGGTCCATGGACACAACTCTAATAAAGTCTACACTCTAGCCAACTTTTAGTGCTTCAGTAACACAAATGAAAAGCCACTGTTTCAATCAGATTTCTAGTTCACATAACACCCCATTTCTGTACAAATATACAATTATTTCTTTAAGCAATAAACAAAGTTTAATTTAGAGGTTCAAGTCATCTTTGACATTCCACCCATGTGTTTTTTGCTTAAAAACAAAGAAGTCAGGCAGACATAGTATCAATGTGTACACAGGTTCATTGAGTTGACCAACTGTTTTGAAAAACCCATGTCCACTACAAAATACAGTGTTCTGTTCTTATTTTCCTCTCCACTGCATACCTACCCCTGGACTCATCATCCACTCCAGCTATTCACAGGCATTTTACAGTCACCAAGTGCCACCATAAAGCGACAAACAGAAAAAGCTAGTTTTCAAATACGTGTTATTTTCCTAGTTCCACTCAAAAGCATTCCCAAACATCTTCCTGTCTGTAAGACTGCACACAGGGACTTCTGAACACAAGACATGTAGTAGCCAAATTGTTTATAAACCAAACTGCACTCTGATCTTGTCCACAGTGGACGACTGACTTATATCCTTGAGTCTCCCAAATACTGAAGTCATCAGGTGTTACTCACTCCATAGCTTGAAATCATACGTGGAATGGTTTTAGCGCTTCGTAAGCACACTGTCTATCCACAGCCAGTGTCATAAATACCTTTATAATCAGACAGGGTTAATTTTTCCAACTGTTTAACTTGCTGTTATTTAGAAACTCTTTTAACATTTGGCAAGGCAGAGGCTGGCACTGCTGATGTTTCTGCTGGCTACCACGTAAGAGCAACCTCCCTCCAGGCTAAAAGCCAAGATTAAGTAAGAGCTCAATGCATGTCACCACAGTCGCCCGGCAAGTGAGATGAAGTGGTTACCCATTCCCAGCTCTTCATTGCAGCCCTCTCAACGCAGCTTAGAACTAGAACATGCGAGCCCTCTATAACCATTTCTGCATGAAGTTTGACAGCTTAACACAAACTACTGCAAGAGATGGTTACATTACTGACCTTTACATAGACATAACTGAGGAGGGCTCCAACACTATCCTATCAATGCTAACATGGAAGTGACAAATGTCCAGACAAGAATCAATTTCAGCATAGCATGGGAGAAGGCAATGGCATCTTGTACCACTGCAGCCATTTGCCATGACCAGAGCCTTAACGCGCACGGACTAACCCCGCTGCTGTACAGCTGGGCAAAGAGGCTTCTGCACCTAACCCATTTCTTCCTTGTGCCTGCACCAGAGGTCCCCAGCATCCCTTTCTGGCAACTTAACAGGTCTCTGCCCAGCTACTTTAACTCAGTCATGTTACATGAACGTGAAAGGAAAGGCAAGGAAAGACAGACACAAGCACTCAACTGTTCAGCAGTAGTTAGATGAGTTCGTGTGTCCATGCATAGAAACACAGAAGATAGACGCAAAAATTTGTCTTAACATAGGCTAATTCCTCTGAGTTGCAGATTTTAAAAAACTTTCATAACTGTCTTCTCCAGACCAGAGAGGGCTTTAACACTACAACTTTTTATTGAAATTTGTAAAATGATCCACACTCAGTGAAAGAATAACTGTTATAAATATAAACTGCAGTACAGTTTGTATATCATTCTCTCCAATGTTTCCTTCAAAAACATAATTTAAGGTACTCTTCTGAGATTTATACCCCTGAAGCTGTGCATTCATATACTCAGGCCCAAAAACTGAGCAATTTCAGGTGGCAGATAATATCTGGATTCAGTGCAAAGACTCCACACACAAATCTAGAGCACCGAGATCATTCCAGTGACTGTTTTCTTTCATAAAAGTCAGTAAAATTAATGACAATAAAAGCCAGGAGTTATTATGTAAGAAACTTCCTGACTTCATTATAAAATATAAAGTACTGTACTACAGTAAAGTGTTCAGATTTGTAATTTGAAAGTGGTAATACCAAATTCACCTGTTAGCACCTCTATTAGGAAAGTAAATAAATATTGTCAGATTGTTTTCTTAATACAGCTGATTTCATTAGCACGCGTGAAACTCCACTGAGCACCTTGGAGGAGAAAATTTGAGGTGTATTGCATTGAGGTGAGAACACGTTTCAGAGAAAGCTCCATACTGATTCAGTAATTACATCACACGCAGTTCAAGTTTCACTTCAGCAGTCTATGGAAGGAAAATCATGAGTCAGTTTTGACAGCAGCAAGTGTGATGCAAAATCCTCATGCCCATTTATCAGTGCAATTCTAAGAATCTTACCAATACCCAGGAAGCATGCTGACTGACAAAACAGTGATAGTTTGGCTGTTGGTCATGTACAAGCACCCATACTTGCCCTAACTGAAGTGGGGAAGGCACAGGCGCTATAATTGAAACTCCTCAGTTAGCCCTCTCGGTGCCTCAGAAGAACACTTTGCCTTGTGACCTCAATCTAGTCTATAAAAACATGACATCGCTACAGTATTCGAGTGACAAACACACACAAATAGGGCAAATGGAGTGAGGCAAGAAAGACAGCGAGCACTGTTAAGATAAGGAGGAAGCAGAACAGAGAAGAACCTGAGCCTGAAGATTGAGAAGTGGAGGCAGAGCACACACAGAGATGATTCATTATAGGCAAAGGTGAACAACCACATCCATGCCTGTTAGAACAGCAGCAGTCTGACACTGTCACAGGAACTGCATGCAAGGCTACAGACACATTTGCTGCCTTCATACAAGAGGTACCCAGTTCAAAGTCCTCCTTTTCTCACTTATTCTCTCTAGCAAGCCTGTTCACCACTACTGTACAGAACTGCATTCCTCATCTTTTGCCTAAGGAGTGTACCCATGGAAACCTTCACATAGCGAATGCTGGTAATTAGGATACTGTAAGAACATTCTTCTTACAACGCTTTGTCTAAGTGGCATGCAAGATGACAGTGTGCTCTTAATCAAGGGTGTAGTTAGTACAAACAACTGTTGACAAATATAAAACACAACACATGGCTCTAAAACTGAGTCTTCTCTTCAGAAGCCATCCCTGAACATCACTAAGGTGCAAAGTAGATTACAGATGAAAGCGCAAGATCGTTAAGTGTCACAAAGAATACCTAAAGGAACAGGTACGTCACCACGGTTTGTTGCACATGTAGTCAGTATTAATTCAAAGAAGTCTCTTTGCGAAAGAAGCCCTCTGCAGCTTCAATATTACTGAAATGCCAGAACAAGCAATAAATTGCTTTTATGAAAAGTTACTCCATTTTCTGGCCCCTCTGACCCCAGCCATTTTGTCACATCTACTCTGTCTGGGCTTTCGATCTGCTGTTACTCACTGTTCAGACCAAAGCTACAGCAAAAGGCCACTACCATGCGCTGGAACACCTACATCCCACAATGTCAGTGGGATGACATGATGACTAACGATCACAACATTTTTGTCAAACCTCTTCCACCTTCCTTTCCTCTCAAGTTTTAATAAAGCTATTCTGCTCCTTCAACTGAGTTTACATAAGAAAAGTTACAAAGTTTACATAAGTTTACATGAAGCCACCATCTACTGGCAATAAAGATCTGCATCAGCTTTTAAAAAGTTTCTCTACAAATTCTGCTTTTATGCATGAATGTCCATGTTTTTCAGCCCCAAGCAGCTCTACTTGCTCACACCAATCCATTTACATCAACAGACTACTCCTCCCCTACACCATTAGTATCATTGCTTTAGACTATAGTGTATTCTGCTTTAAGTTGTGCTACTGACACAGGAAGGTAGCTCCAAGGCTTTCTGTTGCTACTACTCCCCAAATGACTTTCTACTGAGCATAGTATGGGGCAGAGTACTCACCTACCCGGTTTTGGACATGTAAACAGCAAAAGTACTGAAAGAATAAGGAATCAAGCACCTACCATCCAACTGCACATCAATTTAAGAGTCAGATGTGTAGGAAATGCACTACTAGCTGGTAATGGCACATGCGTAAGTTACTTGTAAATCAGAAATAAGACAGTCCACTGGCAAAACCCATTTGATCAGTCAGGCAAGAATGCATCTTTTCATGGAATTAAATTAAATAACCAAGGTACATCCATTCCTCTCAGAACGTCAGTAGCTTATGCATTTCCAGACAATTTTTTTTAGCCACCTGTGGCAAAAAAGAAAGAAGAAAAAAGAAGCTGGTGTCTTCTTGCAACTTTAAGAGAGAATGGGAGTTAGTCTTGGCACAAAGCTAAAGGAAACCAAGAGACTGTTCAGTGACAGAAGTGGGGGGGAATCAAAGCAGCTTAAGAGGGAGATGGCCTTGGTTCCTGCAAAGCTCAAAAGCCAGAGGACCTGAGGTTTGTTTGTCTTGCTTCAAAACAGCCAGTCAAAAGACCATATTTTCAATCACTTCCTCTCTAAGCTGTTCTCTTGAGCAAGGCTGTAATAAATCTCTTTCTGCAGAACTTACTCTTTAGCTCTCATTACTGAGGAAAGGCTAATGGCAGAGCAGAAGTATAACACTGCACCTCAAGGCTCGCCTTCAGCTGTCAGTGAAGAGGAGGTACGTGGCTTCCCTGCCCCCATGCTCAAATCTGGCCCCGGGCTGCAGCACCCTTCCTACAGCATGTAAAAGAGTGACCTTCTTCCATATGTTTTTTGAAGGGTTTACAGCCAGATGTTTAACAATATTTCTATGTATGAAGACACACATGAGTGCTCAGTAGTGTTATGGCTGTATGGACGTCTACAAAGCTGCAAGAATCTCATGAGAAACCCAATTAGGCTACAAGAATTTACTGAGGAGTGTTTCATTTTAACAAAGATAAAACAAACTGACATGCAAGCAGACTCAAAGCTCACTACTGCTTTCCTTCCTTTTTCAGAAGGTGGAACATTGCCAGGCTGGTAATAAATGCTGTGAAATAATGCTTAGCGAGTAGGATCTCACCAAGCATTTCAGCGCTATGACCAAAGGAATTACTACTATCAGCTGCCAAACAAATGATCTCATATACCAAAGCTAACAAACTGTTACCAGACAGATATCCTGCAGTTACAACATGACATCCGCTCCATTATGGACACCAGAAGGAGCAACTGATACTTAAAGCTGAAGAAACAGCCCATTTGCAAGTTTCAGACAGCCAAAATAACACAAATTTTTTTTTTATAGAATCCACATAAAATGAAACTACTCCCTGTTCTACAACATTCCTTCCCTAAACATACCAATATCAAAGAAATTTCATCAGAGGTTGCAATGCAGAAATTACACCTTCAGCAGTGAAAGCAGAGTCTTCCGAAAACTGAAAGACATTTCTTCTCATTCTTACACCCCTGGATATAGGTACTTTGTTAAAGAAAAGCAAAACTATCAAAGACTGACATTAGTGTGAAACCTCAGCCCTCAATTTAAGGATATCGTCAATTTTTCATGCTGAAAAGTACTGACATGAAATCTCACTCTGGAGTCAGGTAAACACCATTACAGAGGAATTGCTATAAATTTAAGTACATTCAAACTATCTGCAACCCATACCCATTTCCCCAAAGCCATCCCCCCATACCTCACTCAAATATATGCTTAGCACTTGAGACATTCTTGTCTTGAGATACAACGTGCTTATAAAATACTCAACCCCTAAAATTTAAAATTCATAGGAAGCAGGATGCTTTGTTTCTGCAGTAATAGCTACCATGCTGCTGAGCACACGACCCTGGTAGCACTCCAAAAACCCATACAAACTACTCTAAATCAGTCTCGCTAGGGAAGTAACATTTCATAAGGAAATAAGAAATATTAAGGGAACTTAGCCACATAAATACTTTGTGTGTGAGAAATGTGTAACTAGAATTTCCTCAGAGCGTTAGAGGCTAAAAAGAAACATATTGAACTACAGTCACTCCAATGTCTCTGTTGAAAGGTTATGTGTGTGTATACGCACACATTTTTATGTATGCATTATAAACATATATACACAAACATATATATATATTTTTAGTTAAGGGAAGCAAAAAGCGGTAGTAACATAAATGAGAAGCTGAAGATCTGTGCACAAACCTGCTTAGAGCAAATGCAGTATCATGACACTAATACCCATCTGTTCTCCAGCTGGTTTATAATTTCTCTTTTTAAAAACAAGACTTCAGATACTCTACATCTCTAACTACTACCCTTCTACCACTCCATATCTCCATTGTTTTGAAGGAAGGCACAGGCCAGTAGAAAGTCCTACTGTCCTAATAGCTCTATATTAACATCTACACCTCATGTTCTCTTGTTCACTTTGTCCTTAAACAGCAAGCAAGGGTTGTGTTTACATGAACACACAGCGCAGCAGATCCACAGAGTGAGTTAATTGCTGCTAAGGACTTGACGCCCACACTATATGTGTTCCGGGGTTTTACTTTTGACCAGCTGCAGCCTGGTCCCAGGGGCTGAATGCCCATTAGCGGTTGGAGCACACTTTCTAATTTCACTCAATCCAACAGGAATCCAGTTTACGCACCGAAGCCACTTGGCTGTGTGAGCCAAAGTGCAGTGAGTGGAGACAATTTAGAGGTTTTCTTTAAGAGAGCGCTCCTGATCCAAATTAAGATGCTAATGCTCACGCATCCAAGAAACCATTTCCTGTGGCTCCACCTTCAGCTGTAGGCACCATGTCTCTTTTTCACTTTGAGGCCATGCCAGCTCATCCTGGTAAGCAGCACGGACCTTGGAGCTTGCTGTTTTCTTCAGAGCCAAAGAGAGGAAACAGCAATGACATTTGGTCAAGATTTAGCTCCCGTTAAAGGAGAGGCGGGCAATAGAACAAGCACACACAGTACTTGTTACAGGCAAATCTTAAGCCTGGTCGATGGCCCTCTGCAACAGAACTTCTCCTGGTGTTCCTGGGAAGACTAGACAATGCAAAGCTTCCTAACAATGTACTTGAAAAAAGTTGTCAAATTAAGTTAATCTGAGGAGGTATTATCTACTAAGGAGATTTTTGGTGATTCTGCTATTGTTCAGGGTAAGGAGGGTGTGCAAATACACTCAGGCTTTCAAGACTTTCATAACAATTCAAGGTTCAGGGGCCGCTTAACAGAGCTACACACAGCAAGACACACTGAATGTGGAGTGACCTCGCTGAAAAAAACATGAAGAGGGAATAAAAATAACTAAAATCCTTAAAAATATAGGCTTGCCATTAGAACAGAAAGTGACCTGCCACTTTGTCTCTAACAGCGACCAGCAGCATATGCTTAATACAGCAGCTACCAACGGATTAAGTCTTCCATCTTACTAGGTCCAGTCACACCTCTCCCCTCAAACAGAGATTGCTGTTCAACAGAAAGTCTATTAAAAACGTGTAGTGAAGCTTCTAAGACCCAGTAAGTATGCTCCTACAGGTCATCAAAAGATCACTGGAAAAAAAGAAAAAGCGTTGCAGCACATTCGAAAGTCATAAGAAAGAAGCTTAATGCAATATTAGCAGGCAAAAACCCCACCCAACCCACACAGCATTTCACCCATGTAAAATGCTTCAAATAACTTTATTAACCTTAAATTTGCCAAAAACTAATCAGATAGAGGAATGGGGGAAAATTAGGGACAAAAAGTGATGGGTACCTACAATAATATTTTAATGATAACAGGTTTTGTTTGAAGTGTCACACCATTTAAATGTTATTCAAACTGAAAACCGAATGTGGAATATCTTACCTAAGGAATAGGAAGAAGAAGAAAACAAAAACAATCCCTAATCTCACGGAATACTCCAGGTGGAGCAGTCTTACTGATCTTAATGTACGACACACTGCACAAGGAATCTGCCTTCACAGAGGTCCTTGACAAATCCCATAACCTTAAAACTAGAACTAGCAGTATTGGTCTCTGATATATAGTACTTAGGAAGATTTTAAGCACAAGGCAAAATAATAGAGTTACCTGGGAATTGCCACTCAGTTTAAATGTGGGAAAAACACTTGTTTTCTTTCAAATTAAAGGAGATAATTCACAAGGTGAATAACTGCTACAAAAAGTAAGTAACTAGCAAGCATAGCACATAAGATTTTACAGCCTCCCAAAATTCACAAGCCCTGTTCTCTCAGATGAATGCAGCACCAGTACCGTGTCCTACCACTTCCAAAGGAATCGCCTTATAGCCCAAACACCCTAATGCCATTTCGATGTTATTCCATTTTATACTACGGCCTTGCAACTTTGGCCATGCATATGGCCATGGCCCTAACCGACCATCTTTGAGATCCTAATGACTCCACGATTGTGATCTTTCATACTCGGCACTATGGCACTTTGTGGATCGAGATATTTTCCACCCCTTCTCCCTTGCCGTTCCTAGTAGTTTCAGCAGTGAAAGCCCAGATTCCAATTCAGTGCTGTATATTATCTGATCACAAGACTAGTCAACTCATGCCAAATGGATAAAGAGACACAGAACTTACGGGACATGCATGTGACCGTCACCGTGCTCACCAGGACCGGTTTGGTCTTGCGAGCAGAACGGATGCCGAGAGCAACAAAGCTCCAAGCCACCAGCCTGAGCAAAACGCCGTCCTCGAGAAAAGAGTAATAATTCGGTACCAGATAAAGATGACGTATCCAAGCCCCGAAGCCTCCACAGCCGCCCCGCCTCACTTTCCAGGACTCGGGGCACCACCAGCAGAGCGAGCAGTGACAGGGACCTGAGGCTCGGCGGGCCGCCAGGCCACGCACGTGTTTCCAGGTCACAGCCGCCCGGCCGTTTCTCGGTTTCGCCGCGCTGACGAGACCCAAAGCCGAGCCACCGCAGCAGCCGCGCACGAATGCGGGGGAAGCGCAGGCCCGGCGCCTCGCTCCCGGCGGGCCCCTCCCCGCTCGGGTATAAAACGGCCGGGAGACCCAGCGTGAGGGAACGGCGGGGAAGGGCCGCCCGGCTCCCCGCGGGCCGCTCCTCGCGCGCCCTGCGGGAACTTCGCCGGGGGGGAACCCGGCAGGGGCCGGCGGTGACGCTCCGCTCCCCCGCCGCCGGGGAAGCCCCCGGGCGGAGTCCGCCCGGAGCCGTCTCTCGAGGAGCCCGGACCCGCCCCGCCCGCGCCGCTCACCTGAAGGCGGGCCCCTCACCCGGAGCCCGGCCGTGGGGGGCCGCCGCGCTGCCGCCCCTTTTGTTGAAGAGCTTCTGGAGCAGGGTGGGGGCCATGCTGCCCGCCCCGCCCGGCCGGCGGCTCCGCCGCGGCTCCGGCGGCGGCTCAG
>Ga0065711_1000386_pt1 | contig 69764 bp, 28 predicted proteins | sample Hoacrofraction12_FD_59098 | JGI IMG/M metagenome (GOLD analysis project Ga0065711, IMG submission 59098) | Hoatzin crop microbial communities from Cojedes, Venezuela - Epithelial fraction 12 v2 (version 2) | ecosystem: Host-associated > Birds > Digestive system > Esophagus > Crop | place... | reverse complement strand
GGGTCACCTACAGCAAGCTGCACAGGACCTTGTCCAGGCGGGTCTTGAATATCTCCAGAGAAGGAGACTCCACAACCTCCCTGGGCAGCCTGTTCCAGTGCTCCGTCATCATTGTAATGGAAAACAGGATTGATCCTGAGTCTCCTCTGTCAATCTCAGGACCATCTTGAATTTACCTACAGGTTATTGCCTGAGCCTGATCCCGCAGGTTTTTCTCAGACAAATGACCACTTAAACCAATTTGTGCTGTGCCTATGCAATGCTGCTGCAGGATTAGGCCCTTGTGCAGTTTTAATAATGTTCCTAGCACGTAGAGGGCCTGACGATATTAGGACTGATTGTTCAGTCGATGCTTGAGAGAGTAGTAGCTATTCAGGCCAATAGCTTGAGTAAAATCAGCAGAACTGCTGGTACAGTTCAAAACTCACTGACGTGAGTAATAATTACAGTACAAGGCCCATTTTTTTTGTTATTTATTATCAATAAGTGCTGCAGATGGAAAAACACAGTGAAATATGGAGATGTGCAGAACATGGCAACACCTGTCAGGAGATGGGAAAATAAAACTTACATTTAAGAGGTTTGACTATTTCATGCAAGCTGCGAGAGACATTTAAAGGTGTTCCCTTGTGACTAACTTTTACTTTAAAGATAACAGCTGTATATAATTTCCTCGTACATTATTTTATATTCCAAGATTCAGTTTCTTAAACGAATCACTGACAGTCTACAGGACTGTTTCTCTAAACTCAGCAGAACCATTCAAAGTATAAGGAATTTTAAGCACTTTGGTAATATTTATATTTAAAAGCACTTGTAATGGATTGCAGGTGTATCCAATGTCAACTTGCATGCAAATTTTGGTGGACAATCCTGAAAAAAAAAAGCTGTTTTGAAAATACTTTTAATCTTCAGATGTAATCTTGTATCTATTCAAAACATAGATCCACTGAAAATTAATTCCCAGAACCATATTTTTATTACAATTACTATATTTTTCTGGATACTGTGTTCTTACTGGCTCATCATCTTCTTGCACTTGCTACTGATCAGTAACATACAGACCTTAAGGAGTCTGTATTATTGCTAATTCATAATAAAAAGCAATAGAATGCATCAGTGTTTTTTTATTATCCCTGCTGTGAGCTAACATATTTATTTTTATAGGGATTTGAGGGAGAACTACTGCCGAAATCCAGATGGATCTGAATCACCCTGGTGTTTTACCATTGACCCAAACATCCGTATTGGTTATTGCTCCCAGATTCCTAAGTGCGATGTATCAAATGAACAAGGTAACAGAGGGAAGGGTGATAATGTGATTTGAAGTGAATGCTGTGCTGTTCCAAATGGCAGATAGGCAGGCTTGAAAACTGGAGAAGTCGGTCTCAGCACATCTGTATTACACCTGTGTTCCGCTTTGGCTTTATTTGCATACTTGGGATTCATCATGGTGTAAATGAGATTAATTTCTCAATTCATGTTTTGATTCCAGCCGGGAAAGCTGCAGCAAAGATTTGCTGTTGGATCTGATTTTTAGACAAGGTGAATCTATGTGCTGTTTTGTGTTAGCTGGAGATCTGCTTCACTGTTTTACCTTTCTTAGTTTGAAAGGCCTTTTTCCAGATTTGAGTTGATTTCCTTGGTTCGCAGTCTTTCTATAATTGCATATGAAGCCACCAAAAGTAATTTTTAAAGTTTATTTTTCCATATACCCCCTTGTCTAAAAGGAGTTGAGCTGAAAAAATCACATGGGACTTCCCATGTAGTCTCTTAGCTTCAGGCTGTTACCTCTGCCTGTAAAGTCTACTCTGAGCTTTCAGGCAAATGTTTTTTCCCATGAGGTCTTGGTATTTCTCTAAAGAGTAATATTGCATCCTGAGAACTGATGTCAATCAGAGTACAAACTGAGGCTAAAATCTCAGACCTATGACCCTACATTAGGCTCCATTAAGGTCTCCGTCTTCAAATTTTAGCCATTTCTTCTCTTAAAATTTGAAAAAGTTGCAGTTGCAAGAGTTCTGTCAGAGAAGGAATTGAACTTTGACATTCTTTCTGTGTTTCTTGTAAAGAATCAAAAAGCAAAAATACTAATGAATATGAAATTAAATGCTTTATACTAAAAGTCTTTGTAGTAGTGATCATTTTAAACAATCCTCTTGAAAAGCCTCAAACAGACTTGTGATAAAAGCTCATGAATTAAACATGACTTCTGCTGGAGTGAACAGGCAAGTTTTTGAATTACATTAAAATTAAAGTCATGTTGATTTTTGATTTTGCCAAAGTAGAACTTAAGTCTGGAATTATATGCTGTTGACAGTATCCAGAATCTACACAAAGGTAAGTTGTTTCAAATAGGCTAAGAGTGCCTGGTTTTTGAGGAGGGAGGATGAAGGGGGCATTTTTGCTTTGTTTTGCATAAACCACCTTCTGACAATTTCTAGAATATTCTGCGTCACCCTTCTAAATTAACCGTACGTTAGCTTTTTATGAAAGAAAATTTCCCAGTTTATCTAAGTAAGACAAAATTTAAAATGCTACTGTGCTGAGAATGAAAGCTTCAAGCAGGAGCATATGTATCTAAATTTGAAAACTTTCTCCCATTTTCTTTCTGATTTGATTTATACAGTTGTCTGATTTATATTGTATAGTGTTTGCTAAATGTAACACTAGTCTTTAATTAATTGAATTATTGATGGAAAGGAAGACTTCAATGTTGCAATGTTGCACAATCACCCTCCACTTCTTTTTGTCTCAACATTCTTATTCAGATTGTTATCGTGGCAATGGGAAGAGTTACATGGGGAATCTGTCCAAGACAAGGTTTGGGCTAACTTGCTCCACATGGGACAAGAATATTGAAGACTTACGTAGGTGTGTATGTATGAAATAGAGATGGTTCAGTTAGTCCTGAATAAATACTGCCTCCAGATGGCATCTCTTTTTCTTCTGCAGTGATTCTGAAATAGCTCTGTATGCCCTGAAGCTTTAGTATCTTTTTTTCCTTCTTTTTTTCTTTTTTTTTCTTTTTTTTTTTTTTCTCTCGGTGTTTAAATATATTATGCAATGTGTCTTTGTTCAGGCTAACCACTAATTGCAGGCTTTGGGACGTTTCTTAGTGTTCAGTTTTCTGACCTGGTTTACTCCATCTTCATCCTTGAAATTTTTGTTCTATGAGAGGACAGCAGGAATAAAGTAGGAAATGGTTATCTTATCAATCTAATCTCGTAACTCATGCTACTTCAAGCAGCAGGTTGGACTTGAAACCACCAAAGGTCCCTTGCAACCTGAAATTGAATTATGAGTCTATGATCTAATGACATTGACATCAAATACCATTAAAGCAACTTGCAGTTCCTGTTGTTTATCATTACTTTGGCTTCATATTCAGGTAGCAAAAATGGCAAGTCACTTTAATTTATTTGTTAAAGTGAAGATCAATCAGCAGTAAGTACAAAAGAAGTTGTGAGTTTCCAAGACTTTTTCAGTCATGCCAGGATCCTCGGTGTTGTCTCTGCTGGTTCAGAGCAGTAGATTAATAAATCTCAGGAGTGACAAGAACAATGGCTTCCAGGTACCACACAAAGACAGGGATTCATCAAAAATTTTGCTGTGTGTGAGATATTACACACATTAGTGGCCCAGATGGAAACAGTTTTCTCTTTGTTTTCCTTTAGTTTCTAAAGTCAATGTGATTATGTCTATATTACTTTTAGTACATGTTCTGGAGTTAATGCTCATGATTGCCACAGTCATAGTGCCCAACATATGAGTCATTGCCCTCTGGAATTTGGCTGTCCCTGATTCCTGCTGCTGACTTGATGGTCAGCCAGGTGAAAGTGTTTAAGTCAGTAAGTCAGCCTTTGGGGAAGCTGTATTGCAGCAGTAAGGCAGACTTCAGTGGCACTGTCTGGAATCACCAACTGCACTATATGTGGTTTTCCCCACACAGGGTCAGAGACAGCATATGTGTTCCAGCGTGCTGTCCATGTAAGCAAGGCTGAGGTTTAAGATCATGACTTATGAGAGCTCTGACAAGCCTTCAGTTGGCTATGAATGAAAGGCTTGAACCTGCTGGATGCTTGATGCAACTGCATTCAGACAATCTTGAGCACAGATCAGCCTTTCTTCTCTTTACTTCCACAAATTTTCCATCTGGGAAACTCTGGGGAGTTATCTGCCTCACTCCAGCAGTTACTCTGGTTATGGGTGTGCTAGAAGCAGCACGCGTGGTTGGTTATGAAAGAAAAGAGTATTGCAGCTGTGACCTAGGAAGCCAGTATCCTTCTGTCTGTCAAGCCAGAAATAAACACCTTTCTCTGCTTCAGATTGTTACACAAAAGCATCACCTTTAAAGTGCCTCATGTAGGTTTACAACTTGGGTGACCTGTCACTGTAGTTTGTCTGAGCCATTCACCCTTCTCCTTGCCTGCGGCTCACTCTGGATAACTTTCTTGTGTTTGTCTTTGCCTAAGATTCAGCTTTCTTTGCAGATTCAGCTCTCCTTTGTGCTAGCTGCTAATCTGCAGAGAGAAGGTGCCTGTGCTCCCAGAGGCCTGCAGATTTGCTGAGGGCGATACAGGTGCTCTTCTAATCAGTGTAACGATCCGTCCTGAGGGTATCCAGGGATTTTAGTTTGAATGGGAGATCTAGAAACCTCCCAGCTGTCCAGTGGATGCAGTGCTTAAAATATCAACCAGAGGAAACTTGGACCCAGATCCAGCAAATATTTGGGCCTCGTCTTCACTTTGATTTTCACCAGCCCTAAACCCTGACCTGTAGGCTTCTCAGTTCTGCTAACAGTACAACGTGGAGCAAAACAACTTTTAACCTTTGAAATTTTGGGCCATAGTGTAAAGCTTTTCAGCAGTTTGAATCTTTTTTTCCCTGTAGGCATATACAAATATTCAGAGAACCAGATGTTAGTAAACTGAAGAAAAACTATTGCCGCAATCCAGATGATGATTTTCATGGTCCCTGGTGTTACACAGAAGATCCTCTTGTTCCCTGGGATTACTGCCCTATTTCTCGATGTGAGTACTTGCTACGCTTCAGGCATTGTCAACTGTGCAGTCCCAGTGAAGCTGTGGTGTCACATACACATGCATACCTTTCTGTTGTCTGTTGGCAGCAGAAAATGTATATTTCTATCAAGAATCAATTGTGCATGACTGGAAAGGAATGGACAGAAGCTGCTTGTGCAATATATGAACAAGAGGTCCTTTTCCTTGACCAGCTTGGAGATTTCAAGTCTTATTTATGCAGCAGGAGCGTGAAAGGGCTATTACAGATGGTCAAACATTTTCCAACAGATCTAGCTATTGAATGAGGGCTGGATGGAGACAAAGAATTGTCTAGTGGTCAGAACACTGGCTGTGGCCTCAAGAAACCCAGGGACAGTTATCTTCTGTGTTACAAGCTTCATAGTCTCTTTATGTGATCTGTATTTGTTTGTAAAGTTAGGATAACTCTCTCTATATGCTGAAGAACATATGCGCTATATAGAGAAGATTCTGCTTTTGGGTATTTATGGGATGATTTAACTCCTGGCAAGAATTAGGAATATCAGTCCTCCAAAGATGAATGTTAAAATCTAAATAGCTTGAATAAACAGAATTCAATCCTAAGGAATTTAGTAATAAACTGATGCTAAGTGGAAAAAGATAGATTTGTGCTGAAAAACATGCAATTCACATCTATGTTCAGAATTTTTCTCTTCAATTCTTGTTTCTAAATAAGAGTGCTGTATATCCTGGGAGAACAGGTCTGAATGCATATCTGTGATCTCTAGAGGTTCAAGATAATGTTACATTCATTCCCAGCAGCAGTCTGCTGCCTTTCCTCATAGTCTGAACTGCAGCATCTCTAAGAGGTGATATTTGAAGTCTCAGGTGATATTTTAACATCTATGTGAAGTGTAAACAAACTGTGCAAAAGGTTATTTGTGTCAATGTAGATAAAGAACAACAGCTGAAGAAATATAAATTTTATTCACTCACTCTGAGTTCATTATCTGGATCTATGAATTCGTAAGGAAATATTCACAGCAAACATTGGTAGGGTATACAGCAAAGGTGTGTATTACGATTTCTGGAATCAAACTCCAGAGCTGGAATATGTCTGTTTTACAACTGTAACTTATATGGGCTAGTATTAAACTACTAGTAGGTCACTCAGGTACTGGTAACCACCTTAACCAGTTCAGACAAAATGCTCGCAGTTCCCAAGTGTACTTACTTGGTGTCTTTAACTGGTCTCTTCAAACTGCACTATGTATTTATTTATATATATATACACGTACATACACATATGCATATATGTATACATACACATGGAAATTTAACTGCATATGTAACTGTGTACCTTTACATATATGTATTTGCTTAATGATGGAAATCTAGTTGGGTGAGACTATTTAAATTTCATCCCTGTAGATTTTCAGTGGCTACACCTCTACCTCTAGCTCATAAAGCTAAGTCACTCTGCAGACTTCAATGAAGGCAAAAATTTTGAATGCAGTTTAAGCAACCTTGTTTTAACTGTATTTTGACTTGGACTGATGGAAGAACCAAAGCAGATTTGGAGAACATGTTTTGATAAGGAGAAGTTTTTGCTGATAGTAACATAAAAGGACTTTTGAAGTTTCTAGAATTTTCATGAAATCTGATTTGGATTTAATCTAATCACTTCTATAGTTCTTGAAAGCTTATAGAAAAGTCACAACTTCATTTTTCAACATTTGCCTGTTTGAATGAATCGTATAAATTGAGCAGAAGATAGCCTGATGTATTCAGGATTCAGCCTGGAAGAAAAATAATTGAAACTCCAGTTGCAAAATGTTTTGTTCTTATTTCATTGTATTGGAATGAACTTGTGCCTTCTTGTTAATCCTTACTAAATTGTGCTTTGCAGAGTATGAAAGAAATCATTCACATTTAAATCTTTCTGAGTTATTAAAATTAATAATAAGCCATTTGCCGTTTATTTCTACACTGTTCAATTTTTAGATGTGTTTTAATTTTGTATTATGGATATCTCATGTGTCTGTCTAGGTGAAGGTGATACAACTCCTACTACAACCAGCTTGGATGGTAAGTAAGTTTGCAAATGTACTGCACAGTGCGTGTCTTGTATCCTCTAAGACTAGCCATTTCTTTCCGATTAGGAAACAAGAGAAAGATCAGTTAAAGATAAAAAAACCCATGCAGCTTGGGACAAATTGCTTTTACAATAGGAAAATGTAGAATAGCTTTATTATACTCCTTTATTTATTCTCAGAGTCCTGTCTTGCCAGCGCTGAGATATGGTAATGATTTTCAATTTTTGCTTTATAATGATATAAATCTCCACAATAAACTTATTTTAATATATGCATTTTATATTGCCTATGAGTATTGATATAGACTGACCCAACTTCACTGAAGTAGTTTCGATGCTCTAGAAATATATTTCATTAGCGCAGGAAAGTTAATGTGTAAGAAATCTTGGCCTTCTTGTGGTCCTTACGTGCAACTGTACAGGTTTCCTACCACTGTTTTTAGTAAAATGTGATCTCTGGACCTGCTTTCAGATACTGTCATTCCTTGTGCCTCAACAAAACATTTGAGAGTTGTAAACGGAATCCCAACACAAACTAACGAAGGATGGGTGGTTAGTTTGACATACAGGTAACTATCACTTTGATTAGAAAGACAATACATCTACTAGAATATTTGTTTTGGAACTGTAGAAAATGTTGACCGTAAAAGAATACATCTAGATTGCAGCTAAATCCTGTAAAATCAGAAAATCAGCATTCCTGTAACACCAGGTGATTCCATACTGTTCAGTCCATTAGTGAAATATTTATATGTTCATTATCACCAACTTACACCCATGAGCTTGTGAAGCATTCATAACGTTCTGCTCTTTTGATTAGCTTCTGAGACCTTTTCCTAACATTGACTTAGTGTCCAGCATTAAACTGTTTATTTTAGAGACTGTTAAAAAAAAATGAGTTTTAGTTCAATATTTTCACTTTAACAGCAATGCATTTACTTGTGAAGTGTGTTGGATTCAGGATTTATACCCATGTCAGATTTAGCTTTCTGCTCATATCATTGCATGCAATTTAAATCTATTCTGCATTACAAAAATAAGTAGGAGCTATAAGGAAATCTTCATTCTGTAAAACAAGACCTTAACATGTACAGCTGGAAACGTGTATTACATTGTGGAAGATCTTACTTTGCTACTGTGTAAAAGCCAGAACACAGAATTGCTGTTTCCTGTGTTCATTACTCTGGTTCATAACTCATCAGCTGGAAGTGTGAATCATTAATGTATAACAGGAGATATATCTCATGCATCAGCCTAGTATCATCTGTCATGAAAAAAAGTAAACAAAAAAAGCCTTTTTTTATCTGCTGGTACAGACTAAAGTACAGCTCAATTCTATTAGCTTATGATTCATCATCTCTCTTAAAACCATGTTGTAAAATAGGTCTTAAATGAAAAACTGGAGTAAACAAAAAGGTAAAAAGCCTATTTTCTACACTGCTTCATTGCTAGTGAAATTCTGGTGGTCCTTCCCATCTTTGGTAATCTTTCTATCTTACATGCTCCAATCAGAACTAGACCTTTCTGGAAGTTTAGCAGATGGTCCAGAAAGACATTTCTAGAGGAACACCACTCTGTTCCTAGACTAAATAACCGGATAGGTGGGCTGAATCACTCTCTGGAAAAGTTTGTCATAGAATCATAGAATGGTTTGGGTTGGAAGGAACCTTAAAGACCACCTAGTCTAACACCCCTGCCACGGGCAGGGACTCCTTCCACTAGACCAGGTTGCTCAAAGCCCCATCCAGCCTAGCCTTGAACACTTCCAGGGAGGGGGCATCCGCAACTTCTCTTGGCAACCTGTGCCAGTGCCTCACCACCCTCAGAGTAAAGAATTTCTTTCTTATATCTAATCTAAATCTACAGTCTTTCAGTTTAAAGCCATTGCCCCTCATCCTATCACCACATGCCCTTGGAAAAAGTCCCTCCCCAGCTTGCTTGTAGGCCCGCTTTAAGTCCTGAAAGGCTGCTAAAAGTTCTCCCTGGAGCCTTCTCGTCTCCAGGCTGAACAGCCCCAACTTTCTCAGCCTTTCCTCCTAGAAGAGGTGTTCTATCTCTCTATTCATTTGTGTGGCCTGCCTCTGGCCCTGCTCCAACAGGTCCATGTCCTTCCTGTGCTGAGGGCTCCAGAGCTGGACGCAGGACTCCAGCAGACGTAGGGTCTCACCAGAGCAGAGCAGAGGGGCAGGATCCCCTCCCTCGGACTGCTGGCCATGCGCTGGGGATGCAGCCCAGGGTATAGTTGGCCTTCTGGGCTGTGAGCACACATTGGTGGCTCATGTGGAATTTATCTTTTCACTATTTTTAAATCAGCCTTGATGTTTCAAGAACTTTTAGACAGGTAAGGTGAATTACATCTCGGTGTCTTAAATTCACATAGGTAATATTAAGGTAGTTGAACCTGTTTTTTGTGCTATGCAATAAAATTCCATTAAGCAGATGAGTGCTTAAATGATTGCAGATTCTTTTATGAAAAAGGGATTCCTGGAATTCTCCAACAGCAAATTATATTTTTAAGTATTACATGAGGGCATAAAAATGTAGTTTTATTTTGTATTGTTACCAAGGAAGCAAATAGAATGTTGTTTGAAACAAAATCTTCATGATTTCAGGACTTTCTGCAAAAAACTAACTGTATACCTCAAAACGGAATTGCCATGTCTGAATGATGAAGGCTTAGTGATACTTAGAAACGTCTATACATATTTGGCAGCTAAGGTCCACCTCTAAGTGTTAAATTAATCAATGACATATTTTCGTACATATCTGATCCAGATTCTGTTACCAGGTATGTTTGAGTACATTTGGAATAATTTAATCTATTTGATGGAATCAGCTCTGGAGTTGTTCCACATGCAAATAAGAAATTTAATCTTCCTGTGTGTACTAGTCAATCTTCTAAAGCAGATGACGCAATCTTTTAAATTCCTTTTAATAATTTGTGATGCTAACATAATATGTAACAGCACATTTATACTCCTGATTGTGACATTTTTATAATAAAACTGGGCAGAATCTACATTATAAAAAGAATCCAGCCTTTTGGATCAGATATTTTGTTCCTCAATGAAAATACAATTAAAAAAAAAAAAGAGGCAAGCATCTGCGTTATTCTGCTGTCTTTGAATTCCATATAGAGTCTGGGCTCCTTCCAGCAGTTCTTTGCAAAGCTTTGAGCATTTGTGTGATTTGAATTTATACATTGTGAGATTTTAAGATTTTCCCTAATTGCTGACAATTCTGATTCATTTTCCAAAGAGCTGCAGAAAATGAATGTGATTTTAGAGGCACAAAGAAGGAAACTAATTAATCCGCATTCCACAGTCATCTTTATTTTTGAAAGAACTGTCATGCTAAATTGCTTTAATTTTACTTGATGTATTATGCTGCAGGTTTTCTATAATCACATGTAGAATGTCATACATTGCAGATTGTTTCCAACTGAAGTATGTGGGCACAGAAATCTCACAGGGCTTGTAATCAAATAGGAACTCTCCACCTTGAGGTCAATGCTTTGAGTAATACCTACATGAATAATGACCAAAGGTTGTTTACATCTGGTGGCAGTTTGGGGACTTGCTTGAATGTTTCAGTTCCTATTACAAAGAATTAACTTGCTTTTTTTATTTTTTTACTGTTTTTAAAATTAGGTCACTTATTATAAATTCAGCTTTGAAACCACTAAATGCACAGAGTAACTGAATTTCTCTTTCCTCCTGGTTTATACATATTGGAGTAAATTTCTGTAAAGTCGTACTAGTAGAAGTATTGAAACTGTAGATCAAAGGGACAGAGATATCTTTTTGCAGGCTGTCAGTCAGCAAAAATAGCGTGGAGAGCAAAAGTACACTAATGTGTTTGACTTCAGAAACTAACACTATTACTTTTAAAAGAAAAAAATTGTTCTTTTTCTTCTTTTTTTTTTCCCTAGGAATAAGCATATCTGCGGAGGTACTTTGATAAAGGAGGAGTGGGTTCTAACAGCAAGGCAGTGTTTCCCTTCTCGGTATAGTAGTCTGCAGCTTTGCAATATTGAAATACATCTATTTTTGGGAACTTACCATCACAACACTTCTTCAACTTAAATGCAGCAGTTTTCCCTCCTGTGTAGCTTTAGCGCTGCTTTGCTGATCTAAAAGTCCTGTGGGACCTTGGTATTTTCTGTTATTGTTGTTATTCTAAAGTAGCTCTGACTATTTTACATAGAAATAGAAATATAAATATGTTTTCGAAGTGTAATGCTTAAACAATTGCCTCTTTATGAAACTAATCTCATGCTTCTGCTTAACTGGACACAATAAAACAGAAAACTGGGGCAAATCTCAAAAAGTTCAAAGGTTCATATTGTCCAAGGATCTAAATCCTTGGATACTGTTAGGAGACAAATACTAGAATTTAGTGACAAATAAAGATAAAATTATGTAGTGGCTTCAGATCAAAAACTTATATCCAAGCATGTTGATTTTGGAATAGCAATTGGCAGCATAAACCAATTTCTTGTGAAGAGTATTAAAGATCTTCTATGATAATCATATTAATCAGAGTTTTATGAGTTATTTTATTATACATTAAGCAAAATCCTAACCAATTTTGCCTAATTTAGGTACAAAGAATTGAAAGACTACAAAGCCTGGCTTGGAGTCCATAATATCAAAGGAAAGGGCGAGGAGAAGCATAGACAAGTTCTGAATATCTCTCAGTTGGTGTACGGCCCTGCAGGGTCAGATTTGGTCTTACTGAAACTTAGCAGGTTAGTAGCTATTATTGCCAATTCCAGGATTTTCAACTGAAGAATGAGATTCTTCCTAAATAAGATTTGCAAATTCAGCTCTTTACTGTCTCTGATACTGCAGATGATGTCTCCATGGGGTAAACTCCCAATTGTATGAAATTTTACTTCATGTATGCAGAAATGCAGGTTCATCTACCTTACTCAGAAAACAGATGTTACTTCTGAAAAATCATGCCTACATTTTTTTTCCTGATAACCAATTTAGGTTTGTTAGGAGGCTTTTTTGTTGAGTTTACTTTTTCTGTTTTTTTTTTTTTTTTAAATAACCAACCCACATTGACTAGTATATGGTTTTAATTTCTAGAATAAGCACCGGATTGTAACTGAGATCCATGTGTATATGTGAGCTTTCAAACTTTCTCCATATTAGCAAAACTATATATTCAAATGAAATGCCATCATTAGTTACTTTTAAGATGAAAACCCCAGTCAAATAGCATAAAAGTGATGACAGCATTTCAAGAAATCTTTTGACAGTTAACAGCTGTAGCACGAAAAATAGGTAGAAGAATCCATCATATTCTTCAAAGATGGAAAAGAAAGGAAAAAAATGGCATTTTTAATTGCTGTGATCTATAATAGATTTAACATCATTTTTAAGATGCATTTTATAAGGTTAAATAAAATCCATTATATATATTATTTGTTTTCTCTTTTCAGACCTGCCATATTGACAAATTTTGTTGAAATAATCCGATTGCCTATTTCTGGGTGTATCATTCCAGAGAAGACCAGTTGCAGTGTTTATGGATGGGGATACACTGGATGTAAGACACTATTTTTAAAAACTAAGTGAATACCTTGGCAGCTTACTTCCTCTTGTTATTATAGGTGAGGCTGCCGGTCTTGCCTGATGCTACAGTTGTCCAACACTTTTAGTTATAAAATGCAGTTTCGGTTTTCTTGTAACTTTTTAAATCTTTGAGCATTTTATATAAGATCATTTAATATGAAATATTTTTAATAGTCCTTTTTTTTTTCTGTTTCAGTGACAGGCAAAATGATTCCAACATTTCAAAGAATGAGAAAAAGTTACGTGTTTAAGAAATCTGGCAGAATTGTTTTGCAGAGTTTTAAACCTTTTTTGAAAAATTGCAATTCATCTACTTGAGTAGTCTCTTTCTGTACCCCAAAGTAGGCTGCCCTGTGGAAAAACTAAGACAGAATCATGTAATCAAAGACATAATTAACATACACAAAGACAGTGAACTCAGAATGCACAGGCAGCCCTAAGTCTGGTATTTCCTAACTTCTGAGTACTTGACTTTGCAACCTTACTAATGTTTATCAAACACAGTTTTTGTGTGAAGTAAATACAAATATGTGCGAGAACAGACATTTATTTAGTCTGGTAAATACTATATCTGGATAATTATGTGTTGATGATAAAGTTAATAGATGCCAGTTGACAATAATTACTCCAATAATTACTGTGCTCAAATGTCATTTTGCCACAGAGCCTGAGTAAGCAGCAGCAACATACCCAGGCTGTCCTGGAAGTAGAGCAGAAACTGGACTGTAATTCTGAGGCGCTCTTCCTTGTAACCATTACTCCGCATTTCTTTGTGGATGGCAAGTAATCCGTACCAGCCCTCTCCCAGATGACTGCCCTTGATGTTCCCAACAAGGCCATATTAGCCATCCTCTGGGGTGAACGGCTGGCTGGGGGACAGGGAAGTCAGGCTGGAGCGTGGTGCAGTGTCACAGGGAAGCTTAGCTTTAGAGAACTGATAAGGAATTTGCAATGTTGTTAAGTAAATACAGTAAATACATACCATCTGCCATCCAAACTTTGCACTATATTTTACGCACTACTTATTACAATCCTCACAGCATCCTGGTCAGGGAAGGAAGAAGGGTTACATCCATTTTTTCAAGAAAACAGGATAGTAAGTCAGTGAAGGGCAAGCTTGGCATTTTCTTTTGATGGCTGTGCAGAGAACGGGCAGGTCCAGTCCATTTATTTATCTTTGCAGCTTGTACAGACTTGTCTTTCGACATGTAGAACAAGAGCAAGCTCCACAGGGCTCCTGCTTCCTGACCTTCACACTGATGAATGGAGATTGCACAAAGCTGTGGCTCTGCCCTTGCAGGCACAAAGTCATTCAGCGTAGCTGAGCCAGCACAGAACAAGAAAAACTCTGCTCTGCCACAGTATTTGTCAAGTCACACGTCCTTGCCTAGGCCATGGCAGGCACTGTTACACATTAACTCATGTTTAAGGCAGGGAGCAAAATCCTTGCTCCACGGACTGGAGTGACAACATGCTCAGGCTCACTTTTTCTGGTGAACTGTAGTTACCAGCCCTTTCTTCTGATACAAAAAACTTATCTAGATATTCTCAGAGAACTGAACAGACATGCACATCAAACAAATTTCTTGCAAATCCTATTTGTAGCAAATATAAGAAATCCAAAAGACAAATGCATGATAACAGTGAGGATTGACATAAATGTGAGTACTGGAGAGAGAGTACAATAGCTGAAGTTACATGAGTAAGTTTATCCAGACTGCATCTTCAATTATTTTTTTTTTCCACTAAAATAGAATAAAGTTTTCATTCTCTTTTCAATCCTAGTAATTAACTATGATGGCCTTCTCCGGGTAGCAAACCTGTTTATTTTGGGAAATGAGAAATGCAACCAATATCTCAAAGGGAAGATCACTGTGAATGAGTCAGAAATCTGCGCTGTGGCTGAAACCATCGGTGCTGGGCCTTGTGAGGTAAATATTACATTTCCTATTACATTCCTAGGAGCCATCAACCTTTCAAACAGAAATAATTTACTAGAGTTTTTAATAATTATTCTCTCTGCAATAAACTTGTACACAAATAATTATTTTACCGTTCTGCAGTGGAACATAATTAGTGTTTCTAGTGATCTGTTTTCTGCGAGAGTGCAGGAAGAGGTTCCTTTGCTTCAATTTCACTATACCACCGCAGCAGTAAAGGATTTAGATGAATCTTAGGTAGATGACTGAACACTTTGCTAGACTAAGGCAAATTTGTATTCTGTGTAATAAGGTCTAAAGGGAGCTGTGTGCTAGCAGCGGCAGCAGTATATTTTGATTGACTAGAAAGCAAAGGCTGGAGCAAATTTAACTACGTATTTAGAAAAGGACTTGCATACAAAAAAGTCACTGCTCAACAGAGCTGATAAAGTTATGAAACAAAGATCCAAAAATGTCCCGAGGTTCAGTGTTAGTCCGAAGGCTGGATCATTTGGTCTCCGTCATCAAACCTGAGCAACATATCGGTGAGGAGAGGAGAACTACTTCAGTGAAAGTACAGTTTGGTACAGTTGTTTTGCTTGGGACGAGTTTTCATGATGGAGAAAAGACATCTGAGGAGAAATCCTGTAAACTATTTACTACAAGAAGATATCATTTTCTATGTGGAAAATCTGCCTGATGAGATGCCCTCTAGAAGGAGAGCAGTCATGAGTATTATTGCACGTTGAATATCTGGTGTAGAATAGATGATTTTCTAATACCGATGTTAACCCATTTTCCCTACCCAAGGGTACTTCCAAACCATGGGAAAATGAGATCTTCATCAAGTTGAAGCCTCTTCTATTTATTGTTAATATTTCTCAGGATCATGTTGTTATTGCAAAGTACCTTCTTCAAAATCAAATATTTAATCATAAATGAGCTCTTAGACATGTCAAGGCTTAGAAATGAAACATCTGCATGTAAGTCTGCTGGGGATCCTGCACTTTGTTTTCGCCTGCAAGAAGAAATGGACTGAATTAATATTAGCAATCTGTCTTAATCACTGCTTGGTTTCCTACTCCCTGAGTTCCCCTTTGAAGCTGCTTTCCTCAGCAGAGAACAGGCAGAGAAACAAAACCAGACTGGCAGGTGAAACTCCACTTCTGAAAGTGTTTTATGAGCCACTCTGATGGTATTGACACAGTTCATTGTTCATGTGGGAACTAATCTGCAGTCAGAAAAAAAAAACCCAAACCAAATAAAGGTCAAGCATTGTTTTTTCTCTGGTGATCTGGAGAGAATACAATGCGAATTGTCAGTTTTTATTTTTTGAAACAATGTCTCACTATCTGATATGAACAGTTACTGTCTAGTTTTGCGGCTAGTTTGCTAGGTTCAGTATACATTTTGCTTGGGTAAAAACTGCAGTACCTATGTTCAAGATGTCTCAATCTGATTTAAACTGGATGTATTTTACTGCTAAATAAGACCCTGAACTCTGTTGGCTATACTCCAAATTTTCACTGGATGCATGTACTGGTGCATGGATGTCTCATTCACTCAGAATAATGAAAAAAAGTATTTTAAGAAGTTATGTCTCAAGATTATGTCTACAAAATAGTAGCTTTTATTCTGTCTGGGATTTCCCCACCCACCCCACCTATTAGTATACAGAGATTCTCATCCTAGGGCACTGCAACATGGTTGACTGACAGAAGGATATTAACCTGGCTCTGTCAGTAATCTTTGACAAAAAACCTGTTATCACAACAAAGATACTCACTTTCAAACAACTCACTTTCTGCTCATCTGGTTTATATGCATATAAAAAAATAGTAAGCTTGCAGGTAGCTGAAAGAGAAGAGTAAGATCTGCTGGTCTGAAGTCGCTAGAATCACATGTAAAGATGGATCAGAGCATTTAATTTGCATGGGAAACAATCAAAAGTCAAAGGCCAACCTTGACATTGGTTTGCATAAATTCTGGTTATGAAAAAGGTTTTGGAAGCTGGTTTTTGTCCTATGGCCAGAATAACTGTATTGCCTGTTCACCGAGCTAGGTCATCCCCAAAAGAAACCAGTCAGTAAAAGACAGGTGGGAGCTCTTTCTTGAAGCATTTTGAGAAATGACATTCTTTATGTCTGTTTTTTCCTAGCGAGATTATGGTGGTCCCTTGGTTTGTGAACAAAATAGGCTGAAGATAGTAGTTGGTGTCATTGTTCCTGGCCGTGGCTGTGCCATTCGAAATCGTCCTGGGATTTTTGTTCGGGTCTCGTATTATTCCCGGTGGATACACAAGATTATGATGACCTACAGAAAACCCTGAAAAACTCAACAATTTCCATTCAAAGAAAGATTGTGGACAGCATGGAACTGGTGTGTAATGTAAAGATCAACAATTCTTTAACTACTTGATAGTCAAGTTTGTTGTGCTTCTTTTAATATTTATGGATGGTTTTGGTGTTTTTGTCTATCAGTGTTGTTTTATAAATGCTGGAGTGACTTACAGTATATGCAAGTATGGTGACATGTCTCCTGAAGATACTTGAATGGGTAAACAATTTTGCAAAGACATTATTACTGGATGATAAATGGTTTTGTAGAAATAGATCATATGACCTCTTTTATGCTGCTCTTCAGATTGTCTTAGAAGGAGAAACAAATTTCAGTTTTATTTAACTCATCTTGCTCTTTCTATGAGCCATATATTTCTCTTCATATATGACAAAAGGCCTACTGAGAGATATATGCATCTATCAAGGACAGCATATATGATCATATTTCTCTTCCCCCCTTAGAAGAGGTCAAAGATTTCAACATTTCATGTAAAAATAATCTCTTCAGAAATTAGTTTTTCCATTAATGGAGGACTTTAACAAGCCTGCCATAAGCAGAGTTCTCATAGAAGTCGATATCTCTTTTATACAGTGCTTATAGACTCTAGTTCTGGACTTGGTCCCTTCAGTGTGTGTGTGGTCCCCTAACAGATATTTCAAAAACCCTTTTGGATGAGGGAAGAGACATAGAAGTGGATTGGTTAGCAAACTATCGACTATTTTTTTAAAGTTAGTCCCAGAAATAACTGTAGCTTTAGCTACAATACTAAAGAGAGTGGTTCATACAGATTGAAAAATTAATCCTGATTGGCTACTGACAGGCTTTGGCCATTAAAAGAATTTTCAATCAAATATGCCCAAATCTTTCTCAACAGACAGGTGTCAAAAATTCAGTTGATTCTGGTTATTTCATGAAAATAACTCTGTATTTACAGCAGGAAAAGAATGGTTGAATCTGGCACCTGGCTGAGAGACTTAATACTGGGAAAAGTAAGTTCTACATTAATAGTCTTTCAGAGACTTAAGATCTTTAATAAAACCTTACCTAGATTTGGACAAAATTATATCCTTTGCATAATCCTTTTCAGGATAGTAATATTATTGCAGAGATTGATACGATCTAGTATGTAATGTGGACAATATCACCTATAGTTTAGTGTTTATGGTCTGTATGTAGAACCATCATTTTCCTTTATGTTGATGGGGAAAGGGAACAAATAATCAGCATCTATGAAACATGCTTGTTCTCCTTTTAGACGTTTAGTTGTATCGCTGGAAGTATTATACAAATATGTTGTTCTAGGCAGCACCAGTTACCCTGTAATTTCTGGAAAAAGGATACAACCTATATCCAAGTGTTAGTTTTACTACTGTACATGTAATTGCATAAGTAACTGCACTGTTACTTCACTTGTGACTATGTAATTGTATATATGTTTCAAGTAACAAATTGTATGGTATGTGTATCATATCTAACTGCATTGCTGCTTAGCTGACAATCACGGTGTAGACACGTAAAAGGACATTTCATTCAGAAGATGCAGAGTTGAATTCTGTCCTGGCAGAAAGTAACCACTTCAGGGGAGCTGTCTTGGGAGGCAGCCCTCATGTTGACTCACCAAATTATTTTCTTCAGCAGTGCACTTTGACTTCAGTGGGACTCAGATATGCTTACATCTCCTGGTGAACTGGGATGAGTTTCAGCCCACGCTTAAGCGGCTTGGCTGGCTGAGATTTGTGTCAAGCATCCAGTAGAATCTACTGGCACATAGGAAGAAGTCTTTCAGCAAGCAGAGCTTCTGAAATTCCTCCTGATGTAAATAGTTTCTTTGGACAAGGTGCAACTTCTCTGTACAGCGGACCTGAGGTTGTGGATGCTACGCAGATGGTCTGTCTTGATCTATTCTGGCTGCCTCTGAAGGCTTTATGCTCCTTCTGGGCTCTCTTGCTTGCCAGACCTAAAGAGGGCAGGATTTAGCCTGTTGTATTTACAGTTAATTATTGCCATGTACGTGAGAGTGTATTCTTACTGATTACATACTGACCATATCTTGTTGAAAGGATTAACTTTTTAAGAGAGACTTTTAAAAAAACTCCAAGTGAGTTTTGTTTTCAGTCACAGGTAGAATATGGATAAAGTATATAATTCCATGTTCACTCTTTGTATTCTAAGAATTGTTATGTGCTTACTGTATTATATTTGCAGGCATTTTGTTATGTCTATCTAAAAAAATCGAATGCTAAAATATTTTGGTTAAAAGCTTCTGCTGTGCAGAAGACTGTGATTTTTATATATATATATACACATATATATATATATATATATGATAGAAATACTGTTTTTTGTTAGACAACGTGTAAGGATTTTTACCTGTTTGTTCTGGGCAGCGCCTCAGTAAAATTAATTGTACAGAGTAGATGCTCCAGAACTTAACATGTTTGTATACACTTGCTTATCAGGTACTCTTGCTCTCCCTATCTCAGTATGGAGGGCATGTGAGGCTCTGAAGAGCAAGGGAAGAGAAGAATGATGATATGTGGTAATGAATTTGTACTTCATTTATTCCTGTGAATATTTCTTGTTGGTACCAATGGTACCGTACCAGGCAACTGTTATAACTACAGGATTCTCTTAAGAAAGGACACTCTATAGATATTTTTTCACTGTTCTAAAATTTTTCTATCTATCTGTAATAACAAGGGAACCTGATCTAGTGCCCATCTAAATTGCTGGAAATCCTCTTACTAACTTCAGTGGAATCTGGACTTTACTTCGTAGATGTGATTTTATTTGTATTAGAATGAAAGTGTACAGAACTTAAATTCTTATTCAAGGACATTCTTAAACTGCATTGAATTTCATCTTCATTTTCCTTGCTGTAACTAATCCTTGGTCTCTGAAAAGTGTAGTAACTGGATATAAAATTTTGGGATTAAAACCTAAGAGCTGATTTTGTGGTACTGAAGTTAGTTTGACTTAATTACTGATATTCTTTGGGCATTGGAACTAGCTGACACTTCTTCCTTTCATTAATGAAAACATTTTTCCCTTAAGAAGTCTCTTTTTCCCTATCTCTTCTTCTTTCATAAACCTCATGACCCTCAGAGAAACTGTAGCTCTCACTGGAAATGTATTGGTCTAGATTTTTGCTGCTGCTGCTGAAATCTTCTTCTCTAGTTTAAGATTAAAATTCTCTGAGGCATTCTGCGAACCCTTGCTGCAGGTAATGCCAATGTACTTGACAGAGCTACTCACATGAGCTAGAGCTTTTCAGACGAGGGTCCAAACATATCTCTGAGGGTCAAAGTCTACTCAGGCAAAATGTCCCTTGAAATCAGTGAATGTGATTGTCAAAAGAGTGGGGGCTGAAAGTTGCTCAGTGCTTTTCCTTCTGGCCATGCACTGAACTACAGGCACCCTTGCGCACCGGAAAACATACGGATTCTCAGCTCCACAGCAACTGCAACAGGGGAGGCTTCCTCGCCATCCTTCTGGAAGGCTAGTTGCAAACCAGCTGACCCCCATGGAACCTGCATAAAACTTGTTGGATTGGTTCTTCAGCCTTGTTTCCTTATCAATTATTTTCTTCCTCCCTCATGTGCACTGGTATATTACTGTTTTATGAATGTTGGGGCTGCTGGCAGGAACTAACATGGCTTTTCACCCTAAAATTTTACAGTGTTCCTTTTTAGACATACTCTTGGGCATTTATGTATGGTGTTTCCTTGCATGGGATCTCACTTCAGGGAGCTGCCTGTGGAATTCAGCATATGCTAAGAGTATTTTTTCATATTTAAGTGGGAAAAATAATGCTCCCATTAAATGCAACTAGCTGAATGCCTAATGAAAAGGGAACACTGTGGTTATAACTTGTATTACAAATCTTCTGTAATTAACGGCATCTTCATTAGTTAATAAAGTTGGTATTTTTGTAACCTTGCTTACTCTTATTATTCTTAATAAAGTATTTTATAAAAAACAACAACTTAATTAGCATTATATTTCTTATTTAAAGAAGAAGTTTTGGAACCCCATTGCTACGCAGAGCCTTAGAAAAATGAGTGACTCTCAATTCTGATTTCAGTGAGGGATTTTAGTGTGCAGAGTAAGGAGGACTGGCACTTTGAATATCTTCGAGTGTCCAATGACAGAATTTCACTTAAAGATACAGCCAAATCCATGCTGTGATCCTGCTGAGTCTCCCCAGGAGCTTCCTGCCGTAATTCCGCATGGAGAATGGCCTAAGCATATTATGCAGAGAATACATTTGCAGTGGAAAGGGTGTGCTTAACTTAAACATGAGTGTTTGCCAAGAGGTTTGTAGGTCCTTACAATTTCAGTATGAGAGGCTTGGAATTTTAATTATTTCTTTTAATATACTTCACACTTCAGGAAAGGGCTCCTCCCCTCATTCTGTCACTTAATACTACTGGTGGTACATAAGCTGATGGAAAAAAGACCAATAACTTGCACAAACCCAGGTGCTGCTGCTGCACTTAATAGCAAAACCAGCCAACAGCAATAGCTAGCAAAAAAGGAAACCAGCAGCACCCTTCCCAGCCCCACCAGATTGGTGCCTCTGTCCAGCAGAATACTGTCAAGCTGCTCTAGCATCACAGCATTCTGGTTCGGTAAGTTCAAATAAGGGACAGTAAGTTCACTGCTTCTTTTTCATTATCCAGCTGAAATGTCAAAGTTCTAAGCATTTCTGGTTGCACTAAAACTTTGATGATTTAAACATATATTGGCTAACAACTCCAGCTATATCAACAGTGGCTCATTCTACAAATAAACTCATATGCAGAGTGTTTGAAGTCTGATTCTGAATTTTCTGTGATAAACAGAATTTTCTTTTTGTTTGTAGTCCAAAAAGGAGTTTTCCTAATTGATTCATAAAATCAGTGGATTTTATCAGGAACTCCTGAAATCAGTGGGAGACTTGCCAATAGCTTCAACCGTGCAGGAATGCTTCCAAAGTTATAAAAATCTAGAAATAGTCCATATGTCAAAACCGTATCTTGTTATAGTTTTACATTTGAAGTGTTAAGGATGTTCAGGTGACCTGACTACCTCGTGGGAGCTGTGAGAATTAACTGCTTGTACAGCAATTTGCACAACAAAGATCTATAAAGGGATATTGCCTTCATATTAGGTTCTCTTACGGCTTTATCTTTTGTAGTTGCAAGAGCAGTATAATCTGCAGATGATAAATGATGAAAACCCACATCGATGCTCAGTACTTGCTTTTTGCTCTTTCTTATTTAACAAGCCTCGTGTAAGCAGAGCAGGCCATTTAGCAGAGTTCAGCTGTGTATCTACTCTGCCTTCAAAAGCACCGATTTCTGGACAGCTATGTTCCAATAAAAAACACGTGCAATAAATAGGAAAGAAAACATCTGTGAGGAAAAAAGCAAACCATAAAAAGGCTAATACCAAAGTAAGCCCTAAAATGAATAGATAATTTTTTTTTCATGTTGTCTCAGTTTTTACAACATAGGATATATGGTGTGAAAAGCCACAACAGAATAGCTTGATAGTTTCAGCTTTCCTAAAGCTCTTTCTCTTTGGTTCAGAAGACTTGGGAAGGTGCAATGACTTCCCCATCTGGTCACAGAGGATGTAGCGCAAGTCATGCTTCTATGTCTGAGGACCTGATCCTACTTGCACTGAGCTCACTGTCAAAGCTCTATCTAGGGCTAATAGGTAGGTCCTAAATCGTCCTTCTGAACCCCTTGGACCTTGTCATGGGACTGTTTCAGATCTTGACTTCGTCCAGTGCTCAAGGCATGTTCCAGGCTGGTACTGAGTGGGAAAGGAGAAAAGCGTATATTTTACTTCAAAACTGGGCACCAAAGTTCCACTGCAGACTATCAACTTCGCTCAGTCAGAGTCTAACTGAATATAAGGATTGGATGATTTGCTTACTAATCAAACATTTTTCATTACGATAATAATAATAATTAAAAACCTTATTAATGTAGTTTTGTACACATAATAATAAATTCCTTAGGGAAAATCTCAACACTAGAGCAAAATACTGCACCACTTCAGACCCCATGAGATGCTGATGTTTTCTTCAGATACCTCAAGTTATGTGTATTTAAGCTGGTATTGTCCTTGCTTGGGTTATCAGATGTATTTTATTGGGAGAAAAAATATATACAGGAGAGTGGAATTCATAGCAATTTATTAAAAATAAGGCAGGAAATATGGCATTAGAGGCACACATTGGATTAGATGAGACTGGTGCACAATGCAAACAAGGACATAGTCCTTCCCTCCACTGGAGAGAGGTTTTACCTCGAGTAATATGTGAGTTTATAGTATTTAATTCAGTCCAGATTATACTAACTGAAAAATTTCCAGGTGGTTTTCTTTCCTTGAGCATTAATGTCAGCATGATACACACACTGAGCAAATATGCATTTACATCAACATTGGTATTACAAACCATGTCAACAATAGTCTTATGTCTTGGGTGTAAATATGCCATCTGCTGTTCAGCCCTGTGTTTAACAGTACTGTAACTTCACATAGCAGTTACAAAACTGCCATCTTATAGTTTCCTCTCTCTTTTTTTTTTTTTATTTTTTTTGTTTAAATAAATGAAAACTCAGAAAATTTGCTGTTCACAGTAGTGTAAGTTGTGGAAGCTTTCAATTAAGCATTCACTCATAAGCCTCTCTTTTTCATTGCTGTGTATCCTCATGAGGCAGCTGAGCCCCAATTTTTGCCTGGTCCTATAGTTCTTTGAAGTCCATGTTTCTGTTGGCAAAGTCCCCACGTAGCCTTAATTTTTCCTGTTGAACATATTCAGAATATGTCTCTAAGAATATCTGTAGGAGATGAAAAATCATTGCAGTCCTGAAATATTCAGCTACCAGCCTTCAAATGTCCACACTGATGATTCTAGCTTGCCATCAAGTATATTAACACAGAGAAAGGTATATACTAGTGGCCTAGATGGCTTCTACAGATCCCACATCAGCGAGGCTTGGCTATCCTTGGAGAGGTGCTCCACAGCCCGCTGTACCAAACTGTCCATACATAGCCAGAGGCTGGATGTGACTGAGCACTAAGGCACACACATAGACAGGCAACAAAATGCACACCACACTCACACAAATGCACACAGATGCCGTCACGATGCTGTTTAGGTGACTAATTCAGAACTTCTTGGTCTACACAGATACTTCAGGGAAAGGGTTGTAACCTGAGAGTTTCCCTGTCCTCTAGAGCTGTGCTGACTGAAGTGCCTTAGTACAGGAATAGGACAACTTGAGAAGAAAGGTCCAGGAACATTTATCTCACTTTGCCTAATAACTGAGAATAACAAGGGGAAGCTTAGTGGTGACAGCCAGGAGTACGATTTTTTCACATCCTGAATTTGCAATTTGTGATAACAAAATTCTGTAGTGTAAGCCTCGATTGCCAGAAAAAGTCATACGTGCCTCTGCTCCTTCGCCCATGCTCCGGACTTGCTGGATCCAAACCAACCCAATCGCTATAGAGTGGCAGCGTGTTTACGTATGTCATTGTGTGTGTGCGTGTTCAAGCATGTGTATACACACGTATCTGTTGTGCCTGAAGCAGTGTAGAAGCTCTGGCATTGCCCTTTGCTGTCCTGGAAGCAGACTGGTAGACCTCATCGGTGTTCAGCCAGCTGTGTACTGGTTTGGACCCACCAGTGTAACTATAATCTGCACATGAAGGCCCCAAAGGTTAGGAATTAAAAAGCTCAGCCTTGGCTCTTAAAATGCTCAAAACCCCTAGGTAATTAATATTAATCCTTTGAATCTACACTGCTAATCAAAATAGCGCACAGGCCTTAGGAGACCCTTTGGGATGTTTTTTCCCCTTTTATTCCACTTTAATTTTTTGAGGTATCACCAGAGGCTGGCCTTAGTGTTAAAGAAGTCTTAAAAGTTTTTTCCTGTAGAAATCTGCTTCCTTAGTGGAGCTCTTTCTGGGCTGTTATCTTAGTTAATTTGGTCAGGAGTCTCTTTTAAAGTTCTGGATGGGTTTTCCAGGCTAACTTCTCAATTTATCTTAGCAGAGAGACTGGGTTGTATTTGTCAGCATGATGTTCTTTAATCCCCTCTGATGTCACTTAGTGTTAACAGCTTTTTAGTTCATATAACTGCCTAACACTAATCCCTAAGCATTAATTTCTTTTACTTTCCCCTGAAGTTTTTTATTTAGCCCTACATTCCTGCCTGGTTTATACACACGCTTGGGGAAAAAATGAAAAAAGGGGAAAAAAAAGAAAAAGCCTTTCAGTTTTCTTTAGCTGGCCTTTGCATTAAAGCTACTAAATTTTCTTATCGGTAACTTTTCCCATCATGACATGCAGATCTTACCAGCCCAGTTTGCAGGAACATGTCAGTTTTACTGGTATGTTTGACAGAGACCAGGCTGGTTTCCAAAATCCATTTGTTTTCCTTCCAGCATGCTTGCTTACCTCCCCAGGCTCCTGCTCTGCTTGGCTTCCTCCAAACAGGTATTTCCCTGCCTATTTGGGTATGGATTGTGCATTCTCTTTCAAAATTGGAAGCAGAGTTTCCTGTCTTTCCCACTCCATGCTGGGGAGGATGGACTTTTCTTCCCATTTCCCTGACAAATCTTCAGGAGCGTAAAATGCTCCTTAGCTTTAAAGTAGTTTCTAGCTAAATGCAGGAAGGAATCTGTGAAACTGATGTGAGCTCAAGCAGCCAAAACTCACTTGGGCATAAAACAAAAGTTTTGGATGCGCTTCCCTTTTAAATATTTAAATATAGTCTTGGCATTCCCGTATTCCTCTGAATGGTTATTTCAGACACTTCAGAAGAGTTTGTGAGTTCCTCTCTTGGGTCGGACATGGCAAGGCAGTGGTGTTTGCACAGGCTGCAGCACAGTGTGATCCAAGGGACTCCTCAACACTGCTGACAGACAGGGACTTCAATTCTTTTTCTTCTCTACTGGGTTTACTTGCTTATTTTCTTGTTTGTTTTGTTTGTTTATTTGGTACTTTATTATTCTATTTTAATGCTGACAGGAAGAAAGTAAACAGGGAAGTGCAGGTCTGGTGCAAGTGAAGTGTTTGAACTGTCCACTGGGTAAGATTTATGGTCTGCTAAGGACAGCTTTTTGGAATGTTCTTCTCTTGACTCCTCTCTTGGCAGTTTTCTTGGCCTCCTTAGCTGTCTGAAGACACTTCACTTTCTTTATTTGGAAAACGCTTTCCTCATTATCTTCTCTGTAAGGGTGGAAGTGATGAAGTCACTTTGTCTCTCTTCCTTCTTCCCCCCCACCCCCCACTGTTGCCTACATCCCTCAGCGCAGATTCAGCAACAGTACTGAGCCCTTCACTGTAGGAAGTTTTCCTTCCCCAGAATACGGAGCAAAGGCAAGTATTTGCTAGATACTTAGGCGTATCTAGTAAATGCACTGAGTAGAGCAGCATTTCTACAACATTTGCATTAGTCTCTCCAGACACCATATTTGTAAAGACAGAGCTCTTTAGTGTGTGAGAGAGCAGAAAAAGAAAACTCACGCTGGAAAAGAGAAAAACTTCTAGAAAACACTCATGCAGTAGGTTTTTGATTGCTCATCAAGATGGGCTACTGCCTTCACATCAGTAGTGAATTGGTGCCTGGCTTGAAACAGAGAAGTTCTGTAGAGACAAATGAAAAGGTTAGAGGCTACCCTTAAGGAATTATGGGTGTGGGAAAGCAGGGCAGTAATTTTAGGTGGCAGCCCATAGGAGTGGCCACTGAGGAGCTTAGGAACCACACAGCCACTGACCACAGCCCGCAACCTCTGTTGTTGTCCGTTCTCTTTCTTTGGAAGATTGGTCTGTGAGAAGAAATTCAACTTGGGGAGAGAAATTTCAGCAAGCTCTATTGAAATCACTCAGCAGCGTGCCACTGACTTCCCAGAGATCAGTGCTTTGCGCATGCAGCTGGTGTGGGTTGGTTTTTTTCTGCCTGCTATGGGCAGATTGAAAAAGCGGCCTGAATCAGTTTATGTGTGTATCTGAATTTAGTCAGGCTTTTGACTCCTGCTCCGGACATGAAGATAGAGTGAAGAGAAGTTTTTTTAAAAAATGTTCTCTTTCAGGCCACATCCTTCCTATTGTTTCCCCAATTTCACACATTCGTTAAAAGGGGAAACATACTGCATACAGAAAACAAACCGACCCCTCCAAGTGAGAACATATAGCAATTTCATTCAGAACCACTCCTTTTAAGGCACAGGGTATATAAAAACCACACCAAGGGAATACTGTTCTCTGTGGTCATTTGTTAGCAAAGCTGAGAGGAAATCAAAACTGAAAGGATTCCTCTGCAACTGCCAACTTGCTGTAATGGAAGCCAGGGGAAATGTATTTATCTGTTTACTTGACTAGGAAGAAAGAAACCAAAATATATTTTCCTCCAATGGCAGAGGAAAATTAGACTGTTACTAATCACTTGTGTGCTAGACTTCCCTCCAGGCCTTTCCTAATGTTTTGTCTTGGATTCAAAAGAAATAAAATGTCAGTTCTTAGGAAAATAAAGTATTTTGTAGAGTATAGAAACTGAAAAGATCTTTAAGAACCTGATATTTCCCCTTTACAGCCTTAAGGATGTTGTCCAGTACTTCACATTATTGAGAACGATCTTTTTGTAGATGATTTCTGCAGAATAGAGATTCCGTGCCTGTAATCTGGCACAGGGCTGCAGCTGTAAAGAGGGACAGCCGATTTAGAGGTGCGACTCGCTAGGCTTGATTTTCCCTCCAAAATTATGTTTTAGTCCATTGAAATGGACAACATGAACTAGAATGGATCTGATTACAGGGGATTCTGTCACCTTATTTAGGACTTGTTTTAAGAGGTGCTAGGTCCATTGATTCGCGTAGGATGGAGGCTACTACCAATGTGATACTTCGTCACTAGTTGTCTCCGTCCTATATAAAATGTGATCTCTGTAAGAAACAGTTACAGGATGATGTGAAGAATAAAAATAACCTGAAATATGCCAAGATCAGGCTCAACAGAGGATTTTGTCTTTGCTGCATTGCTCTGAAGATACAGACCTGCCATAAATTTCTTCAATTGTTGTATTTACAACAGTTTTACACTGCATTGTAGCAGTTAAAACCTGCTAGCAAATCTTGTCAATGATATTTCTTTTGATTAATTCTATCTGGGCAGATGCAGTGCAGTCTGTCAAACCACGAAAACAAAAAAAATGAAGATGTAGTTCCTAGAGACTGCTAACTGGTTGGGACCATAGTTAAACATGCGTTTAACTTCAAGCGTGAACTTAAGTCCCATTGACAAGTGCCTTCCTTTGAAGACACAAATAATCCAGGGAGTCTTATAAAGCATAGTGACTTTGGCTGCTTGTGGGTAAGGATTCTAGCTGGGGACGACACTTGTTTATACAGTACCTAAGCCAGGAGCACTCTAAACATTAAAAAGACTTTCAAAATTGACCTAAAAAAATGTTAATAGCTCCCTTTCATTTGTCTTCTCTTTTTAAAATAACAACTTAAAACGACATTCAAAGGCCTAACAACTGGAACTATATGGGAGAAGACACAGTCAAATTTACTTCTGCTTTAACCACAGTTCGTGTAACTTCGGTGAAAATAGTTGTGGTGTCATGATTTAGTCTTCAGAGTCTTATTAGATGACTCATTATGGATCTTTGTGTAGTTGAAAGGTAATGCAGAGCACATTTTAATATGGTTGCATTTTAATGGTTTTCAGTCCAATCATTTCTCAGTCTGTGGGGACCACCTACAACTGGCCTGTGCGAATTGAATTTAGAGTCTATCTCTGCAACATCTATAATACTTGTCTAGACACATCTTATAGGATTCAGAATTGCAAATGACAGATTGTATACCAGGCCTGACATTTATTTTATAGAATATACAGATATATTTATAACATGATAATAGCTGTATCTGATACGTGCTTCATCTAAAATCAGAATGAAGCCCAAAACATTCACATGTGGCAGGGTCAAAACCCCTTTATGATTACACTGTAGACTAAAGGTATACATGTATGCATGCAAAAGCCTCAGAACTTGGCTTTTTGAATTTTTTCTAAAAATTAAACTCTGGCCCATCCTCAGAAGGAATTCCAAAGATTAAAAAAGACTAGAAAAGTACACTTGAAAAGTGTACTACAAATATCTAAATCATATGAATTATTTGATCAAGCAAATTGAATTATATTAAAGAAATTTTGCAAAATTCTTTAGCAAAGCTTGATTCCATAGCTCTACAAACAAGGAAATTTCTTAGAAATAAACATGTAATATTTGTCAATTAAAAACAAGTGTTGATGACAAGTGAGGGTTCATGTGGAAGAACTTGAGGATGTGCTCCTCCCTAGAGGAAGAGTAAGTTTTTAAATAGTCCTTCACAATCAACGTATGTATCAATTATTTATTAGCATTAATTTTTTTTTAATGAGAATACAGATCATAGAAGTAGAATTTATTGGAGCTGTGTTCAGTTCTTGTCTCTGCCTCTGTCTTGTCAAGAGTCACTTTATCTTTGACTGTCTGTCGAGACCCTGAGTGCACCCAGGAGCCCTAATGTCCCTCCCCATCTCTGGGTCTCCCCCGCCCTACCCACAGGCCGGGACCCCATTCCACCCCTACGGCCATCAGTCCCTGCTCCAGGGAGGCCGTAGGATGCCACCTCCACCTACCCTGGCCCATCATGGTGTCACCCTATCCCCATCCCCAGGGAGGTGCCCGATGCCTGGGGCTGCCCTGGCTGCCGTGGCTGGGACAGGCCCTGGGTTCTGAGTCCTGCCCTGGAGCCGCTGCAGCCCTCCGGCCCCTGGCCCAGAGAACCACCAGGCCTCCCAGCACCATAATGACATTGATTTGTTATTTTTAAGTAATTATGTTTTTTTTTCACTGGAGGAAGTACAAAATCAAGAAGAAAGCATCTGATACCCCTTCCTGCTCTGACCAAGGTTTTGTGCCTGCGAAAAGGAGTGTCAGCCTGAATTACTTTTTTTGGTATGAAACATCCTCCATATCTTTCCCCCCTTCAGTAATTTAACTCTTCAAACTCTGTTTTTTTCTTCTAAAAATCATTAATTTCTAATGCACAGACATGTGCATTACAACATGTGGGAAAAAAATTGCATATAGCTTCCTAAATAGAAGGTTTAATTTTAGAAGTGCTTCCCTTTTAGCAAATTGCTTTCATCTTAATTTAGACATAATTTAATTTAATTCTGATGAAAACACTTCCTTCTTTGGGTTTGAGTGTTGAGTTCAATGACACTTTATCAACAACTCTATCATGTTTAATGCTTAAAAATGCTCTACAAAATGCTATTGTTTTCTCCTGAATCCTCACAAGACCACAGAAAGGTAATTAGTAGATGTTGCTTTTATTTTACAGAAGAAGACATAGGTGAATCTGTGCTTCTAAGATTTGTAAGTTTTTGTTATTTCTGGCTACTTACAGCAACAATTTTGAATACAACATGAAAAATGTGAGAAATTTGATGGTTTTCAAAGAAGGCAGATGAGAACCTAAAGACCACTAAAACCCTTATAAGTGTAAAAACACAATAAACTTTTCCTTTGTGTTTGTCTGTATTTTCTGAAGAAAATCTTAACAAATTTGGGAATTATTGAATAATTGTGAATTTTTTTGCATGTAACTGTAATGAACTGTATATTACAGTTGCTGATCTGAATATATTAAAAAAAAAGTAACCTAGTTTTCCTCCAGCTCAGTGATTATCAGACGTGAAGATAATAATTTTATGCATATTTAAGAGAAAAGGAAATGTATTACCACTGCTTTTTATTATTATTATCATTTTTATTTTTATAATTTCTCTTTGAAAGCTAATACAGCTCCAACTATTCAATAGTAATGTTAAAATTTATGACAGGTATTTCAACATCCTGCAGGATTTTCATTTCACATCAAATTATTTTTATACAATGATTTTCAGAATAATTTCCATATTGTTGAATTAACTAAACACAATAGTTGCTGTATCCACCCTAAGAAGAAATGCACACATTTTGTACAGCAGCTATGTACAAATTTTGGTACATGAAGTAATATATCCGAGCTGAATTGAAAGCGTAAGGGAAATTCTAAAGAGGTAGAATGCAACTAACATTGAAAGTTGTCAAAGATGTTACACAATTTAACACAAGCTGTTCCTCTCTAATATCATAGTGACAGTTTCATATAAATGACATTTCGTGAGTAATAAAATGACAAATACATCATTAAAATTAGAGACAGATTGCTAAATGGATTAGACTGCAAGTGTCTTAGTTTTTTTCTTTCTTCTTCCACATGCATATTTCATCTTGCTGAAAAATGATATGCCAATGTTGTTCATATTGCCAGATCTTAAAATGAGTTGTAAAATTCATTCAGTTCTACCATGCAACAGCTCTTTGAGAAGAGGAAATTCAGAACTGACTTTTTTTAAATATCCTTGAACAGATCACTGCAAACTCTGTTCTGTAAGCTCTTAGAGGTATGACGTGCCAGGCACATGTAGGGCCTTGTACACATATAAAGAAATTGCAGAACAGTGAAAGGGCCTCTCTTTTTGGATGATCTTTCAGAAATATAATTTTCTTTAAGACTCAGAACATCAAAGGCTGTTGTTATAATGCTTGGTCTCAGAGTAGGTAAATGACTGATACATTTTGGGGTTTAGAAAAGGAACCAGTCAAACCGCATTTACACAGACAAATAATATGCAAGATACAAGCAAGAAAACCAAATAAAATAGACTTTTGTCATGAAAGCAGCTAAGAGGCTGGCAAAACATATTTTTTTAAAAAATATTAGCATAGCTATCTAGAAGGATGTCTAAAGAAGTTATACCTAAAGAGAGGTACACAGAAAGTTCTATAACAGGCTGTCAGAATTCTGTAGCATAAAAATATGATTTTCTTTTGGGTTTTGGGCTCATTAAGTTTATTTTAGTGTAAGAAGTAACAGTCATTATAGAATAATTTAGGAGTAGTTTCCTTATTATCCTATTCAAATCCTCCAGGAGTCTACTGATTTTAGGGTATATTCTTGTACTTGACTGGATTGCAGACTTGAGCGACTTGTCAAGTGTGGCTACAATATGCCACACTGTGTCATTCTGTTAACAGAGGAAATAAAGAAGTTTGATTTCCTATGGATGTACCTCCCTTAAATATCTTCCTATGTAGTAACACCAAATCCGCCTCACCGAAAAACACGGAGAAGTAATGAGATTGGTCCAGGGCCCTGTGTGTGCTGAAATATAATTGTTTTGTAGACTTCTACCCTGCCTTTAAAGTGAATTTAATCAGAGGATTCAAAAGTTGTTAGAGAAGGGTGGCCCAGAGGATACCTGAATAGTGGGGGTTTGACCTTGAGCAAGCACTGCAACATCATGGCAAAGCAGGCCAACAGCCACCTGTGGTGCAGCGCTGCAAGCATATTTAAGGTCTTGGAGCATCTGACGTGTGAGGAGAAGCTGAGGGAGGTGGGATTGTTCAGCCTGAGGAAGATAAGGGTCAGGGGGTATCTTATCAGTGAGTACAAACACCTCATGCAAGGGTGTAAAGAAGGTGGAAGCAGACTCTCTTTAGTAGTGTCCAGTGGCAGGACCAGAGAAAATAGGCACAAATTGAAATACAGGAAATTACATTTGAAGATAGGAATGAAAAAACCCACATTTGTACTGTGAAGGTGCTTGAACGCTGAAACAGGTTGCCCAGAGATGTTGCAGAATCTCCATCCTTGGAGCTATTCACAAGTCACCTGGACAGAGTCCTGGGCAACCAGACCCTACCTTGAGAGGGGGAGCTGGACACGATGACTTCCAAAAGACCCTTCCAACCTCAACTGTTCTGTGATTCTATGATCCTGTTTCCTCAGGAAAACTGTCTAAACACAAATGTATAAAGTCTTCAAAATATATGTGTAATTGGTTCTTGTTCATTCATTCTTATGCAACAAGTAATTTTGCTTGTCGGAGGCTGCTCACATATCCTGCAAAACTTGCCATTTTTAGAGTATACAGAGACAGCATTGGAATGGAAAAATCTTGTTGGAAACCTATAGATTTGTTAGGCGTGTTGTACATTTATCAGTCAGTGATTTGTTAACCCAAATCCTCTTTTATGATAACACTAAAATATCTTTTACTACAGAAACTAATGGACATCGTATGAGGCAACCTTCTTTACAGTGATCCGGTGGAAACAAACAGGGACTTGTTTTAGAATTACTGAGCACAAAGGAAAGGAACTGAACTTTTTTTTTTTTTGGACTTGTTCTCTGGCAAACCTTACTTTAGTCTGTGGCATTTACATATTCTGATGATAATGGCAGCCTGTAGGAGTAAACTTAACTGACTTTGAAACTTTTTCTCTCTTTGATGAATTTGCAATCTATTAAAAAGGAAGTGAATATTCCATCAAATTGACCATAAGGAAATATGTACATCTTCTACAAACCAGGGCTGTTTAGTTTCTAGGTAGATTCCACTTTTTGTTAAAGGACTGTGGAAATGAATAATTTTCAGACTTGGTCAAGGCACAGTGTTTGTAATTATCCTTAGGATTGCGTAGGTCTTGGATCTAGATGTACAAAACTGTTTTTGTGCCAAGGCACAAGGGAGAGAAACTGCACTGAAAAAGTTATAGAGCCTGATCATGGAAGGTATTGAATGCTTCTGGTGAAGGACGAAGGGCCCTTGGCTTCAGCTAAAGCAAAGAACCTTGGAGGATGAGGACCTCACTCTGTAAAATAATCTTCTGATTAAGGATGTGCTATTTTCTCCTCTTCTGAAAGGCGTGTGTGCACATTAACATCTGTAAATGTCAGACAAGTGGTCTGTTGTATTGAGCAGTCTCAGTTTAAATCTGTCTAATGCATGCTTTGTCTTAGTAAAGATACAGATGCTTTCTGCGGTCCTATAAAAATGTGCATTTCAGTGATGAATGGGAGAGTTTATAGTTCCAATTACTCTTGTCTCCTTTGAAGCAGGAAAGCTGGCAACCCTTTATCTAGACTTTAGCGGGTTGAGATAAACCTTGATAGCAAAAAGTATCTGGATTGTCAGAGCTTTTAGCTACAGTAAACTACTTAAACTAAAAGCAGCTGTTAGGCAAAAAAGAAAAATACCCATTCATTTGTGAAGATGTTCTGTAGTGGCTGGGATACTATTTAATGATTTTTTTTCTTCAGATGAGACTATCATAAAAAATCTAAGTTACACACACAGAAGCGCATATGCACAAACATGAGCACACCGTGATGTAAAACACGTAGTGTTTGAAGAAATCTTGTTTGGCTAACACACAGTAGTCATTTGGAAGAAATGACCAGTGGAGATCACTGTGTTCAGAAAATTATAGTTTCGTTCCAACGATATAGTAGTGAGATTACACTCATTGTTATGAAAATGTTATTGTCGTCTCTACAGATCTGTTATTCCCATGCGATGTCTGGAATAGTAAAATTATCCTCACTGAGAAGTACTACTCTGTCTGCTTCTTTTTTGTTCTGAAATATATTGAAATCATGTGGACAGTGCAGACTTCTAGCATGTTTTCTGAATCATTACCAATGTATTTCATTGTGTTACCTAAGACAATTATTCTGAGTCCCTCTGGGTTTTGTACTATGTTTCTGCCAAGTTTCTGTGAAGTTTTCTGGTGTAAATTTAAATCTCTGTTTTAGTTAATATGGCAAACAAGGAAAGATACAAATTAAATTTGTAGTGTATCTTCAGTGTGCTCACTTTGTTTATAAAACACTGTTCAGCAGTTTTAAAACTCTGCGTGGACCTGTTTGGTCAAGAACGAAAACTCCTCTATTGGTGAAATATCTCCCACAGGTCTCTGAAAATGTCTATATCATGCACACCATCTCCCTAATTTCCCAAACCAGTCTACCTCCTGGAAATATGTATAACCAAATCTATAAGACCAAAGGTTTATCTGACAAACAGTGGCAGCAGTCCGCCTGATTTCTGAGGGGTAAAAATTTATACCAGTTAAAATCCTTCCTTCTGACTGCAAGAGTCTCAGTTCTGCTTGATTTTCCCGTGGTTTCTGTGCAAAACCAACTTCTGTACTCAAATCTTAATCAATTTTGCTTGGATTACAGCATATTTTCCCTTAAGAATCAGTTTGGACACTCATGAAACTCAGCCCCTGTTCAGCCTGTACTTCCTACAGCCTACCCTGATACTTGACTTTGCAATGACAAGGTAATGTCAGTACTCTTTTCTGGGATTTCTATATTAGTTCACTACTGGCTGCAAGACAGGGATGGGGATCTAGTGGGAAAGATTAGACTGGCAGAGGAGAGGGTTTGGGTTATTATAAGGTAATCTCCCTGCAATTTTTCCACACACATCTGCCAAAGGGTCACTATAACTACAGAGAAGCACAGTTTTCTTTCTGATTAATTTCTGTGAAGGCATCAGTGCCCAGATGAAGTTTGACTCTCTGCATTAAATGCTGAAATTGAATCCTAAAGAAATAATTTATTCTAACAGAGAGACAGGAATTTGCAGCCCATGGAAAGCTGAGGCTTAACCTTACCCTTTTCCTCATATTTTAGCATAAAATCAGACTTGCCTAGTTGGTGTCCAGACAGATTTTCCTATTTTCATATGCATATTCTTATTCTTCCCATGGCTTATTTTGGGACTTTGCAGATTGATCCACAGTTATGAACTTCCTTTCCAGACAAGGACCTTGAGCCTCTCCTGTGAACCAAAGACTTGAGTTCCTTCTTTCAGGATTTCTAATTTTCTTTTAATTCTAAAATATGGTGGTGTCTAGTCTGTTCAGTTTAGACATTGGTTCCTTTCCAGTGTGAAGTGCCTGGCCTCAGAAAGGGAAAGAAAGAATATCTGAGCTTCTCTAATGTATCTCCCTGCATCCCTTGAAAAAAATAAGCACTTCTGAGGTCTGCAGATGAATTTCCAGGCTAATGAAATCAAATGTCTGCTCTGTGGCCTGTGTATGCAACTTTGGTACCACAAGAGTCCACTCTAAGGTACAGGTCTATCCTTTTCCATTGAGAATACAGTGAAATAACAGGAAGCGTTCATCTGCTCCATTCACTTGGGATGCACCCTACTAATTTTCTCTGTGCAGAAGTGAAAATCTCCAAATCTGCAAAACAAATGAGACCACATCTGCATGACTCTAGGCTCTGCTCAGGATATAATCCAATACCCCAACAGAATTTTTCCCTCCCTGAGGCCATGTTCTGCTGACCTGAATCACTGTGCAGGCACTGACCTGGAGCAGTCATTGAGCACAGGAAAGTTACCTAATCTACATGCAGGTGTCTGTCCCCTATCAAAGCTGGCTTCAGTTATGACAGCATGAAAATTTCAGGGTTTCTCCAGAACATTTAGACAGATTTCTAGTGTCATTGTCTATAAACTGGATTGCAGCAGAGCTTTATCTGGTATTTAAAAGACTGCCATCTCATCAGAAGTAGTTGTGATCATGCTGAAAGGAATTTTAAGGCTGTGAAGGGAGGCAGTTCGCAAATAAAAGAAGAGGCTCTCCTAGAAAACAGAGTTGCTGTTTTGGATGTGGTATGCTCTAGAGATCTAAGTCCCAACAGGTGTACGACTTCTGGCACTAGGTTTAATCTGCTTTTGTTCGTCCTGTATATCCAGCAGTAGGTAACATTATGGTGTTTATGTGGGAGAGGGAACAGAACTGCTTCTTCTATCCTTCTTCATCAGAAAGATGCTGTTGGTTAATAGAACAATTCTGGTTTGCTAGGCGCGAATGATGAGTACAGGCGAATTGAATCATATTAAGCAAAATCAAACTTTCTGGATTTCATACTTTCCATAGCTCAGCCAAATTATTCATTCCAGCCTGTGCCACAGTTCTCCATTTGCCAATGAAGTAAGTCTTCCTTATATATCAAGATTGCTGAGAGAGTGAAACCTAATTTTAAAAATATGGGTAAAAACTATAAGTGGTAGAAAAATAGAGAAAAGATAGACAATTTGTTACTTTTACCATAAAGATGGATTAAAATACTGTGTTACAAAATTTTACTTTCAATGTTTGTATTGCTATAATGCCAGATATTCTGATCCTGCCAGAGCCAATCAGATTTGATGAGGACATTAACTTGATTTGGAGCCAAGAAATAGGTGTAAACATCAGACCTCATTAGATTTTCTTGAACTATATTGAAATTGAGGTTTACTTCATGCCATGTATAATTAGACAGTTATTGTAATTATTCCAATTTATTTCACATCAAGACTTTTGCACTTCATCCTTTTAAGACAAGAACTGAAATCTCCTATGCCCCAAGGCAGATCAAAACAAAATTTGTCATGTCCTATCCATCTAAGGGACAATCAAGATTTGTATCTGTCCTCTGATAACAGCCAACTCCTGATGCCTCAAAGGATGACAGAATTTCAGCAGAACAGAGAAGGCTTGTAGATGACATATGTGCATGAGGAAGGAAGAATCTGCATTTTTGAAAGGGTCACTTAGAAGAACAATAATGCATTAAATTCTAAACTACTGTGTAGACTAAGTCCATCTTGAAGTGCCTTTCAGATATGTCCTTATGAAAAATGATTCCACTCAACTGACTGACTAGATTGAAAGGTATGGACGTAAATTATTTCATTAAAGTTGAAAGCTTTTTCTGTCTGCCCTCGGTGCATGTACAGCCTGATTTCTGGACGGATTTTTGACGAGTTTAAGCTGGCTGAGTTTGCGTGTTTAGTTCTGTTGTACACAGCAGGCTACAACACCTACAGACGGCATCAGAAGTCTGAGGCCAGTGAATCAAAAAGAGTAATAAAAATATTAGTTTTCTAATAAAATCAGATAAGCTGAGGGAAGGCGTACATATTGAGAAAGGAGATGTCATTTTTTCATTGATGCTGTTTTCTACTGCATATTCTTGTATTTGCTGTTCATCTGGCTCTCTTTAGGGAATCGTAGACCAAAATGTACTGCTTCCCACATTTTGACTACTGTTGTCTGTCTGCACCAACCTTGAAAGAAATTCATACCTAAGGCTTATAAGACCCTTTTCTCCTTCAGTCTTTCAAAACACTTAACCCTGCAGTTATTGGAGGAAACATTTTGCATGTTGGCATCACCAGATTTTATATTTTCTGTTGCCTATGTCTGGCATATCTTGAAGGATTTTTTTCTAACAGCCAATGTTGTTCTGACATCTGAAATCACATTCAATTCGGGTGGGTGGGTTCTTAATAAAAACCACCACAGTTCTGTACTACCTGGATTATTGTTTTACTCTCATAGTCCATCTACTTTATACTCTCTGGAAATCCATGTAGTAGTAAAGGGTAAGTAGCACATCTGTAACTTACCAAAAGGAAATACATTTTTCCTGGAAATGCTAAAATGGGATATACATGATCACCTCCTCTTAGTTAATAAGACCATAACATATATTCTTCTTTGAGCCTGTACTATTTACTACTTTTTACTTCATTTAGTACCAAAACTGATTGTAAAATAGACATGCTATATGACTTGATGATACATAACTTTCTTTTTGGGGAGAAGATCCACAGTGATGTGCTGGTCTTCCCATAACCAGTGTCTGTAAAATACTGTAGAATCATTTCAGTCTAAGAGGAACACAGGATTTTTCAGGAAGTAGGGATTAGAGAAAAGAAACAAGTAGAAAGTTGGTAATATCTGACCAGATTTATATCGTTAATTTTTATGGCCATTCATTATAATAATGTGATACTAATTGTTTGTCATTAGGTAAACTCATCAGTGGTCTTGAAGTTTTAACTGTTGCACAACAGAAAGTATCCTTAATTAATCTATGCAATGAGAGGCTGAGATCCCATTTTAGCTCTTGAAGTCTTAAACAAAAAGCTTTCAAGCTTGTAAGCAAAACCAGGGTCTGCTTCGTGGCCTATAGTTAATAAAACTGTTCTGTTGGAGTATCCTATCAAAATGCTTCAACAAATTGCTTTGGTGGGGAGGTATGTCTTCTTAAGGAATATCCTTCTGAAATCATAGTAGTACTGGCATGATCAGAAGGGGGAGAGGATGAGATCCCAGAGCTATTTCTGCACTGCTCTGGTTGAGAACACAACTCCACTGAAATTTAGACGCCATGAACTAACTTCAGTGGTTCAGAGAAAGGTTGTCTAGCACAGAAGTAACAGAGTGGATGCAACAGCAGCTAAACATTGTTTCATGCTTTGTATTGTTATAGGAAAATGTGTAAAAGCAGGGCTAGATCAAAAATGAGTGTACTATAAGTAGAAAGATGAATACACATATCACCTAGTGTTACAAGAAATTTGGACTGTGGTACAAACTATATAAATCAGCTAGTGCAACCTCTCACTTACCAGTAGAGTAGGACACTTGTTAACATACTGATAGGCACTGAGAGGCCACGTGTGCTCTCAGGAATACTGTTTGCCCTGTTGTGCTTACTATAGTCCACCAAGATAACAAAGAAAAAGTTCATGCCTGCCTTATCTCTGGGTCCTGCCATTTCCTTAACTTTGTCTTCTGGCAGTTTGATAATGAGGCATTCAGACCACCTCTTGCTCATGGAAACTTTATTGCTAGTACATCTCTTAGCCTCCTCCACAAGTTCTGATATCCAGTCTTCATCAAAGAAAGCATGAGGCAGAAAGAAGAATTTTGAGTAATAGATAAGAAAATGAAAGACCAGGGCACAATTAATCAAATATTTCATTAGCATGAGATCTGCAGGAGTGTGGAACAGCAGGCTAAGAGGAATCACAGAAGCTCCTCATTCGAGGGATAATACATCATTCAAATGGTATTGTACTGTGGGAATGAGGGGAGCATATGAACAAATAGGTCTTGTTCTGGTAATTCATAATGATTTTTAGTTCATAACAAAACTTGAGGACAATAATGACAGTAGTCTTTAGTTGCAGCCCTGTTGATTATATCAAACAATAAGCCAAAAGCATTGTCCTTTTCATGATATTCTTGCCTAGCCCTTTGCCTTTGCTTAAGGCTTAAACTTCAGCGTATGTGGGGATCTTGGAAAGTGACTAGTTTAGACTAGATCCCTATATTTAAGTTGGTTAAAGCTGAGTGAGATGAACTCAAACCACTAACTGGTTTAAGTAGGAGTTGAACTTAAGTGCTAGTCTGTTTTGTGAGTCAGGCCAAAGTGCCTGTTATGACTAAGGAAGTTATTTGAGACTTTCTAGGGGCTAGATCACCGGAGACTTACTCAAATGGCTGAGTCCTTACATTCTCATCTAGCTGATGTCAAAGGTACTTCTGAGAAAGGTCAAAATCTTGACTGACTTTTTTCAGTTTTTCAGTTCCACACCACTTTCATATTATCGTAGTAGTACAAAAGGATGATTCCTCATTAGTTATATGGGCTGTCTTGGATTAAAGGTTAGCTGTGGAAGGGAGGTCCATCATCAGCTAATTTGTTTGTCTGTCTGGCAGGCTATTATTTTGCTGTGGAAAAGCCTTAATCCCACAGTATAATGGCATTACTGTCTGGTATTCGTAATGCTAGATGCACAGTCCGCTTTCTTCAAAATTCATCTGCTCATTATTTGATGAAGCCAACTTTATTTTTTCTGCAAGATGCAACAGTAAATAAACAACATATGTTGTTGATTCAAATAATTAACATAAGAGTGGGTTTTTCATGCTCAAAAATCCTGTCTGTTGAGTATGTGTAATATACTTTCTGCTTTTGCTAATTTCTCCTACTTCTAAGTGTTTGCATTCGGAAGCTGAAAAGGACTTAGATGTTAATTACACATGTGCTTTGAGTCACGGATTTATCATTCTAGATATATCTTATATACACTTACACAAATTCCCTTTTTTCTTAACCTGCCACTCATTGTACAAAGAGTAAAAGGGGAAAAAGTTTGTCTCGATCTTTAGGAAACTATTCTATTTGGCTGAGTAAGTCAGAGTTCCTATTTTCTGCACTGGAGTATGATTTCATCTCTTGGATTAATGGCACAATATTTAGTATACATGATTTATAAGTGCTCTAATAGCAGTCAGCAGCTTGAGCCTGCTCTTACTGACGTTGTTTTCAGTGGTGCAGAATTGTTGCTCAAATGTCATCACATTTACCTGCAAGGATTCCAGGCGTATTATAAAAGTGACAGCGGAAAAAAGCTTTTGCATTATGCCCAAACCCATATTGAAGATCCTACCATTAAAATCAGCAAAGAACATTTAGCTAAAAGGCCTTGGAGGAAAAATCCACTTTGGTTTTTTTTTTTTGATGGCCCTTTTCAGTCAGCAAAAGTAAAGGTGTAACTTTGTTGTAAGCTCCGTCCTTTCCATTTACCTTACCCACCCACCCAGTTTGCAGGAAAACCTCTGACTCACATTTTTACTAATATTTTCCAACTCTTACTTTGTCTGCATTGTTCTTTGGATTAGAAGAACATTTATGTGAGTGCAGTTTTTGTGTACGTGTTCCTCTAAATCTCAGCTCACAGGAATATTTATGTACAGAATTATGCTAAATATCAGCAAATACGATTTGTAAAATAGTCGTCCAGACAGGAGATGGAGCCGTGTGAGACTTTGCTGGTCAATCAAAATATGTGAGCAATGCGTAATGAGTCACGTGAATATTCAGACTTAGAAGCTGGCAAACAATCAGAGTCTGAAAAATCACCTAATCAAAAGTAGAAAAGAACTAAAAACTGAAGAATCATAAAAATATCTCATTACTAAAATTAACCTACACCCCAACTTTTCACAAGCACTTTACTGAAATCTGTCAGCTATCTGAATGTCAAACTTCTTTTCTCAATGCTCACTCTTGTGCTAATCACAAGTAAAATATTCTCATGTCTTTATAGAGAGTGTATTGTTGTCTTCTGCTAGCACTACAAATCTTTCGATGGCACAACATATCCTTCCAGATACTGTTTAGATCATTCTCTATGCAAGATGCACTGCATAAATTCAAACTTGTGCAATATAACATATGATTGATGATATTTAGTTTTCTGTGCCTATGTGGACAAAGTAATAAATTAGTAGGAGGAGGTGTTATATGTTTATCATTTATTCTTTAAAATACTGATGGAGACACATAACTATATTCAGTACCCCTAACTTATGACAACAGATTGTGAAAATTATTAGAACAGAAAAAATTATACTGCCCTTTTATTTAGTTGCTATATTCTTTACTAGACACTGGTATACATTCTGCATAGGACTATAAAATAAAAACAAAGATTTATGTCAGTAATTATAGAAAGGTTTCATGGAGTTTCAGTAAAATTTCCAGAAGAAAACAAAGAAATTGAGATAATAAATGTCACAGCAAATTTATTTTGCAGTTATTCTACGGTTTTTAACTGATATTCACTGGCAGGAACATTTTAAAGTGTAAACTTGCAGTTTAGAATTGTTTCAAGATAAATACAAACATGTAATCCTCAAAAGCATATTTTTAGTCTATAAACTAATAACAAATGCTTGATTCTAATGGTGCTATCCCCCAGAAAATCAGACAATGGGAATGTTATCTCATATGTCCAATTTAATCAGCTATTCCACGTTTTCATGATATGTTTGCACATGATATACACACTAAATAGTATTCATTTAAATTACACAATCATCAGTAGAAAGTGATTTCTTTTTTGTTACAGATATTCTCTGTGGACACTGTGCATTTAGACTGTGCGTACCTACTTGCACAGAATTCTGTCAATTGTTTCTACTACAATGCAGTCTGCATTTCATTGCCTCCATCTATTCAATTATTTCTAATCTTTTTTGACATCTTGTCCGTGAAGACCTGTCTGAAATCAGGCATCTGCTTCTGATTAGAATCAGTTGTGATTTACACATATCAACTTCTAATCTTGCTTTAGTCACTGGACCTTCCTGTGGTCACTAGTCCCCACTGGCTGAATGATTTCTAATTTGATTATCCTACATTAGTCACCATCTAGCAGATGTAGACATGAAAAATTTCCCTGTAGGTTTATAAAGTCATTTATGACAGGAAGCTATTTTTCAGTGCATTCATCACTTCTATCTCCATCATGCCATTTCTTTCAACAAACAGTTTTTGAAATATAATACCAAAAAAGGTGAAATCATACAGCTCCATCTGTAATTGTAATGATGATGCCTTGAAGTTTTTGGTTTAGCCTAAGCTCAGCTGGGTTGTTCATTCAAAATTTAGTCTTTTGTTTTCTAAATCATTGATACTGACTTCTGTATACTTCTGGTTTTACTTTTATTTGTCAGTAATCATTAAATTTGTGAATATATTAAATTTCAGTGGTTATTCACAAAGTCACGAATTATTTCTTCTTAGTTGTATGTAATTAGTTGCTGGTCACATTGTGCTAACCATATTATATTAGCACTATATCAGATGCTAGTCGCATTTAGTCTCTTTTTTATTATTGAGTTAAAAATAAATGATAGACTAATGGATAAAGGAAACTGGATTTTTTTTCTTAGTGAATTGGTGTCCTCACTGAGACAGACAGCTTCCTGTAAGGGAATGCCTTTCATTTTAGTTTTTACTTTTAAAGCAACTGATATAGTTTGAATAAACAGGGTTTCCAGCACAGAAGCCTTTCTTCAGGTCTGAAATGGTGCAATCCTCAAAGCCACAAAGAGATTGCTCCAAGGTTTACTAAACAAGTTAACAATTAGATCTTTGGGGAGAAAAGATAGTAACTGTGAAACAAAGATGAGGGAGGAGGTATTTGCAAGAGAACTAAATTGGCTGTATTATATGAGAGAGAAAAAAGAGGCAGGTGACTTACTGTCTGTGGGACACAAAAGAGAAAGAAACATTATGTCATGACATTCATGTGAACTATTAATTTTCCAAATAGTTATGAGAGGTAAAACAAACATAATATAAAGTTCAGCAAATACAGAAAATCATGGGGTGCAATGAAAGCTGAAATATGTGGAAGAAAAATGTCTCTATGTTCAGTCTTCATCAGGTTTTAGTCAGCATATCATTTAAAGACTTTTGGAGCATTGTGCTCCTTAGACTACAAACAATTTTAAAATTTTTACTTCTTAATATGGGCCAGAATTACAAATTATGAGAATATAAAATAATATGGGATCTGTTTTGGAGTCAGCTTAAATGTTGTGTTGAAGGAGTGATAATGTTCATGGGGGAAGTCACTCCGGGCAAAGGAGCCATCACGTGATCTACCGACTCATGCTTCAACAAGATCTACAATTTATTTTGGAGCTAATCTGTACAGGGGAATAAATAAAGCATCATAATTTCTGTTTCATTACTGCTCATGACTTCAGTATCTTGATTTCCAATGGCAAAAATCTTTGAGAATCTTAGTAGTTTCCCAGCAAGATGAAACTAGGGTTGCTAATATCAGATGAGTTACCCAGCGTGAAACCTCTCCTTCAGGAACTAATCTGTGCCTGTTTAGCAAAAAGCAGAGGGACTGTTGACATCCCACAGCTTTAAGGTATCCCATATTGGAATATATACTGAGACTATGAGAATGAATGTAGATAATTGAGTATGAATAATCAAGAAGAAGCTATTTTTAATCAATAACTGAACTGAAACCTTGGATATCCAGCCTATCCCTGAAAACATAAGCTATACAGTTTCTTCTGTCTTATAGGACTTCTCTACCTTACCTTACCTATGCAGCTGATTCTCCTACTTTCTACAGAATGGGTTGCATAAAACAACCTAAAGGAGAGAACAAAATTAATTGTCAAAGCACATTTTCTTTGTGCAAATTCATCTTGAAAAGTTAAATTTTGTATTCATCAAATCTTGATCCAAAAAGGATCAGTGAATGGGTGTGTGTGCTTTTAGAATATAATATACATAATGTTTCAAAAATTAAGTAAACATTTATCAATGAAGTTTAAATCCAAGATATCTAGTTAGAAGTGCTAGCAATAAATGTATGTTTGTGGCAAAACCATAAAATAGTAAAGCTGTTACCAAAGGGATCTTTCAGAGAAATGTGAATTCAACACTGTAATAGAAATGGACACTTTTACCATCATGCAACTCTTCCCAGGTATAGCCTTGCAATTAGAACAGTAAGCACTGGATGACTGCTTTATGTCCATGAAATATACAATAGTCATTTTGCCTTGACTGACTTTTATTTAAACTCAGTTTCACCAGACATAGTTTTAGTTTTACGCTGAAATACAATTATGAATGAGATAGTTTATTTTTTAATTTTGCTTTTTTCTGAAGAAGGCCACAAACAGAATTGCTGTTACTTCTGTTACTGTATAGTGCTTGTTTTAAGTGGAATTGGAACATTACATATAGATTATGATTCCTCCAACAATCCATTCATATGTCTTTGTGATGAAGTATGTGGATAATAATTGTCCCATTCATAGAACTCCTTGGAAGATGTTCAACTGCTTCAGCCGAGAAAAGAACATTTGATGACCTACTAAGGCCTACATAATTTATTCATGACTGAGTCTTGGATTGAATGAAATGAATATTTTAGAAAAATATTAATCTTGACTTTTCATCCAAGAAGGACAAGGTGTACCTTATGCCAGGACATTTCAAATATCAGGCCTGAAACCCGGTCAGCCGTTCAAGATTTCTTTTTCTCACATCAGGAAAGTTAGTTCACCTGTTTTTTCTGGAATACTTTATTCCCCAGTGTGTATCTAAGGAATTACACCAAAGCAGGCTGACCCAAAAACAATCATTGTGTAGATTTTGTTGAATGTATGAGTCAAGACAAAATTAGGTTTTATGAAATTGAGAATGGGGTATGATTAAGGGGAAGAGAGAAAGACAGGGGTGGTAGAGGCAGTAATAGCATTCCTGCTCTGAGTCTTCTTCCTGGGAGACATAAAACTTTGCCCAAAGAAAATTTGTTAATTTATACACTTTTGAAAACTGTTTTCCTTTTGTTGAAACAATACAGTACTAAGGAAAAAAAATCTATCAAAAAATTCCTAAACACTTCAGCACTGCTTTATGTGAGGATGGAGTCAGTCTGAGTGGACTAAACTGAATGCTAAGCAAGTAGCATACATCCCTGGTCTGCCTAATTAAAGGATGGAGAAAGCTAATCATTGGTAATAGGGAAGTTTTCTATTTTTTTTTCCCCATTTCCAGTATTTCCATTACTCCCCATATAATTTTTTAATTATTTTTAATTGGTTAAATAGATGTCTCTGAGAAATACATTTAGTTATGGCAAAGGAAATTCATTATATTTTGCTGGACCTTGTGTTAGACTTGAATTCTTCATGTTTTTTGTACCCAGTGGCAGGGAATACCCTAAGCAGTATGAGGTCCACCATTCACTGGATATGTTTGGCCTAGAATTCCACAGTTTATTTTGATATATATTATTAAGCATTGCTTAAGGCAAGGAGATGTGTGCATCTTTTTCTTTCAGGGGTACATTGGTAAAAACATGAGATGGTCTGCTCGTGGAAGGCTTTTCAGTTTATTCTCATAGTCAGCGCTAGCTCATATTTCTGTTTGTTTCTCTATGGGCCATTTTGAGTAAAGCAGATATATATTTACGCCATGATCTACAGCTAAGGCATATTTCCTTAGTTGAGAGCTGGCTGAATCTGAGCTTAAATCTGACATATGTTTTATTTTAATAGGAAATTTTTCTTGTTTCATCATGATATTTCTCATCTCAAAGTAACTGCAAGTTGTACTCATACATATCCTCTCGTTTGTGTGGGATTTCCCATGTGATGGGAAAAACATAGCAGAGTGTCATGTAATTTGAGTACTGAAAGGGAACACCTTTTCTCAATATCCAACTGTTTGAAACACAAAATAAGAGCATCCCAGCAACAAGACAGGCAGTCGATTATCAAAGCATTTTTTTTTTCACTTTAACAGAGTAAAGGCAGAATGTCTCTCACAGAAGCTCTGTCACAAAAAAAAAAAAAAAGTATTTCAACATTTTCAAACATATTTAATTTTTACCTGTTTTGAAGTACCTAAAGAATCTTGCCCATTTTGGGCTTAAATTTTTCTCTAGAAAACATCAGTGAATTCCTATTGTAACAGAAACTATAAAAATCAGGATAATCTTCTGTAAGTTTTTTCACTAAAGTTTGAAATTACAGCCATACATGAAGGAGTTCAAGATATTACCTGGCTTACGGGTGACGGATCTGGGGAACTTGCTTCAGAGGTGTAAAAGAGAGTCTTGCAGGCACTGGAACCTAGACGTATGTAAATTGGTCAATATTATCTACAAGGGCCATGGTCTAATATTACTTGGTAACACTGTAGCGTAATTAAACAACAATATAGCATTTTGTCTCTTTTTACCAGAATAGTCAAGTAACCTGTGTCTGTTACCCTCTGAATGCATTTAATTTCCATATTTAAAGCAATATTTCTGATCAGGATATTGTACTGATCTGCCCTGTTCTTTACGTGAACCCAGTATCTTCAGGTTAATGACTTCTATCTTATTCTTACGTGTTTAGTAGTACTATTTGCTGGTTTCTCTTTCTGAGCTGTTCATATTGAATCGTTTTTGTGGAGTGATCTAGATATGTGGAGTTTCTGGATATCTTCTCGTCTTTCTTCTCACTCTTTTCTTTTTTCCTTTTTCATTGTAATCAAGCCAAGCGAATCTAAAACTACTCTATCATCCATGTCTTTCCTACCTAACTGTTGTGACAGAACTAAGACGTCTATTTTAAAAACCTAGGTGGGGGTAGGGAAGGGACATGTACTTCCAGAGGGAAAAATATAATCTTTGTTGGACTGCTTTGACCTAAAATAAATGTCAGTTTCTCTTCATGGATGTAATCCAAGGGTTAAATATGAATTAGGATGTGCATATGCAACATATAGGCCCAAATAAATGAAGTCAGATGATGATAGCCACTAAAGACTGAAAACAGGGGTGATGTACCTCAGGAATTGTGCTGAGGGTAGTGGGAACTCACTGAAAACTGTGACAAAAGTTAAGAATATGAAAACATCTGGTTTTATTCAGATTTAAAACTCATCTGTGCCAATATCATATTGCTGGTAGTGGTCAGCAAATGCTTTGGTAACTGCACAACCATGCAGTTTCCAGCCATCTCTTGTGGGGGCTTTCTTGAAGATTACACCACATCGTCAGGTTTATTAGATTTGATAGGTATATAAATCCTTAATTTGTTTAATGTGTTTTTGAACCCATTTACACCTCTGGCAATGGAAGTAATGTGTGGCAGTGAGTTTCACAATATAATGAGGTGTTGTGTGAAAAAGTACTCCTTTTACTTCCTTCAAACCTACTGCCTGATAATTCTACTTGGTGCTTATTCATCCTCGTGTTATAAAATGCAGTGAATGATTATTCCCCAGGCACCTTCTCCAGCCCATTCATGATTTTACAACCTATCAAATCATTCTAAATTCCTTCTTTTTCTGAGAAGAGTTCTAGTCTATTTAAAATCTTTTCTTATTGAAAGCATCCCTTACCTCTCATCATCCTTGTCACAACTCTATACCTTTACAAGTTTTACTATATTTATTTGGAGAAGGGGGTGGCGAGGAGTACTTTACATAGGATGAAGTGCCTGCGTTTTCCACGGATTTCTACAGTGGCACATGGTTTCTTATTCTGCTTTTACTAGTGTCCTGTTTTCCTCTGATTGCTGTTTGTCATTGAACTGGTGAGTCTAGAGAAATAACAGTCACCCAAATATCCCTTTCCTCACTGTGAAGAGTTTATTTAAAGTCCATTGTGAAATATGAGTAATCAGACTTCCTTTAAACTGTTTTGTATTTATCAACACATTTTTTTTTGACTTTTTAATATCTAATCATCCAGTATCATATGGTATCTTCAGCTCTTTAAGGTCAGTTCCTGCCATGACTGCCTTGAAAAGATGTATATCAACAAAGTTTTCATGTCCTCTTCGTCCCAGGCCATTTGTGTTTAGCCACATGCATTGAAGTGCAGATCTTCATGGGTTACCACTAGTAACATTTCACATTATTTGTTCTCATTATTTGTTTCCCAGCTTTTATCTGACCATTAATCTGTGAGAGGACCTTTCCTGTTAGGCTAAGATCTTTGGTGAGGAAGTTTCTGAAAGTTCTTTGAAAATCCTCGTACAATATATTAGGTAGCTTACCTGCAATCCTTGTTTCTCTCAAACAGTCTGTAATGAAGCACGATTTCTCACAACAAAACCTATGCTGATTTTTCCTTATTACATCATGTTTATTCATGTAGTTCATTATGCAGTTCAGTTGCTCGGTCCAAGACAAAAGAGGGTTACCAGTGTGTAGTTTTCTGGATTTCTCCCTACAGATTCTTTGAAAACATGCCATTTCAGTATGCACCATCAGTCTTTCAGCATCTGAGCTGACCTGAGCAATCCTGACAATCTCAAATATAATCTGATTTTGAATTTTCAAGGGAAAATTATTTTGCTTTCTTCATGCTATCAGTGTTAAAAAACTTTTCAGAACTCTAAAATTCTTCTAAGCACACTTCAGTTTGAGTTATTTCCTTGGATTTGTCTGCCATAAGGAGAGGCTCAGTGTCAGAGCTTACCTGTATTCCTGTATAGTGAACACTAATGCAAATAATTCACTTAGTATTTCTGCTATGACTACCTCTTGTTGGAGAAATTATTTTTACTTTTCGTATCATCTATCAACCTTAAAGACAAACTGGCACGATTCCTGCTTTTGATGTTTTTGAAGATGTTTAAGTCGTAGTTTTTATCCCTCATGCAATTTTTCAACAAAGAGATTTTTGGCCCATCTTATTCTAGACTTGCCAGAGTTTATGCTTAATTCCACTTCTCTTGCTTGAAAGCATTTTCCACTTCTTGAAGAATGCCCTTCTGTTTCTAATATTCTGTGTTATTCTTCCATGATGACTTTCTGGGGATCTTTTAAGGTCTCTTTGGGTAAGTGGTACATGCTTACTCTAAGTCTTTGTTACAATGTTTTAAACAATTTCCTTGCCACCTGTAAGCAGTTTGCAGAGTGTGCGGGAGGCAGACATCTGTTAATAACATATTTGAGGAAAAGAGAGATTTTGTGTTACAGATGCTCATATGCTTTACCGTATTTGAGATTAGGATTCACAGCTTGGAAAACTCCTTAAACTATCAGTTTCAGCACAAATTAAGACAATCATTTATGGTTGGACTTGATGTTCTTAAGGGTCTTCTACAACCTAAATGATTCTATGATTCTATGATTTGAAGAATCAGTATCAAAGCAACAGCTGAAGCATTGTTTGAGATCATATGAAATGTTAGTTCAGTGTTTTTCCTATTACAGAAAGGAGTCAACTTCTTATCATCTATTTTTCAGGGATATCTTCAATAATTTATTGAATGTGAAGAAGGGAATATGATTTCCCACTCTGGACATTAGCAAAGGACTGCAAATTTTAGTTCCTTCTCCAGGGCTGTTTATGCTTGTAATACAAAGAGAAATCAGGTAAGACACAGAAAAAACACTGAAAACACTGACTCTTCTCAGGTGTACAGTGTGCTCACAGGCTGGGATAAGTAAGTTTATTTGCTCCACAACCCCAGACAGAGGCTATTTCAAAAATTCCACCAGCAGCAGGCAACATCTTAAGAGTTTGGTACTGCAGGCCATCTTCTTGAAAGAGGAAAAATGTCTAGTAGAGTTCACTTTTAAGGATTTTTGAATCCAAGTTTCTTGCCTCTGAATATATCATCTGGCATCGAGGCAGACATCAAGAAAAGAACATAACTCTTTCTTCTCTGACAGCTGTCCTTCTGAATGAATGCCCATGGCATTTGTGTTTGCAGGAGAAGTCACCACTTCTAAGTAGAATTACATGTTTTCTGAGCCCAAGAAATGGCACTTTCAGGATACAAGCTTTTACAACAACTGTGAGAAATGTTTGGCATAGTGTCTTTTATATCAGTTGGTACTTAGAGGTATAAATCAAAACCACATAATGAATCATTGTAGGATGAGGGACAGTTCTTCAGTTGATAGGGATATTTCCAGCGTAACAGAGAACATAACCTGGTTTTGAGTAGCTCATTTTACTTTTATTAAACAAAATGAAATGTACTTTTACTATGAGGAAGACTGCTACAACCATTTTTCTTGTCCTGTGACTTCAGACTAACATTTCTCAGCAGATTACTCATTTTGCTTAAAAATCTTCTTCAGGATGAATCTAAATGAGGTCAAATCCTGCTTTATGAAAAGGTTGCTTTTGACTCAGTGGTGTTGTTTGAACTAGAAAAGTGAACAATATTTAGACACATGGTAGACAGGAAATATATTTCTTTCTGTCAAGAAATGACATAAGTTTTTCTATATAGCAATAATCATTTGCATTTTATTAGGGGAAAAACATTAAACATAAGAAACATAGTTGGGGGGAGATGCTTTGTAATTAAAACAGGATGATTTCACCTACTTAACTGTCATGAGCCAAAAAAATAAGCATGTTCCAATTTCTATTTTGTATGGCACATCATGATTTCGGTATGAATTGGCTTCAAAAGTCTAAAGCAGTAAAGTCCTAAAATTAATGTGGATAGATGGAATGGAAAAACGTTAACTTTAATGATCTCTTGTTCCCTACGTGGACCTACGCCTTCAGGAAGAACTATGAGTTCTACAAATTTTAGCTGTTAAGTTCATGATTTACTTTTCTGTTTAATATCCCTTCCACTCTACTATTTTGCAACCAGTAATCTAGATTTTCCTGCAAAAAGTGTTAAACAGAGAATACCATAAAATTTGTAATTCTCGAAGATGTTTAGAGTTGCTGCAGTCCAATGCTCCATGAGTCAAAAGATACTTTTTGTTTGTTTGTTTGCTTGAATTTCAGTGAAGAGTTCGGGGCTGATTCAACTTAGCACTACACTGCCTAAAATTCAGGTACCATAAACACAGGGGTTGCGTTCACGATGCAGAGTTAGATCTCCACTCTGTATCCTGTGTACTCAGTTGGAGACAAGCTCTGAAACTGGCTCAACAACACTAAGACAATTGATAAGAAATGCCAAAGAGAGAAGCTTGTTTGAGATTCCTACACCAAAGCCTTTTGGTGTACATCTCAAAGCTGCAGTGAAGAATGCCTATGAAACTGTAGTTTAGTGCTTGAAACCCTCTTCTGGGCTTAGGTGCCAAATCATTTGGTTTTCTTAAATGTAGTTGTTATTGGATCGATTTTCTCTGTTTCACACAATACTCTGTGGGTCAGACTGTTCCCATCAGTCTCTAATCAGTTCTCAGTAAAAGACAGTACAGTAATGAAGACCTCCCCTTCAAACACTGGAGCTAGGTTCAAAAAGAGGCGTGATGGAATCAGAGAAAGCAGGAGGACGTTTACTCTGTAATTTGTGGTTAAGGAAAGGAATGACTGGAGTCTTGCTGGTGCAAACTGTTTTAGAGGGAGCTGCCTGATGTCTTCCCAGAATTCTTAGAAAGATGCTAACCACCTGGCTCTGGAGAGACACCTAGAATGTGGATTTCAAGTAAAGGGACATAAAAGTCCCGTGACTGCAGGATCTTTGCTCAGTACGCAAGCTTTCAGAATTATTGTTCAGAGGCATGTGACTCCATCAGTTGGATATTTTTATTAAGCCTGGGTCAGCCTGGTAAGGGTGCAATGAAGACTGACTGGATTTTCTCTGAAACTCCTGATCTTATTCTCCTGTCTCATTTAGGATTGGTAATGGAGTACAGCCCCTGATCCAGAACACCTCTGAACAAGCCTTTCTTGAGTGGAAGGGTGAAAAAGAAGAGTGAAGAAAGAATGTATTTTGCATGTGTTTCTGGGGACTCTGCCATCAAACACTTCTGCATCTGGAGAAGTCTGTCTAGAGTTTTTTGGAAAAAGTGAAGAAACAATGTGCAGGACTCAGTTTACTTCAACTTCTAGTGTCATTTCCAGAGCTACAGGGATCCTGCTCAGTCCATAGCTTCTGTTCCAGGGGAATGTTAGTCCCATAGGACCTATGGCACTGCATTTTTTCATGGTGTTATCAGGCACCAGCAATGAATCCTACTGCATAGGCCTCCTTTTTGATTGTTGATTTCCTTCCAAAAATCCCACACAACATTTCTAGAAGTAGAACTTGTTCCACATTTGAAAGATGCAGATGTTACTTTACAAAAAAATTGTCTTTGTGTTCAGAACCCTGCATTTTTATTTCCCTGATTGTAAGAGAAAGGCAAATCTTAATCCCTTTGGTTTGTGCTGCCTCATGGTCAAAGTAATTTTAGAAAATCACCAACAACACAACTCTGTAAAGGGCAATTCAAGCTACAAACCAGCAAACAACATTTGCTGCTGTTATGATGTGTGGAAGCTGTTCACAAACTAATCTGGATTCACAATTTGAGAGAAACCCGCTGATCTTTTTCCGTTTGAGCTCGTCTCACCCATACATTCAGGCAGGCCTGCCAACTTTCCATTGTTGTGCATTGTTATCTGCATCAGAGAAGGAGATAGCTGAAGGAACAGTTTGTAGGGTGAATGTCTTTCTTATACCAAACAGTGAATGCATGAACCTGTTGACTTATGTTTTGAAGGCTGCAAGTTTGTGCTTTAATATATATTTTAAGTTATTGTGCTCTTTTGGTTTCTTGTACCTTTAATCTTCTGTTCTCTGAGCCTGTTATATAATTGTAGATTTAATTTATCAGTTTTGCTGCCTGACCTTAAAGCTTTACCATACAAAAGAAGAAACACTGTGAGGAGTCAGAGTACTAATACAAAACAATTTTCCCTGAAATCCCCTATACATAGACCATGATTAATTTCACAGATGTGAATCAGACCTGGCCTTTCTTGGTATAAACAGTCTATAAACAATGCATGTACATGTCTATACATAATGAAACAAAGAAAGTAGCACAGAGTTTACTTGGCTAAGAACAAGTATTGCATCAGTCTAATATCTGAAAGTCCCCAAAGACAGGATGAGTCTCCCAGCTTTGCAGCATGATGATAATTTGATGATCTAATAGGTTTTTTCTTTATATAGATGTTATAATACTAGGCAGATGTTTAATTCACATGTAGTCCGGAGTACTGAAAACATGTGTCTTTGTAATTTTAACTACCACTAGAATGCAATAGATACATTGATTTTTAATCAGGAAGTTTTGGTTTCAAACAGTATATTTCACAAAATCGTACGTAGAATAAGAACACAAAGTTTTTAAAGTTATCATCTCAATCCAGTGTCTTCATTTTACTGAGAGAGTTGATGAGAATGGGACTACACTTGTGGCATACATTTTTATAAAGATTCAGAAATGGATAAAAAGGACTGCAAGAAATTTGTATTTCAGAAGAAAGTTTTCAAGAAGAGTTATGACTAAAAATAAATCTTATCAGGCTAAAATGGTGAAAAATATCTATGGAATCAAGTTGTAAACTGAAATTTTGACACCTGTTCTTACCTTAGTTACTTAAAACTACGTCTACATCGTGCTTTCACAGAGCTGCCTCTGTGCCTCTGTAGAGAAATTTGATACCTATCCTAACTTTAAATCCTACCGGGGTTTGGAAAAAAAATACCAACTCATAGCCTGAGGCATCTAAAACTGTGTCTAAATCTGAGATAAGCATCTTAACTCCCATTACTGTTACCAGCATTTATTAACCTAACACAAGCATTTAGCGCCATTTGAGATGGCTGCCCTAGGATATCCCAAATGCACACATGGATGAGACAGTTAAGACACAAGACCCATGGAAACACTGTGCCCTTCTGGATCATTAGCTGGAGTCCTGGTAGGACACCTGAAAGCATCTTAAAAACCACAAGTCAAAAACTACAAGAAAGTGTTCTTCAGGTATGTAAACAACATCAGAAACAAGGAAAATATTGGCTCACTGTTAAACATGAGAGGTGATTTAATCACCAAGAACGCCAAAAAGGCAGAGGTTCTCAACACTTTTCTCACATCTGTCTTCACCAGAACTGTTGGGCCGCAGATCTTAGGAACCAAAATCCGCATTTATGCAAACACAAACCCACCCTCAGTGAAAGAAAAGGTGATATGTGAGCTATTACAGGAGCTTGACACCTACAAATTGATGGGCCCTGAAAATGATCACCCAAGGCTGTTAAGAGAGTTGGCTGACGTCATTGCGAGGTGGCTCTCCATAATCTTTGAGAAGTTGTGGACATTGGGGGACATCCCAGAAGGCTGGGAGAAGGCTAATGTCACCCCCATCTATAAGAAGGGCTTAAAGGAGCATCCAGGAGATTATAGGCCCATCATTCTTACTTCCGTCCCTGCGAAAGTTATGGAATGTAAGAGTGATCGCAAGTCAAATGAAACACATGACTGGGAAAAGCCAGCACGGATTCACCAACGGCAAATCGTGCTTGATAAACCTGATCACCTTCTATGACAACGTAACCTGCTCGGTTGATGTGGGGTGAGCAGTGGTCATGGTTTACCTGGATTTCTCCAGGGCTTTCAGTATGGTTTCCCACAGTCTCCTCCTACAGAAACGGATGAGTTGCAGTGTAGGCAAGTGATCCGTCTGGTGGGTGCAGAACTGGCTGACAGGCAGCACCCAGAGGGTGGTGACAAATAGCTCCTTTGAAAAAAGTGGCATCCTATCACAAGTGTCATTTCCCAGGGATTGACATCAACCCCAAAGCTGTTTAGTATCTTCACAGGTGATCCGGGCTGATGGGATCAAGTGTACCCTGATGATACCAAACTGAGTGGGGTGATGGACGCTTCAGAAGGGAGACCCGCCTGCATAGGCTGGAAGAGCAGGCTAACAAGAACCTTATGAAGTTCAACAAGGGAACGTGTAAGGTCTTGCACCTCAGAAAACTTCATCCAGGAATGCAGCAGAGTCTGGGATTTACTCAGCTGGGGAACAGCTCTGTGGAAAGAAACCTGGGGGTCCTGGTGGACAGCAAGTTCAGTACGAATGGTTAGTGTGCTGCTCTGGCAAAGAAAGCAAACTGGGTGCTGGGTTGCATCAGCAAGAGCATCACCAGCAAAGATAAAGTCATTATCCCACTCTTCTCAGCACTTATCAGGCCACACCTGGAATACTCTGTTCATTTTTGGTCCCAATATAAAAAAAGATGTGGACAGGCTGGAGAGTATCCAGAGAAGGGGCACAAAGATGATCAAAAGACTGGGAAGCCTGTGATATGAGGAAAGGCTGAGAGAACTGGGTTTGTGACTACAAAGAAGATGGAGGCTCCCTTTTTTCAAGGAGTTACATGCAAAACACAAGGGATAATGTGTACAAGTTAATCCTGGGGAGATTGCAATTGGACACAAGAGGAAAATTTCTCACAATGAGAATGATCAGCCATTGGAATAATCTCACTTGGGAATTGGTGGATTCCCCAACAATGGACACTTTTAAGATTCAGCTGAACAGGGTGCTCGGCCATCTTGTCTAGACTATGCTTTTGCCAGGAAAGGTTGGACCAGATGATCCTTGAAGTCTCTTCTAACCTGGTATTCTATGATTCTATAATTCTATGATAAATGGCACTAAACACCCCAATGGCAAGGCAACGGAACTTAGTTCTGATACAGTGTAGTCGGTGACACCTACGGGCTATTCAATTCATTCTAAAGAGAATACCTTCAAAGTAAACACTTACGTGGGGCAAAATTCTGTTGGCTGAACATGGATATCTAATGCTGTTGGAACTCAGTCATTTTCACGGAGTTGGCAGATACAATGCAGCACTTCTGGGACATCCACATCCTTCTGGCAGTTAAAGGCAAGGTGGGCAACTCCAGACTATGTCCAATGGTACTGCTTGCCTATGCCTATGCATGGGTCTCATCCCAAATAGCTCTACAGATTCCATTGGCTAGATCTTTTTTTTCCTCACTCACATGTTGGCATTCAAATCTAGACGTCTTTGTGAGATGGGTTTCAGCCTCTTATTTCCTCTGCCTGTCTGCTCCAGTGTCTGTCATGTATCACATGTTTTAACAACATGGCTCGTTTACCTTGAACAACATCCTTTCCATTTACTGCTTTTTTAGGGAACAGGTATTTTAATGTATTGACTGAAATTTATCTCATATGTTTCTCTGCCATCAGTCCTAAAGTGAACCCAAAGTGCATTCGTAAACCAAAAGAAGTAGAAGTGGCTAGTCCATATTAATCCAGTGGGCCAATGACAGAGCCAGAAGAGCACCTGAGCCTCCAGAATCCCCAACAAGTCCTGATGGTTGCATCAGGTTACCTTGTAAGGCCTTGAGTCACTTTGTGTGTCTTCAATTTCTGTGTTACCTAAGGTAATTCAGGAAATTGCATTTATTGTGTTTAGCATGAAATTTCATCTTTCTATTTGCAAAAAATATTTAATTTATTCATTTTTCCCATTCCAAGCTAATTTATGTATTAGCTTGATAGATTAGTATCTGGTTAGCATAGAAATTTGTGGATTTAGTGAATCCCATAACGATGACTTGTTCGGATTATTGAGGGGAAAAAAAAAGATGAAACTGAAAATTATTTTTTGTCTCTTTGGGATACTTCATTTATGAGTTCAGAAGATCTTCAGTTGTTCATGATAAGTCTGAACTTTTGTTCAGAAAAAAAAGTGATTCACTGACTAAGTCAGAGCTCTCTTTCCTTTCTCTCTCTTCCTCTTTCCCTCTCCATTACTCTCCTCCTCTGACTATTTTAAATTATTTCTTTTTGTTTGAAAGTTGAAAATAAATGATTGATAGCAGCAAGCTACTTGGCTGCTGTGCCTCAGTCCTCTTTTCTTGGTAACTGAAGCAATTCGGTTTTCAGCTGTTCTGAGGAAGTCTGAGACATGTACGTGTTGGTGAGTGCTGTCTGGACCAGTCACTCTGCATCTGTGAGTTATAGCCCTGGAAAAGCACAGCCAACCTGAGGCTGAGTTGTTTCTATCATCTGGCAAAGAAAGGGCAACTCCAGTTCTGACATACCCTAGTCGCAGAGTACCTGACTTTGCCACTTAATGGGATCGTAATGCAAGTGAATTTTTTGATGACCATGTTGTGTGTAAAAACACATGTGAATCTGCTGACCTCATTTCAGGGCGTGCCTGATAGCTTTTCAAGAAGGCCTGAAGGGAAAATTCCCACCTCTAGGCAAGTATTTAAAGCTTTATCCACATTGGATTTCACCTTGCTCTTTGAATGGCTTCAGTGATTTTATAGTTATCTAACATGAACAAAGGAGAGAGAATTTTATCCTAAGCAAATGTGTGTATGTGCAAGACAGAGAGGGAGAGGCTGGAATCATTCTTCTGAAACTGGACCCTTGGACGATTATGTTTTTAGCATTCCGATCTACAGTGGAAATCCTTTCCTCACAGTCAATACAAAGCCTATTCAAGTCCATGGGTTTTGGATCTCTGTCATCTGCAGCTATGGCAGACAAACAAAACAAACTGCTATCAACTGTAATATGACCTAAGTACTTGCAGTCCCTTAGCAAGAAAAAATGTCTGGCTTTGGGTGATTTCAAGGAGCTTACTGAAGTGTTTGTTTCAACTGTGTTCTGTTTCTAAGCAATTTCATATAAAGGAAGCAAGAGAACATATAAGTTCATGTTCTGTTTTTCTGAGCGTCTCATGGAAGAGCAGGTTTGAACACAGTTTTGAAATACTATTTTTCCTGCTCTTCTGATATCAATAAGCTAATTTAGCTGCTCTTTGAGGGCAATGTAAGTTGTGTTTGAAAACATCCAAACGAAATACTACATGTTGAGTTGGCACCAGCTGTTGTTACTTCCTTGAAACACTGAGTAGGACCTGGCTTGATGTGTTTCATTTTGTGCAAGTGCTTTAGATCTGTGGCAACAAGGCCCTGAATATATCATTAATCTTGTTTATGAAAGTGTAGATATTCTGAGAATGAAATAAGAAAACTTCAGACTTGGAGACAACAGCTCACCAGCTTCAGTTTGTTCTCTTTCTTCTGCAAATTCCTGGTGTACCTCTGCACTTTTGATTGAGAAGGGCTAAGCTGTCATTCGCTTTTGGAAGCTGACTTCTTGATGGCTGAATGAGAGGAAAAAATAGAAGATATGAACATCACTACTTTGTCCACAGTTTTCATAAAATGGCTAATGAGTTTGAAAGGATATACAAACTTAGATATTTTTTATTAATTTTCTTATTGTAATATCAGAGAGAATAGCTCTGAATAAATTATATTGTAAATTTCCTTTCTCATGCATTGTGCTGTCTTTGGGTTTGTTTGGTGAAAATTGCAATCAGGGCTGATGTCTTTTATACTGATAGAAGCAATACAAGAAGTGGAACATTAAAAAGTGGATTAACAATGAGGGGACTTAGATGAGTCACTAAAAATAACATGAACAAAACCTTTGGCATATCTATCTGTTGTGGTTTAAGATAATTTTTACCTTAACACTTTGCTGAAAAATCTGAAAAGGGGTGACAGAAGAAATGTGTGTTTGCACCTTCGAAGCCAGAAGTGACAGAGTTACACCAATTAATCTGCACTGAGCCATAAACACATTTGCTTCTATTACTCCAGACCCATTGCATAACTTCTGGCAGAAAAACAAAGCAGAAAGATGAGAGGTTTATGTCTTAAACTGATATAGCTGTTTGGTCTAGTGCATGGGAGCCAGTGCCTAATTAAGATGTTCAGCTAAGAGACTCAATGCGAGAGGGAGGAACTTCTGACAGTGACGATCGGTTCAGTTGTTACGTTACAAAGGTGTCACTGTCTTCCTCTGCCTTTAGAAGGGTTCTCAGTTGCTCCTTTCTCTTTGTTTATCTTGGTTTCTAAGGTTATGGCTGATCTCGTATTTATCATTAACTCAGTGAATCTCAGTAAGATCAAGCCTGTTGCCACAGAATTAGCCCAAATTTATGATCCTGTTGCTGTTGGCAGGAAAAAGTCTTACCAAACTGTTGGCAACTTGCAAGAATTCAGCACTGACTCGAATGAGTTCTGGATTTTCTTTCTACTCAATCATTTAAGTACATTTCTGATTATCATCTTCTCTGGATAGAGTCAGATTTGGAATCCGTGTTCATTCCATGGAAGTAGCTTCCAAAATATTTTCATTTTACAAAAGACATTCCACAAGCATGATGAAGTAGATCATGCTCCTATTCCACTACAATGTACTTCAGTAAAGCCAACACTTTAGAATTTTATGCAGAATTGACAGTAGAAGTAGACAGAGGTCCCTTTAACAAGCTGCAGTTCTACAAGTCCTCACACATTTCATGAATTTTTACTTTTTTAAAACATAGAGTTCCATGATAGGTTTAAAATCACAGTTTATACTTAAAAACTGGTCCAGAACAACCTAAACTAGATTATGCCATTGATGCCATTGGTGCTTAATCCAAAAGACATAGGAATCTTTCACTGAAAGAGAAGGGAAAGCTTACCTTCCATATGTGCCCCATAAGTCTTCCTTTGCTTAATACAGTGGATTTCTGCCTTATTTCAAACTGTATGGCATGCACGTGAAATCCTCTACAATATTATTTTAAAGGAACATAATGTTTCAGATCTCAAGGAATGTATGCAAATTATTTATGTGTGCTTAGCTATGCTTTTTTTAGGTGTCAGTGTCATTACAAATAGCAGGATATTCAGTTCTGAAAATGATGTAACATGGTATGAACTGACATCTTGAAAGAATATTTTCTTCATGGGGAAAGAAAGCATTTCACAAAACGTATTTTCTATTTTCCTGAAAAATCCACATGTAACAGGTCCTAAATTTATTGAAAGAATATGTCAATGGTGATGCTTTTTCCCCCAAACCCTTTTCTCTGTAACTGGTGAAATATGAAAGACTAACTTTCTGAAAGAAAAAAGCCCTGTCTGCCTTATGTCAGAGACATACATCATGGCTTTTCAAAAAATAGTCCAGGGACTCTCCTAGGACAGGACCCAGGGAGTGTTCCTAGGCAAGCACCCCAGCTGGCATGCTTTAAGTCAGTCACGGGACAATATCGTATTAACATTTAGGAGCAAGTACAACTGGTTTTCCCCTGGAGTAAAAAGGCTGGCCAGGAAGGTGCTACTGAAGATAAATCAGGTATAGAAGAGAAAATTTGGTCATTAGTATTGACTCAGGGTCAATTCTACGATATCTTTAACTCTAATGAAGTAATAATAGACAACAAAAGTCTTAAGATATCCCAATCAATTTCTTCTAACACATCTCAAACATAGGGAGACCTATTCCCTTGTATAGAAGAAACTCCAAAGTTTCTGAGCAGTCAGGTTTTGACTTGTCTTTGAGAATGCTCAATAAAGATTGTCAATTAGCTAGTGCTCATCGTAATGAAGTATATCTTCATCAACCAACAGCAGAATTGGATTAAACACTTAGAAACTGAGATGAATTAATTATTTTTCTGGTTTACTGATTTAAAGTAGCTTCAGATTGTTCTTGTTAGCATATAGACTGAGTCCATCATTTTAATATTCCATGTGTACATGGAAACCCATATCAATAACTCCTACTATTATTGTTATCAAAACAGTTCAGGACAGAAGCTGATCAATGAACATCAGTTAAAGCTAAATTAAATGGAAATGAGGTCTGCTACCTATTCTCATAAAGGTTTACATAAGGATTAGACTGTATTGGCTTAAAATAAAACCCTTTTTTAGAAAAATATGTTGAGATTGATAAGTTTTAATCAAAACTCAGCAACTACTAAGGTAATAATTAAAGATGTCATGTGGAAAACAGATAGAAATACCTTAGAATTAGGCCTTGGAAGGTATTCCAAATCTGTCCACGCTAACTTTTATAGATTTTCCAATGCAAAATGTAAAAATAATTACTAGAATTTTCAAAAATATTTTCCTCTTGGACAGAACTTCTGAAACATTTTTCAAGGCATAGTTTTAGAGGAATGTGAAACAAGTGACAACAACAACTGTGTCTGCACTGCTCATATTTTACTGTAGTACTTCTGAACAATATTTGAAAAACATAACAAAACAGGTTTTATTTTTGATTTACAGCCAAAATATATTTTTATGAGAATTATCCACATTTTCATGCAGTCTTAAGAGTTTTCACTACAGATGAGGATGTTGAACATAGTAACAGATAAATGGTATAGAGAGTATTTATCTGTTCATTTTATCTTCTGGCTGAAAGAATAGCTGTATGCAATTATTAGTTACCCACTCTTTTTGAAGCACTGTGTAAACAGAGAGCAAATAGGAATTTCTAGCAAGGGTGGAAAAACAGAAGCACAAACATAAGATACACCCAAAATCATTCAGAATCACAGAATGGTTGAGGTTGGAAGGGACCTCTGAAGGTCATCTTGTCCAACCTCCCTGCTGAAGCAGAGCCACCTAAAGCTGGTTGCCCATGGCCGAATCTAGGAGGCTTTTGAATATCTCCATGGAGGGAGACACTCTCCCTGGCCAACCTGTGCCAGTGCTCAGTCACCCTCCCATTAGAGAAGTGTCTACTGATGTTCAGACGGCTCCTCCTGTGTTTCAGTTTGTAACAATTGTGCCCACTCACATTTCTCAAAAAACCATACACACATAGACCTTTTCATTAACAGTCAACCGAGTGACTAGAGCTGTAATACTTAAAATAGAGTTATTCTTTCGGGGAAACATTTCTTCCTTCCTCAGTGTCCTGAATTCTGAAATGCAGTTGTTGACCACAATGACTAAGAAATGCAAAGCATGAAGAACAGGTTATGTTTAATATTCAAACTCACTGTATTTTACCTTGTAAAACAGACATTCACATCAATCTAGTTACAAAACTTCACTTTTGAAGTAACAGAGAGTAATGCTTTCTCTAGAGTAAATAAAACTTTGGGCGATGCTGTTCCTTTGAATTCTATTAATGTAACTGAAAATAAACCTGCTGGAACAAATCTAACAAGATTAAAAGGAAAAAACAGAGATGCAAATAGTGTTATCACCTGTTCATTTTCTGTTCCACAGACAGTGTTGTACTTGGATACTAGTAAGTCCAATATTATCTATTTCAATGTATAAGTGACCAGATTATTGTTTCTACAGAAGGATTTTTAGATTCAAAAGTTTAAAGTTCATTTATCATTGAAGAGACAAAAGAGGTCAGCATTAGTACTGCAAATGTTTTTCATTATAAAAATTTAGTCAGAAGGCTGGTTCAGAAGTTGAAAATACCATAAGGAGAGTGCAAGACAGTAATCTCCTTTGTGACAGTGACAATTCCCAGACCTGTTTAATACCAGTAAATGCTCTCACATATTTGAAAAAAAGCAGTATTTCATATGGATAGAACCCAAAACACCATGGTTCTTGAAATTTTAAAAGCATTTTGTTGGATTTGTTCTTCTAACTCAGTTGATAACCTTACATTTTGTGTCCAGAATAGATTTCTGGTTGATTTCGGCAGATGTTTGTTGTTGCTGAAAATCAGCAGAACTAAGACAATATGAGAACGAGCTGTGACTGAGGAACCACCTTAGAAAGTTGCCAAGAAGTCAACTCTTTCAAACAGATTTGAAATTTGTCTTCTTTCTTCAGCATGATTCTTTGAAGCCCAGATGTCTTTTCCTGTTTCTGAAACAGTGTTATAAGCTGCTGTTTATTCTATATGTTTCCGATCCAGCTACTCATGCTTCTTACGTCATCTCTCACATATTTATTTTATTCTGTAAGACTCGTGCCAGCTAACAACTTATTTGACTTCAGTGTCTTTCTATCTTCAAAAAAAAGGAGGATTTATTCCAGTTTCTGTAGTATTTCAGTTTTTAGATCTATGGCATTTAAGTCTTAACTCAATATTTTCTTGATTTTCATTCAAAGATAAAATTGTTATTTTTTCAGTATATTCTTAACTTTAAATGTGGGATTTCTTTAGTTCCAAGGATTCTTTGTTGCTTTGATAAAATAAATTTTAGCCAAGGACTTCAGTACCAAAATAATTCTAGTACTGATACAAGGACTAATACTACTGTTTTCATCTGCTCACCTGTTTTTGCACTTCACTGCTGCTGAGGCTAACACAGATTTCACCAAAAAGAACATTGGCAATAATAATGTGAAGAAGTTTCGGTTTTTACTCTCACAAATATTTCAAAAAATAAATTAATGGAAGAGAACCTCTAACTCTTCCCACCACAAAGTACTCTCTAACTAGAAGCTTTGATGAATATTCGGCTTTGGGCCTGGAAATGATATAAAACCGCTGTGCTGACTCTAGACTACCTGTAAATTTCTCCACTGTTAAAGAGCCTTAGTTGTCATGCTGGGTTGTGCAACACAAGGAGCTGCTATATTCATTATCAATTCTTGAAATATCTATTTCCATATAAACATTACTTGTAAATCTTATTTTCAGTCTGAGCAGTTCTGGAGGATTTTAACTAGACTACTGCTAAAAAAGTTCTTAGATTTCTGCATTTAACATGTTGTCTTTACAAGCTAACTTCTGAAATCATTTTTCCTATAAGGCGTACAAAGCCAATATTACTATTTTATTTTAAAATAAATAAATAAAAATAAATTATAGACTGTCATTCTGAAATGTCTGAGACAGTTAAAATTGCTACCATCATAGTAGCAATCAATGGTGCATTTCAATGTATTTCCTTTCTTAAAAAATGAGCAAAACACAAAAAAAAAGACAAGCGAAACCACACATCAAAATACCCAGGCGCGTAGGATCAGCCAGTTTGACAGTCTTGAGAAGCCCAAAGACTATGTCATGCCTCTAGAATTGAGAGACACTGGAAATTTCTCTATTGCCTTCTACACACTAGTTGTATTTCTGAATAATGTGCAAGTAAAGCATTTTTTTTCTATGCGAGCAGGCCAGTTAGTATTGAACTTCAAAGTTTATTCAGTAGAACAACAGTGTGATACAACTATAAGTGTGTGTACAAGGAAGGCAAAATTTATACAGTATGACTTTTTATAAATCTCGTGTTGCCTGTGTTGTAGACAGTAAAGCTTTAATGACTCAGTTGTTAGAAGACTGTATTAATACAGCAAGCAAAAAGCAGATCCTATAGCATGCTACATGGCAGCTAAAGATAAACAGACAACACAAGCTAATATTACTGTGCCTACTGTTGTGTTTCATCATGCCTGTTCGGCTAGCTTCTTGAGAAAAATTAGGTCTACTCACATAAAATTCAAGTAGCTCAAACCTATTTAGGTGGAGTGCAATGGAACTGAGGATCTGGAAATCACCCCTGCCAAGAGGAGAATCAGAATACATGCCTTTTGCATAACCCCTCACTTCACAGCTGCTTTTCAAAAGATGACCTGGTTTTATCTCCTTTGTGCTAGCTCTACTAAGAGCCAGGGGTACTGGATCCGTTTGAACAAGTGCCCTGGCCTCTCTTTTTAGGTATTAAGCCAAGCTGCTGTAGCAGCCAATGTAGATTTGGCTTAAAGAATTTTTCTAGGGTGCAAAAACCAAGTATGCTATGCAAACTTTTACTGTAGGGTCTTTTGTTTATTTGCACAATACAAAAAGTCTTTGCAGTTTGGTAAAGCAAATATTTTATGTACACCTTCAGATAACTCTTCTATTACGATGATTGCAGAATATTTATCTAGGCAGCCAGAGAGTTTATATAGTAATACTAAGTGAATGAATGTCTTACATTAAGTAGCACCTGATCAAGTGGACCAGAGCCATAGTGTGCCAGAGGTCCAAGGGTACAAAATAGTCTCTGTGCTACAGAATACAGTCTAAGATAAGAAAAATGGCCACTGACACATGGTAAATCACAGGGACACACTACAAAAAACATTCTTCAGCATGGTAGTCAGCTGGCAAATTTTCTATAATAATTTTTAGCTAAAGGAGAAGTATGATAAATAATAGGAATGGAATAAGCCTTATATAGCTGTTCAGAGTGAATACACTTTTATCTGTCCTGAAGAGGATAAGCAAAGGACCATTTCTAAATTTACACTAGACATCTGGAAGGTCCATACTAGCTCCTCATTCTTTTTCTCTTTTTGACTTCGTGTTCTGAGAAGTGTTAAGGTAAAATAACTCCAGTGAAAGGCTGCATTTCAAGAATGAGTACAAATCAGTACAACACTAACTTTTGCTGTCAGTATCATAACTGACTTTTACTTGATACTCTGCCAGCTTTAAATCACGTAAAGTCTTTATTAGGCAACGATATTTAACTACGCTTTGGTGTTTAATTTTATTTATCTTTCCTCTTCCAGTTAATAAAATTCAATGTCTTTTATTTTAATTCATCTCATTGAAATCAACCAACGTCTTGTTAGCTTTTGCCTAAGAACTATAGATACTCAATGCTGATAACTTTAATGCAATGCATATTTATATATAAATAAAATCAGACCTTTCAAAAACTAGACAATCTTGATTTAGTCAAAGTAATTTGTCCTATTTCTATTTTATGGCCTAGGCATGTCAGTATTGATTCTTGAAATGTAATCCACGTCAGTAGCTGTCTATGCAGATCTTGCGAGAGTTCTGTATCCTGAAGAAACTCTTGAAACAGGTTATAAAACATGTTGAAAAACATTTCCTACATAATCAATAGACCTGCGTATTTTGTCCGGATTTCTCATTGACAATGCCTGGATGGAGGCACCCATGGGAAAATTGCTAAACTGATGTGATGTCAGGCTTCTCCAGAAAAGATTTCTGGACTTTAAGACTTCTGTGCAATGCACATTATGCAGCCTAGGCATGCCCTTTTCCCACCATTTTCCCTGAGAAAAACCAAAGATAAACAGCAGTCCATCTAAATCCTTGCGGAAAACAGTGAGGGAAGTATCCCCAGAAAGAAGCTGTAGCCTGCTAGGTCTATCAAACTGAACTGGAGTGCCATTGGTTGAAACATCATTTGAGCAGATGGATTGTTGAATAGGAATGCCATTTAAATGTATCAGGGCATTCTTTCAGCATGGAACACAATAATGCACATATGTTGCAAGAGATAAAGTGTGCTTTGGGAATGGATTTTTGGCTAATTGTATATGTGGATGACTGAAAATGTCAATTATTTTAATTACTCATGTATAATAGGCATTTTTCACTTACTTTTTCTTTTCTGTTAAGATACTGCTGTTGCAATGTAGTGACACTCGGGCAGACCTCTGTGTCTGAATGCAACTCTTTGATAGAAGTAGGACTTCTGCAGGTACAGGGGACTGCCTACATAATACATTGTATGATCAAGACCTCGAAACACCTGCTAACATTCCCAGCTGATATTAGTCTTCTCATAACTGTAACAGAGAGGAAAATGCCACTGACCCACGAGAATTTTCTTTTTGTCATATGTTCCTGATCTTTCTTCTCTTGACCTAGTCAATCCAGGGCTGAGTTGTGAAAGCTCACAGTTCTCTTGTGAAATTGCTTTGACTCACAGCAGGAGGATGGTTGATATGTCTAAGTCTAAAGATACACTCTTGAAATGTTATTGAAAACAATCTCAAGCAACCACATTTGAATTTTTTCTGTGAAATCCCATAGGAAAAGAGACCATAAAATTAAAAGACTTACATTATCTTGTATGTGTCACTGCCTTCAGAGACTAATTTGTCTTCACTATATTAGCTTGAACAGATACCTAATAGACTTTTGATATTGTCATCTTCCTTGCTCACAAATCTATATTTTCAGCATGTAAAAGGTCAGTATTTTTATAAAAGAATTCAGTGCTTGCAGAAGCACTTTTATTATTGATTAAACTACAGAATTCTAGTTCTGCCAATGAAGTCTGTATAAATTGCACACAATTTCTTCCAAACTATTTTTTTTTTAAGTGTATAAGGAACAAAAGAAAATTTTTAATAATTTAGGCCCATTGCTATATGGAGACTCTTTTTAATTGATGCAGAAAAGGCAAGTATCTTTATTACGTGTTTCTGTGTTGTAGTTAAAAAGCAGCAAGTTCTTTTGCTTGTCTTTAAGATGAGAAATCCTTGACGAATGTGTATTAGTTTGCATTGGAAAAGAGTATCTGAGGTGCACAATGGTAGTTTGATCTGAACAAAAGAAAGAAACTTACACCCTAAGACAAGTAGTGCCCAGAGTGGGAACTCGGCGAGAAGAAAGGTCATATAAATTTATGTTAAGCTGGGAACACTTGATCCTCAACCTTTGAGTCTTACAGTGAATTACAGTCACAAAACAGAAACAGAACAAAGTATATGGCTCGTATATATTGGAGTAGCATTCCTCTTCTTGTGAGCCAAGAACTTTATTTATCATTATATAGTTCAAGTAAAATAACACACCAGATCTGCCCAACTGAGGCTGACTAGTCATACCTAAGCAGGGGCACCTTCATATATTTTTGTGTTATCACATTTGTATAAGGACAGATTTTCTTCTACTAGCATGTAATTCCAAACAGTAGAGCATACAAATAGGAAACAGATTTTCTTCTGTATTCATAAATCCTAAGACTCAAGGGTTGTAAAGTATGATTTATAGTTCCAAGCATTATCAAAAATAAATGTTACATTATAAAAATTATTTGGAAGAATAAAAATGAAAATTTTACAAGATTCACAGTCCTTCTGATGTTTGGAACTAGATCACTAGATAGGCTTTGTTTATGTGATCTCTCCTCATATGATTAATATTAGCTCGCAGTATGTGACTTTCAAGAGTACTTTTTAAAAAACAAAAGGGAAAAAAGCATGTTGCTCATTTAACTATTTTATTTTTCATTTTTGTCTACTGCATTCTTTAGCTAAAACATCTACATTCTTTTTAGTGGATCCAGATAGTGAACGATTTATAAAACCTCTGAACCAGCTCTGGATTATGAAACCAACCCTAAAGTAAGACTACAAAATGCTCCGTAAAGAACGTTTGTTCCAAAAAGATGGTTTCTTTGTTAAATTCTTCCTATTTCTTTCTATTGATTTTAAAGAAGAATTTTACTATAAGATGCATTGTGCAGTAAAAGTCCTGTGAAGAGTGGAAGAGGATTAGACAATAGGAGTGGCAAGTGTCCAGAAAAAATTTACTCCAACAATTTCCACAGCCCTTTTTCGTATATGAACTTTACCTTGTAGCTAAGCTGTTAACATGTCACTGAATTTGATACTTATAAAGGCATGTTCTCAGTCAAAAACTATATACTAACATGCATTTTCACTACTAACTCCTTAAAACTGAAATTTCTTTGGAAAAACACAGCCTAGAAAAATGAATTTCAAATACAACTCCGGTACACCAACTTTGGAGGGTTTCAGTTGATTACATTGGTGTTCAGCCTGAGTCATAACACATATCATACTACCTCTAAACAGATTCTATCAAAAACCTGAAGTGACACAGAATGATTGTCTATATCAGAAGCTGCTTACTGTAGCAAACAAAAAATAACCCAAAGTAGCATGAGGAATTCAACACTGTTAGAGACTGCAAAAAGACAGATATGGAGAAGAAAACACATGCAGGTAAACATTTAATTGCATTATAGATGATTGGGTGACTAGTTTGGAGCTACATAACCCTTATATATATTCAATGGACTAAAACAGGCAATTCACAGAATCACAGAATCACAGAATTGTAGGGGTTGGAAGGGACCTCTGTGGGTCATCTAGTCCAACCCCCCTGCCAAAGCAGGGTCACCTACAGGAGGCTGCACAGGATCCTGTCCAGGCAGGTCTTGAATATCTCCAGAGAAGGAGACTCCACAACCTCCCTGGGCAGCCTGTTCTAGGGCTCTGTCACCCTCAGAGGGAAGAAGTTCTTCCTCATGTTCAGATGGAACTTCCTATGCTTCAGTTTGTGCCCATTGCCCCTTGTCCTGTCACTGGGCACCACTGAAAAGAGTTTGGCCCCATCCTCCTG
>Ga0065711_1001409_pt1 | contig 69768 bp, 44 predicted proteins | sample Hoacrofraction12_FD_59098 | JGI IMG/M metagenome (GOLD analysis project Ga0065711, IMG submission 59098) | Hoatzin crop microbial communities from Cojedes, Venezuela - Epithelial fraction 12 v2 (version 2) | ecosystem: Host-associated > Birds > Digestive system > Esophagus > Crop | place... | reverse complement strand
ATGCCCCCATCCCTGGCCAGGGATCCCAGCTGCTTGGCTTCCTTGCCCTCTAACTCCAAGCTGCTGGCCCCGTTATCCCAGCACCACAGCAGCCAGGTGGCAATGTGCTCACCTGGGTGGTGGCTGAAATCTTTCCGCATGTCTCACAGCTCGCCCAGGGACAGGGACCGGGTGATGATCTCTGGCTCTGCCTCCTTCTTCTGCTCTTGTGATGGCCCTGGCTCGTTGTCATCCCTCACGGGGCGATCTGACTTCTTTGCATATTTCTTTTTGTGTACAGGGGCAACGGATACCGGCACGGGCTGGTTATCAGGCTCAGCTGCGGTGCCTGTTGCCGGAGCTGGAGCAGTCGCAACTGTTGTGGCAGCAGCATCCGCGGTGCCAGCCGGAGCGGCTGCAGAGCTGGTTGTGGGGAGCTGGGGCAGCCGTGGTGCCTGTCATTTTGTTTCCCCCCGCTTCCCCTTTAGGGCACTGAATAGTGTTGAACAGGGCTCGGTAGGCGTGGGCCAGACCGCACCACGTTGCTGAGATTTGGGTCTCTCTGGAATTCCTGGGGTGGCAGCACACTTCTTCCAAATATTCTACCAGTTTGTCAGGATTCTGCACTTGCTCAGGGGTGAAGTTTCACACTGGCGGTGCCCACCATCCTAGGCATTTGCCCCTGCTATCCCACACACCCAGTCACTCATAGCTATCCAGCCTCAGGGCAGATGTCTGCGCGATATTTTGAACTACTTGTTAAATACTAAACAAGACCTGAAACCCATTCAGGAGACAGAACAATAAGAGCGTGCTGGCCTGAGCATCCCACAGATACTTGAAATTCTCAAAAGCTGTTAGGACCAGCCTGAGAGAGCAGGGATGAAAGAGTGGGGGAAAGCATCCCCTCCGTTTTTCCCCACAGACTGGGTTCAATTATTAATAAATTCCAAGAGATAGCACCCAAGGTATGGAAATGACCACAGTGCTGCATGCAAATACAAGCTGAATTTCATACCCAGTGATGTTATCATATCATAAGTCGATATTACACAGTACAGCAAAATCATAATCCTGATTCTTTTCCGAGAAGTGATAAACATCACCTCAGTGAACATATACTGCAAGTAAGGGTCTACATACCACAACCATGTGACCAAACACAGCAACATTTTGACTGGCGACTATTTAACTTATACAATAAATGCATATAATTGATTATAACAAATTATAACAAAGTTGTTTTAACATACTCTGCTCAGCCCTGCTGTTATCCCCGCCCCACATTGGGCGCCAATGAATTGTTATAGTTTTGGCCCGTGTCCGGCAACAAAGAGCCATGTGGTCACCCTATCTATGGAAAGAAAAAGACAAAAACTCATGGGTTGGGATAAGGGCAGTTTAAAAGAACAGCAAATGAAGTGAACAGTAATAACAAAAATATTGATAAGGAGAATATACAAAACGAACATCGAAATGGACAGAGTAGCTCTCACCCCACGGTGCCCCGCGTGCTCCCGAGCCACAACTCCTTCCCCCCGGCCAGCTCCCCCACTGGAACCCAGCATGGCGGCACATGGTATCGAATACCTGGTTCTGTTTGGCCAGTTTGGGTCAGCCTGCCCGGCTGTGTCCCATCCTGGTTTCTGGTGAAAATTAACCCTGTCCTGGCTGAACCCAGGACAATCCTTTACCCAAACACAGGGATGAAATGTCACGTAAGGGAAGTAGCAATGAAAATTTTCCAAGTGAAAGCCTAAATATAAGGTTTTGGACTATAGTAAGAACCTAAATCTGTGGCTTGATCTTGAGAAAGGATGTCAGTAAGCAGTGCTGTTGTCCAGCATTTTTGAAAATCAAACCACTGTTTAAATAGCTCACTGTGGAATTCAGAGCTTACTTAAGGTCTTGTTATTGATGCCTCAACTGGTAAATATTTGAGGAATTTGCTATAAAGTATTTTTTTTTCCCACATTTTTTCATAGTTGGGTATAACTCCGCAAGTCCTGTGAATTTTTAAAGGCAGATGTGTGCTACTCCCTGCTGCGCAGTATGTAAGAACTTCAGATACTTTGTACAAATATTGAGAAACTATAGAGACTTGCATAGGAGTTGTTGCTATTGTTTCCTAAAACATGTTAGTGAGGTGTTAATGTTCTGATCTTGCAAATATTTATGCCAATAAATAACTTGAGTCAAAGAAGAAATATTGCTTACATGTGCAAGATTAGTTACAATCACAAAAATGTGCAGGACTGGGGTTTCATCTTGTAAATGTTCACTTGCAAAAATTAAAATCATAAGGGGTCACGATCCTATTAACAGTGTACATTTTGGCAATATCATTTGGGATATTTTACCTCATAAGATGCGATCGGTAATTTAATGGTTTATTATTGAAGGAGCTCTATTGTGACCAGGTGGCAGGACTATTTGTACCTTCGCCATGAAGGAATACAGGATAACCCATCTGACTCAGTCTCCCTCGTGTTTCCCTGCAATTGTCCAGAACTGATCTGGGATCTCAACAACAAAAATCTGTTCACTGGAAAGTGTCAAAACACAAAATCCAGTATTTTTCAGAAATATGTACGTTTTGATCAAACCCACTTTGACAGCTGCTTTTAACAGTCAAAAAAAAAAAATCTGATTAAATCTAGAGAGGCCCACTGCAGACTAGCAGAGCAGACAAACGTTTGCCAGCTTTCAGGAGCCCTCTTTCTATTAACTGGTTTGTCTTGGGCAGACTAGAGACTTAAATCTTGTTCTCACATATACAGGGAGAACAGCCTGACTGTTTGGTTTACCTTACTCTTCACTTCCCACATTTTCTGGCTAGTCCCAAGGGTAACATGTCCTCCTGACACATTAGCACCTGTTGGGAATTAAAGCAAAAGCATCCAGTATTGCAGGCTGTGTAGAAGGGCAGTAGTACGTCCATGCACTGGTATTGCACCTAACCTCTTAGCAGTAGCATATCTAAAGAACAAAATTATGCAAATGCAAGCAACCAATAAACATGTTTTCATGCTAGGAACACTTTGTGAAACAATGACCTGTTTTTTTTTGAAGGGAACTTACCCAGCTGCCTACTGGGTTGTTACAGCATCAGAGTTGCATCATTCCTAAGTACGCTACAAGAGAGCACCAGTATAAAGGCACTAGAACAATGAAAAATGACCGTGAAAATTATTATGTGGGATGTAACTCTTGCCATATTAAGCAATCTGTTTCCCACTCCTTTAAGTCAACCTGAGTATGCTCTCAGCAATCTTGCTTCATTACCTGGCAAGACAAAGATTATAAGGCTTTCAGAGAACAGCCTGAGATGGGAGAACCCTTTTAAAACTATTTAGGGGCTATTTCAGTTCCCGCTGAAAATTTGTTTTAGGTAAAGACAACGTAAAACCAGATCAGCAGGAAATTCCTGACAAGGACTTAGAAACAAAGAAGTGCTGCACAGAGCATCCTAACTTCAAACACCTTAATGCAATAATTTGTTTTTAATCATCCGTGAGATGGAAAATATGAGGAAAATGTAACATAAAAGTCCAAGAATAACAGCGGTTAGTTGTTTGGATTTAAAATCAAAGGAAGTTTCCATGGTGTTGCAGGTTTCCATACCAATGGGCCTGGGGGAACTCAGGGTGCAGTAGGTTTCCATCTGCTGAGAGCAGGAATATGTCGCACTTGTCCGCTCAATATCCTCCTGCAGCTCCACGCCCGGGGACAGCACTGCAAGGAGCTGTCTTAATGGGGCAGCGTGGCTTCACCCGCCGCAGCAGATGCTCCTTGGGGCGAGGAGCCTGGTTTGAATCATTCACTTTGTTGTGATCCTTACCTAGTGCCAAAGTTTCGCTCCAGCTACGCCTTGGAGCAGACTTACCTGTACCCTCCTTGTCGGTGTCGTCAGGCGCTGGCACCATGCTGCCCAGGGATGCAAGCGCCAGTGCCCTGCCGAGCACACAGAGAGATCCTTCATCTAGAGACAAAGTCATTAGAGGTCCACCTTGGAAAAATATCTCTTATTTCCACCGTGATAAAAATAAAATGTCTCTCCCTGGTCACTTCGGGCGAGCAGTTTCTCCCCCTTTGCCAGGACTCTGGTTTGGAATAGAAAGGAGATAAATTTTTATCATGGGGAAATGGAGCACAGAAAATCTCCTACGCACCTGTCTGCTTCTTTTGGTGCCTAAATACCTTTGAAAGTCCTGCCTTGAGTGCCAAAGCTATGATGGATCACACAGTATTTCCTTTTTATTATTGCACTGCATCCTTTGGGCCTCACATTAACGTAATTAGGGCCATATGGCACCAGAATCTCTGTTGGTTCAAACCGATGCAGCTCCTTTGAAGTCAAAGAGCCTGTGCCAGTTCATACCTGCCGAAGATTTGGTTTACGGTCTGGGAAATAAGGGGGGGGACATGACACCCAGCCATTTTTTGTAGTTAATTAAGAATTACATAGATATATTTGTGCTCTGCTTTTGCTGTCCGCCAGGAGCTGTGCCTAAAAAGCCTTCGTGGTTACAATATCCTTTGCATGATTACCTCTCACTGTCAGCTGCTGTGCCTCTCCTTGTGACCTGAGAGTATTTCAGTGGCCATAGGTAAAACTGCACGCAGCGAGTCAGAGCCAGCCAGCCACCTCTGGGCAGCAACCAAAAACACCCCATCGCCACTCACTGGGTCATACGGAGACAAAGAACTGCCTGCACGGCTGTAATTGCTGGGCAAAGAAATTAAACCCTCTTTTTTTTTTTCCTCGAATTCATTGTGAAAATACTTCATAGTTATAACCAAGTAAAATCTTATAAAAGTATCTGCTCAGTAACACCAAAAAGATATCAAAATTTAGTCTGCTTAGAAAGTAAGTAATGTAAGTACAAAGCATAAGGCCCTGGAATGAGAGCCAGGGAGCAAGGAAATATTGCGACTGGATGAAATTCCAGACTCCAGAACCAAAACTTTACGCCCCTGAATCCTCATTCAAGGCACCCAGATAAAAGAAACTTAACTGTCAGAAAAGTGGTAATGAACAAATAGAACTACAGTCACTGAAAGCTCTGAGCTGTCAGTACCTGGCAAACCCCAGTAAGTGGCACCCTGGAAAGCAGGGTCATGTCTTCTGGGCAGCTTAAATGTGGGTATGTGCAAACACATTCTGACCAGTTCCTGTAATGATCCTAAAATGATGTTTCAATCCAGTTCTTCCCAACTTTGAGGTAGTTCATATTCACATCTAACCAAGGATTAGGGCATTTCCAGGTAAACAAAGAGCAGTAAATGCCACGGGAAGGGCTGCCAGCCTTCTCCCCTGGCAGCAGCAGGGCTGGCCGTGACAGTAGCAGGAAAGCATCTCATCACGACAGAGATCGCTGGATGGTGCTGCTACCAGCTTCCACGTGCATGCTGCAACCCCTGGCTGGGGGAGATCCAAATTCAGCTGCTCCAGCTGGAGCAGAAGAGAAAAGCAGGAGGCTGCTCTCGCCAGGGTCGGACACCCACGTCCTACACCCAGCCACGGGCTGAGCCAGGGGCCTGGCTGTCCCCCACCCGCTAACCTGACTCGCCCCATCCTATGATGCTGCAGGCCAGGTGACCACTGCACACATGAAATGCACCCCTGGGAGTCCCACAACAGCCCAAGTTACCACCAAAATGGCCACAATCAAGAGTTTCTTGTTTTGCAGCACTGTATCTCACCTGGCAGCCAGGATAACCAGAGTGCTCAGCTGTGGACAGCAGATACCCAAGCTCAGTCTGGGGCCCAAACATGCCTTGGCCACTTTGCAAATGCCGCCCTGTGTCTGTTAGCTGAGCCACTCTGTGGTCACTGCCTTTTAAATAACCCCTTTGAACAAGCAAGGAAGACAAACTTTCAGTCTCAGAGACTCCTCAAGAGGTGTAGAAAAGGGGCTCTGTGACTGTTCTGCTTTTTCCAGCTCTATCAGTTTGTCTAGGAACACGTACTGCCTCTCCGTGCAACACATACTCTTGCTGTACCCTTGGGTGATGACTGCCACAGCAGAGTGGCTCCGGCAGCATTGTCACCTCTCTGTGTTCTCAAGCACTACGACTTGATTGAGAGCATTTATATCACTGGCAATCAGATGTAAAGACAGCTCCTGAGAAAAGGGAGAGTATCATCTCCTCCCGTGTGCTGGCAGAGAGAGAGCACCAGCACGACAAGGGGCGGAGGTGCCGGCCGGCCAGCTCCGGGCACCGCTGCTGTACAGATGCTGCTGTGCAGGGGTTTGCGTTCGCTCTAGGTGTAGCTGATTTTCTAGACCACACCTGTTCTCAATCTTCTGCTACTATGCACAGTTCAATATTTCACAGCGCTTTTATCAGCCAGCTCTCAAGTTGGACTGGGAGCTGGTTATTCCAAGGAATTTCCTGCTTCTAAATTAGACTGTTGCATGGCAGAAAGCGCTCATCTCCATCCACAGCTTCAGCACATGAGGACTCCTGCCATATCTCACTGTATGGCAAATTGATTTTATATAGCTACTGTCCCTTTTTAGTGATGATGAAAATTGGCAGTCTTTTGTAGGAAGATGGTTAAGTAACAAACACAACGTTAAGCTTTGATCAGAGCAAAGAATGTGTATTTAGACAATGAGACCAAAATTTGGACTATTACCTGTGCAAGAAAGTTACTTCCCAAAAAGAAATTTTAGAAATCTCCATCTTATATCTCATCAATGCAAAGCAGTCTAATCCAAATAGAGAAAAATTATAGCATTGAGATGAACAGATAGCAGAACTCTGGCTCAGCCAGGTCAGTGGGGTGAGGGATGGTACCTACCTCCATCCTCTTCCTCCTTTCTGACATGCAGAAAAAGTGGAGAATCATGCCCCAGGGAGTCTGGTGCACCTTGATGGAATAAATAGCGACACACATAGTAATTACCAAACTGTAGTGACTGTTTTACCAGAAATATCAGCAAATGATTCCTTGTCTTCTGCACATGCAGTAATGTGGATGAGGTGGTTGAATTCTTAGCGCTTTTTGATTATCCCAGCTTGGAAAATCCCAACTTCTGTTCAATGTTTTGGTGTTGATGCTGCTGTTTTAATGTGGTTACATAACTCACAGCAATTCAAAGCATTTCATTAAACTTGTTTTGCAGGTTAGATATCGCTTTACACTTCTTGATCAAGTCATCTTTGTACTTTTTGCAAGCATTCATTATGTCCCGTGCCACTCCGTCGAGGTCAGGCAGCAGTGTCACAACTGGATCGTGGAGCGATTTGGCAGAGCAGAGAGTCAACCACTTACAGGTGCTGGAAGAGATCAAGAAGATTTTTTGGGGGCTCAAAACTACATAATTCAGACCTCCTTAGCCCTATCCCAAACCAGCATAGAGTTGGGACAGTGGAATATACTGCCCTCTGACCTTCCTAAGCCATTGTGCGTTCAGGTTTCAGAGAAAGGCACTGCCCTGGACATGGATGACTAGCAGAACGGGGATAACGCTGCTTAAAATGTAGGCGTTGGAGAAACCGAGAGTGAGAGTTGTTCTGCTTGACTGCAACAGGCCAAAAGACTGAGGCTCAACCCTCCCCTCTCCTCCCCAGAGGAGTCTCAAACTTACAGCAACCCACTGCTGTGAGACAGGGGATGTTCTGCTGGGAGGAGGAAGCAAGGAGTTAGCAGCAGCTGGACACTGTAGGACACACAGCTGCAGGCAAGGAGACCTGGGTTCGCCTTCCTGGTCTAGCTTTATGTTTTGCCTAATGCTGGGATGATATAAAATGCTGCTGGCAAGGCAAAGACATGACCTTCTCTCTGCTCACGGTGAGGACGAGGTCAGACCTAGGCTGGCTTTCCCCTTGCTGGGAGTGCTGCAGTCTCCTCCCCAAGCTGTGGTGTTTCTGCACTCAGTCAGGACTTGAGGAAACCACTGATGCTGTGGCGTGGTTTCCCTGGACTGTCTCCTGGACTGTCTCCTGGCCTTTGTGCCTTGTGTTAGGGCTGTAGACAAATGACCAGGCCTTTGTGAGAGGAGGCTAATTGAGCAGGATGAGGGAAACTACAGAACGTGTCATGAGAAATTGTTGAAGATAACAAACAATGGTGTAAGAAGCTGACAAAAGGTAGACACAGCACCATGAGGGATGGCTGCATCTCACAGGTGGTTCACGGGCAGCTGTGTGAGAAATGTCTGGACTCCACAGATAGCTGAAGGGGAGCACTGGGGACCTGTTGAAGAGCACAGTCTGCAAGGCCATAAGTGCACAGTAACAGTATCCGTAATACAGTGTAAAGCTTTTCCTGGCTGGCAAGGGAACAGGCATATGGAAAGGTGGAGCATCCTGGAGCATATCACCATGTTGATGCTCGTGCCAGGCTGGCAGCATTGGCAGCCACCCACTAGTTCATAACACCCAGATCCTGCCCAAGACAGACACCAAAGTCGGCAGTCTGGACCTTGCCCTGTGCTATTTGATCTGGCTCCTGCTCCTCTTTTCTGTCTTACACCAGTTAGAAGTGTTTCTGAAATGCAGGGTCCCAGCAGTGTCTACCTGCAGGTGACCGGATTCCGCAATATAAACTGTCCCTACCAATTTCTTGTTCAAGTCCAAGCACACTGAGCTTTTCATCATTGACTCTTTTGTCCTAATTTGGGCATCTTACTCCTGGACCCAGGTCCCTGTCGCCTATCTTTCAGAAGCAGGCAGAGGTGCACGAGGTTGGAGCACAGCCACCTTTGCCTCCTCAGGGAAGCATGATGGCAGGGGAAATCTGTTAGACCCCTCTGGACCTCATATCACTGGTGTAATACTACTAATTGACTTGGCAAGAGCAGCATAAGGCTTAATTAGTTGCCGTTTGTAAAGAGCATAAAGATAATTTGCAGTGCAAGCTGATCTATTAACCTGAAGAACTAGTCTAATTAAATGCTTGAAATTGCTATTAGATATCTGACATTATTAAAGCAGAGGCTTTATATCAATAATTTAATGCGAGCATAGAGAAGGTTTGTTTGTGTGTTTTAAGAAATATTACCATAAAGTTAATTATGGGCTGGTTAATTATCTTATCCTCATTAAGAATGGCCACATGTTAAAATAATGTTTCTCTCTGTCTTCCATGCAGAAATGACCAACAACAGTCTTTGTCTTTAAGAAGCGAATGTCTGAGCTGAAAACACAGGAACAGACCCATCTTTTTTTCAAAATCATCTTGCACAGGACTGCATTAAGCAAATTTCACAGCCAAGTGGTATGGATAGAGAAGTCAGCTCACCATACAGACAGAGCCAGAGTTTGCTGGGGTGCGGGTTCGTGTTGCAGAGCCAAACTAACAACTACAAAAGGTGTACTCCTGTCCCCTTTCCCACCCCCTCCCATAGTTTCCCTTGAACCGGTAACTCCTCTGACGTCATTGTGAACCCCTCATGGTGCTAACCCACGGGAACAATAACCCTGCAAAAGAAGGAGTAATTTCTGGGGGACTGATCCCTGAACCAGCTTTCTGTGGAGTCAGGAAAGCACCAGGGCAGGACAGAGGTGGGGAGAGACTGTGCAGCCAAGGATGGAGAGACCAAAGCAAGAGCACAATTTGAAATGCCAACTACTTCCAGAACTGGTTTACTTGTAACATGAAACTGTGCTGTCAGAGACGAGGACGAGTCAGCAGCCAGTGTGGCACAATACAGTCAACCAAAGAGGAAATAATTAATGGCAACATGAACTGCCTGTGAGCAGAAATGCAGCTGATCTCAGCGACCTGCTGCAATATTGATTTGCTGTGGACAGGAGCCAGGCACAACAACGGCTCCACTGAAACCTTCCCCAAGTTTCTCCATTCATGGAGTGCTATAAGGAAGTAGGTCAACAGCCCGTGTTTGGCAGCATAGCACAGGCAAAGCTAAGCAGGCGTGCACCTACACCGCGCAGGAACAGAAAATATTCATGCCAGCTCCAACCAGAGACTCAGCTAGCCTATGACTGTGTTCCCAACAGGGACCAAAAATGGGCACCTAGGGAAAAATGTATGGAAAATGCAAGTGTACCGCGATACTTTCCCCATGTACTCTATCAGCCTACACATGCCCATAGATCAGAGACTCAAGAACAATGTAAAGAAGTGTTTTGTTCTGTGTGTTATGAATTTATATCTCTTGTCTTCATGTTGATCTTGTATTGACAGTAAAAGCAGAATATTCTTCTCACTTGACCCTCTTTCTTCATGATTTTACAGACATATATCCCAGAGCCGTCAGCTGCCTCCCCTGGCAGATGAGTTGAGGCACGCATAGGTCTTCCTCATGCAGTGACCATCCTCTGTCTCCACTCATCCCTGCCAGCCTTCTTGGGTGTTCCCTTTCTGTGTGGGGGAGCCTGAATCCTTGCCAAATGTGAGAAAGAACAATTTTCTGCAAGGTGTAAGGTGATCAGCATGACATAAGAAGAAGAAAGGCAATACCATAAAATATTAGGCACTAAACTCCCAGAGCAGATGCAAGTGAGAAGACCGGGGATCCTGTACATGTTCCTTTTCTGTAGCAAGGTCTGTCAGTGAGCTATCCTTCAGTTTTCAATGGAAAACTTCTGGTGGCTTTTTCCTGGTATAAGACTATTTAAGGAAAATTCTACTGTTGCCTTTATTAGTCAAACAGTTTAAAGACTTTCCACGCAGTTACGATTAATCACTATTGGCACATCCCATTTACAGTGCTCTTAGAGCTGCACACCATGCCCACTGTATGACCTCTAAGTAAATAGTTTAAAAAATGTTTACGTGACCTACAAAGAAGTCCTTTTCTAGAGGTACTCCACAAGCTCAAGGTCGGATGTTTTAGGGACCTAAAGGTGCAGATAGGGTCTTATAAACATCTGAATTTAAGGACCACATGTACATTGTATGCCTAAGCACTGCAGAAAACAGCAGTAGAGTTGAAACACCGACGAAAGTGAGATTAAGCCCCTAAGACACTGTAGAGATTTTGGAAAACACGGTCTATGATTAATTTTATATATATATGGGTTTTAACTTCTCTTTCCATCTCCTTAGTGTCTCCACCCCATAACAAGAAGCAAGAATACATGTAATAGGGCATTTAAGAGAGAGAAGTGGGACACATTAAGTGAAGCATTGCCAGAAAAAAAGGGGAATATCAGTACTGTTATGCAAAGCCTTGGTAAGACCTCATTCGGTCATCCTAAGGTCAGAAAAGAAGAATTCAAAGTGGAACAACTTCAGAGAAGAATATCTTGAATGGTTGGAAGAACAGGCAGTTTATTCGCCATGGAGAAACCAAAATATCTTAGCTCTTTAACTGATCACGTCAAAGACTGTGTTGTATAATATGGCTGTTATAGAACACAGGAGTACAGGCAAGGGATGGGAAAAGACTGCTTAAGAAAAAGGAAAATGTCGGTGCAGCAAAATAGTCAAAAACTAGCCATGCATAAGGTTAGGCTGGAAATTGGAAGGAAGTTTCTTCCAGAAGAATGAGGTTCTCTGAGCCTTTCCCAGAGAAACAAACAATCCAGTCACTTTCAAGCTTAAACAGTTTGTGAAAGGGATTATATCGTAAGGCCACAAGATTATATCACAGCAAGTCTCTGCCAGTCCTATCTGCCAACACGCTTATACCCAGATAGGGCTGAGCCAGACAAAAACAGCCTGCACAAACGAGGAACTTGGCGCAGGGACCAGACTTTGTAACTTCCTTGTAAAATTGCAGTCAGAGACCCCCTTTTGGGAACTCTGCAGAAGAAAGTGAAGACATTCAAGAAGTACTCCTGCATTGGCAAGAAACAGAACAGTGGATTTCTATGGCTTCCCAGTCCATTAACAGCATGATGGTGAACATGTTTGAGAGTCAGCAGGACCAGGTAACTTGAACTCAAGAGCCATAAAGGAGTTAGGGGAGAGACACTTGGCGCACTGATGATAAATGTTGGAAAAGCTGGAAAGTTCAAGAGGGCTGGAAATGGGCCCATGTGAAGGCAGTCACACATGGAAATTAAGATTATTTGCGTAACTACAGGCCAGCTACCTTGCCACTCTCAGACAAGGTAATGAGAATGCTTCCATTAGCAAGATTCAGTTAGCAAAGAAGGAAACAATAAGAACATAATTAATTGCAGACACATGATTCACTGTTTATTTCAGACTAGTTTGATTTCATTATTGGGGCAACTGCAGAGTTGAGTGGTGGTGGTAAATAGGGCTTTTTAGAGTTTGGTACTCCTGTAGCATTGCAATTAAAAAGAACAACATACAACGTCAATAAAGCACACATTAACTGGATCCTGAACACGCTAATTGATAGGTGTCAAAAAGTGACTGTCAATGGGGAATCGTCTAATGATGAGCTGCAGGGATCAGTACATATTCAATGCTATTCAGCAGTTTCTGCACTGTTCTGCAAGCAAATATAAGAAGCGCTGCTGAGATAATTTACTGGAGATGACACAAAGTTTGACAGAATAATAAACAATGATGAAGGTAAGGCTGTCATCTAGAGTGATTTGGAGAGAGCGCTAAATTGGGCTGATTGAAACAACCTGTGTTTTAAATCAGAGACATGGAACATTACAGATTTCATAGCAAAGAGAGCTGACCATCCGCAGAATGAGACTGCCTCTGAAAAGCAGTAACGCTGGAAGGATTTAGGGGTCCTATCTGACAAGCAACACAACATGAGCTTCCAAGGTGACAGAAGAGGATAAAGCAATTTTTTGTCTGTACAAGCAAGGAAGTTGTTTAGTAGGAGCAGAGAAGGCATTTTGCCCCTCTAATTGCCTGAAGTTTATCCTGGAAAAATTCTTGCAGGTCTGGTGTTCTTTTTTAAGTACACTGGCAAAATGGAGAAGTCAAGAAATGCGTCATGGGAATTAGTTGAGCACTGGAGAAAAAAAAAACACTTCCAATGAGAAACACAAGCTCAATCTCATCAAATTATCAAAAACAAGAGTGAAAGGAGTCTGGTTACAGTATATGCATTTGTTTTGAAAAAAGGCAATGCGAAAAAAAAATGGCATAATAAAAGCCACGGCTGCACACTGTACCCAGGTGACATTTGAGGAAACAAAAGGCACATTTCTAACAGCCAGTGTGCTGCAGCCTTGGATATGGCAAGCGGCGGTGTATGCACCCAAGGGGCACTACACACCTCTGCAGCCACACGGGAGCTGCAGGGCTCCGAGGAGGGAGCAGTGAGGGGTGGCGTGGGATATGCGTGACCCATGGTGTGCATGACACCTCTGAGCACGCACCCTTCATGCACTCAGGAAACTTGACTTATTTCGAGCTCCAAATCATTGTGGGGTGGAAAGAAACAATTTGTGAGTTAGGTCAAATAGCAGGACGATGAGTAACAGTAATAGTTGAATCTGACAGAACAGCACACTCCAAATGTTGATGAATTCAAGCTCTTTAAAGGACAGGGCCATTATCCTCATTATGGCCACAGCTCGAGTCTGATTGAAATCAGGCATTTTCTGCTCCCTGAGTACTAATGGCTGTGGGCATCCCTCCCAGCCACCACAGTGGCTGCAGAAACCGTTTGGCCCCGCCTGGCCCAGCTCCATTGTGGGAAGCTTGTGTCAGATCTGCCTCTTATGTGAGCAGGCTCTACCCTTCTTCAACCCCCAGAAAGCCAGACTGAGAAAATTTAAACAGAAAGTGTAAGTTCGGGGGAAATAGCAGCGGGAGCAGGTATAGGAGAGCCAGCTCTGACAGCTCTGGGAGGGCTGGCACAACCATGGGGTGACGGGATGCTGGAGGAGACTTGGCTGCAGCCTCTGCAGCAGGTCCCCAGCACGGGGAAGGGGATGGCACTGCACAGGTTGCCTGTGAAACCAGAAAACTGTGATGGAGGTTGAGCAAAATCTCCCAGCCAGCGCGCCCTCCCCAGTTTTTGTTTAATTTAACTGTGAGATGCAATTAAGGTCTTTTAGGAAACCAGGAGCCTCAGAACCCCTGTGTAAGCACAGAGAAAGGCACTGATAACATGGGAATTTGACAGATCCCAGTGAAGAAATTTTTCCGGGGATCGTTTGGACTCTGGATATGCAAACAGAGCGATTAGATAAGGCCGAGACTGATCAGCAGAGAGCCCCAGCTCTGAAGCTGCAGCAGAAGCGGTTGGACAGCCTGAGAAATCACAGCCACGTGCTTCTGGGGAAAGGGCACAGGAGAGAAAACCTGGGAAGATCTCACATAGTTTGGGAACTGTGATTAATATAAAGCCAATTGTGCACGAACAGTGACTTATTGCTCCTGTGTTCAGGGAAGCAGGACTTTGTACTTTCTTCCAGCATAGCAGCTGGTATAAAGATGTTTGAACCCATCTTCAGTTTTCTCCCTGTAACTGAAGGGTTTTACAAGGTCCTGAATTTTAGTGAGCTGCTTCAGTTAAAAATGTCAATGCGTGTCTGAGGGTTTTAACTCTGTGCCTGTGTGTGAATGTGTGTTCAGGCACCTCAAATTATGTTTCAGTTTCCAATTGAGGGCAGTAACTTTCTCTGCAATGTCACCAGCCTGATTGGAAGAGCATGTTTCTAATGAGAGAAATGCAAATTATACCCAGAGACAATTTAGGAGATACACTAGAAAGAGGCAACTTCAAAATATTGTTGGAAATGAGCTCATCAAATGTCCTTGTTTTGATCTCTGCTTCCCACACAGTACAAAGGGTCCACTGGCTGCATATCAAGGGGGGTGGAAAGATCAATTCATATCAAGGACATCAGCAGAAGTAGGCAAGGATATAGGTGTCTTGTTTCACTTGTGTTTTTTTAATCTTTCGCTTATGACTACATTTCATTTTAAACTTTGAACCCAACAGCAAAGGTGCACTGAGCAACAGATGCTGGAAGACAAAAACATCAACAGGCAGCAGGGCCTCAGATGTCACAGGATGTAAATACGGGGCCACAGAATATAAACACGGCAGAGTGACAGGGTCACAGGCAGTAAACATGGGCTGTGCAAGGAGATCCTGTGTAAACATGATATGTCTAGCAGGAGACGCTGTGAACACAGGAGTATTGCAGAGCTAGTCTTCAGAAAGACTGAAGGAGTTGGGTCCCTTCTCCCCGGAGAAGACAAGGCTTGGGGGGCATCGTCACAGTGTTCCCATACTTACAGGCCAACTACAAAGAGGGTGGAGACTCTCTCTTCACAAGGAGCCAAGGGTACAAGTTGCAGCAGGATATGTTTCATCTCAATGTAAGAATTTTTTACAGTGAGACCAATCAATCACCAGAACATCCACCCCAGGTACATGGTGGAGTCCTCACCACTGGAGGTTTTTAAGATGTGATTGATTGGACAGAGTGCTACGTAATCTCATCTAGGCTCCCTTTCCCATGAAAGATTGGACCAGATAATATTTCAAGGTCTTTTCCAACCTGTGCTGTTCTATGAGTCTATGAACTATGCAAGTTGCAAGACAAACGTTGGCGCATGGCAGGTCCATGAGCTACCCACGCAGAGAGGATGGGGGAAAGCGGACACTCTTGTGTGTGGGAACAAAGCAGGTTGGGACATTGACAACAGCAGAAATCCAGAAGCTAGAGATCTGGGTCAGCAGCCACCTCTGGTTATAAACACAGCAGTACTGTACTGCAGATGTACCAGACTTCATAGCACAGGGAGGAGGCTTTGGTCCTCAGAGCCGGTAAGGGTAGAGAAGTTGTGAAAGGCATATATTCCTTCTTAAGCATGTGTGTATTATTGACCATATAAAGCAGCATAAGACAGTCTGCCTTTTCACAGGGAGAGGGACATTGTGGAAGCAATGTCATTATGGTCATAAAGGAGATCATCTTCTGGAGGAAACATTCTGTGGAGAGAAATGGACACTGTTAACGCAGTAGCTGATGCTTTACTGATAAAAGTGGAATGGATCTTAAATAGTTCTGCACCTGATCTCATTGTTTCCACTGGATTTCGTTGGGCTGAGCATGAGAATCTCAGTTCTGTTACCACGCCCTTGAAGATGATCCATACTGTGAAGATGTGCCTTTGCTCGCGTCACCACATTTACAGTGAAGCTGTCCTGGAATCAGGGTTGTAGGGAGTGACATGGGAAAAACAAACATGTCCCTCTGACAGAGGGGAGGGAATTAGGTTGAACAGAGGTTAGAAAAAGAGACTCAGTAATTAGGGTTATAGCTACAGCACCTCATTTAGGTGGCGTGAATTCCCTCCCATCCTCTCCTGCCTCCTCACACGTGACACAAACCCACGAGCTCCGCGTACACAGCTCGCCTGCATCCCATCTGTGGAAAACGCTGAGTTAGAGGCTATGTGAGCCGACCTGTGTTAAATCAGGTCAGAGATGCTAACGGGCCACAAAACCATCGTGGCAATTTCGCTGCCCCACCCTTGATATGATATAGTATGTATTTCTATTTATATAATAAGAAAAAGTTATTAAATGGGATTCCAGCTGCACATGTACTTGTTTGAAATTACATTTGTGTCATAACAGAGGTCATTGACCTCTGAATCAAGGAAGATGACCAAAAATTTAAGAAATCTGGATATGTATTATTTATGGAAAGAGAGGCTCAGCAAGAAGCTGTGTGGCAATTTCTGGGGGCGGAAAGACTCATGGTGTCTGGGTAAGGAACAGTTTGTGTAATCTGTCTAGGAAGGGAGAAGTCATCTGATTCAAGGATAAAAGTATACAGATAACTAAAACAACTGCAGGAGGCTGCTGCACGAAACTCGCAGGGAGGTACAGAAGGAGCATTAGGATAGTTTTGGTAAACACAAAAGCTCTGCAAAGCACTGAGCATACAGATGGGAGTGAGATTTCTTTTAAAGACTGTGCTCGCTATGGCAGAGGGCAAAGCCCAGTAAAAATATGAGACATCATAAAAATTCCAGTCAAATGGAATTCTGCAGTAGATAGAAGTAATCTCTGATTGTAGCCTGTCAGATCCCAAAATGGCAATTGCCTAAAATGAGGGGATAGCTGTTTTGGCAGGAAAAATATATGTGGGTTGCTGACAGGTTTTCAGTGAGCTTTCCTCCAGACCAATGGATTAGTCTTCCTGTCAATGCTTTGTGCATGATAGCCAATCTGACATTAGTGTTTTTCTAAAATCTGAACTGTTAGAATAATGTGGTTTCTCAAAACTCTTCAGGGCCTTTTTTTCCAAATCTCTAAGGACCTGTGCTCTCAGGTCAGCTCACTCATTTTCTTGGGTATTTTCTCCTCAATGAGTTTTAATAGCAGCAATCTAAAGAGTTCAAACCAGGGAACCGCAGCAAGTTGGCTCATTTTGACCTAAACCTTTCAGGGAGGAAGCACAAGATACACGGAGGCAGCAGAGGTAAGTGCAGACATCGACCAGGGCTTCCAAGCCAGCCCCATCCTCGTCAGCAGGGAGAGACCCAGGGGTCAGCCCCAAAACCACAGAGGAGCTCCGAAATGCAAGGACTGGAAACGGCTCGGAGAGCAAAATATCTTCTCTGTGTCTTGGGTTCCCTGTGAGGGGTAGGGTAACAGCACTGTTTCCTTCTGCACCTTCCTGTTATTAGGGTGGGAAGCCCATTTCACAGAGCCCTGTATTCTCTCTTGCTCTTTCAGTGTCACCCAATTTCCCCCAGGTCTTCAGTTCTCCCCTCAGCCTTCAGCCTGCCATTGCCTCACCCCCTGGCAGGCGTTCAGTGCTGATATAAACCCCAACTGAAGCTGGTGGGTTTAAGCACAGCCTGTCCCTCACAGTACTCCCCTACAAACAGATGTATGGATTTTATGGGAAAACTGAACAGAAACTTAAAATACAAACTTTTTGGAGGAGACCCGCTCCAGAACAAGTTTGAATTTGAGCATATTTTATGGCTAAAACCAGGACATGACTGAAATGCCTTTAAGGTGAAAAAAAAGCCAATAAACAAAAGAGATAATGTGATGGTGTTTCCCTGCACCGGGACAGAGCTGCCGGCCTGAGCCCTGGCTGGCATTCACACAGACACGCCAGCATCGGGAGAGCTACCTACTAGGTGAGGGTCGGGCCCAACACTCACGTTTTAACGAGACATTGATGTCGCGCAAATAAAGCAGGGCTGAAGCTGTGGCTGCTACAGGCAAGAGAAAAGGAAATGAGCCAAGTATGATGTCTTCGTACACTTACAGGCTATAGGTATGTGTTTTTCTGGCCTTATGGTAATCCAGACTTTGAATTCCCGTTCATTCCCATTTCTCTCTCCCACGACATCAAATAATTCCTCGGGACTGTCTATGACCCCCAAACTCCTTGGAGCTTGTTCTGTGCAATGTTACACCACAAGGGCTCCTAAAACTGTTGTGTAATGGAGTGAGATCACAGACTACCTCAGCCCACGTGGCTTGCGCTGTCTTGCCTGCTTGGTTGGTTACCTGCAGTTGAAACACTAAAAAACCGTTCATGTAGGATTACAGCCATAATTCTTAATAGTGGTAGGAAATCCAGACATGCAAGTGATCTTCCACAAGCAAGAAATCCATTGATGTGGAGTTTTCTACTGATGTTTATAAGTTCATTGACTCTTCTGTGGCTGGAGTTTGGGAAATCCAGCATTTATTTGTCTTCTGCTCTGTACAAACACATAGGGATGTGTTGATCGTGTAGGCTGGTACAGGAGCAAGGACAACAGCAGTGTCATGCCTGCAGATGTGATGCTTGGCCTCTGAATAATAGAAACCTGGACAGTATTCATGGATTTAACCTCTCAACAGATGCACCATGATGTTCGGATTAAAGAGGCTCTGACAATCAGGAACCAGCATCCCATGGTGGGATTTTTCTTTGAAGTGAGTCACTGGCCTTTTTCAAAATCTCATGTTAAAAGTCTATCGACAAGCAAGGCACAGAGAACAAGCTCTCTAGCTTCCTGGGTTTTTTCCTCATGAAAGCACTGAGAACAGTCAAGGGGCTTTCGCAGCATTTATTTACACAGAGCCTCTGGGAAATGCAACATGAAAATCAGCCCAGTGTGTTTTGCTGCAGGGTGTCCTGACCAGGAGGTATGAGCAACCAGGATGGGACTCAAATCTGTAGCCTCGGTGATTCATTTAACTTTCTAACCACCATAAAAAATCACAGTGCAGCATAATGTAAAAATTTAGTCCTTTTGGTCATAAATATGGTTATTTGGGAGCTTCAGACAGTGGTCAGATGGCCATATTTTATTCACTAAAATTAAAAGAACTAAAATTAAAAAAGCTTTGCATACAGACTTGTGAATACGCTCATGCAGGATGGGCAAATTAGAAGATACAGTGCGGTCACTAAAAATTATTTGGATTCTCCGAAGAACGTGAGATCTGCCCTGGGTGAAGGAGCAGGAGCACCAGGCTCCCAGCAGCAGCCTGGCAGCGCATGGGATGTTTTGCTCACCTCCAGGGCCAGGGTTCCACTGCCCTGCTTCTGCTTCCCTGATGTCTGTACCTGTTCTTCACTGCTGACTAGATACAATTAATGGAGCCTGAAAATATGCTTTGGGAGAGGTTAATACGACCACATTTTATCACCAGGTGATTTTCTGTTGCCCTGTGTGGCTATAAGCTAGAGGGGATAGATCCGTTTAAAATAAGCCGTTCGGTCAGAGAGGACGAGCTGCGCTTGCAAAATGCCATGCGCTGTGTAGGACAGGCTGAGAGGGTAAGGTTGCAAATGCCCAAGAGCTTAAACATTTACACTTGAAAGTAAAACTATGACATGCAGTCACTGTGAGGCCTGGTGTTGGCATTTGCAGCTTGCCCCCAGATTATTCTCCGGGTTGTTTTTCTGTAGTGATGCCATCCCAGACTGGCTGGAGATCAACCCCAAGCCAGACAGAGTATGGGACTGTGCCTAGGGGTCTAACCTGAGGGCCAGAGAATGGAGGTTTGATGAGAAACTAGTTTCCTGTTTGTTTGATTAAATACAGCTGTAAAATTAAGATACAAGATATCCACAGCCCCCTGGAGGTGTGTTGTGAGGAGGCACCACCTAATGTTTGTAAAGTGATTTGGAAATGAAAAATACTGCAATAATGCAAAGCCCTGTTCTCTTGCAAGCAAGCTGATTGCTTCTTTCATAGTGTAACAAAGTCCAGAAGTGTAGAGTGGAAATCAGCATGCCTCCAGATCTCTGGCAGCCGTCCTATCCCGAGCTAACGCCAGTGGCTGCAGCTTCGATACAACGTGATGCTGCAATCTTCTGGAAAGAGAAGAAGAAAGCCCTCTAGCAGGCAGTGCCTCCAGGATGCCTGCAGAGTCACTGCTCTCATGCATACAGCAGGGTGCTGCCGCATCCCCAGACGCAGGAGCTCAAGGCGGGATCCAGCTGCCATCGCGGTGACTGGCACGGCTCGAGAAAAATCTCACCACCTCTGTATCAGCGCGTCTGCAGAGTTTCTGAATCAAGGCCTGTGAGTGAATGCTTCTTCAGAAAAGACCGCAATTGGTGCCCAGTGCATTTTGAAAACTGGCAAAACTGTATGACAGCAGAAGCAGCACTGCCTTTGATTTTTCAGAAGCATTTGTGCTGAGGGTCAATGTACTTACACATCTGTGAGCCTATGGGTCACGGGACCGTAAAAATGTTGGCGGGGCAAGACTATACACGATGCCTGTCAACAGTTCTCTTGAAAAAGGCTAAATCTTTAATTTTATTGAAGGACCTCTGTAGGATATGCTGCCATGGGGACTGGTAACGAGCACAGTGTGAACAGTTTATAGCTCCCCCATGGAGATCCATACTGAGAAATCTTGCTATACAATGAGGTGCAAAATATCTTCTGATTTCTTCATGCCCGGTATCCAGTGGCCCACCATATTATTTGAAACATTTCTTGACTGAAGGGCTATTGCAGGGTTCTACTGCAAATGCAGTGAGCACCTCCGCACTGCTTGTTCGGCTTCAGAAGGGCCCCGCGTGTGCATCCCACCCTGCTTGCTCTGACCTTCTGCCGCAGATCACCACCCCTCCAGCTGGGCTGACGCAGAAGAGGGTGTTTTCATTCTCAGTGGGGATGCTTTCGGTGATGCTGTGGATGAGCACAGCCTTACAGCTGGGCTGCCACCCTGGAGGAGACAGCAAAGATGAACAAGCAGGAGCCAGAGGGTTTTGGGGCAGGAACTTCTACACCTGCTTTGTTGCTGAGGGAAACACGGCAGGTAATGACTCTCTTGGGATTTTTCTCCTCCAGACTGGGCATAAAACTAGGCATGGGTTGACAAGGAGGAGGGAGGCTGCATCAAAGAGTTTTAGTCACCAGTGTGGTCCCTCTCCCCTTCTGAGCAGGGCAGCGCCCATGGCTGCAGGTGACACGGCTGTTCATGAGATAAAGCGCTACGCGGCCTGGCGTGAAGACCACAGTCAAACCCACAGTAGTGGAGTTATTCTGGGCAGTGATGGCTCAGCTGTCGGGAACAGGAACAGGAATCAAGGAGCCTCCACGCCAGTCCCAGCTCTACTACCCTGTGGGATGAGCAAGGCCCCAAGAAAACCAAGAACAGGGCAAAGGGACTACAATAGTCAGCCCCTTACCCAAAAGCCCTTCCTTGCTGGGAAAGCAATATTGACCCACTTGCTAGGGTGTTGGTTTCAGGAAGGAAATTGGCCCCAATTCCTGATTTAAGCTTGCATTTCATGTTCATCACCAGCTTGTGCAGAACAAAATGCCTCCCGTCTCCCTTCTCTCCCTGTCCTGTTAGTAAGAGGCAAAATGGGTTTTTTAGGAAAGCCATGTAATTCCCACCTGAAATTCTCTGGAGTGCTTGTTCTTTTTGGTTCCTCCAAGCTATTTTTTTACAGTTTCTTAAGCCACAGATGAGCAGACAAAAAAAGCACAACAAAAATCCAATTAGGGAGAAGCCTTGGGAAAGAGAAAGTGTTTGTTGCTTAAACGCGAGCTGTAAAGGGAGCCAGGAGAGGTGGGTTGAATGCAGAGCCTAGATATCCAGCAGCCACAGTTGTTATCTGAGCCTCTGTATCATGAGCGATGCAGCAATACTGGTTTGGGTTTTCCCCTCTGTTCTCCAGGTTCAGTGTGTGAGCAGGTCTCCGCAAGCTCCTTGCTTATTGGTTTGATATCACAAAAAATAAAACCCTGTTCAGAAAAGAAAGTGTATGAAGAGGCAAAGTAGTGATCTCAGAGCTCTGGAAAAATTCTTGGCTCTGAATTATTCTACATGGGGGAAAATTCATCAGGTGCCAAGAAAAAAAAATACCGCAGACCAACAGCCTTGTTTTGATTTCCACCCATTCTAGCTGATCACTAGTCTCCAGGCTGAGCTTATCATTTTGAGGAGAGCTTCTTAATCAGGAGGCTGCAAGAAGTGACTGCAGGGGGAAAACACAGCCTCATTTTATTTGGCGTGTTTCAGCTGTCAGGAAGACGATGCTTCCTTCCCTGAACATCACAAAGCCTATGGAACCAAAATACACCATAAGTGATACATATTGCAACAGGATTTCCTTGTACCCCATTATACACAGACGACCTGAGACCCACTCACCCTGTTTGCCCATAGCAAGGGAAATGATATAAAGAATTAGAAGAAGGAGCAAGAGGATGCAAGCCAAGCAGAAGGCACCAACTGCTCATTCCTCACCTGGTTTTTGTTGCAGGCTCTTTCTCCAGCTCTTTGACCTGTAAGTTTAAAACCATTGTGGAGGGCTTCAGCCTTTCTGAGTTTGCTGGCCTTGCTGAGGAGAAAAATTCTACTTTAGTAAGGTTAAACTAACTGGTAATAGGCTTCTTTTTCTCAGATGCTTGCACAGATGCCAAAGGCCACAGATTGAGCACTGCTGACCTGATGTGTAAAATGTAGCCGGGGTTTTATGGGAAGGACAGGAGTTTTACACAGGCAAGTGACTGAATCTACAACTAGAAAAGACCAGAAGAAAATACACCAGCTCACTCTACGGACTAAATTGTGCCAGTGGCATAAAAGCAGAGCACAGTGGTACTGAGGACAGTATTAGGCGCTCTGTGTGTATTTGCTTAATTAGAGATTTTTCCTCCTTCCCAATCAGGATAGCTTTATTTCATGTCTGCATCTCTCTCTGGTCTACCCAGCCCCAACATGATGGAAACGCCGGTTCCCTGTTGGGCACAGGGCATGGAGGGATCCCTGTCTTTGGCAGGGAAAACAGGGAAAGCCGATGCATGCATGTGTGTGCGTGTGTGTAGACACATACCTCACCTTCACTGGAAGCTGTGAGGCACTGACAGCTCTTAGTTCAAACTGAAGTGGCTCTGGTATATGCAGGGATCTTCTAGGATGTATTATTCAAGTTAAGTAGACCTATACAAAACATGCACATATAGCTGTATATTCAAGGTGATGCGTTTTCATAAGAACTTTTTTATCTCAAGACGCAGGCAAGGACCAGTCTGTTGCACAGCTTTCTGCTGGAAAGACTCCTGCCTGAAGTCATCTCCCTTTGGTCATTTAACAAGTGGTGGGGTCAGATTGAGATCTCTGAGGCTCTGAATATTCAGCCTTCTCCTTTCTCCAACCTATTTGCCTCTATTTCTCAGATTGTGCAAGACATGAGATACTCTGATAAAAACACTTCTTGTGGGAGAACATAACTTCACAAGTGGGTAACCCATGAAACACACCTAGCACCCCCTCACAAGTCTTCATATAACCAAAGTAATATCAGAAGCAGAGGCAGGGGAGGAGCAGGGTCAGAGGGATGAAGTGGAAGAGGGAGTCATAAACTTCGTTTTGTATAATGTGCACCCAACTCCTACAGCCTCTGAATCACAACTGTGTGCACAAATAACTCACAGTCATCTGCAGGAAATCACCACAATTGTAATCATCATCCTTTTTACTGAAGAATTTGCAGGGTTAAAGTATCAGTGGCACAATATATTTGTACACATCCAAACTATACCTCTATCATTTGGGGTATAATTCCTCCAATTTAATTGAACTGTTGAACATTCCTTGAATGTAGCTGGGGAGAAAATCTAACGCAACAAACCAGACCTTTATCCACCAACGAAGATGAAAACTCATCATTGCTTCAGACCCGAGACTGAATATACCTGATTCAACCACAAATTGCTGGGCTGAGCAGGGTTCATGGCATAGGCAGGAAGACTAATTCCTTCCCTTGCAGGAATTGCCATGTTAAACTCCCTGACCTGGGTTACATAGGAGGTCAGGTTAGATTATCGCTGTCCCAAATTCTGGTCTCAGAAACCAGTTTTCAGTGCGCATCTGGCTGCAAGCCCAGAGAAACATCAAGAAAAAACACACAAGCGCATGGTTAGGGTGTCCCGTTTCTGTGTGCTGCGGTGGAAGGACTCACTGCTGTCGGTAAGCAGGCAGCAGACATTCCTGAAAAGGGGAGACGAGAAAAACCTCAGTGGATGTTGGGAGGGTCTTTTTAGGGTCAGCGTTGGTCAACATGGGGCCCTCCCATTGTGGCCCGTGTATGCGTGCAGGCAGTTCCCGCTGCTGAAGCAGGGTTTCCAAATGCCTTGAACTTGATTAAATACAGAGAAACTCCCCCGTGGCACGGTGGGTCCCAGAGATGCAGACCATTGGCAAGGGGCAATGCTGCCTGTTTGCTCTGTTCTTGGACTCTCCCCTGGGCAATTTGGTCCCGGCTGGAGGAGGGGATGCCATCTTGCCCAGTTTGGCCATTCAGTAACCTCTTCTCCCATACAGGCCCCAGAGAGGGACCGAACAAGCCCCGCTGCCTGTCTTCTCTCCCTGCAGCAGCCAGCCCCCAGCAAACAGACCAGGAATGGCACCTTCCCATGCCGTGGATACCCACAGCCATGCCAGCCCCATGCTTCTGAAGGCCACAATATGGCAAGAGGCAGCAGCTCTCCCCAGGCAACCTAAGAAGCAGTACTTTATTTCTCAAAAAGAGCTGCATGCACATCTCCCGCTCAGTAGCTCCTCACCTTCCAGCAGAGCTGGCAGAGCCTGTTTCCCTGCTGTGTTGGTGCTCGCTTACAACTCGTGCTTATCCCTAAAGCTCCAGGATCAGTTGTTAGCACCTCCTGTGTGAAACGCTTAGGCAGATGGCACCAGCAGGGCTTGAGCTCCTTTCCGAGGTGCCGTGAGATCACAAGGTGGTTGACTCCCAGCAGAGCAACTTGCCCATCCCTGATTACCAAACACTTGCCTCCATCCGCTTGTCCTTTCCCCACCCCTGGAAGGACGGTGAGTTAACAGCAGGGCTGTGACTAATGACAGCGTGAGCAAGCAAGGAAGCCTTCGGCCGTCTAAATCAGCTGAATCAGAAGGAGCAGGGGAAAGAGTGGAAGAAAAAAAGCGCTATCTGAACAAGCACTAATCGCTTGCAAGCTGCAGCATGAACAGCCAAGCGTATTAGTGACTCACAGGTGAAATGTGTGACGGCGAGGGTGTCGAGCGGAGGGAAGGGCTTCACGCCCGGGCGGTGGGAGGGGGGGTGCGGCGCAGCCAGGAGCGCAGCCAGCCCAGCGTTTCCCACGCACATTCCTCTGCTCCATGCACTATGAAATTCGGTCAGAAGATAAAGTGTGGAAGCAGAAAGAAATTCCTAGGAGGAAAGTGAAACAGAAAAACAAAACAGCATGGTAATTTCTTGCTTGCAAAGAGCGGTATTTCCATGTGCAGGCTTGCTCCCCCTGCAATTTTACATGTGTACAGTGATTGCTGATATATGCCTCTGGTAAGAAGCTTGATCTGTCTCAGGAAAATCCCTTCCTTGTTAATTTATTATTTGATATATATGTAAAGCAGTGTACAATATAGCCTCAATCCACAGAGACTCATGCCTTCAGGGCTGCGGGTGAAGGGAATAGTACATGAGGGATAAACTAGAGAGAGAGAAATAAGCTACGAGTGGAGCACCCTGGTTTCAGAGCAGTCCCTAGTGTTACATTTGCCACGCGCTGTGGTAGCACCCACAGGCTCAGCTGTGCATGGTGCTGTACCTACGCACAGGGCGGGCATCCCTCGGCGGTGCAGCCCTGCCGCTGGACAAGCCCACAGAAACCCAGCCTAGTGATTCTCAGAGCAGGGGAACAGGAGCCAGGCCCTTCGGTGGTGCTGAATGGGGTAAGTCCCTCTTAATGCTCTCATCCGGACCGTTTGCAGCAGAAGAGCGTTTCTGAAGGAGCGTTGTCCATCCAAGGGCCCAAGTGCTCCAGATCTCACCTCATTAAGACATCTGTGAATGATGGATAAATGGCTAAAAATAAACCACTCTATAATGAGGAAACTTATCTGCAAGCAGTCACCACACAGCCTGCCATACACACTGCGCCACTCAGTCACCGGGACAAGGCGTGCTCTCCCGGTGGCATTCCAGCCAGCTGCACTGACCTGCAGGTACCCGCCGGGACACTGACCCTGTGCCCAGCCCCGGGGTGCTTGGTGCCCCGTAAAAACAAAGCAAAGGGATTCTGGGTGAAGCAAAGAGCCAAAATGAGATTACAAAAGAGATGGGAGGTGCAAACAAGTCTTGTAATAATACAGTAGCGTTTCAAACAGCAGCCCAGAGCTCCCCCAGCCAAATTGCTTGCTGGGAGTTGTCGTAGCCGAAAAGACATGGGAGGTAGCAGCTTGGAAGAGACCGTTCTCAGCCAGCTCCTGCAGGGAAGGCACGGCCCCTGTCCCAGCGCTTCAGAGCATGCAGCCTTTCTGCCAGTGCTGGCACACGTGACGAGCTTTACATGAGGCAAGCTGTGATTGCAACACAATGACTTGCAGTGTACGAAAATTAAGCAAGTAGTTAAATTAGTTGAGGAATCAGGTCCTGACATGAGACAAGATGCAAAGTCAGTCTGGCAGAGGAAACGAAGGGGGCGGAGGACAAAGGGAGCAGCACTCTGGGTAGGTTGTAAAATAAACCAACAGCGCCCGACTTGGTGGTTACCGATCTGGGTGTTTTTTCAGACATACCGGATAGCGGAGGTGAACGCCAGAACCCCAGGGATACCGAGAGCCCACCACAAGCCCACAGGATGACAAATCCTCTGTCTGGTTCTCATGCGTCTGCGACCTCCGCTTCAGCGCGTGGTGTGCAGCCATGCCTCGTGGTGGCAGGGCCCCAAGGGGTTCGCGTCATGTTAGCACGACCCAGCCTAGAAGCCTGCCTGTGTGGTGCTGTCTGGCTTGCAGAGACTGCCAAGACAGGCACACGGTGCCTGCAGCCCCCTGCTCCCCTGCTTGCTACCTGCCTGCCATATTTTCCAGTGGTTCAGGTACCTCACCAGCTCCTGGAGCCCCTTTGGGTGCTAACAGAGTGCTAAACAGCCTTGTGCATGCCTTGTGCGTGTGTGTGACTGGCTGCAAGGGGACTTCTTTGTGGATGTGTAAGTTTTAGTCCACGCACATGCCCCGGAGTAGTTGTAAGGGATGTGCAACAGCCCTTCACAGACCCTTTCATCATGTGTTAATGAGTTACCCTGACCTTGGTTCCCAGGTCCCTGCTCAATCCACACAAGTTCCTCTCAGGCAGTGTAATTTGTGCACCTCCATCGTTACTAACAGCACCTCTACCATAAATATATACTCAGATTTATAGCAAAGAGATCAAGCCTTCTTCCACTGATGAAAAGTATCCATCATCCTCCTTTTCTTAGTCTTGCTTCTGGCATCTTCACCATCATTGTATCGCAATAAGAACCTCTCTTACTATAGCTCTGGTCCTCTGAAATGTATTTTGACTCCCAAGTATGTGCTCTTCTAAGTTTTTTCCCCCACTGAAGGATTCTCTTTTTTTTCTAATTGTGGGTTAGGGTAAGGCTGACCCTGGGCAGGAGCAGGCTGGGAAGGTGCAAGGCTCTTCCTTACCATAATTTCCATGGGGCAGGTGACAGTTACATTCCTGGCCTGGCCCCAAACTTAACTGCACAAACAAGATGGGGGAAGAGAGCCTGGCCACACCTGCTGCCACCCCACCAGGTCTGGCAGACGTCAGAGAGGCTTGGGAGGAGGAGAGACACCACATCACTCGGCACCCTCTCCGCGATGAAATGGGGTTGCAAGGTCCGATGTCAAATGAAGCTGTTGCTAATGCAAGCTTTATCTGGGGCCACCATAATGAAAACTGCACTGAGCACTGAGCTTCTGGTGCCACCGAAGCGCTCTGCCTTCCCCAAACGTCATGGGAAGTGTTTTGAACTTTGTTTTTTAAAGTGCAATTAATCACGGAGCAGAGCTTGAACCCAGTCCAAGTGCAATAAAAGCACCCGAGCAGAGCCTGCTCCGCCCAGCGAGCATTGTTTGCCACGGTCTGACTTCAGGCATCAGGAAACTTCCAGATGTGTTAACTTTGCAGCTCCTGGCTCCTGCAGGAATCTTAACTGCTACCATCTGTACGGAGGAAAGGCTTCCAAAAAGCAGCTCTCCCTCTCCCTTTACTTACGTTCCTCTGAGCGCCAAGAGTTGTTACCCCACGGCCTCTGCAATTTCTGCTGGCTTCGCCCTCACCGACTAACGACTGCACCTTGCGAAGGTGCTGTTTCTTTCTGCTTCCATCCTTCGGCAGGGAGCATCTTGGCAGAGCCCCTGCGTCTGGCAGAGGACAGACCCCCTCCATCTGCTCCTGTTCTGCATGTGGTTTACAGTACGCTACAGGAAGGCATTTTCTCACGCTATTAAGTTTTCACTAGATGCGGAGGGGGATGAGGAATGCCTAGGATGGCGTAAAAATTCCCTTCTCGGTTTGGTGATTAGGATCCAGCGGCGGCAGCAGGCAAAATCATAGCCTCCATGAAATCCAAGTCTGCTGCTCTGCCACAGGCAAGGGGTGCCCACTGTCCCCTTCCAGGTACACTCGCACACCTCTTGGGCCAGCCGCAGAGCCTCTGCTGTTGCTCCTCAGGCCTCAAAGGGAACTCCCCTGGGGAAGTTCTCCTTCCCTCAATCTGCCTTTTTTTTCCAATAAGAGGTTGCCTTCTGCTGCGTTTGTCTTTCCCTCTTTCCCAAAGACTTTCAAGTAACAACCTCATGCACTAGCTCTGTAGATGGTCTTAATCATCCTACTCACACTTAGCACTTATAAAGCTCTCTGCCCATCAAAAGCTCCTCACGTGCGTAAATTAATCAGTCTTTTCAATACCCAGAGGATGGAGGTGAGCAGAGCTACAAAGTCCATTTTGCAGACGGGGAGGCTGACATGCCAACTTCACCCAGGGCCACACAAGGGGTTAGCAGCGCAGCTGGCACCTGAAATCTCTGCCTCTTAAACTGTGCTCAAACCACCAAACCTCATGGCAGAGGCAAGCTGGAAGGACTGGGTCCAATCCTTAAGTGAGCAGGGCCCAGGACTGTAAATAATTTCATCTGACGAGGCTTTTATGAAGCTTGTATGAAATACAGCAAAGGCTGGTGTCATTCTGGGGTTTATGACTATGTTTCCTTCAGAAACCCTGCAGATCATTCAGCGCCTCAGCACCCAGGTGAGTCCTGGAAATGAAAAACCAGTGAAGCGGTTTGTGACAGCAGAGACCTTGTCTATGGCCAGGAGTTTGGGTGCTGTCACAACAAAACCAACAACGAAGTGCAGCTGCTCAGAAGCAAACCTACACGTCAGGCTGTGAATTAGCAGAGCAGTGAGTGAAAAAGTGGGAGGAGCAGGGGAAACAGGAAAGGAGAAGCCTGTCAAGAGGGACTTTGGTAATCCAGGTTTCTTTGGTGGAAGCTAGAAGGAGGTACTGGTTATCACCTGGTAGCAATATGGTGGGTATGCTTGCACCCAAATACAGGGTTGAACCTGTGTTCAAGGTGTAACTCTGCCTGCCTCATGTTCCTGTCTGGGAATAAACCAAATGGCATGCGGCTGTGTGATTTTAAAAGATGATCACGCTCTCCCATATTTTGGTTTAACACCCTGCAGCTCCAAAACGCTTCCCCTTGTGTGGTTCAACTTCTTGCCCCGCTCCTTGGAGGAGGGGGAGTGTGACTCAGCCACACTGGCATGGAGAAGCTCTGGTTCTCCTGCCCTGGTTATCCTGGCAGCGTCTCAGACCCGCTGTCCTCAGGCTCTGCATGCCCCATGGCGATGTCTTCTGAGGGGAGGGATGTTTTCACAAACACTGCGCCAAAGCAGAGGCAGGATGCAGAGATATTTGAGTTACTCATTCTGGCTTTAACCCCACAGGATGTCTCAAATGACTGAAGTGTAGGCTGAAATACAGGCTTAAACTATAAGTTTGGGGATCTTGGCATTAGGTGACTGGCCACAGAGAGGTCCAACATGAGAAGACCAAGTAGATAACCCCAAATGACAGCAGAAATACTACCAGATGGAGTTGTCCATTCCCAAGGGGTTTTGGCATCACTAGTAGCAGGCAGTGGCTAGGCTTTATTATGACAATATCAGAGCAGAGAAATTATGGTCATAGGGGAACAATACCTATTTTTTGCTCATCTGTGGGGTTTTTTTCAGCTGTTTATAAAGTTTTGAAATCAAGAAGTTTCCGTCTTCTCCATTTGTCTGCCAGTGCAGCTTCTGTTTCTGAGAAAAGTCCCCAGTTGGGGAGAACTGGAAATGAAATGTGAAGTAAGAATTCAGATTTCACATTAGAATTAGAAATTGTGAAGGTAGGTAGCTCACCCCCTCCACTTTCTATGCAGGACAAGTTCAATCCCTCCGATTTTCAGTGCTTTCAGTGCTATTTGTTTAATCTGATGGAACAGACCTTTCACTTGGAGATTAAAATGTTGTAGTGTGATTAATCAGGAAGCAGAAAAAATGTACTTAAGGAACACAGGTATGTCTAAACATGTTAAATAAAGCAAGGATTTTAGTATCCAATCTATACAGAAGGTTGCTGCAAGAAATTTATCTGAGCAGCCATTCTAATGCATGTTAATAGTGGGTGTAATAATGGAAAAGAGAAGCAAACTGGAAGACAACACCTGTGACAGCTGTGATATAGTGGAAATAATTCAGCATCACTCATTAAAGCTGAGCAAAGCGAAAGGAAACAGAGAAGTCAGGAAGATGATACAGCAGAAGAAGAGAAAGAGCTTTTGTTTCTTCGGAATCACACAGTTTCTGTCGTCTTTGCCATTTCTCAGCTCATTACCCCTAAAACAGGCTCCAGCTGTACTGCATTGACTTAGCAGAGTCAGCCATCACTATTTCACAATGATCTTCTCATCAAGTCTTTCACAGAAAATGAAATCAAGACCATTGTGTTCAACTGTCTTCATGTGATAGCTCTGTAAGCTGCCAGTGATCTGCTGACTAGATTTGGAAGCCATCACCCTCAAACACCTTCCCAGTTGGAAGGTTTTCCTTGCTTGATTGCTCTTTTCCTTACATTCTTGCTTCTTGGTTTTCACCCATACGTCCAGCTGTATCACAGACGACAGCTCCTCCTCAGTTGCACGGGCTACTGTCCCAAGTGGTCTCATTAATGTGTGTGTAGAGTAGGAAGGATTATGTTTTGAATGCTTTCTAGTGCTGGTTTTATTTACAGTGCTCTTCATTTCAGGGAATGTTTGTGATTCTTCGTGGCTGATGGTGCTACAGATGTTGCACCACAGCCGTGATGGCAGCTGGAGTGTACAACATGAGAACTGAAACTCTGCGGAAAGCTTCTGCAGTAACCCAGGAAAATAATATTCATTCTTCTCCCATCCCATTCAAATACACACATGTGGACCACTGTGGCCAGATGGCAGCCTTTACGATGTTTATTTCTGCAGCACTTCAATATACTGTGGAAGAGATTTTCTTCAGCGTCTGCATCAAATGTTGTTTGGTAGACTAAACTTCCTCAGCTGGCCTGATTTGCTCTGATCAGATGTGTAAGGGTATGCTTCAACCTTTTGTTCATGAGAACAGGTAAATAAAAGAGGAAAGTACATCCCAGCTTACTGCTGCATTCTGCAGGGGCAGTGCAGCCTGTGCTCCGCACTACGGTTTTTTTGGTAGACCAGGCTGTGCAGATCTGCAGATCTGGCTGTGGCTGTCATTTCCAAACACTTTTGCTGTTAAAATGATCAACATCTGATACATTCCTATATAGAAGTCAAGGTCCTAGTATCTTTTTAGAAGTGGGAGTGAAATAAAAGTGTGACCCAAACATCACGGTGCCTTTTATAAATTAGGGCCTACGGCCAAGCTTCAGGATCCGCCTCTGCCTGCACGGCATCAAACCAAATGGTGTGCATAAAAAATCTGGACCTCATTCCCTCTAGGTACTAGGCTACATCCCCAAAACCTGGGTCCAAGCTTAGAAAGACTTCAGTTGTATCTATTCCAGAGGTCAGTTCCTGTGGATTGCTGAGCAGTTCAGTGGCTCAGACAGCCTAACGCAGTGCTAGAGCCCCACATCCCCAAGGTACCTGAGCCTCATGAGGGTCCTTCAGCTGCTCCCCAGTGTGAGATGACAGGCACTGTGCCGTTGCCTAAGCTTATTTTCATTGAGGTCTGTCATCTGCGTGTATTTGTTTGCCCCAATCAGCAGGGTACTGAGGCTACACCTAATTCACTCAGGCTGCAACAAGGACTCATGGCATTCTTCCCCAGTAAATGTAAATGAGGAGATGCTGGTGGAGGAGGGAAGAGGAGGTGAAGGTGCCCCTTTGCTTAGAGATCTTGAGACACAAACCTATATAGGATGACAACTGCTGAGGATCCAGACAGGAGTAAACAAGATAGCTTAACTCTGTAACCTAGAACTCTACCCTGATAGCACAAATAAATAATAACAGAAACTATAATAAAAGTTGTGAGCAGGATAAGGGTGTTGATTCATGCAAACGTCCTCAGGATTCATATATATATACACATACACACGTGCATATCTAGATAGTTGCCACATGCATTTTACTTGTGTAGCGATCTCAGGGATCTCTGTAGACATCAGTGAACTGCTGAAGCAAATAAATATTGAACATGCAGCTCAAATAGGGAAATCCTGACTGCGCTCAGAGCAGGGATGTTGGGCCAGATGGTCTCCAGAGGTCCCTTCCAGCCCCAGTGACTCTGTGACTCTGTGAAACAGCCTAAAACATCAAGGGAAATCTGAGGTAGGATCAGATCCCTTGACTTCATGTAAGCTTCATGTATTTGGTCTAGCTTCTGACATCTTGCAGGGGATTGCTTTAAGGCAATTGGAGACCACAGAGCTCATCAGAGCATATTGCAGCTCTTTACAGTTCAGTCTGCATTTGCTAGCATGTCTGTTATTGCAGTGGTGGTTTGCTACCTTATATATGCAACATCTGAACAGTCCTCCCATTACTATGCAGAAAGTATTTAACCCTCCCATCTCACAGCAGGTCAAGCCAATTTGTCTTTGACTACATTTTCTGCAACAGCTAAAGCAAAGTGCATGTCTGAATTGTGCGGCTCTAAACATCAGAAACAAAATATTGCTTGCATGGAAGGGTATAAGTCCTGCATTGATTTGTGGACCAGAGTTTCTCAAAAGTCAGAAATCCACACAGCATCCCTGAACACGGAATTCTGCATGTGATCCTCTGTCAGCTGACATACACTATTTGCAAACTCGTGTATATGACATGCAGAGAACAATCTACCGACTTTGAGCTTGTGGGGGTTCATGTGTGTTACATACTCTGGAAAAATGAAATATCTGATGCCCATTAGTGAGGGGGAATGTGGGATGAAGCGTGTTAAGCCTCGCCAATCAATTCGTGACACATAGACACAGAAAAAGGCTAAATCTGTATGAGTAAATAAACAGTTACAGGGAATATTTCTTTGTGAAACTGTTCAAATAGTCTCTGGTGTTAGCTTTAGCCAGGCCCATAACTGAGGACTCAGTATGGGCTAAGGAGCATTCCAGCAGGCTGTTTGGTTGTGACACTTTGTTTTAGTGGTGAGCAGAGGCTAATAGTATGAATGTGGGCTACCCCATGTGGCTGGCCTTGTCGCAGAGAAAGGTCATACACATTTACTAGCTTAATATGTCTAGTTAAATATAAATGGTCTAGTTTATTTGCACAGAAGCAGAATGAGCCATGGCGCACACCAGTATATGTGGCAGATGAGTCTTCTGAGGAGTGACATAGCAGGTTGCCTGGACAATATTTCAGTGATATCAAAATATAAATTCTCTGCTGAGCTTGTGACACAGTTTTATAAAGGTAACAATCTTTGGTTTTTTAAAGGTAAATACCTAGAGCTATTGGGATGAGTCTTAACCATATTTCTTGCTTTGAGTTCCTTTGCTTATATTTAGTCCCATGCTCCCCAGGGTTACCTGAGACGATGGATGCTGGTGAACCATCAGCAGGTTGGCCCCATCTCCTCCATCTTCATCACGCACCACAGGTGATGCTATCTGTGCTGGAGGAGCTTGCGGTTGTTTTGCACTGAGCATGCAGCATTGCCACTAGAAAACAGTACCCTGCTAAATAAATAGTGCCTAGAGCAAACACAGGAGCAGATGCTCTGATCGCTGATGAAGGATAATGGCTCACATACACATCAGCGCAGCTCTGGAGATCTCCAGCTTACTCAGCAGGGGACTCCAGGACCACTATCATTCGTAATGTACACACATATACCCACACAGCTTGTCAGACAGGGATGTACTCTTCATTTTTCTTTTGCTTTCTCATTTGTGCCTATTCTTTTCCTAAACCCTCTACTGCTCCATTTGTTCTCTACTATTCCTCTTTCACCAAAAACCTGGCTTCTCAACCACTTCCAGAAGTACATCTGATGTTGGCTCTTGCTCACCAACTCTCATCACCATAAATTACTCTATCAAGTAAGTGTGATTATATTCTGTCTTAAGAGCAGAATTTGATTATCCCTGTAAACATTCAAGGTCAGGCTGGACTGGGCTCTGAGCAACCTGATCTAGTTGAAGATGTCCCTGCTCACTGCAGGGGGCTTGGACTATATGACCTTTAAAGGTCCCTACGAGCCCAAACTATTGTATGATTCTGTGTTTCTATGATCCTCAACATTTTTAAGCAAGTGAATTCACAATTTTTTTTGAGACTTTTAAAAATTATCCATCCCATACTTTCTTTTTCTCTTGCTTTCCAGAAAATTGACACCATTTCCATCCAACTTTCCTAAAATTTTGAATACTGAGGTAATATAGATTGCCGTGGTTTCATAATAACCCAGGAGTTCCCTGTCACCACTTTCCTTGTCTATCCTGAAAACGAGTCCAAAACAAAACCCCCAAAGACCACCATCCTGTACCAGACTAATACAAGCTCTGAAACAGCCTGAGTGTCTTGCTTAGAATGGGTTTGGCCTACTGCTTCTCAGTGGACTTCATAGGGCTTCCCTGGAACTCTTCTTGGTCTCAGCTACGGAAAGTGCCTTGAGGAAGATTTTGTGGAGCTAGTAAGAAGAAAGGATAGTTGGAAATGTACATTTAAGTACAGTGTGTCAAAATTATTTTAGCAGTCTTTGCTCCACACTGAACATTTAGATTACACTCATTAAAAATCCTTGAGTCCTGTATATGATAACTTTGTTGTTCACAAGCTACTTACTGAGTAAGATTTAGTGGAATTGCTAGTTTCCAGGATAAACACAGCAATATAATTCAAAAACAGCCAAAATATTATTTCCAAGTGGTTTTCCATTAAGATCAGTTGAACTGAAAATAACTAAACCAAAATAGCAGAGTAAAGAGGTGAAATAAGAGAAGAAAAGCGAGTGGAAAAATTAACCATTGAGAAAAAAAAGCCCACTATAAAATAGTTGTGAGGTTTACTGCTGTGCTACACTGGCTTTGAGCCAGGGTAGGCTTGTAATGGTAAAGGGGGAAGCATTGTGGCCAGGCATCATCACAACAGAGCACTTCCACCTGGAAGTGGCCAGCTACCTCTGCCCATCCCTTATCTCAGTAATGAGGGATGAGGGTCGCACAGCCAAAACCTCTCTGGGGAACAAAATGGTGCTGAGCACAGCATTCAACAGAGCACTTCTTAGGACTTGGATGGAAAAAGAATTTTCCATTTAGGAGTGCTGACCTCAAGATTTTTATGCTGATTCCATCTATTTCCTTCTGAGGCTGCTAAAACTCTGTCTTTTTTCAAAGTCTTAGAAACATTATTCTCAACAAGGCAAAGCTTCCTTCTTTGGCTGGGTGTTTGCAAAGATCTCAGGCCTTGATTCACTTCTAGTTGAATCCACGGGAAAAAACAATAGCACTTTGATTCAATAGGAGTGGAGTTAGGCTGGTGTGTGGAAAATTCCTCCATGTAGCTCTTAGTGCATAATGATTCTAGTCAAGAATAATCACTTTTCTTTTTTGGTGCAATGATGTACTCAGGAGATAGATACAATTACTATGCATTATGTTAACCGTTATAAGAGAGGTATGTTCAGTGCTAGGTCAAGTGGCACTGGATCAGCAGCTATTTTTCCTTCAGACTCCAAATGGCAACCCATAAATCCCTTGCACACAGGCACAAATATTCATATATATGTAGCCTATTATGACTTGTTCCCATCAACCTCCAAGCAGCACTAGTCCATGCTGTGGCATGAGACTATTCATGTTCTCCTTACTCTCTTCTGTGCTGTCCTTTTTCAGAGCTTCCTCACTGCAATTTACTTTCCTTTATATGTTACATATCTTGTTCAGATAAGATATTATGATTTGTATATCTTAGCTTTTATGGTACTTAGCTCCATAGGACCTTCTGATGAGGCAAATCAAGTTGCTTGCCTTAGTGGTCTGGTTTATCCCTGTCATAAACCATAAGCCTAGTGTGGTGGGTATGTGTCGGGGGGTAGTGGGACAAGCCACTTGGGAACATGCAGAGTGGGAGAGGGATGCCGCTGCTGAGAATATTTCATCCACCATTCATGGGAAAAAAGGTCGCTGAGAGCAAGCCATAAAGAGGATGAATTGCCCAGGCAAGATATACAGGTGCCAAAGGTCACACATTAAGTGTCTCTGGTCTGAACAGGCATCACAAATCACCCCGAAAGCTCCCTGCGTATGCAGAGGAGGCTCAGAGAGATGAGGTGCAGCACTTCTTGCTTGATGGGTCTGCCCTAGCAGGCTTGGTGGGTTCTACACACTGGGTGACATTTGCTTTCCAGGGCAAGCTGTCTTTCCAAGCAGAACAGCAGCGTGGCAAAAGGTTTTAGAAGAAGCAGAAGGGTGGAACGTATGTGGGACACTAGCTTCAGTGGCAGAATAAAATGGAGGTGTAGGAGGGAGGGTGTGTGGGGAAATGGGAACCCAGATGAGTACATAGATGAAAATGTAGAGAGCCCTGGAGGGGAGAAGGGAAAGGCTGAGTTTGGTAGAGGAGGAGAGCAACGAGGTGCTCCAAAGAAAGGACTGATAAACACTGTCTAGCAGGTAAGGAAAACATAATTCTGTCATAATTTTTAGTCTGTTTTCCCTCCAAACACAGATATCTATACAACTACGTGCAAGTTTGTAAACATCTATATGTCTATGTCCATATATGTGTATGTAAATAAAACACTCTTTTTATGAAACTCATTTAATGGGGTGTTCTGTATATCCTAAATTTTATTTTTCTTCTGACACGGGAAAATTCCCTTAGGCTACCAACATCAGCTGCTTTCTGTTATGCTGCCATCTGTTATGTAAAATAACTAGAATTCCTTTTTTCTCTTTCCCCAGTGGCTTTCCTGTTTTTCAGCTTTGGTCAGCTCTGGTTAGTTTTGTCTCTTTAGTTTTCTTTTATGATGCAGATTAGCCTTTTATTTGTTATATAAATAAAATATTGCAAAATAGTATAAAAGGATTTACCTCTGCATATTAAATATGCAGAAATAGCCTTTGCTTTGCTTTCTAGATGCTGTTTTAAATCACAATATATTCCAAAGTGTATGTGTCATTTGTAATGGGAGTTGTCCACTCTGGTGGTGTAGTGGCATACTTCAGATCTGAATCCAGATTCAGATTTTAAACATATTTGAAATACGGATGTGATTGAATTAAGGGGTTTGACTTAAAATTTTCATCCATTTAAGATCTGATATCCCAATTATTGCACCAGGAACTAAATATCCATAATATTTATACTGCTAATACTTAACAGGGCACACCATAAATGGCTTTGAAGTCGTTGGAGACTTGTAGGGTTGACATGGACTTTGAATATATGTGAAATACACTGTAAAACAGACTGCACAGTTGTATTGTTATATTATTTTAATTCAGTTCTTAAAAACTAAGACTTACTTTTTTTTGGTGACCCTCAGATAAGTTTTTAGGGTAAGGACTCTTCACATCTTCCTGTGTAGACTATACGTTCACTAGTTTGTTAAACTGAAGAAATATTCACTACACATGTAGGAAATTCAATTTATATCTGGGCAAAGGGGTTTTACAGAAAAATTACTTTTCTGCAGATTTTCAGGTGACTGTATTAAAACCAGGATTCAATGGTCTGTATTGCCCTCAGAAGACAACAAACGCTACGATGCGTTGTCTATCCCTCTAGCTTTCCCTGGGAGTCTGTGCAGCTCCCTCTGTCCCCTCAGCTGGTGGAAGTGATCTTGGAGCCTACAAACTCTCTGCATCACAAGTGTCACTTTATAAAGGTAAGGGGAGAGGAGGCTTTGCTGTTTTTTAGCCTTGATTTTCAACAAGATTTTCAGAAGGAGAGAAAATGTGATGGCACAGGACCAGCCACAGAGGATTGCTGATCCTCTGTGGTTTTAAAAGAAGGGTCAATGGGAGAAAAGATATTCACTGTTTGGTGCAAACTAGTTCTTCAGATGTGAGCTTCTGTGGGGGAACTGGGAGGGAAGGGGCTGTGGTTGCCTCCTGGAGCTGATCGGGGGAAGCAGAGCGGGAACGACAGGAACTGCTCTCATCTGGGACTGTTGTATCTGCTGACCTTCAGCAGATGGATGGGTGGAAATAGTACAGCATTCATAAAGTTTATTGTTTCCTAAAACATCTGAACCTCTTTTTTTTTTTCTGTCTTTGAGATGAAAAGCCACAAAACCCATACAAAGCCTGCCTGTCTCTGTGTGTAAGTGCTAACTTGCCATGTGCTCCTGTAGACGTGTATTGTGGCTCCACAAACTCACCACCTTCCATGGATAGCTCTCTGTATTTACATGATCAGCATGTCCTGCCTGGGAGCTTCGAGTGTCCTAAGGGCCAGCAGCAAGGGACTTGTGGGCCTCTGCTTCCATGAAGGACTAAGAGACAGAGATGATGGATCTCATACCACTTGAATTCAGATATGTAAAATTCATCACCTAGGTGTCAGCTGCTTTTCTGGATGTCCTTTAAGTCATTAGAGTCATTAGTCCTATTGTCCAATAGGAAGTTGCAAGAAACTTTTCTTATCTAACTTTGACATTTCCCTTTGAATGGGGTAAATACTCCCTCAGAGTGCTCCTTTGACACCACAGATGGCAGAAAGAGCCTAAAACCAACTTTTACACATTGAAATATAGGTGAAGCTGATTCCACTTGCAGTCTGAGCCTGGAGGAGTCCCAGGAGGACTCCTAGTGAGACAAAGCAAAGCTGAAAGTCCATGAGCAGTGAGCTGAGGCTCAGCATGGTGGGCTGGGAGGTGTCCAAACGTGGGCATGTTGACCAGATCAGTGGCACAACCACAGGCCCAACCAAACTTGCTTCAATTCACTGTCATATGCCAGTCACAGATTGAATCAAATGCAGCTCCACAGAGATGTTAACTGTCAATCAGCAAGGTCCCCTGGATCAAATAAGCAATGTGGTTTAGAGGTTCTTCTGCAAGATCATTCAGCATGGAGGTGTGCTCGCCATGCAGGGAATTACCCAGACTTCAGTCTTGTAGCAACATGATGGTAGACTGAAGAGACTTCCCTCTCTCGGAAGAAATCATGCTTTCTTGGATCACTTGAGGAATTTGGCAGTAAATAATGGCTTTGAACATTACACCTTTAAAGTTACTAAATATGGGGGGGAAATTACAACTATACAGTTTTTACTCTATGCAAGCCCTCGAAGAAGAGACTACATAACATGTATTTACTGAATGATTTTACAGGAGTTCTCTAGTTAGGAACCTACAGGAAAGCTGTAACTAGCAAGTTACCCAAGCCACAGAGCAGTGGAGTTTGCTCCGTGAAGTGTGCCTTTTAGGGGTTTAAAGGGAGCTTAAAAAGATTTGTATATTAGGAAATTTGAGCTGGGGCAGGAAGAGAAACCTTTCTGTTACATGACAGATGCACTGCGCACTATGATGAGTTACTGAAACTCTTCAGTCATGACAGCATGTTCAGTATCACTAACAGCAAGAAGGATTTATCAGTGGAAAAAAACCCAATAGCTCATCCTGTCTGTCACTTTTGAATGAGATGTACTTGGATTGCTTCCTCCTCCACCGACTTGCAGCCACCTTTAGGGATGGGACAAGTGCAGCTGTTCAAACAGCATGCAGCAACCCTAAACCATGCAAAGAAGTGGAGAGATTTATCATCACTCGCCATCTGCAAGGAATTCTAGGAAGACAGTTGAAATTACTTTGCATCATCAAAATACTGTGTGTCTTCTGACAAAAATAGGCCAAGGTATCCTTAGCATCCAAGCATATTTGACTTACTTGTTTTATGACCACCAAAGCAAAGGCCCACCATTGTGAATCACTTGGAAGGAGCAATATTTACTTTTCAGCTCAGTTTTGATAAATTTAGAACAAGCGAGTGTTTTGACTCAGAAAGCATCATTTAATGGAAGTATTGAAAAAAACATGTTCTGAGTTTTGTTTTTTTGTAATCTCTCTAAAAATGTGGAGAAGGTGAAAGAGTTTATGTGGCTATCTGGGAAAAAATCCTTTTGTTTATGGCCTTTTCTGACTCTCCTGTCGACACATTACTTGATCACCTTCTCTGCAACAAACTTTTTTTCTCCTAAAAGCAGGTAGAATAGTCATTCCCATGTGATTATTTCAGGAAAATATTCCCAATTTAAAGATACTTAGGAGTATTTATCTAACCATGAAAAGAAGCTGTTCTTCTAGTTGTATTAAAGAGCCAGAACTATGTTGAGAAGTGCACTGCAAAGGAGAACTAGATGATTATACAGATAGCACATCTAACATTGTACTGGAAACTTTTTGCAAGTTGAAACTCAGATGCTGGCCTGGGCTGGCAGCGCTTCACTGATTTGTTCAGGGTGCAGGATCAGCTCCAGAGCCCTCAAAGCATGAAGAAAATTACAATCAAGCTGGCTCTATGCTGTATCTGCATGATCCATACATATTGTACTGGTGATACCTATTGTGTGTATTGCACAAGTGAAGGATACGATCCTGCAGATGGACTTTGGACCTCTCACATAGGCTCTCCAACACCAAAGCAGAGCAGCTGAAAGTGAAAAGCTATCTGAGGCTTCACATATCTTTAATTCTGGACAATGAAGTCTCCCTCCCTGGTTGAAAGATCCAGTGTTGCTCCTGGCATGGATTTTAAACAGCTGTAATGTCAAGGATTTACAAAAATTCAAGGAGTGGAGTATAGCCCAGGGCTCCAGCAAACGCAGTTTAACTGGTATAATTAGGCATTTACTGAGATGGTTCTTTCTGCAAATTATATTACCTGTTCTTCACACATACTTACAGCCTTTGTTAGTGGAGGCATAAGGCACTATCATAAGCCCTACTGAAATATTCAATCTACGTTTAAAATGCTGGATTAGTAAAGCCAGCAAATCAAATGTTTATTAGAAGTGCAATTTTCAGACCTTCACATGCAACCAGGAGTTCTTTATTACTAGCCAGGTCCATTGGACGTCACATGCTCCAGGCATGGCCTACAGAAGACCAGCCTGGAAGTGCAGAAGAGGAGGGTTGTCCTGGCTGACCGGCACATTACTTTGCTGGTGACTTTGTTTCCTCCTCTAGCCTTCATGCCTCTTGCCTATCTGGTCTGCAAGCTCTCCAGAGGAGGGACTCTTCCTCACTCACACAAAGTAGTCCCAATGTAGATTGAGGTCTGTGGGCAGTACTCTAACATATGCATATATAACATTTTCAGAGGAATGATAAGACATTTGGAAGTGGAATTACCTGTCTTTCCTCTTTGAGCTCTCTGCAATGCGAGCTGCTTACAAACCTAGTAGGAGCCAACAGGTCTTGATGTCCTTTTTTCCCCTCTCACCCTGACCTTGCTATGGCTCTAAAATTTCAAGACACGATCTTCCCAGTTGTGTTAAACCTTACTCTGAGAGACAAAAATCTGACTCTCTCTGAAAAATGCGACTCTCGGCAGAAAAAAAAAACCTCACAGGAGGTCTACACTTGCAAATTAGTTCCTCCTAATTCTTCAAATTTTTGAGGTCAGGAAATTATATCAGGAAATTCTGTAACACAAACAAAACACATTTTAAAGGGGAAACTTGTATTGAACAAATATCTTTCCTGTTAGGATGCTCGCGATGAAAACTGCAAGTGGCTGCTGACAGCAACCCAGGGCTGTGCTTTCTGTCCTGGCCTGAGTACGCTTCTTGTGAAAATCAGTTCACCTAAAGCCTTACAAAAGATGCTGAAGTGGAACTAGGTAGGAAATAGCTGCTGTAGAAATGTGCCATATGAATTTTAAAATTATTCCTGGTAGATATTTCTAAAAAAAGCTGCAGATTTGATGGATGTTAATGTAAAGGAAACCACTCTGTGGATCAGAAGCATTTTCACTTCCATCTTTGGGGGTACAAGAAGTAAATGGCTTTGGCTTCTAGCTACAATATTTACCAGTACCTGCCACCTATATATATATAAAAGTGGATGCTCAGGCTAGTACAGTGACTTCATTTGTCTTCAGTGTTGCTTTCTGGCAAAGCTTTGAGAAGCACTGAAAGCACGTCAAGCCCACAGGCTGAGCAGCCGTGGCTGTGCAGTGCCGGTGGGTGTCCAGGCACCGCCCCAGCCCTGGCCGGCATCGCCCAGTGTGGTGCACGGCCCCTCTGGAACAGTCACCTGGTATTTGTCACCTGCGACTAACCCACCCCTGCTTCCCACCTCCCTGCAGTGGGTGCTGCTATCTGTATCTGCAGAATATGTAGGTCAGGAATAACTCATGCTCAGTTATTGTGGCAGACAAAAGATGCTAGAAAGGTAATCTAAGTTGTTTCAATTCTTTCTGTGCAATTTGTTCAGCTTCAGACAGGAGAGAAACATGCAGAAGCAAGTCCAACTGTGAATGGTTTTAGGGAGGGTGAATCTGTGGGTGTAAGTATGTCATCCCATGTACCCAAGTTCACAAAACAGGCCTATGAGCTTCAGAAAAAAGGCAGAGAAACAGAGAGACAAAGAGAGAAGAAAGGGGGAGGGGTGAGAAAGGAGAGGGAAAGAAAGGAGGAAAGACAGACAGACAAACCCAGACAGACAAAGACCCCAGAAAAGAAGGAAAGAAAGAGAGAAAGAAAGAAAGAGAGAAAGAAAGAAGGAGAGAAAGAGAGAAAGAGAGGAAAGAAAGGAAGAAAGAAAGGAAGAAAGAAAGAAAGAAAGAAAGAAAGGAAGAAAGAAAGAAAGGAAGAAAGGAAGAAAGGAAGAAAGGAAGAAAGAAAGAAAGAAAGAAAGAAAGAAAGAAAAAGAAAGAAAGAAAGAAAGAAAGAAAGAAAGAAAGAAAGAAAGAAAGAAAGAAAGAAAGAAAGAAAGAAAGAAAGGAAGAAAGGAAGAAAGAAAGGAAGAAAGGAAGAAAGGAAGGAAGAAAGGAAGAAAGAAAGGAAATAGAAAAAAAAGAGAAAAATAAAAATTAAAAATTAAAAAAAAAAAGAAAAAAACACAGGAAGGGAGGGATATTTATACATCTTGTTTACAAATTATGACTTTCCATACAGCCTGATTTTCATCACTCAGTCAAAAGATAAGATTTAACCTAAAAAATGTACTTAGAAAGTGAAACACAGCGAACGCCATAATGATGGAAATCTAATCACAGGCAGCAGTAAGCTGAAGTGGCTGAAGGGCAGGCAGACCAGCTCTGCAGACTAGCACCAAACAACACTCCATCCCCAAATACTGAGAAACAATACCAAGCCAAATGAATATCTCTGAACAGCTTTTGCTGTTCAAATCCTTATCTGACCTCTGCTGGCCAGGTTTTCCTCCTCTCTTTACACAGTCCATTACAGAACAGCACATGCCGGCTTCCCAGGCATGGCTGAGGCTCGTTGGTGATATTTTGTGTACGGCTATTTTGGTTCCTCTCTCAGTGGAGGAATGACACCAAGTTTTCATGCAACTGAGGAATCCAGCCACTATTTCTAACTGTTTTCCAAACCCTGAGCTGACACGAGTACTTTGGAAGATAATATTTGGCAGAGTGAGGCATATGAGCGGTCTCCCAACAGATATGCAGGCAGCGTGGCTTCGTTTCGCTCGCCAGCCTGGGAACTCCCCGGGCCAGGTTTCCCACGGGCTAACACACCTTAGTGCCACCCAGCCACCGGGACAGCTACGACTGCGCAGACAGAAAAACCCACCCTTTGCTTATGGAATACTTTGTGGCCAGACTATTGTTAACAAAGATTTTCATGTTCACGTTCTTGCTGTGTTTATATAACACAGAATCAACGTTACTTGCTTGTTTCAAACCTAGCAAGTGCATAGAGAATGTGCCTCCATGGGAGCACGCTGGACTGGCCACCAAAGGGGGATGAGTTCTCTTTGACTCAAAACATGCGTCCAAAATGCATGTGACAGGTATTTGTTTAGTTTCATGCATCACTGAGAGGCACTCTCATACGCAGTGATGGGTGTGCTACAGGGTCCTGGGACAGCACAAATAAGCCATGGTGAGATGCATACTGCAGATGTAGAAGTTTCCACAAACATCCCAGCCTCGTGCTCAGCCCTCCCCAGGAGCCATCACCTCGTGGGACTTGGGGAAGCATCTCTCCTCCCGAGCGCTCCGAGGCACATCCCAGCTCTTCAGAAATAACCATGCTATTTCTTGTGAACATCTGACAATGATGGCTACGTCAACACTAATCACAGGTAGTCTCTAAAAGTAGTTTCAGACACAAATTGTAACATTCCTCAGAATTACCAACTCCTGTTTTAATGGCAGTGTTTGTGAGCTCTTGTGCTATAATCTAAAGTGTGTTGTGCACGGGAATCAACAGCTTCACATGAACTTAAATGTACTTTCTTCTTTCAAGTATCATTATGTATTATGGTTGGGTTTACACTGTAGTCCTTGGCTAGCCACAAAAACCTGTAGACTTTCAGATGCTTGTCTTCTGTTAATAAGACTTCAAGACTGATTTCTTGGTCTTATGACATCAATGTGACCTCATATTTACATGTGAAAAATCACCAGCAGAAAATAGCAGCACAAGCCAAATCCTGAAATCCCTTCCTGAGCAAAAACTCTCATTAAAATCGGTAGGAGCAAAGATATAAGGATCACTCACATAAAAGTTTCAGGGCTGCTCTTTCAATCTACATATCTAAAAAATACCTGTTAAAATGCATCAGATCGGTTTGCTTTGTGTCGTTTCTTTCCAGCATGAAAAATGCCTTGATGACTGCACAATTTCAGTCCTTCAAAGAATAGCTCTGATTTGACTTAAAAAACTTCATAATGCTGGCTTAGCCACATAGACTACACTTGCCTTTGGGACAAATGAGATACTTTCTGCCTATCAAGCTGAAATCCATGCATCAGGTCTCAGGTTTTAATGAGAAGAAAATCTTTGTTGCAACGACAGGTTAGACTTGATTTACTTTTTTAAGATGAGAAAATACTGTCAGTAGCAGTGGGAAGGAGTCGACTTGTGTTCACTGGTTACAGCAGTTAGAAGATGTCTTGTATATGAAAAAAAAGATCAGAGCAGCATGGATTTCACCTTTTGTAGACTTGGAAAATTTAGTTACAGGTTCATATTGGTGAACAAATGCCGTGAGCTGATCCCACTCCTATCAACATTAAGGGGAATTTTGTCATTCATTTTCTAAGGAATATTTTTTATTTATTTTCTTTATTCCTTACCCAAGAATCTTACCTGAGCAGCTCAGGGATTTAACTTTGCAACACACTCCCAGGACACTGTAATACAGGCAGTGCAGAAGACCTGATTTTAAAGATGAGTCTTAGTACAGGCACTGCTACAGGAACAGGGAATGGAGCCTATTGTGTAGATAGCAGGCAGCCATGGAAACCAAGGACCACAGACTGGATTTAAGGGATGCAATATGAGCTCCTAGTGTAAAGCAAAAAGGGGATAATGTGATTCATGGATGTATGAACAAGGAAGGAGTGGGGAGCTGATGTTATCTCTCCCCACTACTCTGGTAAGACTAATACTGGCATAGTGCAAAAAGTTCTGGTGCCTGTATTTTAAATGGGAAAAGTTGGAGACAGGTCAGAGAGAGAATGAGAGAAAATGTCTCTCTCTAATGAAAGCCTGGAAGGGATCTCTCTGCTTACCCTATCAAAAAGATGGAGACATGACTTGATTAAAGTGTACAACAAGATAATACTGTATGCAAAAGATCTCCTTCATCTAGTGGAGAAAGTATAGCAGGAACCAACGGCTAGAAGCTGAAGCCAAACAAATTCATACAAAGAAACCCAGGCATGCATTATTAATTGTAAGAGCAATTAATCCTGGGAACTACTTACCAAAAGTAGAGTTGGATTCTCTGTCTCTTGATGTTTTCACATCAAGATTGGATGTCTTCCTAGTAGAGATGCCCTAGGCAAACCCCTATGAAAGGAAAGCAAGGTGAGACATAATAGTCCCTGGTATACTATCAGACCAGTTGACTGGTTGATCCTGTTGTTACTACTCATTGGCTCTATCCCTGCTAGTAAATTTATGTGTCAGGACCCAAGTCCAGACTCCAGAATGTGATCACCTATGCTATTAAATTGTTTAGGATAGTCTCTCACATGCTGTTGGCTGGGTCACCTAGCCATCTCCCAGACACACTTAGCGTAGTCTGGGAATGAACATAGTCCAGGACTACAAGATATTTGGACATGGGCATCCTATTTTGGAGAGGAAAGGAATGTAATGGTGGTACATGCTGGCCAGACCACCCTTTGGTTGGCAAAATCCATTTTTGCCTGTATTACCTGCAAAGGCTTGAGTCGGCTATGGCTGCACAAACTTCAATGCCGAGCAAGAGAAATGCCTGTGAATCAGATATTCCAGACCTGCCTCCGAGTAGGTGGAATGATGTTGACACACTCACAGCTTTGATGAGCCCTAAAAGGGAAAAAGGAAAAATGTTTTGACAAATTTTGAATATTCAGAAAGGATAATTGTTTCCTGCAGTAACTGACATTCCATAGGAGTAGTGTATTCCTGCCGGTCATGTCCATACTAGATAGAGACGTTGAAGCAGTGCTTCCCACACAACCCTCGCAATTAGGCAACACGGAGCCTGATAACTGGGATCTTTTAAATGTCAACATAGCTTCCTATTCCAGTGCTCACTCGGTGCTCATTAGCAGCATTGATTTAATGTGTTTTGTTGCTGACGGTGATGATGTACAGTGACCTAACTGCTACCCCTCAATGTCTGCTGTAATAGGAAAACAAGGAGCGCAAGTTGATTACAAGATTTAGTATCTCATCTCAGGGATCCCAGAAGTGCACTCCTCACTGTTTCCAAGTGCTGGAAGCATTTCTTGCCTCCTGAATGTTAAACAGATACTAATCCTCAGGCTTTTTATAGAAAAAAAAAATCCCATATATTCTGACAAAAGCTTTAGCAGGCTCTAAACAATTTCTACAGTGAAATTGCATCTACAATGCATGTTTTCCAGCACTGTAGAACATGGCAGCACAGTAAATATTGTGTGGGCCATAAAGACAGTTGGGCAGTAGTTGCTGGGCTACCACTGTGCGCATTAGATGTCTCTAATGCGTGTTAGAGACATGGGACAAAAGACTGCCATTATAGCGAGCCTCCACATAAAGACTTCCAGACTTCGTCTCCATTCATAAACCAATCAACACAGAACCCCAAGAGAAAGCAAAATAGTATTATCCTTTCTTCTAGTTGAAGAAATCAAGACAGAAAAGCTAGGGGCTTTTGGTTCACAAGACGTCCAAAGACAACTGAAGGGCAGGTCTCTATTGCAGGTCACTGTGCAGAGACACCACGCAGCTTTATGAGTGCTGCATACCTCCAGAACAGATGTTTTCCTCCACACTGACTACCACAGTGCTAGGGCTAACTTAGCAGACAGTATCTGAATGAAGGAGTTTAGCATTAGTTCGCATATCTCCACAAAACACTCAAAACAGCCTTGTGCTCTGTGTGTATTACATGACTCTTGCCCAAGAAAACAGCAATTTTGAGTCTCCCTGAGGCTCGCCAAATGAGCGCTACAGTGGCAGCAAAAGAATGCAAAGAGACCCTTTTCAGTTCTCTTCTGCAAGCCTAAACATCCTATGCTGACAACAAGGTCATCTATCTCAGATCAAGGTTTATTATTTTTGTGAAACTCAGATCACTCAACACCTGGAGGCAATTTCCTAAGCATCTGCATTTTTACAATGTGAAGCCAAGGTGGGACAAAAGGGCAAAACTCAGTCAGCTCTTAGAAAAACTGGCACTCCTGGGCTTTGCAAGTTTGCCTTAGCTGAGTAGAGTTGTCATTTGCAGGGTATCTATATCACTGTCTGGTTTAAGTGAAGTAACACCGTGGTGATTTTCCCTTCATTATACAGAACACCCATATTTCAGAAAATATAAGTCACATTTCATCCCGGACTCAAAAAAATATGTTGTCATAAAAAGTGGGTATAACACTGAAAAACAGCACTCTGAACAGAGAGGCCCATGGGTTGCCCATTGCTCATCCCCAGCCAAGGCCAGCTTGCACTCTCGCAGTCACAGCTCAGGCACAGTTCAGGAGCTGGACCATTGCTAAAAGGTGTTTTGGATGTGCCCACTCAGATTTGGGGGAGAAGGTTGCTTGCCTATGTGGCCACGAGTCATGCCACAGCTCTAGACCATGGGGCAAAAGCAGTCCTTGAGCTATTTTTAATTCACAGTGGTGCCATCTTAGGATTTATTTTGCCTGGACATGAGAGAACAAGAGCATATGAGGTTCTCAGCAGCACTTCAGACATCAGGACTCAGCAGAAGGCAGTGAGTTACCATAAAAAACTGAAGATTCAATTTAGGACACTAAGTTGAGGTGTCTACATCTAGATGTCAACAGATGAGGCAAAAGAGCAGTTCAGGTTTTATCACCTGAGACCTTCTTGGTGCCCTCTCTGTCTTCTGGACAACAGTGCAAAAAACCTTGGGTCTTTTCTGTGCTGTATCATTTCTCACAGCACTGCATAAAAGTCTTGTGCACCCCAAGACATGTGGGCAACTGAGCTGAGCCCATAACCTTGGGGACTGATGACCTGAATTGCTCACTGGCCTTCACTGGCTGTACTGACAAGCTCTCCACTGACCATGATAGTCATATGTAAAATATGTAAAATGCATGTATGGTTATATGTAAAATGCATACCAGGTGTGGTTTGCACATAGATGCTGAAGTTGAGGAGTCTTAATATAAAGCTGAAACCTACCCCAACTTTCTAAAGGATTAATCTTTACATCTGTAATAAATTTAATTAATGTAAAAAGACAGGCAAATAAAATCATGTATTGGTCTTAATTAAGATTATTATAAAGAAATAATCAGAATACTACTCTTATTTGTTTTATTCAAAGCGTGGAGAGGTACAGATATCAAGGGCTACCAATGCTGATTTCCATACTTTGTACTACTCTTCCTTCTACCATTTAGGTACTCAAACTTTGTCTATGTGAGATAGCACTTTTAGAGAAGGTCATGAGTGGATCGTGTCTCCGGATGCAGGACTTGTCTCTAACATTTTTTAGTATTTTTATAGACCATAGAAAGTAAAGGTGGTAACAAATTTCCAGGTCATATCTACCCTGCTACTGCCCCCTCTATGAGAGTGGCAGTGAGTCTTCTCAGATGGAGGTGCTGCAGTGTGAGAACTTCTAACAGAAGAAACAAAGGGGCAAAAGCAAGAAGAGAGAGCCTTTTCAAGTAGCTAAGACATTTTACTGGGCATATTCAGACTTGCCAAACTGAGCCCAAACACTTGACCTGGCATGGTCAGGGCATGTCCATGTTCACTATATGATCAGTCTCATGATGGACATGTTGTCAGGCAGAGCGGCCTGACTCAGAGATCTCTTCTCCACTCTGCTGTTGGTGTTCTGCTGGACCATAGAATCATAGAATACGTCGAGTTGGAAGGGACCCACAACTGGGTCACAGAATCATAGAATATCTTGAGTTGGTGAGGGATCCTGGGAGCATCCCTCACCTCAGAGTCATCATCCTAATTTTTTGGTCATCTGCTTACTTTTGTGACGCTTTCAGCTGCTAAGCTGGATCCAGTATTGAACTATACCTCCTTGAAAACTGGAGCAACCCTGACTCAACCTTCCATTCAGAAACTCTGGAGACTAAATGACTCTCTCTGTGCACCCTGGATTAAGCAGTGTTTTCCTAGTCACAGCAGCAGTCTTTAACAAAGTGTTTTAAATGAGCAGAACTTTATTAGAGGGAAGGAAACAGAAGGAAACATTAGCTTGGGAAACCTAAATTAACAGTCAGAAAGTGCCAGCCTTGCTCCTCAGTACGGTTATTAAGGAATTAGCCTGGACACAGCTTTCTACTTGCAGCCGTGATGGTGACGAAAGGATGGCTGCTGCCCTCCTCCCTGGTTGCATTCCCGTTGAGGCATGTCTGTGTTTAGGATGGTTATATAAGGAAGAAATATAAGGAAGAAATTTTTTACAATGAGAGTGGTGAAACACTGGGACAGGTTGCCCAGAGAGGTGGTAGATGCTTCATCCCTGGAAACATTCAAAGTCAGGTTGGACGGGGCTCTGAGCAACTTGATCTAGTGGTAGATGTCCCTGCTTATTGCAGGGGGGTTGGAGTAGATGACCTTTAAAGGCCCCTTCTAACCCAAACCATTCTATGATTCTATGATAAAAAGGATGAGCAGAGCACATGATGTGAGATGGGGCAGGAGAGCAAGACCAGGCAGAGAAACAGCCGATCTGAGACATGGTGCAGCCATTTCCTAGCCACAGTGTTCAATCTTCCCTGAGTATACCCAGCTCTCTTCCTTCTCCCCCTTCAAACCTTCACTACCAGCACACTCTGTGTCCATGGGGTTGCAGACCAGGACACCTCCTGCCTGGACGGCCACAATGGCACCAGTGCTAGCGACATCCAAAAGAGCCTGGAAATGTTTGTTTCTAGTCGGCACCTCTCCTCCTCCTCCCTCGGCATGCTTTGGCACTGATACTACCCTTGAAGGTCCTTACGTTAGGAACGAACTGAATTTGTTTCAGGTTTGCCAAGTGCTATTAGAATGCATATTTACTTTTCTCTAAAGCCTTCCTACCAGGTCCCAGGATATATTCTCCCTCTTATTATGTGTTACAGAAACTCCCTTTGAGCTGTCTCCCCTGCCCCTGCACACAGAGCGGCATGCACAGGGTTAAATGAGATCCTCACAGAGTTCAAATTTTTGAAAAATGGGCTACGAGCGTTGTAGCTTTCAGCATGTTTTCTCCTGTGCGGAGGCGTGGAGCCGGAGCGCGCTGTGGGTGGCAGAGGTGAGTGACATGGTACGAAGTTCGGGCTGGTCTGACTCGGCTGAAGCTGCAGCATAGTTATAGGCAGAGGCGCTGGCTCAGCCCAGAAGTGGAGAGATGTCTCTGTTGGGTACGATAATGGAGTGTGAGAGATGCTGGGAGGTGAAAGCTATGGCAGACCAAGCCAGCAGCACAACCCTGCAAACACTCATCTCCCCAAGGCCCCCATCCAGGCTGCCTCGCTCCTGAGGATGTCATTCATGGAGATACAGTAATCAAGGGAAACGTGAAGTATTTGACATTCAGCCCACCCCCTCGCAGCAAAAAACGTGTTGGTTTTCATGTCCTGCAGGCAGCTTGATCACGTATGTCGTGTGTTCCTCGGAGCAAGGAAACAACCGGTGGTATTTCACCAGAGAAGAGAAATGCCTGAGCGGTGCCGAGGACCACGTGGGATGAGAAGGAGAAGAACAAACAATCCTCAGCACTGGGAGCGCCCATCGTCTGGGCTGGGACAAGCTGGCAGCCCAAGGGGCATCAGGCTGGAGCGATGCTGCTGTATTCCCTGCAGCTGACAGTGAGGAATCATGGGATGAAATGGAGACTTTCCCCGTGGAAGAGCCCCGGTTCACATTAAAAAGAAAAAAAATTCAATCTGCTGCCACGTGCATAGCTCAGCTCTGTTACAGCTTGCGCGTGATTTTTGAGCAGCCCTCCTCATGGCTGGAGAGGCATCGGCTGTTTTGTGCTTAGGCACGAATTAAAGGATATCTTGTCTTTTTTTTCCCATCGTCTGTCCTCTCTGTACCACATACAGGTGATCTTTACTCATCCTTACTTTATAGGAAAGGGCAAAGCACCCAAGAATTCAAGGGCATTGCATCAGAAATAATGCTTTTTAAAAAAAGATAATGCAAAAACCCCACCCTGGGTGTGCGGTGACAGGGCCTCCCTCCCTCAGGTCCAGATGAGGTTTTGGGACTTTGCAATGTCAGCCTCTCAGTTTGGGCTTCTGTTTCAGTGGAGCTTCTTCATTAAACAAATCCTATTTAATTCTGCTTCTTTATTACCAGATGAATCACTCTGGGCAAAACCACCTCTATTCCTTGAGTAAATGACTGTGATGAGCTCACTTATGTGCACTAGATCTGCATTGCTTAAAGTTAGTGGAAAATAACTTAGTGAAATAAGATTAACATTTTAGCCATTTATTTCTCAGATTCTTATTTCCTGATTCCTCTTGTTATCTATGTAGGAGGAAAGCAAGTGAGATCTTCATCCTTTCTGGCTGTGAGGCAATTAATTCCTCTTTTTAATTGTGAGGGTGTTTTGCCATAAATTAACTTCTACCCAGGTTGTCTTCTGCATCTCCCACTGCTTCCCAAAACCTTTAAAAAATATACTGTGTTATTGCTGCATGGGCTCCATAACTCCCACATGGTGCTACCTCTGGAAAATGCTCCCATGGGAATACCTATTACATCAAGTGCTTTTTTTTTTAAATTATAGGGCCTTTAAGCAATCCTGCTCCCTGCCAGTCCTGATTACATTGCTGTGAGGACAGACAGATGGCTGGCACGTTGTCCCTGCTGAGGCTGCCCCTCGGCCCCCTTCCACGTGGTCAAGGTGGCCTGAATTCCTGCCTGCCCCAGCAAGGCTGCTTTTTGGGGAGCAGTTTCATTTACTGCCTCTGTGACGGCTTCTTGCCTTGGTGGAACCTGAAAGCAAAAGAAATCACCCCACAAGTACTCTGGCAGCTAGAGAGGGTTAAAACTTCCCGCCAGAAACCTTCTTTATCTGAAGATTTTTGTTAATATGAACCAAAATTGTTTGCTAGAACATGTGGATCCACTTTGGACAGGGAATAAAGGGAGAGATTTTTGCTTAGCACAGGAGAAATTCATTCCACCAAGGTAGCTAACAGGTCGGTGTCAGGGACCTTTGCCTAGACCAGAGTTCAGCTGCTCTCTCTACAAATAGCTGGACATGAGGACCAGGACTCGGCCTTTAGTTTACCGTCTAAATCTGAGCATAAAAAAACCCATTTCCTGTTTAGTCAGAAGTTGAATGAACAATTAGAGGGGACATTTCGGCTTGGGTTCAACCAAGAAATAGCAATTTGGCGTTTCTGGAGAAAAGAAATACTTTTGTTACCATCTAAGATATTTTTGATCCAAACAAAAATGTTTTAAGACTTTTGGGGGAGATAGAACTTAACCCTTCAAGGGCTTGCTTTTGTAAATCTAGGATAAGTTTAAAAGTCAAGATGCCTTTCTGCAATGAAAAGTGAAAAGTTATGTTTGGAAAATGCCAGGAAGAAATACCAAAGTAATATTTTCAAAAAATATGCCTTCATTTTAAGGGTCAACATTTTTGGCCAAACTTAACCTTGATCTGTAAATAGATTTGGTCTTTCTAAAGGTGAGGAGTTTTTTTCAGGAAAAAAAGTATTGTTTGTAAACTTAAACGTAACAATCTTCCACATTCTCTCACCACACCTGGAACAAGGACCTTGACCATTTGGTTACACTGGAGCAGGTGAGGAGCTTCTTCCTCACTCATATTCTTTTTTCTTCTCTAAAAATAGTGATTTATTCCTGTGTGAAACAAGAAATCAGTTTTCTGGTGAGAGCTCTTGCCGGGCTGTGCCCTGTCTCCCAGGGAGGACGAGCTCCGTTGCAAACCTACATTCCCATTACATGCCTGACCAACGCACGGGAGCAGTTTACGAAGGGGAACACTGTCAGCAAGGCCGCATGCAGTTCCCAGTCCTCTGGCATCTCGCCAGGCTGCTGACAGAGAAAAAGGCAGCAGGGGAACTGTCTTAGACAGTGGCACAGTCTCTTGTGGATGAATTCCAGAGGAAAAGCAAGCCAAAATTAACTCTCCAGGTTTAAGGCTCTTACTGTCCAAGGAAGAGAAAAAACCACTAACTAACAGCTTTTGGTGAGCAAAGTATCAGGGCATGCACCTGTAGGTAAATGGGTGTTTAATTTCTTGAGCTGGATATCAGTTACACTACTGTGAGTAATCTCGGCCGGATTATGACTGTTTCGCCACTCCTGCAGGCTCAGGGGATGGCAAGCCGGAATCATTGCCCTTATCTGTTCTGCCTGTTTGCTCTTGTGAAAAGCAAGGGACAGCTTTTCGAGTGGGACAGGTTTTTGAGGGCTCATTGTCACCAGCTGTAACTGCTTTCAGCACAGTTCACACCCAAAGGCAGGTCAGCAAGCATTATTTTCACTTCTCTTGGAAATGTACTGAGAAACGCCGGAGGAGAGATTTTACGTAATCCAGCAACATGGTATAGCACTCCACAGGCGATTGACTGGACCTTGTGACTTCAACTGGCGTGAAGAAGCAAGGTCTACTTTATTAAAAGCTCACTTCTGCCTCTACAGTAGCGTCAAAACAAAAAGTTTTGTGCAATCTCAGCATCAGGCATGCTGGTTTTCAATGGCAGTGTGAGGCACTTGGGAACTCCAGTTTCACAGCCAATGCATGTGCCACAAATTCACACAAAAAATAGGCTTTTCCTGTATTTATAGGGCCAGGATGCTGCCATGCATATGATTGTATTTTTAGATTTTACAACTATTCCCTTCTGTGGGCAGAAACCTTGTTGCCCCCAAAATAAATACTATGAAACCAAAATAAACGCCAAGGGAACACTGGCTTTAATATAAACTGCCTAAATTCTGGCTCCTTAACTGGTACCTTGCTTGTATAATAACCAGAGTCAGAATATGACCCCGAATGCTCAGTCGTTACCTCCCCGGGTGGCGTGGGGAAAGCGGAGGCTTATCTCCCCAGCCGCTAATTCTCAAAAGTGTGTAGTGAAGTGTAACACGTGAAAGGGCAGGACTAAGCTTTACATCATTTTTTAATTCAATGACTCATTCATTCAAACAAGATTTATGAAGACATTATGCAATTTTGCTGTACGCGGTCATCAGGGGTGCGTAATGAATATCTAATTCACAGAATGATGAGATTTAATTGGATGTAGATCATCTTATGAGAGTGGTCAGAAAGCAAACAGGGACTGTGCACCAAATGAGCTAATAACAAAATACGTTGGAGTCTCTGACTCAGTTGTTGTCTTATATAAAAGAGAAATGCTAGAGAATTGTGAAACCTTGTGAATTATGCAAGGAGGGAGGTTAATTACTTTTATTGAGTTTATAGATTTTTTTGCACTGCTAGTAGCTTTCAATTACTCAACACATTTTGAGCGCTTAAAAATCAGAAATAAGTACTGCAGCTAAATTTGTCCTTGATACTGCTTTTAGAGTAATGGAAAATTAAACCTGTCTGTACAGGTTATTTTACAGTAATATTTTAATTCATACATAATAAAATTAAAGAGGAAAACAAACAAACAAAAATATTATTCACTCATTTCTTCCTGAAAACTTGTCAAAGGGATTAAGTAAACATTTCTCAGCAATCATGTAGCAGCATTTTTACTTCCACTAGAAAGGTTCTCCACTTTGAAAAACTCCAAACATATTTATTCATGTCACCAAAAAGCATTTCAGAAAGTTACAACACACGCATCTTTTTTTCCAGCCTGAAATTTACTGAAAATACTGATAGAGTTTCTTGCAAATAAATGGTGGGGAATGTATAAAAATATAACATTTATTGCTAAATGTATAAAAATCTAATAATAAAAACTTGACACATGGATTAATTGAAAGAAAAAGCTATTTTTTTCAGATTTAAAAATTCTAAAAGTATCATCAAGAGGGAAAACCAGAAACTTTAGTATGTCTCATTGTCTTCCAAAGCTGTTCAGCGCTAATGGAGTGAAAGACAGTGATTTGAATTTCTTTACACAGACATCTACAATCATTCATTTTGTAAAAAATACCAGAAGAAAAACAAGTGAAAATGAATTTAATAATGACTTATAATTCCATTTGTAAACATGGCATAAGCACTCGACACAAGGAAATGGAAGTCAGATCTGAGGAGCTATGGAAAGAAACATAATGTAATTTAGCCCAAAAGTTGCTGATTATTTCACGTAATGCTGAACCCAGTCTCCCTCGTCCCTTAACATAGTCACCTTGCCCACGGCAATGACAGTCACTGGACTTAACTGATGTCTCAACTACATTTGTGTTGCTAGGATTTGGTTTAATTTACTTATTTGGTTTATTATGTAGTTTACTAGTTGTGTGAAACTAAGAGTGGAATTCAGGTGTCTGTGATTATCAGTACCAGTGTTGCTCAATACATGGGATTGCATCTGTATTGATTTTATTGACTAGCAGGGACTATAGAGCCTGAATTGTGGTAACAAAAAGTATCACATTGGTGTTCCTATATTTTTACACTTACTAATTTCCACTTTGTCTGCACTCTGCACATCCTCGGGGTTGCACCAGTTCTTGCTGATGGCTGATCTCAGTTTAGTAATTTCATTTGTCCACTTCTCACGTAGCACTGAGATGGCACATATAAACAAAGCATGTCAATTTGATCTGAGTATTTTGACATCTCCTCTAACATCTTTACAGCATTAGCACAACAACAATAAATCACTACCATTGTTTATTATTTGCATCCAAACTGTCAGTGTTTAGGAAGAATTTGGACAATGCCCTTAATAACAAGCTTTAGTTTTTGGTCAGCCCTGAAGTGGTTAGGCAGTTGGACCAGATGATCACTGTTGGTCCCTTCCAATTGAAATAGTCTATTCTATTCCATTCCATTCCATTCTATTCTACTCAAAAGCTCTGGCCAATTTCCGATGACGTCAGTAACTTCTTTCTGCATAAAAGGGAGGATTAGGTCTTCTGTCTCAAAGATGCAAGATGACTATAAAAAATAATTAGTGTAACTTCAAGGTTCCCAAAGCCAGGTTCTCCCTGTAGCCAGGAGGAGGTGGCAGGACACGGAGGACATTTTGGGGCTGGATGGCGCGGTGGCCCTGGCCAACACCACAACGTGGGTACCAGTGTCTGTGTGTGGACCTGCACCCTGCAAGCACGGAGTTTGCTAGTGCAAACACGCCTGAGAAGGCCGGGCTGTCAGCTCCGGGTACCTACCCCCAGTCGTTTACAAACCAAGCCCCAAGTGACATGAAGCTCAGTCATCCCACCACTGCGTATTTATGCAGTCTTGCACTCTCAAGCAGAGTTTTCAGCCAAGCGGTGAAGAATTTGATGCTAAACACAAGCAAAAAAATAAAAGAACAAGAGCCGGTGGCGAAGCGCTGCGAAACCCAGCAGTCTGCGGTGCCTCTTGCTCGTCTGCCCCAGTTTTGGGTTGCGCTGTGTGTGCGACTCAGCCGGGGAGAGTGAGTGCTGGGAGGGTTCGGAAAGAAATGTGTTCGGGGGAGGAAACTGAAGGAAGAAAAGAGTTTTCTGTAGGGGAATAGAACAGTGTGCAGGACTGCATGGCGGAAATCCAACACCAGCCTGGTGCAAGTCTAACTGCTATGATCCCCCACTACTGTCTTCTCATTCTTTAAGTAATTGAGGCTTCAGTTCAGCAAGGCATTTAAGCCCAGGCTTCATTTTATGCTGTCAGTAAGTGCTTTGCTGAACAGGGGCTTAAAGTATCAAGCCTGTTGCATGGGATTTATCTCATCTCATTTTAGACATTTGCCGTGCAGATACCTACACCAGAGCTAGCGACCTCTGGCTCTCCTCTTAATCAGTGGGGAGAAATAAGCATTTCTGGGGTGCTGTTCATTCGGCCTACTCCGCCTTAGAATGAGAAATACCATTCAACAGAAGTGTTTGCAAGCAGAGCCTAAAATACTTGGATCAGATGTAAACATCTACAGTCCAGGTACCTACATTCATATACCTGAACCGTAACACCCTCTGATGACAAAAAAGTGGAAAAAAACACACCAATTGGAAGATATCGGGAAAATGCAAACTGAATTTTTATAGAGAAAGGAAACTGAAAATTATTTTCTCAGTGAGAAAGTTACAGTGCTAATTGTTTTTAAGACAAACAGCAGAAGAAAAGTATAGGCCATTGTGATTCCCTTGCTGAAGGCATTATTTCTCTCATACTTTCTTTGTCTGAAATTACTCCTCAGCCTCCATCAGTTACTGAGGGTTCCTGCTCGCCAGCCTAACTTACAGAAAGCTGCAGCTAGGTAAGGTTAATCTCCTTTTGTGGCAGACAGATATTTTTGGAGGAGGAATCCCAAACATTCAAGACATTTCTGCAGAGTTATTCGACTCAGAACTTGTGTTTCTCTGAATGTTGAAGACTGCTGCTTGCCTGCATAGGCAACTGGGACATAAACTTCTGGGAACTACTGCAAATATGGGAATTCCAGGAATCCCTGTGGGAAACAACTTCAAAACCTTTAATCCTTGTTATCTCTAAGAGCACATATTTTTATTTGCTTGACTAGCAGTGGGAGAGGATGACCGGTTAGCATGTTGGGCAGTAAAGCATCACCCTGTTTCTCTGTCTGCCCGTCACCGACTGCCTCTGGGAAGATGCTGGTTCCTGGGCAAACACCAAGCAGAAGAGGAACAGCAGTCCATGGTGTGCAGTGGTGGGGGGTCAGGGAATGCGTGGCAACTGAAAATCAGCAGCAGCAACTGTAGTTGTTGAAAGTACAACACGGCAGCAAATATATTTTGTTAAACTGAACGAGTTGGTGCTTAATGCGGTCTGACGCCTGCAGCAGGAGTCAAGGATGCCCATGCAAGCACTGAACTAAGGCAGTAAGTTAGGAGTAAAATCGCTTGACATTTCCTTCCATGAAGAGTGGAGACAGATGGCTCCAGAAAACAATTCATCCTATCCCAAGGAAAAGATTTAAAATCTGTGGGTTGAGTCACTCTCTGAACACAGCAGCCTCTTTCTAACTGCAAGAAAGTCACCAGATCCTTAACCAAGGTGGACAGTCCAGTCCTTCAACATCATTAATATAAATTATGTGCCTCTTTGCCCTGGAAGATCTTTTTCTCTGCACTTCTACAACACCTACAGAAATGAGGACCATGCTGAGATTGCTGCTTCTGTGTGCCATCCCAGGGCAGCTGGCAACAGAGCTCTGGGCTCTGTGAAACCTGCAGAGGGAAAATTCACCTACAGGACCACAACACATCTTTCTCTTTCGATGTTTAAGTCTCTGCAATTCTACCAGACGTCAGTGCTTCTACCACAAGCAGTAGCCTGGGAGCTACGTGGGGACCAAATCTGGTAAAGAGTTTATTGTACTTGGGGACAGATTCTGTCTGGGGGTTTTGTGGGACTCGAAGGAGAGGAAATGATTCACTGACAAAGGGGGGAACAGATGCCTTGACTCACAGTTTCCTGATCTAACCACTAGACAATTCCTCTAGCAATTCCTTAGTGCATCAAAAGGATGGATTAGTTTCCTAATTCCTTAAACATCATGAAATGGTTGTCCTGGATTAGACATCCAGACGTACCATACTGCTTACTGAGGGAAGATCTCTAGGTTTCATTCTGCCAGTTTGTAGAAAAAGTGCCGAAATAAGTGTATTTGCCCAACAATCTTGTTGATGCTAACAGAACCAAAGTGCCAAGTCTGCTTCACTGCTCTTCTCATATGTACAGGTCTGGGGGTTGATATACTCAAATCCCACTTTGTTCATAAAATTCCGAACATAACAGAACACGTTTTTTATGCCTATTTCTGTAAGATTCTGGACAATGGCTAAGAAACACAAAAGGATTATATCTGCGTGAAAGCAAATTTAAGACATTACTGTTCAATTAAATAATTCTGCAGTTTCACTTGTCCTCCAGTAGATAGAATTTCTCTGTATCTATGGCCACTATAAATTGTTTCTAGATCATACAACGATAAGTGAAAGAGTGGTTTATGAGGCGTGGATGCCAAGAAACTTGTAATTACCTTTAAGCTGTCAGCTGTACTTGAGAGTCTTAAACTAAACTCCACTGTTACCAGATTGTCTCATAAATGCAGTTTCTTTTATAAATGACTACTCCTAAAGAGAAAATACACTATTTTGAAAACCAGTTTGCTTATGTCGACAAATCAGTAGACTCACTCCACAGGATCCTTTTGCAGGAGCTTTCGGATTCGTAGCCCCGGCGATGTTTCCCCGTGACTGCCTCGCAGGCTGGTTTTAGTTTTCGGACTGTGCCATCTGCTGTTGGAATTGCAAATTTCCCTGGATCCGCACACTCTGCAGCAGCCGGCTCCGACAGTCTGGCCACGCATGACTGCGACTTGTTCCCATGGGAGGGCCAGATGTTGTAGGGCCAACCCCGTCGGAGGCTTCAACTGGCCCAGGATCGTTTGTTCCACTGTTTTGAAGGGCTCTGCTTTGCCACGGACGTGATAGGACCTCCCTTTGTCCCTGTTGCTCAGAAGTGGTTTTATCAAAGGTGGTGTGACACATGTAGGAGGCAGGGCCACATTCTGCAACATTAAATTTTAACAAAAAATTGAGCCTCCTTTCTGCTCTTCTGTTCCACGAGCAGAGCAGGTGCACAGATAACTAAGAGATGGGTGATTTCAGCTTCCCAGCATTTTTGCCAACTCCAGGTACCATTCCAATTGCTGTTGAGTGAGGCTGTAGCTCCTGGTTGTGGCTCTGTGTTGGAGGCTGGCCCCACAAAACACAGAGCAAAGGGCACCACAGCTTCTCGAGGGCAGTGGGGAGCATCCCTCAGCAACGTGGGGATGCTGGGTCTCAAAAAGTGGTTTAAAACCAAGACGCTTCTTAGGAAGGCCCATGATTTAGTCTGCCAGTGCCTCTGCCTGATGGGGCTACTGCCATTCCTGAGACTCAAGAAATTCACTTGCTCACAGAAGTGTTTTCCCAAGTTAAGGAAAATACGGCCCATTGGATTGCATCCTCCCTGCCTGCTGTTGTCTGCAAGCTGTCTTGGTGTATGAGTTAGCAACAGTTATTCCAGCTGTGTTTCTAATCACACAGATGGACTCTCTTAGGTCTCACACAGTGGTCCTGTGCTCAGGGCTCCAAAACTTTCATCTGGCTTAGGGCTGTTATCTGGGCTCTGCTGGGCAAGAGTCTGGGGTTGTCGGTGATGCTCTGCTTTCAAGGTCTGATCTTGCAAAGAGTTATTTCCAGACTCCTGCAATGTCATCTTAACGGTCTGTGATGCCCTAACCCCTCATCTGTGCATTTTCACACAGAATCATGTATCAAATGCATCGCATGCCTGGTCCCTTAGGGACACACAGTACTGTCTGCTCTTGGCTTCACGTAGCACAGAGCACCTCTTCGCTAGCACCAAACAAGCAATTTCTTGCTCTAAAAACAGCACAGGCACACCACCATAGCACTGCAAATAACCTAATTGGTCCTGCTGGGAGGCAGAGTGAATTAGGGCATATATTGTCAGAGCTGGCACAGTTGTACAGTAAGGAGTACCAGTACAGTATCTCAGGGCAGCATTTCTCTCTCATGCATAGACTCCATATTTGTGAATTTAGGGCAAGATTTGATAGCTTTAATGTGGCAATGAATCATGTGGCTGAGACGAGAACCAAATGTCCTCCACTGGGAACCTGCATTTTTATTAGGGCTTGGACACAGACAGCACACAGCAGGACTGGACCACGAGGACATGCTGAATTCCCAGTGAAAAAGTGCTAGAAAAGTTCAAAAGGCCATCAGTTTTCTGAAAAATTAGTTCTTTGGATAAACACTCTGCTCAGGTGAGTATTACCTCAGTTGGGGCTTAGATTGGTGCCATCTCCACCACCTCCAAGCACCCTCCCCTAAGTGCTAACTCTGCATTGGTAGTTTGGTCAGCAGTGTGATAAATAAGTCTGCAAATTAGCTGCTGAGAATTGAAATAAAGTACTGGTTTCTGTTCTTGGAGCTTGTTGAAGACTGTCATCATTTGTAGATCAGCATCTCAGAGGGGCTGTTTGTGCATGAGGATGAGAGGATCGAGAACAAGGAATGAACTCTGACCACTGCCTTATATTGCACTTTATTTCCCATTGTTTATATGCTACTGGGATCGCAGAGCTATTAAAAACTAGAATGAACAATAGAGATATTTATTACTGAAACTACATTACACTCTTAACCACAAGGATCTCTTATCTGACAACACGAAAGCAATGCCACTTCAGGAAAACTGAAAATGACTGTGCATTTGGGTAATCAGATTCCTCACACGGGTAACCCACGTCCTCTGCAGGAGCATTTCTGAGCTCAAAGGTCTGCCGGGGAGGACTGGTCAGGGAAATCATTCCAAATGTATTTTCAATTTAAAGATTTCAACAAGGGGCATCTTCGGGGCAGTCACTGCAGAGCAGGCACGCTGTGCTCCATGCCTGTCTGTGGCAGCTCAGGAAGTCAGGAAGCTGGGATACAGGTGAGCTCTCCAGGGGCACAAAGTCATATTTCAAGAGACACAACGGACCTGGAACTTTTTAATCCCACTCCTGGTTCCTGTTGTAATTACGTCCGGCTGCCTCACATCACCAGCGTATTTATCTGCTGACACTATTAGGAAAGGAAATGTCTTACGTTATAGACACAGAATTATGTGAGCAGTTAGTTTACAGGATTTGTTACTGAAGAGTTGTAGGACCTGTCATCTTTGGAATTTGGACTGTATAATGAGGGGAAGGCATATGCTGGGGCATCAAACCGAGAAAGGCCAGCACACCACGCAAGCAGCTGTTTAAACAAGCTGGTTAGAAATGCCAAGAGACATACGCCTTCAATTCAGGATTTAGGCAGTTTTTAAGGCTTGCTTTTCACTCTGCTCCCCAATCAATAAGCATCATTAATACTCACAGCTGGCATGACACCAGTGCCCCTCCAAATAGCCGGCCCCAGGGCTGTAGGTGTCCATCCTGACATCGACAGCTCCTGCACTGAGACATCACCCCGCTGGCCACATCAGCCCACAGCTCGTGGGAACCTGCCCCGATGCTACTCACGGGCACAGGAAATTCAGAAATTAAAGCTGAGACCCACAGCGAGAGCAAAGGGTGGTGTTGCCTGGAAAACTTGTTGCCTCTTGGAGCCCGTGGGCTGGTGGAGTTCAGGGAATGCTGATCTGAGAAGACAAAGCAGAAGAAGGATGTGAAAGTAAAGCCATGAACTCCTGAGACAAAATGGCTCAGCCAGAGTTACCCAGCAGAGCTGGGAGGTGAACACGGCGCCTGAGGAGCATGTAAACCAGAAGGTTATGTTTTCTAGTTGAGAAGTAAAATGGAATATATCAGGAAGAAAAAAAAAAAATCCCTCTTGCAGACTGAAAACGTGGCTAATATTGCTGTCCCTCCTCCACTTCATTTAATCATCTTAGAACTTGCTTGTAACAGCAAATGATTCATTTTCAGAGAGAAACATAATGAAGTGTCAGCAGAGACCCTTGACATAACGATGGCCATCATTTCCTTTCAGGACTTCAGCTTTTCCCACAGAACACGCCGTCCACTCCAAGCCCTATTTCTATGGTAGCTGCCTTCCCCTGCACTGCCTGTAATCCGAAGCTAATTAGAGGAGGGCTGTTGAGAGGCTACGTGATGCTGAAGACCTTTCTGAGTTTCTCTGACTTCAGGAGGTTTCAGAGCGAGCCTTGGATCAAGGGCAGGACTACAAATGAAACAGGAGGGCTGAAAGCAGGAGGCAGAATTAGCTGTGACTTTTTGACTATGTGGGCTTCGGCGAGAGCAAGGCTTGACGGGAAGCGAGCTCCTCCTCGGGGTCCAGCCCTTGCTGCCGGTTGCTCTTCAGCGGGTGGACCCAGGCATGGGGCCTCCTGCCCCTCTCCTGCCAGCCCCGAGGCCACTGCGGCTCTGCCCCGTGGCAGCTCGACTTGGGCAAAAACCCCGTCCTGCCCTGCCGCGGCTGTCTACCATTGCCAGCCTGGATTGCCCCCTCTTTGCTACCCACATTCCCAAGCTAGGCTTAAAAATAGCACTGCCTCTGATCCATGTCAGGGAAACAGATTTTAGTTCCCAGTTCTGCATGTGTTGCGCGGTATCTAAACACCACGGTAAGCTGTGGGCAGCACAGTTATTGATAGCTGAGAAAAGAGTTATCCCATCTCTGGAGATATCTTTTACAGTGAATTTAAGCTCAATACCTTAAATTTAGGAAAATGTTATGTGACAGGAACCTGGGGTATAAGGAACAGCTAAATGATTTGAGCTTGGCTTAAGCACTTACTCCTGCAGAGGCTCGGAAATTACAAGACACTCTGTTCTGAAAAGCACCTGCCAGACACAGCCCTATCTTCTGAAATGCTGCTTTATTTGGGAAGAAACGTGGAGGAACAAGTAACCCTGCACACGGGAGTCCCCCAAAGCACTGCTACAACAACATGTTGTTGTATGGCACGGCTGGCAGGGTGGTGCGAGAATGGGATGGTGGGATGGCCTTGAATGCTAAATCTTGTCATGTTTTAAGAGAGACAATCCCAGAAATTAAATGTTGCTGGTGTAAGTTACAATATAGTTGCCATGGCAATTATGAAATGGGAAACCATTGCCGTCACTGCTTGCACTGTCACATGCCTTATGGTGAAATCATGGCTCCCTGGGTTATGGAAGGAGACAAAAAATGTTGAGCTCATCCCAAGAGGCTGCAGGTTTTGGGGCAGAGTAAGCAGATGAGCAGCAACCCCCATGAATCCTGCAGGTTGCTCTGACTCTGGCTGGATCCTCAGGGCACAACTCAGGGACACAAGCCTGGGATCTAGACAAAAAAGCAGTTTGAAAATCCTCAGGGCTTATTCATGAATACAGATTTCTCCTGCAGAGCCAGATCCAGAAGCTTCTTTGTGATGACTCCAGGCCTTCAACCTGGCTGCTCACAGGACAGAGCCTTCCACAAACCAAACCTTTGTGCTAAACACTCACATCCCAGGCAACTACTGACCATGGAGGAGACTCAGCCCTTTGCCGTGACATCTCCTGTGAAGTAACCAGGGTCATGCATTCTGTCTTATGCAAAGGCCAGCAAGTTCCCTGGGCATGCAGAGTTCACTCATAGGATACATAAGGAACTGGGCACTCGTTTCTGCCAGTCCAGGTGACCACAGCAGTCCACAATGTCTGAATATTTTGGGCTTGTCTCAACAGCAATGCACAGTAATGATGTTCTCCTTTGGGTATAAGGAGACCTGGGATTAAAGGAAGAGAAGACAAAGCAATAAATCATCTACAAGCAGGTTACATCTGAGGGCAGCAGCCCCGTAAGTCTCAGGTCTGACTCCCCATGCTGAGATGATTACCCCCAGATCTCCTGGATGTCCCTCTGGAGCACAAGCTCTGGAGCACAAGCTCCAGTGATGGGCCAGCTTTGGGTATTTCACTGAGGTCTTTTACAGCCAGACTCGCAATTCCTCTGCCTCCAATGTGAAAACACTGAACAGAAACCAGGTCTGAGCAACCAGCTGCATATATACTGTGGGGAGAACAAATAGACATGTACCTACACAGCCTCTGTAAGCTACTTTTATTCTCAGGAGGTATGCCAGGAATAGAAGAAATCAAATGCATTTATAATAATCCCTCATTAAAGAAAGTGATACTGCGAACAGCACAGAAGCAAATTTTAACTTAGGGACCACACCCGCTGTACAGATGTGATGTGACAGACCATCTGAAAGCAACTCTAAACGATCAGGGTTTTGTCTGCTCATGTTGTCATCAGTCATGACCAAGGCTCCCAGCCTGTGCAACAACCATAAATCTCTTCATTACCCTCAAAAAGATCTATCTGTAGGTGCTCCAGATTCCCTGTTAATCACAAAAAGATTAAATTTCTTCTTCTTCTTCCCAACATTGTGATGAGTTTCACCTGAGCTGAGAAGATAGACCAAGTGCTGTAGAAACACTATTTCTCCTTTGCAGAGGAAGGAACGAAGTACAGGGCAGTCCCCTTCTGGCAACCAGCAAGTCCTGCTGGTTTGTAGATGTCATTTACTCTGGTAATCCAATACATTTTTTTTTTTAATTGAGATTAGTAAACTGGCTAAGAAGAAGGAAAAACATGAGCAGGCAGCTCCACTGGAGCCCCTAATGCGTTGGTGCAGAAAAGAGGGCTAAAATGATCCCACAATGTATATGCCAGGAACAAGTGAAGAGGTTCAAGAGGCTGAATATTACCTCTCCATATGATGATGCGGACAAGGGATGTCAAAGGGATGTGCAAAATATGAGCCTCCAAAAATAGCACGAGACCTGGTGGAGATGCCTTTTGGTGAGAACTATAAAGAGATTTAATATCTTTTATTTATCAGAAGTGAGTTTAAGAGGTAACCTACTTGTGACACTGAAGCACTTTCTCAGGAAGAAGACAGCAGCTACGAGACGGATATCTCAGAGAAAGTCACAGAAATCAGTGGTGGGAAACTGAAACTCGGTAACATTGAGTTAGCAACAAGATGTAGGGTTTTTTCACATGGAGGATGACTAAACATGAGAAGAAACCACAAGGGATGCGGTGGCTGCAGTACATTTTTCAGACCTTCATGTCTCCAGATCAAAGTGGAAGATCCTCTTCAGACACAGAGGTTACGTGACCATATCCAGGGAAAACTGTGTGGCCTTTGATACCTAGATTGCAGGAGAATATGATATTGTCTGAACACCGTAGCATAAGCCATGCTTTTATCAGTGGATACGTCTTCATACATCTTTGACACTAAAGCCTCCCTGAGGGTAATGATCGCTTCCCTCCAGTCAGCTGTGTCTCTCCGAGTGCTGTTTTTGATAGCAACACACTGCGTGTCATCACTCATTTACTGTGTTCAGTGTGTCGTGTGCCAGTTCGGAATAAAGCAAGGACAGACACTTGCCTTGATTTTAGGAGATGTCCTTGAAGTCATCTTTATCTCAAAAAAATGCACGCATGCTGCTGAGCTCTGAGAAAGAGACCTAGGAAGTTTTTAAAGCAAGAGCTTGAACTGCCTGTCAAAAGAAATAGAAAATTACCAGCTGGTTTCCCCAACAGCTGGATCAGAGACACAGACTAAACTGCACGGAGAACAAATATGCATTTAAAGAACAAAATAACAGTCCTGTCTTCTGCTGCTAGACAAATCCATTTATTGTGTAAAATATTTATAGTAGTATGTCGTAGGTTGCACTCTGCCTTGTTGTGGAGGGGAAGGGAATAGATTCTCCTGCCGAATTCCCAGATCTCCACTGCTGATGGGAAACGCAGAAAAGCTAGCAGTGCTGCTGTATATTCATGTAGCTCTGCACAGGCATTCATCCAGGGGACGAGTGGGTGCCGTGGGTGCCAAGGGTGCAAGAGCGACCTGGGGCACTTAACAGCTTCTTTCTGATTTGTTTGACAGGGATGCAAACCTCTTCACCTTCAGGAAAGCCAACTATGCATATTTTTATGACTTCTTCTGCTTTGCTCTCAAGGCCTTTGATTTTATCTTTAAACCAGCAGTGCTTATGGTTTCCAAGATGATCATGTTCTGCTAAACAAGCTCCTTTGTCCCGTGCTGTTGCTGACAAATCTGGCAGTGAAACAATTTTACTCTTCAGTGACTGCAGCTTTGCCTCCAACTTTTTCACCGTACCCTTTGAACTGACATGGTTGTACTAATGCCTGCCATGACTCTGTCCGCCGCGCATGTCGTTGCTGTGGCCCATTAAAAGCAGTCGCGGCCGTGCTCGCTGCCGGCTCCCTCCTCCCTTTTGAAGCAGTGTTCTTCGACTGGTCTTAATTAACGCATAAGCTGGGTAAGTGCCTTCTCTCCTCCTTTCAGGATGTTTTTGTTTCTTTGTTTTAGTTTCACATCTTTGGCTGAATAGATGTTTCCAGTCTGTTCTGTATGAAAATGAAAGGGAAATTGAAGCTTGCACAACTTTTTATTGGTGAAAGAAACCCAGGGCATGGTTCTTCTTTGTCTGCATTACCACTGCGTGCTTATTTGACTTCATTTCTTCTCCCTATTCAGAACAGCCAAGTAACATGATGAAAGTCCTCTTCCAGCTCAAAGACTTTGACAGCAAACAAAGATGGATTGCTTACCCACCAAATGAATCATGTACAGGAAACCAAGGCAAGTGTTAAACATATTTACTAGGGGAATCAGTTAAGAATGGTATGCTGAAGATCTGTAACTAATTAACACCAGTGCCATGTACTGAAACAAGAGATCGGAAAGCTATTAGATAATTAGTAAAAATCTATAAAGCTGCATTCCTTAAAGCAGCCACTGATGCCAAAAGGAAATGCCAGACTGCTAGGCCAGATATCAGCTTGTCACAGAATTAATCTTCTTATTTAATGGCAAATACCTGGCCACGTGGGCAGCCATGCGAAGAGCTGAACAGTCTGAGCAGACCGAGCACTCCTCTCTCACTACTGGTTAGGGACATGGTTTTGCCAAGTGTGAGGCTAGCACGTGCCTCAGTTTCCTCACCGATAAGCTAAACAAGCTCCGTAGTTCAGCACCTTCACACGTGTCCATCGAAAGTCACTAGTGCACCAGGGCTCCAGACAGGGGAAAAAATAGGAAAAGTTTGTGAATTACACAGACATGTTACAAATACACCTCCTCCACACCAGCAGATGAACCTCAGGATTTGGTGCCACCGTCCCTTCGAGCCTGTAAATAAGCTGTGAGATCACCTCAGCCTGTAACTTAGCTTCACTCCAGCAGAGCAGGAGGGTCGCAGCGGGAGCAGGGCCCTGCAGAAGCAGTCGCTGCCCAGGGCACGCTCTGCGTTTCATTACCCACGAACGCCTGAAATGGAGACCTGTGCTTTGACCTCGGCTGCGTCCGAACATCCTCCTGCCTGCACCAGGAACACCTCCTGCCCGAGGGCTCAGAAACTGGCTGCTCGAAGGAGAGCTGCTCTGGGTCGCCTAAACCAGTGCAAAACCCCTTTGTTTTCCTTGTAGTTATCCCAAATTCCCATAATCTCAGAGAGGGGAGGATGAAGCCCTGTAGTTTTATGAGAAGGGCCTGTTCCGCACAATGCAGTAAGCTCCGATTTCTTCGAGTAGGGAAGCTCGTTCTCTCTCCTTACAAAGGCTTTCTAAGCAGCTGTTAGAAACAAAACTCGCCCGTCTTGTTTCAGCTCCGGTTTTCTGAACTGCCAGGGAAGCTGACTGAAGAGTATTAAACACTGCCAAGGGCTCTTCTTGCTGCCTCTCAAAAGGTGTTTTTCACAGAATCACAGAATGTTCGGGGTTGGAAGGGACCTCTGTGGGTCATCTAGTCCAATCCGCCTGCCAAAGCCGGGTCACCTACAGCAGGCTGCACAGGACCTTGTCCAGGTGGGTCTTGAATATCTCCAGAGAAGGAGACTCCACAACCTCTCTGGGCAACCTGTTCCAGTGCTCTGTCACCCTC